>Ga0058704_10001405_pt1 | contig 11316 bp, 9 predicted proteins | sample AgamicMgSfe_FD_71363 | JGI IMG/M metagenome (GOLD analysis project Ga0058704, IMG submission 71363) | Agave microbial communities from Guanajuato, Mexico - Mg.Sf.e | ecosystem: Host-associated > Plants > Phyllosphere > Phylloplane/Leaf | place: Guanajuato, Mexico | collected 2012-05-30 | reverse complement strand
TGTGTCAGCGCATGAACCCATCATCTTGAGAGCCTCCTCGTCGGATCCGAGATACCGTAGACAATGTGCCAGATCGTAAGCACTATTCAGCGTGGCGGAGTGCTCATACCCATGTACCTTCTGGAAGCCATTCAGCGCCTGTCGATGTACCTCCGCGGCTTCTTCATACTTTTCTTGATCTGCTAAAAGTACAGCCACACCATGTAGGCTCAACAGAGTCTCTGGATCCTCTCTCCCTAACACTTTCTCTTTGCCAGCTAGAGCCTCTCGAAACATCTTTTCCGCCTCTACATACTTTTCTTGCAGCTTTAGTACATTTGCCAGATTATCAATAATAAGCAAGGTGTGGACGTGTTCTGTCTCTTGCGCTCTTACTCCAGTTTCTAGCACCCGTCGAATTATTTTCTCGGCTATGTCATACTTGCCCTGCTCTACTAGCACGTAAGCCAGATGGTCAAGGCTGTACAACATGGGCGCATGCTCTTCCCCGAGGACTCTCTCTAGGGCTTCTAGCGCTCGTCGTTCTGTGGCCTCGGCCAATTCATAGTTGCCCTGCTGCACTAGCGTGGCCGCCAAATGGTAGTAGCTAGTTAATGTGTCCACGTGCTCTTCTCCCAGAACTTTTTCCCTTACCTCTAGCACGCGTCGGGATGTTGCCCCTGCTTGTTGATATTTGCCATGAGATGCTAGTACTCGGGCCTGCTCATCCATACTGCGCAACGTGTCTTGATCGTCTGGACACAACAGTAGCATCCTCTCGTTACAAGACCCTTGTGTCAGAGTCTCTGCATCATTGATACCTCCCTTTAATCAAGGCCTGCTTTGCAGAGCATAGACGCCCGCCAAAGACGTGCATCTCGATGATGCAAGTCTAATTCAGCGACCGGCTTGACATGGGGATAGAGGATCCAACACTTCTTCCAGCTTTCCGAGTTGCCATGAGGGAAAGCTCTGTCCAATTTGTATATACTCTGTCATGCTGAGACCTGATATCCATCGTTGATCTCGAGCCACTGTTGGACCGCAGACTGCACAAGCCTGTGCATCTCGTAGCTTTCACCGTCTGGCGCCGCTGAGATGAAGGTATAGTCGCGAAGCATGATGATATCAGCAATGAGATCGGCGCCGGGAGAAGCGTTCCACAGCTTCTCTCGACATTCCGTGCAATCGGCAGTATCACACGATTTTTGACCTCGCTGCAGGAGCACTTGTGGGATGTTCTGATTATCGTAGAAGCTCATCATGGACAACGGTTCCGCGGCGGAATGCTGGGTACGATGGATGTGTTCGAACGAGATTTGCCAAGTCAGCAATATTGAGTTCTTTGACTCGCGGTCTCGCCGGAAGTCTTCCATATCATGCTCAGTACTGAGTAGTCTGCTCCTTTCTGCCCTGCTTTTTTCGAGCTCAACCAGATAACTTTCGATGGAGCACATAGGTTTGCGTTTCTTGATGTAAGCCGCTGCTTGAGCCATGGCGAGCGGCATATAGTCTAAGGCAATGGTGAGTTTCTTCTGCGTTGTTTCATCCTCTCGCTCCCCCAGTCTCTTCTTGAGTAACTCCAGAGCATGATACTCAAGCATTGGCTCGACTACCAATACGTCTCGGCTGTCCACTAGCTTTCCAATCATGTTTCGCATTCGTGATGTAATTATGATCGAACCATGGGTACACATTGGCCAGTATTTTATGCGTGGTCGGCCAGAGATCGAACTGCCACCTGTCTGAGTCGACGCAATTGTAGGAGGTTCGAGAAGGAAATCGGCATCGTCTGCATTATCCGACACCAATAACCACTTCCCTTTCTCTGGATCACGGAGTCGATCGCAGAAAAGCTGAAGGATGTTTGCGTTCGGTATGTCCCTTCCTTGAATTACATTGCCATATGCAAGTGTTCGCAGGCTTTCTTCGAAACGTTCAGGGCTGCTGGCATGTATCCATAATACCCACATATCCGGAGCACGCTTTCCGATACGATGACAGTATTCTATCGCGAGCTGAGTTTTACTTCAGGGTGTGAGCATAAGTCTACATACTTTGTTGCAATGTCGCCACTTACCCCACATCACCTAAGCCAAACAGCGCAATTCTTGCTCCTCCTGATGCGAGCTTCTCTTCGAGATCAGCTAGTTCGGGTCGATCGACAAAGTTCGGGTCCTGTAGGAAGGGTAGGAAAAGACCTGGTGGAGGTGGAATTTCTTCTCGCTCTGACAAGGGCTATCGTCAGATCATTGTCCATTCCGCTACAGAAAGCTGTGCTATACATACCCGGGGCAGAATGGATGTTCTGCGTTCCGATCGCTGTATCAAGGTCGTTAGCGAGGAATTCAGTTAATACGACGGTCAGAAAGCTTTGAACGAACGCGAAAAGATATTGAGAGGAAGCCAAATGTAATGAGATATGTTTGTATATAATGATAGAGTACCGAATTTAGCTTGTATACCGGTAGGTCTTCAAGAACTGCCTGGAATCAATCTTTGTTCTTACCAAGGTGCATGGTCTCTGCCTGATTACCAGAACCTGATTGCATGTATTTCGCTTGATTGCCAAACCCTGAATTGGTGTAATTGCCTGAATTGGTGTGGTTGCCTGAATTGAGATAATTTTCTTGTGTACCAGATCCTTGGTTAGTGTCCATGTTGCCAGATCCGTAGTTTGCGAAACGGGCACCCTCCTCTCCGTCACTCGTGTCTGCCAATTGCTTGACAGCGGCTTCGATATGCTCATGGTTTCGGTATTCTGGAAGACCTGACGTTGTCCTAGCAAACCGAGGTCTTGTAACACGAGCTCCATACTCTTCTTGACGTCCTTGCTCCTCAGCCTCATCAAAGTAGCCTCTTGTTTCGCTCCAATGCGGGTGTTTTTTTCGTTGGCAGAGCTTTATCAAAAACCACTTTCACTTTGTTTGCGTTCTCCAGACAGCGCTCCAGAACCGGCTTCGCAATAACGATCGCATCATCTCTGACGACTCCCCCCTGAACACTTTGTCCGGCAAGTTGTAATGTATGTAACACTAATGGTATTTGATCGGCTGTAGCTCGAAATGTTTTTGTCAGACCTTTTTCGTCGTTTGCAGCATCTTAAATCTGGTAGGCGGCGTCGAAGACGGTGATAATGGAAGAGACAAGGCCGAGCACGAGTGCTGCCTCTCCCACACCGGACATTGTGAGCTGTCGCACGACTCACTTCGGAAAGTGTCTGAAAGGGTACATGTATGCTTGGCTATGCGTAGACAGGAAGCGGATCGTGTGGGATGATCAGCGGGCTAAATGCGAGGCGATCGTCCGCATTTAAGACTCTATACCTCTCCTCATTGCAAGCAGTGCCTTTTGCTGTGATCAGGCGGAGCGCCTAGGTGGTGCATGGTGGCGGTTCACTTCCATGTATGGCGGCAAAAGCAGCCCAATGAGCTGTTGCATAGACGACCCGAAGCGACCCATTGCAGCGTTGCACTCTTGCATATCACTCGATGAGGTATTCAAACTTCTTGACACAATTCTGGCCTATCAAGCGAGAACCTACTGTAGGTTCAAACTTCAAACACATGTGCTATACAATAATATACGGTATGTGATCAGCCGATCATGGCCCCGCACGTCCCCACCATCTGAATCGTGGATTGCGCAGCGGGCCGTTCGCGAGTGCCAGTAAGTTACTATTTTCACATACAGTCTTATACCCAACACGCTTACCGAAGGGTGAATTCTTCTCTTAGGACCTCGTGTATAGCTATAATTGAACCGAAGACGTACACAGTATATCCAACTGAACTCGGCGTTCGTGTATCATAATTCACTTTAAAAAGAAACTGCATACGCTTATAGTGGTATCTAACCGCCCAAAGACATACAATGAAACCCTGCCCGATGCACCTCCATATTCTCACTACAACACAGCAAAGACCACACCTCTATCCGTCTAAGAACTCCTTCTCATACTCCTCCGCGGCAAAGCCAGTCTTTCTCTTCTTCACACTTGCATCCTCGGACTTCTCCAACGTCTCAACTCTACTGAGCTGCTGGTAAAAGTTACGGACCTTTTCGTGAGCATTGACCTTCTTCGGATCGAATCTGAGCACCTGGAGACCCGCCATCGTAGTCGCTCTTGACAATGCGACATAAGCCTGACCCTTTTCGAAGACTTTGCCCAAGTCGACTTTAACACGTTCGAGCGTCTGACCCTGAGCCTTGTGGATACTGAGAGCCCAGGCGAGAATGAGTGGGACCTGCGATCTCGAGGCTTGCACTTCTCCGTTCGGAAGCTCGACCTTCCACTGTTCACGTTGGCAGAGGAGATCCCTTGTCGTGTTGTCCGCGAGGGTGAAGCGAACAACTGGAAACGTCTGCGTGGTGCTACCGAGCATATTGTCCATGATACGACCTGCTGCTTTCATCTTCTTGCTGGCGATACTATCCTCCTCGTCTGCTGCAGACTCTATTGATCCACCTTGAGTGTTGTTGAACACGTCTTCGTTGGTCGTGTACTTGTCAAAGGTTTGTTCCGACATAAAACCTATTACTTTGCCGACAGATCCGTTGACCAGGCTTTCATCGATGTTCTTGATAAGCATGACTTGGGCGCCCTTCTTCAGGGTAATAAACTCAGGAGCCATGCAGTTACCAAGCAACTTGTCGCGCATGGTCTTGTCGACAATGGTGCCACCGTCTCGAGCTTCGAAAGTCTTGGTGTCTCCAACCAGCATGTCCATACGGGATTTATTGGCTGCTTCAACCTCGTTGCGAGTGGGGAACCTGTGTCAAAAGTCAGCACATGAAGTTCAATAGCCGTTGACATGAACTCACAGCTCGGTGGCGGCCAGCTCGTATCTTGGCTCCAATGGCCGACTGAGCTTGTAAAATGCAGAGATTGAGTTCTGGCTCAATCTACCCTCTCGCATCTCGTTGAGCATGCCCGCAAAGACCGGGTCCTTTTGACGAAAGACATGGTGAAGCCCGATTGTGTGTTGAATACTGGTGCTCCAAGAAGCAGCATCGAAAGCAAATTTGGCGATTTTGTTGTTATCCGGAACCGGAGGAAGTTGGAAGAAATCACCAGTGATAACAATCTGAATGCCTCCAAACGGCCTTCCATTGTTGCGAAGTTGCCGAGCGATCGCCTCCAGCTTGTCGAACAGATCTCCGTCAACCATCGACACCTCATCAACAACCAGAATCTTTGTTCTTTGCCATCTTTGCTTCGCCTTTTGATTGCGTCGGATTTTCTTAACCAGTTCTGGCACATCTTCTTTACCAAGTCCTATTCCGGCGAAGCTGTGGAGTGTGACACCTCCGATATTGCATGCTGCCAAGCCGGTGGAAGCAGTGACGGCGACCCTGTCTGGTTCACGAACATGCTTCTTTCGCAGTGTCGAGATGATCTCTCTGAGAAGGACCGATTTACCAGTACCAGCAGATCCAGTGAAGAATACACTTCGCTTGCTCTCTACAACCAAATCCAGAATGTGCTGCTGCTCTTCACTAAGAAAAACCCTGGCCACACGATCTTTTCCCTGCTTCTTTCGTACAATCTCCTGAGCCTGATCCTGAGCTTCGTTGAACTTGCTCTTTTTCTTGTTGACCTCTCGTAAAGTCTTTTGCTGTTCCTTGATAGCGCTTGCGGTCGTATTCCATGGATAGGAAGATTTCTTGGGGTCCTTGGAGAGAGGTGTGGAGTTGACGCTGGTCCTCGCTGTAGAGGCTGAGATATGTGACGCTGGTGGTGGTCCATTTTGTGCTGCCTGGGCTGTCTGACTGTCATCCTTCATCCATGGTAAAGTGCGCCGCTTGACAGGTTTCACATCCTGCACCTTGACCTCGGTCTTCATCTTTGGCGGGCTCATGGTTCCAGCAGCCCGCCCAGTATATGCAAAACGACCCAAGCTCTTTTTATGTTCAGGTGGTGAAGACGGCCACGATAAGGGCATGCTACTGTCGGGCCTGTCGTCCAAAGCCTGGAGATCAACTGAGCCACCGTATCCCGAGTCATCCACGATGGAGTCGTATGTCTGAATATTTTGTAGCCTTGGTACTGTAGGATAGAATGGTTTTGAAGGCGCCGCTCCGGATTTGGGTATAGAAGGATAGTTCACTGATTGCTTGGTCGTCGGGTCTTCGATGTCCAGATCAATGTCGCTGCTGAAGTCGTCCTCGTTGAAATATTCAGACTGACTGATTGGCGGTGCTCTGGTCTTGACTGGAGAGTTCTCGTCGATCTCGATGGGACTGTTTCGTGAGTTTGGTTTCGGGGCCTCTTCGAACGAGTTCAAATTTCCAAAGGCCTTGCCTAATCCACTCGATGTACGTTTTATGCCATTCATCGGCGGAGGCCTAAACTGCCGTTTGTTGACACTATTCAGCGCGGTCGAATTCTTCAAAGATAGTACGTTGGTTCCAAGGTTCTGAGGACGTTTCTGTATCGACGGCGAATCTTGTTGTTGTGCGGGAGAGCTGGATGGTAGTTTGGACTGGGTGGAAAGAGGGTGCTGTTTGGGGCCTGAAGCATCGTGGACTGCCACTGCATGACTAAACATCTTTGTAGAACTGTATCGGCGTCGTGTCAAGTAGTATGGGACGCGATGAGGTGTCGATGATGGCGCTGCCTGTGGAATGTTGAACCCAGCAAATCGCAACAGACCCTTGACTCTTCCTTGTCCACCAGCCAGCATACAGTCGTAGAGTAGGAGAAGAATGCCAGTCAAAATCACAAGCCAGACGACATCGAGATCTTGTCGTGGCACAACATCGGCCATGGAAAACGCGTTCTACGCGATCAGATGCAATTTGACCCTGAAATGGGCAAGTGCGGGTCCGACTCACGACTCACGTGACAGAGGCTGCGGAGTTTCTGAGAGTCATGCAGCCCTGCGTTATCCCCGCAATGTCATCGTTGGAGATCATCACGACTTACGAACCTCACTTGGCGGATATACAACCGAAACTGATTGCTTGACTTCATTCTTTTCGCTTCTTCATGCATTTAGAAACCTAGCGGCTGTTTCGAAGTTCATGCCTGACCCTCGAGCCGTGGTCGCGCTCATACTGATCCTATTCATCATCTTCTCGCCCGATCCGCAGGGCCCTGTGACGCAAGTCGGGAGATCGTACTTCGACGAGGCCCTCGAGGCCGAAGAGCATTCGCTAAATGTACTCAACACATCACACTATGGCGACTTTTCGCCCTCGAACAATCTTTGGCTGAATGTGAGCGGATTTCGTAATGATACGCTGTTCTCCTGGAACGTTCTTGGAGATGTCAAAGACCGAGCTACCAAACTGAGCGCGCACGCCCTCGGAGATGACAATGCAAAGAGGATTGAAGGAGAGGACCTCGGAACGTCCATACCTCTGTATCAAAATGTCACCGGGGTGATTCATGGCAATTGGATACGCAGTCCTTTGTCGTTGGCGATACCGGTACCGCAACTGAACATGACGGAGTACTCCCCGATAGGTCCATTTGGGGTAATGCCTCTTCAATGGTTCGACAGGAACATTACCGAGGATGAGACTAGAGGCTCTTTGAGGATCAGACTTGGAGAGACCGATAGCCGGGATACACTAGGAAACAGAGTAGATGCTGAGGGCGTGGAGACTTCCACCATACGGACAATCAGTGCAGGGTTCGAGGTACAATTCGAGAATGCCGGACTGTCAGCGTGGGAGGCTCGCATGCATGGTGTCCACTTTCTCGATTCTGGAAACATAATCTTGACGACTACAAGCGAGAAGTTTGCTGGGCTATTCATGCTGCCACATCTGGCATTATCACAATTCCAATTCGACCACTCTCAGATCCTGCTCAACCGGACAATCCGAAGAGGTCTTGATCGACAGGAAGAGGGAAGCCTGCAGACTTCAAACCCATGGTCGTCTGCGCCCGACGGCTCAGCGGACAATCCATTCGGTACGCCAGCTTGCGAATTGATCGTGTATCTACAACAGCGGCCCGAGACGCTCATTGGCCGATCTACATCCAGAACCGAAAGCAATGTACTCAAGTTCATGGAAAACGAGCTTCGTTTTCCTACTGGAGCTTTCATTCCCAGGGCACAAGACATGCAGTTCTCTATGCTTGCATACTCGCCCGATTGCGGGTATGCTCTCGAGTCTAAGGGTCCTCCGGAGTTCCCGCCTCAACAGGGCAACCATCTCGTTGGACCAAAGCTTGAGGTTGAATATCGTCAAGGTCGCCATCACCTGTTGTCTTTTGCTGCCGTGCTCGGTGGCCAGTTGTGGCTCCTTACGAATCAGATGCGAGAAGCCAGCACTCCCTCAACACGCAGTCGGATCAGTTTCTATACCATCGCTATGCTTTCACTTGGAGACGGTTTCACTACTATGACCATGGCTTTGGTAAGCCTGTTTATTCCAGATCTTTGGGTGCTGATTATGGCTACCTGTTTCCTGGCATTCCTGAGCGTAAGCTTCTTTGGTATGAGATTTCTGATGGATATATGGAACGTGCAAGCACCCGAACGGGAACGAAGCGAGAGAGAGAGGAGAGCAGGAGCAGGAGCAGGTCTTCCGGTCACCGCACCATCAGCCGTGGATACAACCAGAGCTCAGCAACTACCGATTATCACCCCAGCAGGTGCAGATACATTACCTCTGCCTGCCACAGCGCGTCGACCTGTCGACACAGGAGCAACGCCCCTCATTGTGCCCTCAGACGGGGATGGGCCCATTGATCAGGCTGGCAACACAGCCGAAACTGCTGGAAGAGCCGCACCGCCTTCGCGCACTGCAGGATTCGGTGCACTGTACACTAGGTTCTATCTCTTACTTCTGGCCATGTTGTTCCTGTCGCTCAACGCGGCCTCCTGGCCGTCTGCATTCCGTCGCGCCTATTTTACCATCCTTGCGCTCTTTTATCTCTCCTTTTGGATCCCACAAATTCGGCGCAATGCAATCCGGAACTGTCGAAGAGCTTTGAGATGGGACTTTGTTGTAGGACAGTCAATTCTGCGGCTGGCACCTTTCGCGTACTTTTATGGCTACCGGTCCAATGCCCTTTTCGCCAACGTCGACTTGTACGACTTGGCTTTGCTGGTAGGCTGGGTCTGGATGCAATGTGTCGTGCTTATTAGTCAAGAGATCATTGGTCCTCGATGGCTTGTTCGCAGCGATTGGGTTCCACCAGCTTATGACTATCATCCGCTCTTACGTGAGGATGAAGAGGGCGGCAACCTGCCGATCGGTTTCTCACAAGCGACAGGGGCGCCGGATAGTACTGCGACTGGCGTAAAACCTAGCAAAGGTCGTGACAAAAGCAGGAAAGTTTTTGACTGCGCTATCTGTATGCAAGATCTCGAGGTGCCTGTCGCTGGACTAGACGGATCGCTGGAAGGAGGACTTGTGGGAGCCAGCTCGCTATTGTTGCGAAGAGGCTATATGGTCACACCTTGTCGACACATCTTCCATTCGCATTGTCTAGAAGGCTGGATGAAGTACAGGTTGCAATGCCCGATCTGTCGAGAAGATTTGCCGCCGTTGTAAGGCCACGGAGCAGAGTAAATGATTTGATACCCATCTCGCAGAATGACAGACGTTACGATGCTTCCTCCTCGTCGAATGACAATTTGATAGGCTTGCCCTTTTTCTTTTGCTTCTTGCTGGCCGTCGTCGGCTTTTGTGACTGCTCGTCGTCTTGAGTCTCGTCATCGTTACCAATGACTTTGGCTGATTTGCGCTTCTTGCTGCCCACGGTGGCCTCTTTGGTAGAAGACTCCTTCTTCTCTCCTCCAGGTAAGGCGCCTGCGGCTTTGGGATCAGTGCCGGTCAGCTCTCCTGTAACTCCAGGAGTTTCGTCCTCGTTGGCTAATTTGACATTGGTTCCGCCTGCCGACTGTCCTTCGACGGGCTTATTTTCGATTTTCATCAATGCCTCGTACTCAGCTTTGGATAGTGTCTCGTTGCTGTTCTCATCAACGTATGCCGGGGCGTCTTCCTCGTCGTCCGCTTTCGGCTTGCGTGCTCGTGCCACAGGTTGCTCATGGCGTCCATCTGCGGATTGTCCTGAATTTTGCGCTCGTAGTCGTCGGAGGAACGCTGGTTCTTGCGCCTCGTACTGCAGGTTGTTCTTAGCCGGCATTGTGAGAAGATCTTGGCAGATCACGTGATGCGTGTTGAGCTTCAGAGAGTTGATTGATTGTGTCTTTCTGGTATCTGCAGCGCTTCCCTCGCAGTTTTATGAATTTAGACACGAGTTATCCTGAGTATCGAAGTGTCTTTAAGAAGCAGCTCCGTGGTCAAACCTGTGTGCTCGCTCGAAGGCTTAGTATGGAAACTGGAATGCCTTCTTCCACGCCAAGATCTCGTTATGTAGGTAAGAAAGAGCCTCTTCGGAATCGCTCAAGGTCTAGCGATCGATCCCAGCTATACCGGGCTTAAGATTTATAAATTAGCCTGGACAATCTGCTTGACTAGTTTTTGCAATGATAGTTGACCCGAGAGACCGCGATCAGACAAGAACCATTGAATTACAAGGGAAAACAACCCATCAGCTTCCCCGATTATTTGCCAAGGCCGCCCATCGCGACCTTCCGCCAACCAGGGCATTCATCGTTCTCCCCCTAGAACACGCATATCGCAGCGTACATTTTTTTTCGTATTCTGTCAGGACCACTCCATCTTGCGCGTGATTGAGCAAATCAGCTGGACTTTGCCTCTATACAGGAAGCCACTACCGTATCCACCTCGTATTCCGTTGCTCTTCACTGCATCTTCAGCCCCGGTTTTGTCGAATTGCTTGGCCTAATAATCTCCTCGTACCCGCAGCTCCACGAATCCACGTCGCTCGTTACCTTTTATTGTCAGGGCTCAGACACGGTACACCACTGACCATTGACCCGGAGTCACCAACTGCTTTTTGGACACTGGGGTTTGAGCTATGGATTTTATACAAGGCCTGAAAAAGCGCCTACCTACCAATCCCACAATACCTACATACGATGACATCTCAAAGACGACGGAGAAGATATCGCCGCGGCTCAGCTTCTTGAACAGGCGCATACGGTTAAAGGGCAATTCCAACATTTCTATACCACTGGGCGTCATCCTTGTCTTTCCTCTCGTTGCAGTAATCGTAATACTGGTCTTGGTCGTGAGGCATCAAGACTCGTCAGGGGGAATTTTGATGCCAGCTGGAGCGCCGCCAGTAGTACGGCAAGTGGAAGATCACGTCAAAGGAGTTGGACAGGGCTAACGGAGGAACAGAAAAATCAGCGAGAAGCACGATCGAGTCTTCCATTCAGGATGTCTCAAGCCCGACACAGACAAACCACGCGCCAATGCAGCCTTCGTTGTTCTGGCCAGGAA
>Ga0058704_10001404_pt1 | contig 11316 bp, 12 predicted proteins | sample AgamicMgSfe_FD_71363 | JGI IMG/M metagenome (GOLD analysis project Ga0058704, IMG submission 71363) | Agave microbial communities from Guanajuato, Mexico - Mg.Sf.e | ecosystem: Host-associated > Plants > Phyllosphere > Phylloplane/Leaf | place: Guanajuato, Mexico | collected 2012-05-30 | reverse complement strand
CATCAGTCACTGGACAATAACGAGACACTGAACGTGCGGTGGGCGACTGTGGACCCGAACCCTGTCGCGCAGAAGCGGGAAGCAAGGCGTGTGGAAGAGCAGGCCGCGGAAGCGATCAGGAGGGCACTGCCGGCGAGCTACGTCGCGGAGCTGGAAGGCAGGAGATACGAAGGTCATAATCCTGAGGATGAGCGGAAGCGCAGGAAGATCGAAGGGAGCTTTGGACTGCAAGGCTACGATGCTCCGGACGATGTGTGGTATGCGTCTGAGAAGGCACGGTTGGAGGCACCGGAGCAGCGGTTGATGTTGGAGGCGCCTGAAATGGACGAGGACGATGAGGATGGCGGTGCACCTTTGCAGCTCGGCGCACACCAAAGCGTAGAGCAAGCGCAGAGCGGTGGCTTCTTTGGCGCATCGACTCTCACCGCACTACAAGGTTTCAAAGCCGGTCCAGCAAACAACGAAGCGAAGGCGCCGGATAAGCCTGTGGGCGGGCTTGTGGGCTACGGCAGCGACAGTGACGAGGACGACTGAGCGGAACGTAATACTCTTTTCGACAGCGTGACGATCGTGGTAGTATGATCAGAGGGCGTGTGTAGTACGTCTTCGGCAATATTCCATCGCGGGAGCAGCTATCTCCGACCTCGGGGACCGTGAGAGCACCCTGCCCCACCTGGATGTCCACCAGAGTAGCAACTAAGTACCTCTCTTGCTACCATTATTTTTCTTTCTCTTGTATCACTTACCGCTGTCACACACTCCGTGAACAACTTGTCGTCAGCCCCCAGAACACACAAGCGATCATGCCTCTAACCTCAGACCTTACGCTGGACGCCAGCAAATTCAACCCCTCCGCTATCACCGAAAAGACGCACAAGTTCAATGACCAACTCATCAAAATCATGGAAGGTGGACCCCGATGGTGGGAAGTTGGACCTGAAAAGTACCGCCAGATGCGCTGGAATGGCGAGACGCCGTTGCCTAAACCCATCGTCCTAGAATCCGGAAAGAACATCAAACTCCCCTCCCGGGACTCCGGCCGCGAGATCCCCTGCCGCGTCTTCGAGCCCTCGAACGGCAAACCGAAAGGAGTATTCTACCACATCCACGGTGGAGGCTGGGTGCTGCAGAGCGAGCACTATCAGGATGTTATGCTCCAGTATCTCGCGGATCACTGTCAATTAACTGTCGTGTCGGTGGGGTATCGGTTGGCGCCGGAGGACCCTTATCCAGCGGGCAACGAGGATTGCTTCGATGTGGGGGAGTACCTCGTCGATAATGCTCAGAAAGAGTTTGGTGGTCCGCTGCTGTTCATGAGTGGCGACTCCGCGGGAGGGCATTTGAGTGCGGTGACGACTTTCCATCTTCTGAAAACTCGGCCGGAGTTCGCGTTCAAGGGGTTGGTGTTGAATTTTGGCGTAGGTGACACCAAGTACCCAATGACCTATGTTTGGAATTGGAATGGGCGCTCACATCAGATTTCTGTGATATAGGCGTTCGATCTCTCCGGCTTCCTACCGCAGGCCTGGACGTTCAGTTTACCGTTGGTGTTGGATATTCAGATCATGCAGAAGTTCATACGTACCCATCTCCTCATCGAACACGGTCAGATGTGCTGACGTTTGTAGGTACATCGAAGCATATTGCCCCAACACTACACCGGAGCAGAGACGGGATATGTGGATCTCGCCCTTCTTCGCGGATTTGACGAAGATGAAGGTAAGCCTGCCTGCTACCTACCACACCGAACTTGCAATGGACTTGGTTGTTAACATCCCAGTGTAGCTGCCTTCCGCCCTCTTCACCTGCGGAACCCTGGACTGCCTACTCGACGACAGTGTGCTCATGAGCGCCAAGTGGAGTATGGCCGGCGCGGAGAGTATTCTGAAGGTCTACCCAGGTGCGCCGCATGGATTTGTGTTCTTCCCGCCGGGTGGGACGGAGGAGACGCAGAAGGCGTTGGATGATATTGTTATGTATGTTACTGAGCGGCTATAAGTAGATGGTTGACGGAATGCTGCAAAGCATCTTGCGCGGCAAATTGGAACGAGGACGGATAGGAGGGTGCGTATCGTGTGGTGAGTGCTCTCCTCGATGGCCTTGGACAAGGACTCGTTTACCACCCTGGCTTCTGTGGTAGCATGGCCAGCTGACGATGCATCGACTGCTACAGTCGTTGCTCGAGGGACTCTCGAAGAGGACTTCTGGTGAAGCGAGATGAGCAATAAGCCAGGGAAGGTACGGTCATAGTTCAGCAAAAGGCTCCCAGTCAAAGTATTCACATGTACCGTCTGCTTTCCCAAGTCCGGATGGCTCTCGCGCTCGTTGCATACAGTTGACACGCTCCCGGTTAGCCCAGTTCGTCCTGCGCAGTACTACCGACGTCACAAAGATAGCCACAGATGCGCTGGAGGTCTTTGATCTACAACTTCCGCAGTAGTCATACGTACGCGTCGTATGGCTTCGTTCTAGGACCATGACAGCTCTGGCGCGGTCTGTGCGTATCAGTTCATCGGGGTGCTCGAGGCCCACCTATTGATCTGGCAGGGGGGAGAGTAGGTACCGGAAGCCACTGGAGTAGTAAAGTTGTTCCTCCATTGTCTCCTAAGTATATCGAAATGGCACCCATACTCTTTTGTGCCGCCAGACCACATATATCTAGATTTTCCGCCATCTACAGGCAGTCCCTAGATGCATCAGGCACTGAACGTCAGTATACACCAACCTTGCCTTCTTGCCTGCGTTTGTATCTCGTCGTCATAAATTATGTCCAGCAAACGGCTGCTCTACACAATAAGCTATTAGAAATTTCTGTCGCGCACTGGTGTATATGCCGAATGCTTCTTCTAGTATGTGCTTGCTGTCTTCCTACCTTGTTTCGATATACTATAAGCAATAAGATGAAGCATTCGCGCTCCTCAAGCGCTGAGAGCGCTGAGAGCGCAGTCCAAGGCGCTGCTAAGAAGACAAAGACAGAAGAAGAGCAGAGTAGCGTCGGTGGAACTGCAGGTGCATCTGCTGAGGAACAGAGTGAGATTGTAAGTGTTGAGTGGTTTGATGTCGCCTAAGTCTCCCGTCTCTGACAGTACGCCCTTTACCCGGTCCAAGGGAAAGGTGATACGAGCGCTGCAGTTGGGACGGCAGAAGGCGAAGGCGAGCCAAGTGGTGCAGACGAGGTGAATGTCCTGAATCCAGCCTCTCCCGATACCCTTGACTGACAGAGTTAGGACGCCTCTGAGACTACATCCACCTCTGCTGCAGTATCGCCTACTGCGGTCGTCAACCTAACCGGTTGGACGTACACTGATAGTCATTATGTCTTTTAACGAAAGAAGCGGCTGGACCGTCCCCAAATGCGACCGATCGAAAGTCAAGATGCTGTTCGCCAAGTTCGTGTGCAGCATCACCTACAACGATACCTCGAAGACAGACTTCGGATTAGACGATGTGCGTTTTATCGTCAACGATGAGGTGGGCGTCCCAAACCTGGAGGATGAGTTCCCAAAGCTACAGAAGCCTGTGTGCATATCGACTTCCTCATGGACGATCTGGCGGAGCGCAGCAAGACAGATCTCAAGATGGACGACATCACGCACAAGTCCCTCGGTGGCGTGGTGAAGACTTCCAGGATGCTAGCTGGAAGCATAGTGTGGCGGTGAAGCATTGCATGGTGCTGACAGATGCTGATGGGAGGAGGGTGACTGGTGAAGGCACGGACGCCTCGGGTAAGAACAAGAGCCAGGTTGGGTACACATTGCTCTCGCAGGAGGGCAAGTGCGTGCATATCCGCACTGCCTAACTAGCGTCGGCAGAGCACGACAAGTTACAGCTCTTGGTGATAGCTGAAAGATGAAAATGATGTACATAGAGCGGAAGAGGTATAATGTTGCCATTGACGCAAAGCAGTGCCGGTGCAGGGACGCGCTTTGGAGTTGCAGCACAGTGATAGCGCTACCGCTTGCAAGTCGGCCCATGCTTGTGTGTTGATTGCTATGGCGCAACCGCTTGAAGTGACTTTTTGAAGAGCATTTGCGCTCCAGTATATTATGCTGTCATCATGCGGGATATACGATGATATTGCTAGTGACTGCTGCCGCCAGTGTGCCGTAGACTGGCAAGGCTGTTCCAGGCAGCAAATGACGCTGGCGTCGGCACCCGGCTCTGATGCCATACGGTATATAGTTGCAGTCGATGGAAAATATCCTTCAAAGACTGCTCTCAAGAGTTGTTTAATAGTTCTTTTGCTTCCACTTCTCCCTCTTCTTCTTCTCACTCTGCTTCATCAACTTCCAAACCCACAGCTCGCAACATTTGAACCACTCGACCGCCAAACAACAGCTTCGAGAGCAACAACTAGCTTCCACGCACAACCACAAGAAGCAAATTCCACCTACTACATGCGTTCCAACGTCATGGATCCATAGGCTCCAAACCTAAAGCCAGGCCCCAAGCCTCCGACACACCCCGAACCATCGAAGTAGTTGCCACTGAGACAAGCTACACTTATGGGCATGTCTCAACGGAGCCTTCTCTGAGCGAGCCACCCAAGCTGATAATGGACCAGAGTAAGGCCTGTGATACGGCTACTTCCGACAAGCTTGATAATGATTAATGGCAAGCCATAGGCGACCGGCAATACGACGGTTGTTCGCTTTCCGTGTGTAGAGGTGATATGCCGGGCAGGTGGATACGTCTAATTTAATACATCCATATCGTGCGAATAGCGATTCGTGATATTGGCGTTCTTGATGGGAATCTTGTTTATCGCTGTAGTGCAACGAAGTGTAGCACAATGTATGTAGCATCATAAATCGTAGCAAAGCACGAAACTCTGCTCTTCCGCATCGACGCAGTATAGCAAGTCTGGCTACGGGCGTTCTGCCAATCACTGCTGGCCACCATCACCAGCGCTGCCGTAAGATCATCATCAAGTTGAGCCCACGTTACAGCTTGCTCGGTTTCGGCTCAATGAAAAGCGCTTCAGCAGTCGCACAAACCACGACCTCATCATCATCTTCCCCATGAGCAATATGTTGCTTAATCTCCGCATAAATCCACTCTTTCCTCCCATCCCTTTTCACATACCTTGCCGTGCATACCAGACTCCCCGGCGTAGCCACCGGCTTCAAATACCGCACTTTCAACTCCGCCGTGAAACTCCCTATCCCATGCGGCGGCAGCTCCCCTTGCGCCAGACCCTTACCAACCCTCAACATGTGATCTCGCTCATGATTGGCAGATTGCAATATCCCCATACCTTCGTCGAGGATGGAGGCGACGATGCCGCCATGGAGGATGGAGGGGTGGCCGTTCATGCCGTCGCCTAGTGTTATGAGCGTGTGCACTTCGGAGATCTTTTCGTCGGTTTCAGATGGTCGCTTGTAATAGCAGATACAGCTCCCAATCGTTCTCTTCGTCTTCAATACGTCTGCGAACAAGCTATCTTCTGTTGACGCTTTGGGGACTCGGGAGCCGGGGACGCGACATATGATGTTGGGTTCGGAGAGAAGGGAGGCGGTCCAAGGGTTGCGCATGAATGCCGCTTTGGTGTCGTCGGCGGTGGAAGCCATTGTTGAGCCTGGTGTTGAATCTGCGGATATGAAGGGGAGACGTGGGAGGGAACGGATGAAGGAGGAGGACATGCGAAAAACGCAGATGAAAGTACAAGACAGTCTACGCAGACGTGCTTGTAATAAAGTCAATCAATGGCGGTGAGATGGAAAGTGCAAATGCCCATCCACGTCTAAGAGCTCCAGATGTCGCCCCGGACCTCGGCACGGAGCGCTAACCTCTGCAGCGGTTGGCTTGCGGAGGCGGGAAGTCTATATTCGAGATCTGGGGCAAGCATGTGACAGCGACAGCGACAGCGACAGCGACAGCGGATATAGAGCCTCTGGAAATATAGCAGTACGTACAGGAGCCACAGCATACACAGATGTTGACATAGTGCAACCGGAGCTCCAATGAATCTACACTACGCAGCCTTCGACTTCGACTTTGTCTTCGCCTTTTCGACCTTCTCCGGCACATCGTTCGCCTTCTCCAGCACACCGTCCGTCTTTCCCTCGATCACTTTTCTCGGATTTAAACTCTGCACAGCCTTACTCTTCGTAGCCCTCGGATCAATCCCCTTCCTTCTCATCTGCTTCTTCAAACTACGCTCAATATACTGCGCATCCTCATCGTCATCCCAACCACCAAATGCACCCTCTCCCTCACCATCAACCTCCTCGTCATCAACCGTGCCAACGTCGGCATCAAGCTCGACCTCCTCGTCCTGCGTTGAAGTGCCATTCATCTGCTTAGCCTCCGCTGACCCTTGCGCACGCACAGCATTAGCCGGCGTAGGACCCGTCTTCTTGAACTTAGCGACGAAGAAGCCATCGACATTGTAGGCGTGAGGGTAGTACCGCCTCGTCTCCTTCATACTCGGGTGGAAGCGCTTGCTCTGGTACTTGACAAACCCCTCTCGACCGAACGCCAAGCCAGTCGACACGAGCTTAACGTTGGGCCGCTTGTTGAGCGCATATTGCACGACTTGCTCATTCTCCTCGACGGTAACAGAGCAAGTGGAGTAGACGAGGTACCCACCCGTCTTGCTCGCATGATCCACTGAGTCGATCGCAGCGAGCAGGAGCTGCTTCTGCAGATGCGGTAGTCGCAGAAAATCATCCGGCGTTTTGTTGGTCTTCACACTAGCGTCCTTCGCAATGACTCCCGTTCCCGAGCAAGGAGCATCAAGTAGCACCCGGTCAAATCCACCCATCACTCTCGGGAACTCCAAGGCGCTGTAATTGCACACGATGCTGTTCTTCACTCCCAAACGGTGTATGTTGCCAATCAAACCCTTCGAACGCTCTTTGCTCGCATCGTTGGCGAAGATGCACCCGGTATTCCTCATCAGCGCCGCCATATGCGTAGCTTTTCCACCTGGCGCAGAAGCCATGTCCAACACCCTCTCGTGCTCTTGCGGCGCCAGCGCCATCACTGGCAGGAAAGAAGACGCGGCTTGCAGGATATAGTGTCCGGCCAAGTACTCAGGCGTAGCGCCGAGCGGGACTTGGGACTCGAAGATCTGCAGACCGACTTTCGACCACTTGCCGACGGGCTCGAGCGTGACACCACGGTTGCTGAGTGCGTGTGCTAGGTCGCGGCGGTGAGTGCGAAGAGTGTTGGTGCGGAGGACCATAGGACGTGGAGTTTCGTTTGCCTCGAAGAAAGCGAGAGCCTCCTCGGGCGGGAAGAGACCGAATAGCTTTTCCGCGAGGAATGGAGAGTAGCCATAGTAAGCACAGATATCTTTCAGCACGGCTTGTGTGTACTCTGCGCGGCTTCGGGTAGGGTCGCGCAACTCTTTGAAGTTGCTCAGCACTCGCACCGTCTCGGTGATCCTTGTACGTAGCATCTGTAGGTCAGGTGCGAGCATGCTCTTCTTGCCACCCTCTTCGTCCTCGTCGTAATCAATATCCGCCGCCGCAATGTTCGTCTGCATCGCGGCATCCTGCAGCTCCGCTTCTGCTTCCTCATCTTCCTGTGCTCGCTCTTCGTCCAGCTTTGCAGAAAGCCCAGCAATATTCGCCGCCGTAAGCATCTCCTCGGCATCGGAATCATCGTCTTCTGACCATACGCCCTTCTGCACCTCCCGATCGGAGTCCATGAACTCGTCATCCTCCAAATCCGACGGCGCATTGGCGAAGGCATCCGCATCGCTGTCCAGCTCATCGTCCTCCAAGGCGTCCAAACCGCCAACACCCACACCGTCAAGTCCATCTTCCATAATGTCCGCATCGTCGATCGCATCGCCGCTCAGGTCCGATATATCCTCATCGTCGTCCCCCAACGACAGAGCGTTCTTCTGCACCTTCACCGCCGGCTTCTGCTGCGTTTTAAAGCTGCCCTTCGTGCTCACTTTCCCAGCAGAGTTTGCAGCACTCTTCAGTCCGCCCTTCACGACAGCCTTCACTGCCGGCGCATTACTGTCCTTCTTCTGCTTCTTAATCGCGCCATTCGTTGGTGCGGCCAACTTTCTCTTCTTCCCGGCGGAGGCGTCGTCGAGCGATGCGGGTACGCCTTGGTGCTTGAGGCGACGACTGGGAGGCATGATTGATTGTGTGCAGAGTGCGGCGATATGGGAAGGAGTGCAATGGGGCTTTGATTCGCTGGATCGAAGCTTGCCTTCACCTTTGCGACGCCCGGCAGAAAATGTTCAAGCAAGGGACGGAAGACTTCCGCACACGAAATCTTGGCATCTCCGGAGATCACACCGGACGAAACCTCACCTACCTCCAATAAGTCGTAAGATCTACTAATACGCACATTCAATGATCTTCATTAATGCTACGATCACTGATAATACTGCATGATCAATCTGTCCACCAAGACTGGCCCGCCTCCCGCCCACCGTCTGTCCAAAAGCAAACAGCCCGATTCGGATAGCCGCTCTGGTCCAGGAGAAACACAAGAGAAACAGCAGCAAGATAGAGCGGATGAAGGAACAGGGAGATGCCGTTCGTGCTGAAAATGGCATTGTACGATTTCCAGGCGCGATCGTGCTTTGGACAATGCTTGGACACAGCTGCGAGTTCCCATACGCGCCTGGCATGACCCCTTGATTGAGATAGGCGGAAGCGGCAAGCCAGTCAACGATGCACTTCGCAACAACCATCCCGCTTCACAGCAGATGCGTGGCATAAGTTTTGGCCGTCTCTTGGTCTTTCCATTGACCGAACGTGAGGAATGGCTACATGATTACTTGCTATAATCGCAAAGTGCATGCCTTGTCTGAGCAGATGTTGTAAAGTTACGGCATCGGAAACGCTTCTGTCTTGCTCGGCTCGACAGCAGCACGGCCTCACGCACTGAGGTAGGGTATCGCTATTGCGATAGTCGAGCTGTCTGATTGGAAATGGGATAATGTCGATCGATCGTCCGAATATTGTCGGAAAATCAAGCATCTACAATCGCGCAGCCACCGCATTCCGACGACCGTATCGACAACAAGCGCACGTTCTCCGTCCTAACTTAACGATCGCGTCGCTTGCTCGCTCCTACACATCTCTTTAGACGATAATCATACCAAACCGCACGAAGCTCTTGCGGAAAAGAGGATCCAACCCGACCGTCTCTCTACCGCAAGCCCGCTACAAGCCCGCATTCCCTATGTCGCCAAGCTCGGCTCAACCCCGGTCGCGCAAAAGCAATAATATATATCCCAAAGCTCGCGTGCCCAGATGTACACGGTAAAGTACCCGAGGCGGCTCAAGCACCCGGTCCAAAGGCAACGTCAATAAGTCCTTGACAAGTCACGCCCGTCGTTCCCGATGCGACGTATACCAGAAATCGACGAAAGAAGGCGGCTTTAGAAAAAAACACAGTCTAAGCTCAGACACAAACCAGAAAGAAGCACTCTTAAGTAAAAGTAATCAAAGAGTCTTAATTGAAAACAAGAAAGATACAATACGCAATGAACGAAAGGGCCTGATCAGCCCATTGTTCTGTTGAGTAGTAAGAAAAACCACGTTCGAGATTGAAGATCAAGCAAACTGCAGCGATTAGCCAAATGCCTCAAATTGAATAAAAGACAAAGTGGAACTAGCCAACTCCCTCACTGAAAGTTGGTAGACCAGAGAAGTCCTAAGTTGTTTCCTTACCCTCCCACAGGAGGGGTTCATTTTGCTGGTTTCGAGGTTGTAACTTCTTTGACTTGTTCAGTAAGTGATGGTACTTCAAAGGCAGGGGATCAATCTTTTGCATGGACTTGAGGATCATTTCTTCGCATGAGGCAAGATTGGAGCTCTTGATGCGCCCGGCGGCAAGGATCGGATTTCACTAGTTCACGACTCACGAGGTACCAAGAAGTGTATAACGCATTATGGGCAAATGACACTTCTATATCACAAGTCAGCTGGTTTTTTTCCCGGATAGATCGTCTGCAGAAGCGTCGCTCGTGCTTATGATACCCGCATATGCTATCACTCTCACAACTTCACGGACGCTCATTGGTCTCGATCTCTTCCTGTGCGGCAAAAACTCCTTTCCGAGATCCATCTCACTTACGTTCGCTCCATACACACATCAAGCCTTCTCTCATCCTCGACATTTGCTTTACATTCGCTTCCAGATTCCTCCAACACTGACTCACATTGGATGACATCCAGGAGGAGTCTGACCCTCAAAACTGGATATCCATCATTGCCGGAAGTCATTAGTATTCAACGAATTAAGTATCCTCCGGAGATCAACATTATTGGCTCACGGTCTCCTCCATTCCAAGAACGCAATGGCTTCAGCTCACAAGCGCAAAGAGCCCGGTGAAGCCCTCACAGACGAGGAGCTGGCATGGAACATCTTCAACCAGGAGACGGCGGACCGCAGAATGGCGGAAAGTCTGGCGGAGGAGGGCAACGTAGTGGCTGAGGACGATGACGATCCAATGATAGCAGCTCAAACGTATACAGCTACATGCGTCGCATGCAGCGACAGCCTGGCAGCTAACAGGCTCGCAAGAGCGCCATGCGAGCACACCTACTGCGGCAAATGCCTGACCCAGCTTTTCCAGCACGCCATGACAGACGAATTTCTATTTCCGCCGCGCTGCTGCCGACAGGCGTTGCCACTCGAAGAGGCTGCTGCTTTCTTCGAGCCAAATTTCGTACGAAAATTCTAGGCGAAAGCTGTCGAGCTGAGCACGAAGGATCGGACGTACTGCCATGCTCCAAGGTGCTCGACGTTCATACCATCTTCCGCCACCACTGGCGACGCTGCCCGATGCCCAGACTGCCACGCGACTATGTGCACTATGTGTAAGGCAGGCGCACATGTAGGCGACTGCCCGCGGGACAATGCTCTGCAGCAATTGCTGCAGACGGCGGACGGAGAAGGTTGGCGGAGATGCACCTGCGGTCGGCTTATAGAGCTGAATTTTGGCTGCAACCATATGACGTGAGTAATCCATGAATCACTTGACATATCTTGTTGTGCTAATGGTTGCACAGTTGCCCTTGCGGCCATGAGTTCTGCTACGTCTGCAGGCGTGAATTGAGGACCTGCAACTGTCCCCAGTGGCAAGAGAACCGCTTGTATAACCGTGCCGCCCAGCTTGTGAACCGAGAGCAAGCACCCGTCAATCAGCCAGCTCCTCCTCCTGCGCGTCATCAAGGCCCAGGGCTGCAAGCTCAGCCCGGCTTTCTTGCTCAACCAGCGCAGCAGCCGCCACCTCGTCCTCGTATCCCACCTATGGCTTTCCAAGCACCTCCGGCCAGGCCCGCCCGGCAGCCTGCGCCTCGTCCAACGTTGCAGTACCGACCAGCTCCGTCC
>Ga0058704_10001403_pt1 | contig 11320 bp, 9 predicted proteins | sample AgamicMgSfe_FD_71363 | JGI IMG/M metagenome (GOLD analysis project Ga0058704, IMG submission 71363) | Agave microbial communities from Guanajuato, Mexico - Mg.Sf.e | ecosystem: Host-associated > Plants > Phyllosphere > Phylloplane/Leaf | place: Guanajuato, Mexico | collected 2012-05-30 | reverse complement strand
GCTGAGGGAGAAGGTTGCTAGGGTAGTGGAGAACGTTGAGGAAGTGAGGAAGGGGGTGAAGGTGGTGGGTAAGGGGACGTTGAGGGAGATACTGGAGGTGATGATAGAGGATGAAGATGTGGTAGTAGCAGGGGACGGTGATTGGAATAGTAGACGTCGCTTCGGTCCGCCTCAAGCATTGGCGTTAGGTTTGCGATGCTGGAATGAGAGGTGCAGCTGGCATGGCGTCTCGAGCTGACTGCGATAAGGTTCAAGGTCGAGTGTTGGCACATGTATGATTGAGATTCGGGTATAGACAGACTATCATCCGTATGCTGTCTGTCCAGAATGGAGCGAGGGTATACCATCCAGTTGTACTTTCTCGGCCACTCTCTGTGGTTGCCGGCAGTGCTCATGAACCATCATGTAGTCTTCTCCACGAAGCATCAGGTCTTTCCATATCGTGAGGGTCATCGACGGCATGGGAGTCGAGCGTCACTTTGAGATGTCAGGTTGCCTGTGCTCTGCTTCCGACACCATATGTACATGCAGTGATTCTGGATAGCTGTGGCGGTTATCCATGAACTGGACATTGCTACTAGAAGTGAGAGCAAAGTCGAGTCATTGTTTATATCGTAGCCTAAGGCACGCGTTGATCTCCACCCGCCTTGTCGGGAAAGCGGGATCTCGGCAAGCCTGCCGCGGCTGGGTCAAGCGAAGCGAGGCCAGCCACAGTCACGGATGCAAGGTGAAACCACGGCCCACGGCCCATGATACACACACGCTGCCTGGAACCTTGCACTTGCTCACCCGGACTTGGACTCGAGAGAGTGACTGACGCACCACATCATAGGCACAGCAAGAAGACTGATACCAAGGCTGGTCGAGCACACGAGCAACAAGTGTTGAACCGCTGCCTTCACCGCACCGTCGAGGTCACGGAGAGCAGGCGCTTAGCACACTCTTTCGGACAGTGAAGACACTGAATGTTGTACAGCGCGAAGCACAAAGCAGCGCACGCAAACAGTGAAGAGAAGGTGCTGTGAGCTGATAAGACTCAATAAGCGACATGGCACCTACGAGAGACAACGCTCCGCTGTCGGATACGGAAGGGCAAGAGAAACCGGTACGGGAACAGCTGAAGAAAGCATCGATTGCTGGCATGCCTGAAGATATGAGCTCTGCCGCAGTATCTGAGGTACTGCGAGAGAATGGTGAAGGTACGGCGGGTCGAGGGCGGCTACAGAGGAAGAGGAGCTTCGAAGAGGTCGAAGACGATCAGGCTGAGCGAGCCCCATCCGAGCCGGCGAAGCAGCACACTCGCAAGAGATCACGAGACAGCAAAGAAGAGGACAGAGAGGAGGTCCAGAATGGCAACGGCAAGCGGCTGTCTGGCGGGAGGGAGAGAGAAGCAGCGGCTACAGCGCAGGAAGGCACGAACGGTGAGAGCATGCCAGCAGTGCCTAAGCGCGCTGGTACACCCGAGTTGCATGCGATTGACCGCGGCGAAGCGACGGTCGAAGCGATGGCAAGCCCGAAGACTAAGAGGAGTCGACTGCATTCCGCGGCCGCAAAGGAGAACGGCACGTTGACCACCGAGCCATCTGCGACAGCGACCGCCGTAAATGCTACGGAGCATGAAGCACCAGTCGAGCCGACATCCAAGGTACCACCAACAAGTGGCTTCGCGAATGTATCCGCCACCTCACCTTTCGGCGCTCTGGCAGGCAGCAAGTCTCCAACCACCGACCAACCCCAAACATCAGCAAGCGCATTCGCATCCTCAGGCTTTGGCTCCTTAACAGGGGCATCATCGTCCGGATTCGGCTCTATAGGGAAGAGCGCAGGTGGTTTCGGCGCCGGTGGTGGATTCGGGACGGGCAGCAAGAGTCCACTGGGTGTCGAAGCGAGCAAGGAGAACGAAACGCCAAGCGAGCCTACAGGAAGTGCATTTGGAGGCGCACTAGGCCAGAAGTCCGCATTTGCCGCTGCGCCAGCATCAGGAACTGGCTTTGGCTCAGGCGCATCCGGTTTCGGCAAGCTCGGTGGCAACACAGGCGGCCTCGGTAGCCCATTTGGCGGCACGGGCTTCGGCAGCCTTGGCGGAGGAGGTGGCGGTGGCCTCTCATCCTTTGCCAGCGGCAAGCCCTCAGTATCACTCTCCGGCGCGCTTACACCCGGCAAAGCCTTCGGTGCATCAGCAGACGAAGACGAAGGCGACACCGCAGGCGACGAAGAAGAAAATACTGGTTTCAAGAGCCCACCACTATCCCAAGATGAAGACAAACAGGACGAGCGCTTCTACGCTCAACACCTCGAGACCGGTGAAGAGGATGAGATGACGGAGTACTCTTGCCGTGCGAAGCTGTACGCTTTCGCACCAAACGAAGATGGAAAGAAAGAATGGCGAGAGCGAGGGCTAGGCGTACTCCGATTGAACGTCAGACACGCTGTTGCAGATGACCCGGATGCGAAGGTGAAAGCGCGGTTGCTGATTAGAGCCGATGGATCACACCGGGTGGTGCTCAACACGCCGGTCAAGAAGGAGATTAACTTCGGCGCTGCGACGGGTGGGCCACCGCAAGGTGGGCTGATGTTGTTCATGGGAAGTTTGGAGGGGATGGGCGGGTTGGAGTTGTTGCAGTTGAAGGTACGTCAACCTACTCTACTCTGTGCTCTGTTTTGGTGGAAGAGGTCTATGCTAATGTGGCTTTTGCAGATGAAGCAGCAGTTCGCCCTCGAACTCCACGAGAAGATCCAGGAGCTCAAGGAGGATATGTGAGGACCTGTCTCATCTTGCAGGACTAACATCAGCGCATGGACACGGAGGTGGCATCTTGCATCAGCATCGCGTCAGGGACATTCCAGGACATTTTGAGGGTTCTCTAGCAAAGAGAGTAGAGCATGACTTGGAAAGCTAGGCTACGCTACGCGCTGATACAGACAGACAGATGATAGGGTTGTAGGGATACCATGAGCTTTATAGCAGATACAGTGGGAAAGTACGATTTTTGCGCTTTAGGTACTATTCGCCAATGCCGTACTTGTTAACGGCGCAGTGAGACTTGGGTTACTGGACGACAGATAAAATGCGTACTGCTGACGAACTAAAAGTATCACCGACTGTTCTCGATACAATTGTATGTACCAAAGTCGTATAAAACGGACATGGCATTCATACTCGTCACGAAAAAACTGTCTACGCGAGTTTGCCGTAGCGAAAACACAAAATGTTCCACTCGAGCACCTGACAATAGGCCACACGATCCACATTTGCGTATCCGCTCATTCTATCTCCAGCTCGCCCGCCACATACCCACTCGCTCACAATCCGCCACACACAACGGCGCTGCTTGCTACTCTTCATGTCCAACCAACATGCCGCTCCCGGTATCGGCGCCGACGAAAGTATCAACGACGAGAACACGATGCAAAGCACTCCACGGTACACCGAAGAGGATCTCCAGCAAGCACTCGTTGCCAATACCGCAGAAGTTCTCCGCTACATCACTTCCCTCGCTGTCGACAGCCTCGCAGAGCTCCAAATCGATGTCGAGCCCAAGGAATTTCTGAAAGCTATGAGTACCGCTGCAGTCTTGGACACGAGTTCCCGCAATCCCGCCGCCACTGGGCCTGTTGCTGAGCAAGCGCTCCAGGCTATCAAGAGCACCACGGCTGCGCTGCCGGAGTCGACATATGAGCGGAGGCATGCCAACTATATGGCTAAGTGCAGTGTGGCTTCCTGTGGGTTCAGTGAGGCGCCGAGTAGGTGGGAGGGGACGGAGCCTTCGGCGGAGGTCTTGGCGGCGCTTACGGGGGACACTGTGGAGTACTGGAAGGAGGAGATGGAGAAGGAGCGAGAGTGGAAGGAGTGGAAGAGGGAGAGGGAGAGGGAGGAGCGGGACGGGGATCGGTGAGAGGGCGGTTTGGCTTTTGTGCAGATGAGAGATGAGGTGACGGGGTGGGGAGGATGGGAGGTGTGGTTGGATGGTGTGTGGCGAGATGAGAGGGCGGCGACGTTCGCGGCATTCGCGTTCGGGCTTCAGGAGGTTTTATAGTGTGGTGTTGCGCGAGTACATGGTATCGCCCCTGGACGATTGTTCCCGTGTCACATCGATGGGCTACTGACGGTGCGTCGGCTGCACATCCTCGACTTAGACGCAGGCGGCTGCCAACCTTGCCATTTCTCGATTCACTTCTCTCAATCCCGGGTTTTCTGCGTTCGCTTGCTATACGGGATCTTCGCAACCCCTGCAAAGATCCAAGCGTGGCGTCGGAAACCTTATCTTGTGTGTTCTTCAAGCGCCCCGCAGTAACTGTCGTTGATAGTCACACTGCGCGAGACGAAGATGATATATTGGCGGCTTGCCGTTGCTAATGCTGACGTTCAGCTACAAATATCAACCACGCTCTATAATCTAGGAATTTCCACAATGTTTGTTACCTCGGACATAATCATCGAGTCTTCTCCGCTGTGTGTACCGCGAGCTGCAGCGTTTGCCATTCACTCTAGGGTGCGCTAACGCTAGCGTGACTTGGCCTGCACGGATCTGGTCACACGCCCACTGTCGCTGGAGGGGCTCGTTACTACAAAAAAACATCCGATCCTGCTTCGAACTTGAAACTCGCAAGACCGTCGACCACATTCATTTCGCAACCTTCCAGCGCAAGTGCGACGCCTTCAGCACTCGATCAGCTCTTAAGATTCACAGATCCACGCCGTGCTCAGGGAAACTTGCGCGCGTCAGTGAACATATCGAACAGCTGCGAGCGAGCGAGCTACTCCACTCGCTGCTCTGAGTAAGTATCGCAAGCACCGAGTTCATCAAGGTCATCCGGCTCACCTATTCCTAGCTAGCACATATCTGCTTCGTCCTCTCGTCAACATGTCGGTCATTCCGGATACTGGCAACGTTAGCGTCGACGGCATTCACGCGATGCCGCTCTCGCCGCGCGATGGTAACGCGGGTCGCGAGGTTTCGCTTGCGCCGAGCGAGGACGGGCACGATGAGGAGGCGGGGCAAGATCAAATGGACGACGACGACTTCTTCCTGCCGGATGACGCTGCTCAGAACGAGCAGACGGCGCGTTCGGCGGAGGCTATGGATCAAGCAGGGCGTAACATTGCGGAAGCGTTCGCGATCGATGATTACCAGGAGGACCTCGGCATAGACGACAACGCGGGTAAGATCGGTCACCCTGGTATGCCAGACGGTTTCGGCATGGGAAACAACAAGGGCACATCTCAGGACTTGGGGCCCGCTGATCGCCCCGCACCGCTCACTGGAGATGAGTCCGTCAACATCCTCCTCGACATGATCACCCATCACACCAACGACCGCTTTGTCAAGACGACCAAGAACGGCAAGATGGCAAAGGACGACCTCATCAAGCTCTCTAGGACGCCGTCAAGAAGCACCTGGATCATACCGCCACCTACGAGAACAAGTTGAAGGAGCGGACTGCTACTCAAGTCGAGAAGATTAAGCAGGAGGCAAACGCCAAGAACGAAGAGACCAAGAAGCAGGGTGAGGCCGAGACCGCAGAAGTCGCCGATCGCCTCATCAAAGCCTTCCTGCTTACGATGAAGACATGCGGTATGGACATGGAGGACCAAGTAGTGTTGGAGATGATGAGAGATCATGTTTCCGAGACTCAAGCTTCAGGGGTATCTGCGGGGGCTAGGAAGCAGGGCGCCAAGGCGATCCGCAAGCGTCCGGCGGGCCCTAGTCCGGTCACGGCGATCAGCGCGCTGGAATTGAAGAAGGTCGACCTAGGTGCGAGCAAGAGGCCACGCAAGCGCGTCGTGACCGAAGAGCAGCAGGAGGCGCTGTGGAAGGAGTATGGCGGTATCAAGGCGGCAGAGGAGGAGAAAGCTCCGGCGAAGAAGAGGGCTCGCCTCGACGGGTCCCTCTGAGCTGAGAAACGTCTACACCTGCGTATGGTGTCGTTCTTGCCCGATACGTACGAGGACATTGACGTCGCTGAGACTCTGGCATTTCATCCAAAGGATGTCCTGAGAGATGGACTAATGCAGCGTTCTTCTTGCTTTACTATGATTGTTGCTTGGATGGAGATTGGGACATGAGACACAGATTCTATACGCTAAAAGTACCTATTCTAGATTGCAAGGCTGTTCCAACAGTATGGCAGGTGGCACAGGTGTGCCTGCGCCGAGAATTTTTCTTACGGAATAGTTAACGTCCGTCACCTAGGTTTCCCTCATCTCATATTTGTCAATGCGCTGTCTTGCCCTGACTCTCCGATATTATGAACTCAGGCTGTCCCATGGCGTCAACTTAGGGAACGCTCCCTCATTTACGCCCTCTAAATTTGAGTCCCTTCCTGTGCCTGCTTGACTTGCACTGTAACCGTCGCTGGGCGCGATGCCGTCTTCCAACTTAGCCAGCCATCTCTCAAAATCCGGTCGAGCTCTCTCAGTCCTTTGCGCAAGGTATTGTAAAGTCGCCTCCGACATACAACCAACCTTGCCATCCTCGGGATGTGTGTCGCCGAACTCCTGGGGATCATGCAGATCCGTCACGATCGAGTCCGCAGTAGAGCTATGCGCAGTAGGGCCAAGCGGCTCGCCACCCGCCCGCAGAACTTTGTCTCGCGCTTCTAGGTACGACTTCTCCATCTCCTTCAGCTTTTCGGTGGTTTCCCTGCACTTCCGCAACCTGTGAGCCTCGAACTCTGAAGGTATAAAATTACAATTCTGTGCCTTGTATTCAGCGCGCTCCACAGCGTACCTGTCCGGCATATTACCATGAGTTTTGCGGAGGAGCCGTACGTATGCTTTGAGATTCTCGTACCGCTCGACGTCCTTCGGGTCCAAAGGCGGAAAGCTACGGTCATCGGTATCATCCATTGAGCCGGCTGGTATTGTTCGCGAGTCACCGTTCTCGGGCTAAACTAACCCTTGCCGGAGCAAAGCCTGGCGAGCAAAGGCGTACAGATTCCTCAGAGTGGCATCTCGGTGGTCTCTACTAGCGAGTAAGGCATGGTTCAGCTGCTCGATGTCTTCAACCAGGATGTTCATCTTGGAGATTGCAGATTGGGAACTGGCAAAGACAGCTGGCTTTTGGTAGCCGAATGCCAGCAGCTCACTCAATTGCCGTCTCTTGTCCGTCATTTGCACCTCTTGCGCCGCCACAAAATCTGCTGCCTCAATTGCAGTCCCGAACTTCTCCCTCAGCTCTGGACCAAGGCGTATACAGCCAGTTTCGGTCGACAATCGTTCCGAATACAGTGCAAAATCTCGGAACATGGCTTTCTTGTCTCGTGCTTGCTGTTTTTCGTAGATGCTGAGCATTGTGCACGCGTGCAATCGTTGCTCGTCCAACTTTTCTTGCTCTCGCGCCAGTTGCTGAAGTCGGTCCTTCTCGGCTCGCGGCATATCGGTGACGGGTTGCAAAAGATGCTCCTGGGTCCGCCTCATATCGTCAATGATATCCTGCAGCTGGATCGTATAGAGTTCGTTTTCGGCTTGCTGATGCTCCCACAATTGTATCTGTGCGTTGCGACGAACTACCCGATTCATGGTCTGTGTGAACGGCAAGCCCGAGCTCATCCAAAGAGCACCACCACGAGACGGCGATTCCGACTGTGCTGCGGTGCGTGATGCTGAAGTCGAACGTTCACGATGCTTCGGGCTGCTGTATCCTGGGGATCCTCGCGACTTTTGCACTCGGCCAGTTGCGACTCTTGGACCTGCGGCAGGCGAGCTTCTGCCATTTCTGTCTGCTGACCCGTTCGGGCCCGCGACAAGGTGTCGAGGCTCACGGCGGCTGAAGAGCCCCTGAGGGCTCGTAACCAGTCTAGTATTTCGTGAGATCCAGTCCAAGCTCAGGGAAACCCTGTAGCTAAGCAAATTGTCGTTGTGCTTGCAGGACTGTCCCATCATAGGACTGCTTTGTCTTCATGGCCCAGCCGGTTGCCATGTCTTTGTCTCGTAATCGGAGAGGGTCGTAGTGCCGGATTTGGAACATCATACGTATCGGTGAAAGACCTTGATGTTAGTTAGCTTCAAGAGGAGGACGTGCAGACATGAGGATACAAAAGATGCATATCATGCTTATTGCCATACGGTCAGGTGGCGGGAAGGGAGGCGGAGACGACTCCTCCCATGAGTAGCAGTCGACGCAGCTGAGACGAAACAAAGAATGTATCTAGCCGCAGTATCACTATGCTCTCGTTCAACATATGTGCGGCGACCATTGAGAGCGACACCAGAGTTGTAGGAAATTGCCCACAGGCGACACAGAATTGGACGAGGACGGAGTCAATGGGAGGTCCCTTTGAGGAAGTCCGACCGAAGTGGTACTAGTACAATTGGGTTGGAATGCCAGACCATAGCGTCGAGAGATATACACATACCTCGAGTTGAGGTGCAGAGGTTGTTCAGACGAGCGTCTCCATCCTAGGAGCCAAAAGAGAGATAGAGCATCACGTAGTTCAACAACCTGTGCCGCTATCAATGAGAACACAACCGATATCCGGTCCACGCTGCCAAAGCTGCCCAACGTGTGAGCCAAGCGGCCTTCGAAGGCAATCCTAGCAGGTCTGGCAATAGCCAGATCAGTGCACAACCAGTCAGCCATCTAGCAGTGCCGCTAGAAACAGTGAAACTTCCTTTCGCTTTCCTTGCCAAAAGCAGTTCGGTCCACATTCGGATTCGTTCCTCGTGGCTGGCACTCCTTCCGCTAGCGTCGTCAACGTCCCGAAAGGGACTCGAGTTGATAATCCCCTCCAAGCTGGGATCAAGTTCGTGGCCCGGCTCGAGACGAATGTTGCGCATAATGTCCCGCCACATCCGTACGGTTTTTATGGCAGTAGGCATGTCGACTTTGAACCACTCTCGATGGATACGTTGTCTGCCCTTATGGCAGATATGTAGATTGTGTTGGTATCGTGCCAGATCAGCGTGAACTAGAGCCTCCAAGCGGACCAATTGAATATAGGGTATGCCCCCAAGATGTTCAGCATTGTATTCATTGAGCTTTCGCTGTTGATCATGCGCAATCTCGGCGAAGCGTGCCTGGAACGATCGTGTAGTAATACCGATCTTGACGTACTCAGGTTCGTCAAGATCCTGGATGATGTATATGGTCCCTTTTGTCCTTGGACTTGGCAAAGGCTCAAATATCAGCGCTTTGACCTCGGCTTGCGCAGTCCATGAGGTCCAAGATGATGCTTCACCAGCAACGAAACCTTCCAAGGAAGACGAGGCCCTCCGTCTCGCCGATGGCGAACGCCCACGGCTTGTGCTTGGCGCCGCAACCGGCGGATATTGTAAAGTCATTACTTCAGGGTGGTCTTCTGCGACGTTCAACATGTTGTTGATTGTGCTAGTAGTGTCGACGGCTCTTTGCGATCGTACTTGTGGCGGAGAGAGCGCCTCCTCTGTGGATGATTCGATACTGTCAGGAACATGTACTTCAATCCGGGGAGAGGTTTGTGCGATCCTAGGAACGTCGGAGGCGCTAGCACTTCGATTGTGCCGTCCATGATTACTGAGACTGTCCGGAGTATTGAGCAACGCAACGGTATCTGTCGCTCTGGACGAAGGTGCTGGGCGCGTCGGCGTCCTGGGGGTAGATGGACGTGTACGGCTCGGCGTCGGACTCCTCGAGGCGTACAGTGAATAGCGTGACTTGGTTGCTTGGTCGAAGTTCAGATGTGGGAACTCTGACTGCCAAACCCTCTCGACAGCCTTCTTGTGCTCATACGTTCCATTACGTTGATGCTCGACGCACACCAAGAGGCAGACGATGTCTCGTACGTTCTTCAGTGTGAGCTCCGTCCTGTCCATGTCTAATAGCTCCAGAGCGATTTCCGACCGATCTTTCTCAATAATGTTCGGGCAACGGCCTGCTCCTGTGTCGGCAATGCAACAAACACAGTATTCGAAAGCATCGACGAGAAGCTCAGCTTTCGTATCCTCGAAAGTTGGGGTGCCCATACTGGTGGGCATTAATGGAGCCAGTATCTGCAGTCTGCGGGTAACGGGAAATGACCGGATCGAGCGACGAGTGCAAAAGCTCCACGCTCATAGAGCGACGACGAAGCTTCTGAGAGATATTGTCCTGTTGTGCGCTCAGCTGGACACGGTTTATAAGGTTGCAATACATCGTACTTGTCATAAGCGCATGCTTAAGGTCATTCCAAGTGCCTTGTTCCACCGCAGAATGCTGCGCAATTACGACGTGTAGATCACAGCTTCCTGCTATCTCGGGCGTATGACCTCAAGATTGACATTCTCCCTTATTTGCCAGACTCATGCACAGCTTGTGGACGCGATCCTTCGCGTAGCGCCTCCATGCGTGCATGCGGCACAGGGCAGCCACGTGCGTTTCAGCTTTGCACATCTTGGCCAAGTCGCGTAAGTCTGATGTCAAAACTCCCTTACCGTATGGTTAAGGCAGTGCCTCTGAGAGAAGGCGCAGCCGTGAACAACAGTAAAGATGGATTGTGTCGGTGCTAGCTCTTCTTTTGCTGCAAATGAAACAACTGGATGTTACATGTGGGTCTGCCGCAAATGGCTCGAGCCAGCAACTGGTTTGTGTTGCAAAGAACAGGACGGCGCGCAACGCAAAGTAAATGCTGAGCTGTTTCATCGAGACGAAACCCTCTGCGCCTCGGAGTAGCAGCCGCCACATACCGCAATACCGCACGGAATCCTCGCATCTCAGGCACCTACGTAGATTCATGTTCACTTTTCGATTGCTCCACGGCCACAAAGTGGACCAGCAGGTGAGGCACCGTTGAAATGCTGGCATACGCCATGCCATTGAGCATACTCGTTCATAAGGCGAGCTGTCCTCGGATTTGAGCGCCTGGCACACCACATGGCTCATTTGGCTCCGCACGCATTCAATCAATCGGATTGGCGGCCGTTAACTGGCGTGGACAGTGAAGTACAGAGGTGTTACCACCACGCTTGACACGATACGAAGCTTGCCAAACGGCCCGCGTAGCGCAGATACTTCGCTCCAGACTGCCAGCCATGTCATCATATGTGTTTTGCTTTGCTCTTGTCCCCTCCATCGAGCCCGTTATTTCGAGGTGAGCGCTGAGCACGAGTGGCGTAGAGGGCGGTGGACAGGCTGTTCGTTAGATGCGGATGATATTCGGTTCCTAGAGCGAAACTATAGCACACGTTGAGCATTCAGCAAACTCCAGCGCTGTAGGCCTGAGACATGGGAGAGGACAATTGTTCATAGATGCTCTGCGTCCCTCTGTCACTGTTGTCGTGGTTCAAGTACCATCGTCGGATTGAGGACTACATACAACAACCAGGTGCTTCCGGTGAACCTCGACCATGAGGAGTGTCGACATG
>Ga0058704_10001402_pt1 | contig 11321 bp, 11 predicted proteins | sample AgamicMgSfe_FD_71363 | JGI IMG/M metagenome (GOLD analysis project Ga0058704, IMG submission 71363) | Agave microbial communities from Guanajuato, Mexico - Mg.Sf.e | ecosystem: Host-associated > Plants > Phyllosphere > Phylloplane/Leaf | place: Guanajuato, Mexico | collected 2012-05-30 | reverse complement strand
TAGATACAATACATACAGACAGCTTACAAGCACCCTCGCTTCCCATACACATGATTTCCACGACGCCGGCTAATGCTTCTATGCTGGGTATTCGCCTCAGTAGTTGTGCTGAAACCAGACAATGCTCTCCGTTGCTCTCGACTTGGCTATGCTAGGTCAAGGCAGGCTACGTGCCGCTTCCAAAGTCGTTCGCTGAGCCGCTGAGCAGCAGGCCGATGATGAGTCCGAAGAGACCGAGTACTGATGAGAAAATCTCAATAACCAAGATCTTGACAAAGCTGTAGCACGCCCGACAGTCAGCATTCTGCCCAGCCACCATCCCCCGTCTTTGCCATCTCCGTTTTGTGTGTACTCACAGGCTCGGATCCGCAGCATCTGCCAACGCAGCACTACTCCCGTTGATTCCAACACTAACACCGCAGACCAAATTGCACATGCCTACGAGCACTCCTGACCAGAACAGCGCGTAGCCAGTGAAGTAGTTGTTCCCGCTATACAGCGCATCACCCTCGACGGCGGAGACCTTGGAGGAGAAGACGATACTCATGATGACGCCGTAGATGGCGACAACCTCGCAGAAGATGATGGAGATCAAGTTCTTGGTGCGGATTCGTGGCGCTTTGACACCGCCGCCGATGATCGATGTGCCGGTTATGAAGATGCCCCTGTCCTATCGTCTCAGCCTGACATACTCTCGTCCTAAAGCGCTCTGTTGCGTGATGTTTTGACTGACCATGCTGCTCCTATTACTGAGAACCCTATACAGAGGCCTATGCCGGCTGATGCCCAGGCGTACGGTGATATTGACTCGAGGAAGGCGCCGACCTGTCGGTATTACATATTAGAAATCTTATTGCGCCGCGGAGGTAGGCCATATTGGTGGACGTACGTTGAATGCTTCGCCTTCGCCATTGAACAGCATATCTGTTTCGCCATTAGCCTTCCGTTTCCCGGCTCTTTCATGTGCGCCCTTCTCTTACATAGCCCGATGACCGTGAGTGCAGCTGTAGCGCCATAGCTACCATACGTGAGGCCACCCATTTTTGCGTGCAGCAGAAGAGAAAAAGAGTCAACGACTTGCAATGAAACAGCTGCCTTCACTCTCTGCGATGATGTTCCCCGGGCATGCTTCTGGCGGGACGTTCCGTTTAACTTCAGTGCCGGTATCTGATGACTCAGCCGCCGCAGTGTCGCTGCCCGCATGTGGTTGCTCTTTCACTCACTCCACCACCTCTCTTGCACCAACTGTCTGCTTGTCTTCGTAGCAACCTCCACAGCTACAAGACACCAAGCAGCAGACAGTTCATCGCCACCAGGAACATCTCAGCGACCAGCAACACCAGCAAACATGGCGAACGCAAACGCACAGTCGAACTACTACGAGCTCTACCGCGGCACCAGCGTCGGTCTCGCCCTGGCAGACACGCTCGACGATCTGATCAGCAGTCGCCGCATCGAGCCGCAGCTGGCTATGCGCATCATGTCCCACTTCGACGAAAAGATTGCGCACGTGCTTGGGGAGAAGGTCAAATCGAGGATGACGTTTAAGGTACGCTGGAAGCCTTCGACGCCTGGTCTTCTCGTCGACAAGACGGCGTGCTGACGAGTCTGTGTGACTTCAGGGCCACCTCGACGTCTACCGCTTCTGCGACGAAGTCTGGACCTTCATCCTCAAAGACGTCAAGTTCAAGATGGACAATTCCAACCATACGGAAGCCGAGCGCGTGAAGATCGTCGCTTGTCAGTCAAAGGATAAGCAGGAGAAATAGAGCACTGCTGTCACCATCTCTAAAATAGACGTTTCTCGTGGCAAGCTTTGGGAAGGATGGCAGCATGGCGTTCCGGTTATGGTTCTATGATACCCAGATTGGTTTCGGGAGGGCAGGTGCTTCAATGCATATGACATCACGATGACCACGTATATCACACCCCCTCCTCTCGAGGTTCCCAGGTGCGCTTGCTATACAGTCGAACGTCTTGTGAGATTCAAAGGATTGACCGTAGTCGTGAGCTACGCATATGCCGTCTTTACTCAGAGCTCCCTTCTCCTGCTTTGCCTGGCAGTGATACAGTATGCACTTTTCCTCCTTGTGCCCCTGAAGAACTGTATGTATCCGTGAATGAGCACATCCCGTTTGCCTTCAGGCGCGCGTGCCACCTCCGAGGGTCCTTGCCAAGCCTCTTGCACTTCACTCCACCTGAACAATCCCAACTTCAACCTACTCACATACGGACAGTCAACCTTACCATGTCTCAATCACGAACACAATGGCTTATCTACGCCGGTGCATCAGGCGCTTGCGCGGCTCTAAACGGTGTCTTTGCCAAACTCACAACAACGCAATTGACCACAACATGGGCGACGGGCACCTCTCACCTCTTCGGCTTCAGCGAGCCAAGCAAGTTCATTGAGTTCATCGTCAGAGGTGTATGTTTCTTTCTGGGGAAGGCTCGAACAACTCAGTGCCAGCAATGCTGACAGCTGGGCAGTCCTTCTTCCTTATGAACCTCGCCTTCAACGCGGTTATGTGGGGCCTTTTCACACGCGCTCTCACACTGGCGAGCAGTACAGTACGCGTTAGTGTCATCAACACGAGCGCAAACTTCATGCTCACGGCGCTGTTGGGCCTGATTATCTTTAAGGAGACGTTACCCGGTGAGCCTACCAGCGCTCTCCGCCAGCCCTATCGCGCGTGTTACTTACTCATGCATTCAGGACTCTGGTGGCTAGGCGCGAGCTTCTTAGTGGCTGGCTCGGTAATTATTGGGAGACGTGAAGAACGCAAAGAAGTTGGTGCTGCGGACACCGCAGGCAACGAGCCAGCTGTGGCCGCGCAACAGGAGAGCTTCCACGACGACCCTGATGCTCCACTTGCAGATGCAGCAAACAGCAGCGCTCGAGGAGCCCGAGAGGCGTATGATGATGACATCGAGCTCAAGCAGTCAGTGATGAAGAAGATGGACGGTCGTGACGAAGGGCGCGAGGACTAGTAAAGGCAAGCACCATACATTGACGGGTTAGCACCAGACTACGATTCCCGCTCAGCGCTAGAGTTCCAGACACACCCCCATGCAAGCTATAATCCAGGATTGTAACTCAACCACAACTCTAGCGCATCCGACAGATCCCAACCCTCTTCCTCTTTCAACAGCCGAGTCCACTCACTCTTGGCCCAAAACGTCGCAAAATCGTCTTCGCCAAGTGCCGTCGAAATTCTGTCCTCATTCCAAAGTTCAACTTCATCACCCACTATCACCATATAGTGAAACACGCAAACCCTGACTCGAGCCTCCGCAAACGCTGCCTCGACATAGTAAATTGCAGACGGGCACTGTGCCCAGTCTTCTTGGAAGCAATGTGCCGGAACTTGTACTTCTTGCATATCTGCGGGACAGAAGCCACGGAGCTGTTTGAGCATGGCTCGTCTCCCAGGTCCGATATGCTTCAGCCACGCTACAGCGTCCGACGTGGTCTCGTAGTAGATTGGCAAGGCCTCGTTACGGATCTGTTGGCAGATACGCAGGATGTTTGGCTCCTGTGGCGGTGGAAGCTGTCGGTCCACGATAATGGAACGCTGTGCCGGGTCGGAGAGCGCGAGATGGTAGATTATTTTTCGAAGCTCAGCGGAGAGGCTCAAGAAGCCATTGTTGCTTGTCGACATAATGACGGCAGTGATGGGCCGAAGTGGTGAATAGTACAAGAGCGCAGCGGCGCTTGAACTTCTCTGCAGTGCTGGTTTTTGCTGGACTGTACCAAATGAAAGTCGAGACTTCGTCAGAGCAACAGTGTGTGTGAAAAGAATCTACAGAGGAGAGTCGAGACGTAGAGTGCGGTCTGAAACATCAAGAGCAAGGTTCACTTCCAGATTCTTACATATGCGACAATCTGAGCATTTGATTCTAATGCGATATAGTACATGTTTCAGCCGTGCCAAGCCACCGCACCAACATATCGGAATCGCCGCCCATGGTCTTCAAGTCCCAGCTCCAACAGCACGATGTTGTTTCCACTGAACACCTCGAACCAACGTGTACCGCTTAATTTGACTGGACCGAGTATCCAAGCTATTTGGCACTGACTCATATAGCGCTCTTGGTGAGGTCAACCCAACGAGCTACTGAGGCTTAGGAGGGGTGCATCAGGTTCAAGTAGGAAGGAAAAGACGGCCACATACCGACAGTAACGAGAAAGGTGATCATCAGATATGCCGGCGAAAGTAAGGCTTCATGCTGTTCTACCAAAAGCACTATCGAGCTTCCCGCTACTCGGATCACAACCTGACTGTAATACCTTCGGTCCTTCGTAAGTCTGTTCGGTTTTGGCGACTCTTACCAAACTTGGCAGTGTTTGCTGAAGTTTTCATCTATGACAATGAAGCGCTGCCTAGCTATAAAACTTGCTAAGGTAACAAAACAGGCCTTTCTCCAAGCTCTCATCTAGTTGTCGAGAGCATGCAAGGCAATACGTAGGCGCAAGATCGAACTGATCTTGGTGAAGATAGCTAAAACCGAACAGACTTGCGAAAGACCGAAGGTATCCTGAGCGTCTCGGAGATGCCTATGACATCAAACGTCGTCCACTGCCCAAATTCCCGCTCTCGCTGGCCGACATCTCCGCCTTTGCCGTCTCCACCGTATGCCCATCACGACTAACCCACAGCATCATATCTGGTACCTTTAAGCGCACACAGGGTGCCCTCACCACGCCTCGCCTCAACGGCGCACCCATCTTCTGCATATGATCCTCAACCCAGCCAGCCCTCTCGCTCGCTCTCCACGAAGTCTCCCATGGGCTGTCAATAGCGAAGCCTCTAATCTCCCTGATCAAGCTCCTGTTCTGCTTGCCGATACCTTGCAGCCACCACACCACCGTATCTCCTCGATTTGACTGGAAGACGTTGGCGCCGTAGAAGATCGCAAGCGCCTCATTGTGGATCTGGCGGCACAAGCCAAGCAAAGGAGGTTGGTTGAACTTTCTGTAGGTCTGGTACTGGATGCAGTTTTCATCGCTTTTGTTTTCGCGATGGAGCCAGCACATGCGGATGGGCGAGTCTTGGACCAGCGCGAGATGGTAGATGTGGTTGCGAAGCTCGGCGGAGAGATCGAAGAAGCCTGTGCGCTTCATCTCGCTGGCAGCGAGCGACAAGGTAGCATTGCTGGGCATTACGCCACCCTGATCCTCGGATTCGGGACAACTGGCGTACTTATTGGTTGTGCGAGGGATCGACACTGTGGTTAGCCCGTCCTGGCGTTTCACGTTCAACTTGACGACCAGCCTTGTGAATACTGCAGTGCATGGTGACGGTTGCGGCTCCGAACCAGCAGAGCGGTTATGCAATTTTTGCTTTCGCAAGTTGTGCTTGCCGAGAAGATATTGGGTGCTTGTGCAAGGTATCGAGAGTGCGTGGAGTGGTGCAGTAATTCGACCAACGACGGTGTTTGCTTGTTGCGGAGATGTGTGTTGCGTGTTTATGCGCTGTCGTACAGCTGCCTTCGAAAGTTGTTCACGAGTGAGGACATCGCAATTCGGAACTGAGCATGCAAATGAGGTGGCTGAGAGCATGCAAATGAGGTGGTTGAGAGCATGCAAATGAGATGGCTGGGAGCATACAAACACGGGGGCTGGGTGTCTTGGCAGCTTGGTGCAACCAACAAACGACTATCCGACGGCTCCTTTCCGTAGCCTTCGCAACCGCGTTCACTACCCCGTCAAAAGCCCTCTGAGCCGTTTGTCAGCCGCAACAAGCGTCTCGCAATCGCTCTCAAAGCCAGCCTCCGGACCCAGCGCACTACGTAGCATGTTCACCGCAGTCCGCATTTCTGCCTTTAACCGCTTAACGCCCTCGCCACTTTTGCCCTCTTGATTGAGCCAACCTAACGTCAACCCTTTCAGCATCTCGCCATGATGCTCTGACATCCTCGGCCAATCATTCAGAATGACTGCCTTCAACGCCACTACAGCCGTCAATAACGTCGCGGTCTGCTCAAGTTGCAGTGGATGTGACAGTGCTTCCGTCAACATAGGTAGAGTGTACTTTAGATGCTTCACGGACTCGATGCCTAGCTCGTCAAGAAGCGGTCGAAGCTGTTCGAAGAGCGTCGCGGTGATGCGAGGGTACTGATTACAGTGCGAATAGCCGTATATGATGCCTTTACGGATAATCGAGTCGAGGAACTTGACGCGCTGACGCTCAAGCTCGGATAAGGTGGCCTTGCTGCCCAGTGACAGTGCCTTTGGATAGCGTACAGTGGATAGCGCGAGCAATGCTGGGTACACTGCAGACAAGAGCTCGATCGATTCTTCTTCGGGTGTGATGGTAGGTAGGTACGTCAAGCAAGGTATAAGCGCTTCCTCGAACACTCCACCTAAGCCTGTCCTCTCCAGCAGTATTGGTGGCGTCACTTCCAGCACCCTCCTCAACATTTCCGCGCCCACTTTCTTGTACCTGACCTCCCAATCATCAACAAGCGTAAGCACAGGTGGTACAACCATAGGCCACACCTCGTCCACCAACCTCTCATCCAACGCACCAACCACCCATTTCAGCAAATCCAGCGCATGAGCATCCTTGCCGCTCTTCCACGGCTTGTTGACACTGTCATCCATACTCTGCGCAGTATTCTTCTCCGGCAAGGCGGTGGTCGTATTCTTACGACCCGTTGCTGTTACTTCTTTTGGCCTAGTCTTCGCGAAGAAAGGACGGACAGTAAGTTTCAGGAAGTGACGAACGAGGGCGAATGGAAGCTCACCTCGTTTTGCTTTGACCTCATCTATCGCCTCCTCTGCTGATGTTGAGCCAGGGTGGCGGAGCTGCCACGCCATAACGATGTCGAGCGCGTCTTTCATCCAAGGGCCGGGAGGTGTATCGAGGGCTTTGGCAAGGGTTTTGCCGTCGAGGAGGGGCTTGAGGGTGGTGGCTTCGAGGATGTCGAGGTCTCGGAGTTGTTGGAGAAAGGCTGTGTATCTACGTTCGATAGCTGAGCAAAGTGTTAGCTTTGGATCATTTGTATTGTGGTGGCGTACTGTACCTTCAACAGAACCCTGGTTCTCCACAACGTCGACCAGGAAAGAATACATGACCTGACTCCGCCAACTGGCACCCCATCTCCGGATCGCCATACCGAGCACATCACGCGCCGCCGGGTCTTCGCCTTCGACAGGCTTCTCCGGCCTGCGCTTCCGCTCATTGAGCTTGTCGACGAGCTCAGAGATCTCGTTTTGGTTCCTGATCGCTGCAATGATAACGTCAGAGACCTTGTTCGTCGCTTTGATGCCTTCTCTGGCCACTGTTGCTGCGACAGGCGGTGGCGCCTTGCGACCCGGTGCCGGTGGATCCGGCTGTGGCGCGTCACGGTATGGTACAAGCGCGGCAAGTTGCCATGCCATGTATCGTTCTTCCTTGTCGCGTATAGCGATCTCGGCAAGCGGACGTTCCTCCTCCAAGATGTCTCTCAGTCGGCCAATGATGGTATGCCAACCTTCGGTGTCTGGGGTGTAGTGGTCTGCTGGCTCGACTGTTGGGTCGGAGAAGATGGTCTCGTACAAGTCGAGGTCAAACACGAGTCTCAAGGCCTCATGCGGGTCTGGTCCATGCAGTGCCTTCTCAAGCTCGATACCGACGCGCTCACGACTGATCTTGCGGCGAAGCGCGTCCTTGATTTCCTGGTTGCGCATCGCCACTAGCGCCTTTCGGTCAATAGTATAATTTAGCCTGCTAGCGAAGCGAATTAACCTCAGAACGCGTAGTGGGTCATCCTTGAACGTCTGGTAGGGTTCAAGCGGTGTCCGAATCATCCTAGCTGCCATGTCGCCATGTCCGTGTCCAGTGAAGTCCTCAATCACTTCAGTGTTGACGTTGTAGAACATGGCGTTGACAGTCGCATCCCTGCGTAAGGCGTCTTCTTCGGGCGTGCCGAACTCCATCTGAGGATTGCGACTGTCATCCGTGTAAGTCTCCTTTCGCAGATTGACAAGGTCGATGTCCAAGCCCAAGATCCTCATGGTGGTAGTCTCCAGATGTTTCGATTTCTCAGGATTGGCCTCGATCTTGTGCAGTCCACCAACGGTTTTTGACTTATCAGTCGCACCAGCCTTCTGGCTTTGCTTCTCATTCGAAGCGATATCCTCGAGGCCATACTTCGCCAGGTTGCCAGGCTTCTCGAGGTACTCTTTCAGCCTCAAGCCGAATTGATAGCCAGTCGCCTTGTTGATCGCCACATCAATATCGTGGGATGCTACTCCGAGCAGCTTGTCGCGTACCCATCCTCCAGTGAAACGTAGAACGATCGGTTGATTAGCAAGCTCATCCGGCAGCTTGACCTGGCTCTCGGTCTCTGCTGATGCGGGAGACTCATGGATGTGCTTCGCCACATCTAGCAATAGACGCCGCAAGGTCACCTCTACCGGAGTCAACTCGAGCGTCTTCGGCCGCCCGGCGTCGTCATCAATCTCCTGAATGAGAGCAGGCGCCATCTTGAACGACTTGGTTTGAGTAGATTGCGGTTGGTCCGAAGAGCTTGTGCTAAGTTTGCGTCTTTTCGAACCCTCAGGTGATGTCGTGATCAGTCGGGCCGGAGACATGCGCAACTTCTGTTGACATTTGAAGTTTGCGAGCTCAATATGTAGCTGCTTGGAAGAAGAAGGATGCTTCAGTGTTTGCAAAGCCCAGTGACTCAGCCGGATCCGGGTCAGAAGCATTCACTGGATGTTTTCGAGCCCGTTATCGTTTCTATAGCACAGTGCTGCGACTGTCCAGTCCCTGTCTTGATACCTGAAGTCGTGGCGTCTCGAGTAAGAAGTGCGTGAGTCAATGGGCCAAGCACGTTGTTTCACATGCCGAGCTTTCTCCGGTGCTTCGTGTTGGAGGCCAGGAAGTACGTGGCCAGTATGAACATCTCTACTACCGAAGCACTTTCGCCGGATACCTTACGACGCCTTGACTCCCTGTCATTGCCAGAGACAGATGCGCGAAGATACTCTCCCGATCTTCCCAACGCGCCGAATAGCAGGCCTCTCTGATGACATCGACACCGGATGATCCTCTGCATTCACCGCAGGAGTCGGACTCGGAAGCGAGCGTGAGCGTCCAGAAGAGACGAGCGAAGAAGTCGGTGCTACCATCTGTGTCGAGGCTACCTTATCGCCGCTCCAATGCGTCATTATCGACCCTCTTCGCTTCTACCACCTCTTTGCCAACCGGCCAGCGTGCGAGCTCACCAAGCGAGTCCGGAACGATAACACCCAGTGCCCGGACCGTCAATGGCTCCCTCTTCTCGCCAGGAGGGTCTACAGCGGTTCGATCACCCTCACCGTTACCCTCCGGACAACCTGGCGCAAACCTCGAAAGTAGGGACCTTATAGTGCGCGCCTTCTCGCCGCACGTTTCAGTACTCGCTTCACAGGACACGGAAGAGCTCATACGGCACAAAGGCATACACGGAGGCTTGTTGGAGCTACTGCGGCCATTCGGCGAGCGTGTACAAGGCAAGGTCACTGTACGCGACAGCGCTGGAGTGAGTAGATCATGGGAAGACTATGGGATACGGTTCGGCGGTATAAGAGATGGCTTGGAGAGCCCACGGTTCGCGGACAGGAGAAGTATAGACTCGGCAGGTAGTCAGAACAACAATGCAAAGCGGGCGTCTATGCTGGAGTATAAGCCAGCGCGGTTACGGTCAGGAGGAGATGTGCTGCAGATTGAGGAGCTGATTGAGAGACACTTGACCTACGCTGAGGAGCAGTCTGGTCCTGTGGATGCCGACTACATCTCATACAAGGACGCGCAGACCGCAGATCCACGGGTCGCGTCGCCATTCTACATGCTGTATCTGCGCCGGTTACTTTCCGGGTTGCCCATGGTGCCTTCAGAGACAATCTCACATCCGGTGGCATCGGTCATCGCCATCTCTTCACGATCTCCTTCACCAATCGAAGAGCTTCGCAACCTCTTCGCTTCTTCCAATCAAGGCGAGCACCGGCTGCCGCAATGGGTTCATAATGAGTTCCTACGCTACTACGTTCTTGTACATGACGAAGACTACGACGATATCACGAAGTCCATGAGCTTGTTTGATCAGATGAAGAGACATTTTGGCTTACATTGCCACCTGCTCCGGTTGCGTAGCACGCAATGCCTCCCGTCCGATGATGGCAGCATGAAGCTGCCGCACTGCGAGTGGACATCCGCTGCTGAAGAGCTGACAGAGATTGTCCGCCGCGAGACGAACGAAGACGACGAGGACCCAACACCCTGTATTTTCGAGTCTGACGCGAATGCCATCCGCGCTTTCGTACGAGAGATGGTCACACAGTCGATAGTACCTTCGATGGAGCGTGCATCAGCTACATGGAACGACCAAGTTGCATCGCGAAGACGAGGTCTGAGTGGCCGCTTCATGTCCCTCTCAAAACGCTTCACCACGTTCGGCGGCCGGAACTCATCCATGCCGTCCATGGGTGGCGCGGGCAGCAACTACGACAGCTTACAAGGATTCTACCGGCCAGACGCCCCGGAAGCGCTTATGCGGAAGCTTGCGGACTACGCTATGATGCTCAGAGACTTCAAGCTCGCACAGAGCACATTCGAGATACTCTGCCAAGACTTTAAGAATGATAAGGCGTGGCGGTACTATGCTGGCGCGAACGAGATGGCGGCTGTCAGTGCGCTGCTGAGCATTAGCGGTATGAGTGCCAAAGTCAGAGTTGAGGCAGTTGACCAGTATCTGGAGATGGCATATTACTCGTACATTACGCGAGTAAACGCACCATATAATGCTTTGCGAACGCTTTTTCTGGGTATTGAGCTACTCAAAATCCGCGGCGGCAGCGCACTGGACGACTCCGCGCGTTGGTTGAACAAGATTCTCGATGATCGGGTCGTTGGATCAGTAGGTCATGTGCTCGTGATGGAACGCATCGCTGCCTGCTATTCTGAGCGCAAGAGTGTGACTCCACTGCACAGCGGAGACAGGAGGCGGAAGGCAGCTTTCTGGAATCTGCTTGCCACTGACGCTTGGCTGCGTATGGAGAAGACGGGTCAAGCTGAGAAGTGTCTCTCGGAAGCTACGCGCTTGTACTGTCTGGATGACGGTGAAGTCAGGTTCGACGACATGGCCAGCTTCTTGGCCGCCCTGCAGGAATCAGTGAAAGTCAACCGGAACGGCCTGCAGCATCTCGACGGCGAGGACCTGCTGATGGACGATGACGAGCGGACATTGGTCGAACCACTTCAGGAGCAGAGTGAGCAGCTTGGTCCTCGGTCACCTGGCTTAGGTCATAGGAAGAGCATAAGCACTGCCGGACAGCGTCCGCCGATGGTGCA
>Ga0058704_10001400_pt1 | contig 11324 bp, 6 predicted proteins | sample AgamicMgSfe_FD_71363 | JGI IMG/M metagenome (GOLD analysis project Ga0058704, IMG submission 71363) | Agave microbial communities from Guanajuato, Mexico - Mg.Sf.e | ecosystem: Host-associated > Plants > Phyllosphere > Phylloplane/Leaf | place: Guanajuato, Mexico | collected 2012-05-30 | reverse complement strand
GTGGGGGGATGGGTTCTGTACGGAGTGTCCCAAGGCGAGAAGGGAAGAAGATTCGAATGTCCGTGTGTGATGGCCTTATTGAAGGGGGAGTTGGGTGGCCATGCTTGTTCTGTTGGTTGGTTGGGCGGGCGGTTGATGGTGCGGATGGATGGATGGGTGGATGGATGGATGGGTGGATGGATGGATGTTTGAGGGGGCGTTGCCAGTGGGTATGGCATGGTTGAAGGGTGGTGATTAGATGGGAAGAAAAAATCACGGAGGGATGGATGGATGGGGGGGGGAGAAGAATGGCGCGAAGACGAAAAATACTTGTTATGGATGGGGATGGCGTCTTTTATTTTTGGATGGATGCATCCATGGATGGATGGATGGCTGGCAGGCGTGTGCGGGTGCTAGGATGGCATGGACTGGACTGGGAGGAGGGTTGCTGTGTGTAGTGGTGATTGATTAGGCTATGATGTCTTGTAGTTTGGTGTAGTAGTCGGTCAAAGAATATACGATTGTATGCGAGCGAAATGGTTTGAACGTGAGGATGAGAATGAGCATGAGCATTGATTCGGGTATGAGTTGGTTGTTAGGTCCGTCGAGTATCAAGAGAAAGTCATTTGTAAGTGCTTTCGTTGGGGACCTTTGTGGTTCAGAGTGCCATTCCTAGTACCTACCTAGGTAACTACCATACGGTTCAGAAACTGGACAACGGGTAACGTAGACTTGGACATGGAGTCAAGTTCCGTTTGCGTTGTGTGATCGGGTACATAGGTACTGCCTCGTTCGGTGAAAGTCACGTGGCGCTGTACCGCCGGTCGACGACGGGTGCTTTCCCTTAACGGCTGAAATGGAGGGAGTTTATCCGCTCGGCTGAGTTACACCCGCCCGTGGTTGACCCGATGCGGTAATCCGGTGGTACAAACACCACCGCATCTCTGGTCCGACAGCCTGATGATGAGTGATGGAGCTTCCACCCTACCCACCATTGCCCGACATCGCTTGAAAGAATTTGATCACCTCGTCAAGGATTGTCAACATCGTGATAGCGAGGAAAGCAGGAGTGTCCAACGACTACGCCAATTGACATCAGAGAAACTTCAAGGGACCACCAAGCAAAGATGACTTCCAAGCCCGTCATCGGTTTCGCCGGCCTGGGAGCCATGGGAGGTGGCATGGCGACGAACCTGGTGAAGAACGGGTTCGAAGTGCGCGGCTTCGACGTCTACCAACCGCTCGTCGACAAGTTCGTGCAGGCAGGAGGTAAGGCGGCCAAGACGCCGCGGGACGCCGCGTCCAAAGCCGACTTCTTCGTCTCCATGGTGGCGAACGCGGCACAAAACAGCGCTCTGCTCTTCGAGGGCGACGACGCCGTCATCCACGGCCTCGGCAAGGGCGCGACCTTCATCCTCTGCTCCACCACCGCCCCGACCTTCCCGCCCGAGCTCCGGCAACGGATCAGCGAGGAATTCGGCCGCGCCGACGTCAAGTTCCTCGACTGTCCCGTGTCCGGAGGCACGATCCGCGCCGCCGACGGCACCCTGTCCATCTTCGAGTCCGGCCCCGTGGAGGACCTCGACGCGGCCAAGGCGGTGATGCAGTGCATGTCCGGCAACCTGTACCGCATGGGCGCCATCAGCAACGGCACCAAGACCAAGACGATCCACCAGCTCCTCGCCGCCACCAACATCATCACCGCCTCGGAAGCCATGGGCCTCGCGGCGACCGTCGGGCTCAACACGACGGCCGTCATGGAGCACTGCAACGCCTCGGACGCCGCGAGCTTCATGTTCACCAACCGCGCCCCGCACATGCTCAAGAACGACTGGCACCCGTATTCCGCCCTGGGCATCATCCTCAAGGACACCGGCATCGTCACCGACTCCGCCCGCAAAGTCCAGTTCCCCGCCCCGCTCGCCAACACGGCCGAGTACTCCTACCTGCAGGGCGTGCAGGCGGGCATGCTGAAAGACGACGACGCCAAGCTCGTCCAGCTCTTCCTGCCCGCCTCCCAAGGCGCCCTCGTCCACGAAATGGCCCAGGCCGACACCAACATGCAATCCTCCCACCAAATCAGCAAGGAGACCATCGCCGACCTCCTCTGCGGCGTCCACCTCGCCGCGTCGGTCGAGGGCATGGCCTTCTGCAAACACCTCGGCGGCATCGACCCGAAGGTCATGTACGAGATCATCTCCAAGGCCGCGGGCTGGAACGCCATGTTCACCAAGTGCATCCCCGGCATGCTGGAGAAGAACGAGTGGAGTCTGGCCGACTGCCCGGAGGCGGTGGAGGTGGGGAAGAAGCTGTCCGAGGTGGTGGAGAAGTGCCGGAAGATCGGCTACCCGTGTCCCATGGCCGCGGCGGCTCTGCAGCAGTTCCACTTTGCGTCGTTGAGGGATAAGAAGTTGACGGGTTTGAGCCGGCAGGATCGGTAGAGATATCGAAGAGGGATGTGGAAGTCGCTAGTTCATTGCACATATGTACATGGTATCAACAACGGTGCAAGAATGACAAAGAGGTAAACATCCTCACGCCTCCCCCCAAAACTCCCTCAGATCCTCGGCCCGCCACTGCGTCGCCCACCCCGTCTCCCGCTCGATCCGCTCGTAGATGGCCAGGATGGCCCGGTGCTCGCTCGCGTGACTCATCTGCTGGCCCGCGATCCACAGCGGCTGCGTGCTGTTGGTCCAGGCGCCGTGGTGCTCGTTGGAGATGGAGATGGCGCAGATCTGGCGGGCGTGCCAGAGGAGGGACCCCTGCTGCTGCTGTTGCTGTTGCTGTTGCTTTCGGGAGACTTGGGCCGGCTTGTATTTCAGCATGAGTAGCGCTGCTGTGTGGTACATTTGGTTCCCGGATATGGCCGGGCCGGAGCCGAAGAGGGTTGTCGCGAAAGGTTGGGCGATGTTGGGGATTTGGAGCAGGGGTTTCATTTCCTCCGGTCGGTTGGCGTACCAGCGTTCCACGAGCGAGAACAGCCGCGTCCACTCGGAGAGGTAGTCGACGATGATCCTACGACTCCGCTGCTGGCGCTGCTCCCACTTGCCCGACGTGCAGAGCAGGTCGACCACGCGGCCGCAGAGGTACACCATGTGGTTGGCGTACATGTCGAAGCTGCCGACGAAGGTGGCGATGTCGGCGTCCGGGTCGTCGGCGTCCATCCACTTGGGCATTGGGATCAGCGTCTTTTCGGAGGAGATCAGGCCGCCGCAGACGTCCATTCTCGCGAAGACCCAGAACAGCGCGGACTCCAGTCCATGGCTCGCGCCTGTGATGCCTGGAGAGACCATCAGCATACTATCGCTTGCCCTCTCCACCCGACCGGGTTCACGTACCTAATGCCTGTATCAACGCGGCGCACCCGTCCAAATGCCTCCTCCAGGCCTTGGGCGCACAGCTCAGCATCTCCAAAACACACAACACCACACAAGACGCCAAGACGACCGTGGTCCTGGTCTGCAGCAGAGGCGACAGGAGGTGGATGGCGTGCTGGTACAGCGCCAAGCTGCACGAGGAGTCGCGCGTGCGCTCTTTCCGTTCCATCTGTCGCGCCGAGAGGGCCAGGATGGAGTACTTCAGGTGCGGGTGGGACTTGGCCATGATGGGCAGCACGAGCTCGAAGTGCCGGTTGATGTCGAACTTGTCGAGCCAGCCCGCCGTTTCGCGGATGTAGTTCTGCCAGAGGATACATTCTTGTTCTGGGGATAGGTGGGCGAGACGGCGCGATTCTTCGTCTTCGTCCGATCGGAGCAACTCGCCCTTTGGATCATCATCGGGACTGAAGCGGCTGCTTTCCAGGTCTGGCGTCGCGGGAACGGAGGGGTGCGTTGAGCGGGCGGTGTCGTGGATGGCGTTACGGAGGGCAGCATGCAGTTCTTGGTACTGCGAGCCTGGGAGGAAGATCCCATCCTCGAAGAAAGGGTCACTGAGACTTGGGGACACGAATGTTTCCGGGATCGCCTCTTCAATGATACTATGGACAGGCGGTTCGGAGAGGTGCGCAGCAGTCGACGGCGGTGCAAGCTGTGGGATCACAATGTTGACGGGTTCGATAGTTCGCTCAGGTTTACTGACATGCGCGTGGGCTGCATCGGCCGGCGTTGCGTGTTCAGTAGTAAGATCTTCCATACTCTCTTCCAAGTAGTCTCTGATGACTTCCGAGGTCACGTCCACGATCTAGGCAAGCGATCAGGCAGATGTACACCGTGCGTAACGTTCGTCATACCTGAAACCCTTGCGACTGACTGCAGGACCGCGCCTGTCGCATCGACGGATGCTCGTGGTCCATCGTCTGAGCATGCTCGGGGCGGAAAGTGAGCTTCACGCCCCACTCGCACGCCTCTCGCCGGAGTTGACATCCTTCACACGTCGGCTTCGTTTCGACGCCTGCGAGACATGATCAGGCGAAACTGAAGATCTGGTTGATGCTGAATGCAGTACTGGAGACGTACACTTTCTGCGCTTTCGTCGACAGTTCAGACATCCGGTCCTCGTTCGCTTTTTGCCCACGCTTGCAAGCCTTCCATCGCGCTGTAGGCCACTCGTGACCTCTTCCACAGTCGCCATGGATGAGCTATTTCATGACGGAGAGAAATGGAAACGTCACCTACAGTACCTACCCAGATTGCTGAGGGGACACCTCATCAATGAGGATGCGTTTGCTTAGTCATCGCTACCGAGGATACCTTGTACATGTAGGATGCATTCATGCCGGTGCTCGGTCCGACGTGACGGTAAACCCTCCAAGCTGCATGTGCTACGGCGCCTTCGAATGAAGGCTTGCAGTCGTTCCCTCGCTCTCGTCGTCGGTGTACATGACCACGTTCAGCGTGCGCAGCCGAAGGGATCTTCTCCTCGCCACAGCTTTTACTACAGAAGGTGTTCGATCAATGGCATCCACTGCGGGTCCACCGAGCTGGGCGACTTTCGGGAGCTTGATGTACGCGGTTCGACACATCATGGCTGCACTGGTTTGACGTGTTGGCTTCTGACATCGTTTCTCGTCGGGCTGAATGCATGATATCGCAAATCCGTAGGGGTGAGATTTGCGGGGATTTTGAACTGGTGATTGCGCAGCATCACCTACGGTCGACCGTCGCCCCTAGGCCTTGGTACACCCACTCTCCTTGTCACTGACAGTGGTTCGTGCGTTGTGGTAGTGAGCACGGCTGAGGTTCGAGGAAGATGTCTCCGGGATCGACGCGAGACAGAAGACCGCGGTCCACAAATGGATGGTGGTTTGGCTGCAATCGTTTGCTCTTCCAGCCTGCAATCATGGTGAATGCGAATTGGCATGGCCGGGTGGCCAATACATCAAAATCTGTCTGTTTGGGAGGTGATATGAGTGTGTTAGGTGAAGGGGCGCGGAAAAAGGACACCTCAGCAGGCTCGGAGCTTGCAACTGCCCGATCGGTCCGGATGGCAATCCGACGCGCTGAGGGGCTCGGCTTTCCCGTCTGGCGCTTCCAAACCTCCCACCTCCCACCTCATCATCACTGCGAGGTACAGGACTGTTTTTCCCTCCTTCTAACCGCACAAGCTTGACCTCCTCACCTCACCCTCGTCCACACACTTTCTCTCTCTCTCTCTCTCCATTCTCCGCATTCCCGGACGATCGCATATGTCCATGATGTACACGCATACATCATCGCAAGCTCTTAAGAGGTCAAGGGCCTGCTGCCCGCCGTAGATCCAGAGCATGAGTTTGTTCATTTCTTTTCATTGTCAGTTCTCTCTCAGCTCTTCACCTAATCTCACAACATCTACAGAAGCAATCACAAAAGCCCACACGGAACAGACGCCATGGCACCCTCAGCAGTGTCCGTGAGTGCGAATGACGTCTCACACTTACCCTTGAAACTTGACGGGACCAAAGGAGGTGCCAATGGGCAGACCACACAGCACGTCGAGGATGTCCATCTGGAAGCGCATGATCAGACCCAATACGTTCTCAAACAGTACCGATGTCTTATCGCAGATCTATGCCAGCAATTCAACATGGGCCATCCTGGGTATGTCATTCAACAAAGATCCCCACGACCGACCGACCGACCGAGTGCTGACTGCCTCACAGAAGCGCAATGGGTATGGCGGCAATCGGTGTCGCTCTCTGGAAATATGTCATGAAGTACTCCCCGAAGAACCCCAACTTTTTCAACCGAGACCGCTTCGTCCTGTCAAATGGTCACGCATGTCTATTTCAATACACTTTCCTGCATTTAGTCGGATACCAGCAAATGAGCTTCGAACAACTCTCGAGCTATCACTCCGACCGATGGGACTCTTATTGCCCGGGTCATCCCGAAATCGAGCATGATGGAATCGAACTGACCACGGGCCCACTCGGGCAAGGCATCGCAAATGCAGTCGGCCTTGCCATGGCCACCAAGCACCTTGGTGCTGTGTACAACAAAGACGACTACAGCATGGTCGACAACATGACGTGGTGTACGATCGGAGACGCGTGCTTACAGGAAGGCGTGGGGATGGAAGCCATCCAGCTTGCCGGTCACTGGAAGCTAGACAATCTTTGCGTCATCTACGACGACAACCAGATCACCTGCGACGGTTCTGTCGACTTGTGCTGCTCCGAAGATGTGAACGCCATGATGCTCGCTTGCGGCTGGGAGGTTTTCGAGGTCGAGGACGGCAATTACGATGTTGAGAACATTGTTAAGGCACTGATTGCAGCTCGTGCAGTCAAGGGCAAGCCTAGCTTCGTTCACGTTCACACCACGATCGGAGTTGGAAGTGGGAAGGCCGGTGTCGCTGATGTCCACGGCGCGCCGTTGGGCAAAGACGACGTCGCTGCGATCAAGAAGAACTATGGTATGGATGTCGACAAGCACTTGCAAGTCCCGCAAGATGTATACGACTTCTTCCGTGAGGCGGTACCCCGAGGTGAAAAGTTGGAGACGGACTGGAATGAAAAGCTATCGCAGTACACTTCGGCGCACCCAGAGCTCGCCGAGGAGTTCAAGAAGCGCGTGCGCGGCGAAATGATCTCAGATTGGACTAAGCTCATCCCCAAGAAGGAGGACTTCCCGACCGAACCCACGCCCTCACGGAAGTCGGCCGGTGCCGTCTGCAACCCACTCGCGGAGAAGATTGGCAACTTCATGGTCGGCACGGCCGATCTGACGCCTTCGGTGAACATGGCGTGGAAAGGCAAGAAGGATTTCCAAAACCCCGATCTCCGAACGGCATGCGGCATCAACGGCGACTACACCGGCCGCTACATCCACTGGGGGATCCGGGAACACGCCATGGCGTCCGTGTCGAACGGCATGGCCGCCTTCAACCGAGGCACCATCCTCCCCGTCACCTCCAGCTTCTTCATGTTCTACATCTACGCCGCCCCGGGCGTGCGCATGGGCGCCCTGCAGAGCCTGCAGGTCATCCACATCGCCACGCACGACTCCATCGGCACGGGCGAAGACGGCCCCACCCACCAACCCATCGAGCTCGCCGCCCTCTACCGCGCCATGCCCAACTTCCTCTACATCCGCCCCTGCGACGGCGAAGAGGCGGCCGGCGCCTTCACCGCCGCCGTCAACGCGAAAAACAACCCGTCCATGATCTCCGTCGCCCGCCAGAACGTCGAGCAGTACCCGCAGTACTCCAACCGCGAGGGCGTGCAGAAGGGCGCGTACGTCTTCATCGACGAACCCGACGCCGACGTCACGCTCCTCGGCACGGGCGCGGAAATGTGCTTTTCCGTGCAGGCGCGCGAGGTCCTGAGGGAGAAACACGGCATCCGAGCCCGAGTCGTCTCGTTCCCCTGCCAGCGATTGTTCGAAGAGCAATCGCGGGAGTACAAGCGCTCCGTCCTCGGCTCCGCGCCTCGGGTCATCGTCGAGGCGTACTCGGTCAATGGTTGGGAACGGTACGCGGACGCCGGGTACTCGATGCACAGTTTTGGACACTCGCTCCCGAGACAGTACGTCTATCAGCGGTTCAATTTCACGGCGGAGAAGGTCGCTGCGAAGGTCATGGGGGTCGTGGAGAGGGTCAGGGAGGAGGGGATCGGGAGTCTGCGCGGGGATTTTGTCGATTTGAATACGGAGTATCCGCGGGATGTGTTTCATTCGGCTTTTGGGGAGAGTCATGTTGCTTCTTAGGTAGGCATTGACTTGGGCTGTAGTTTAGTTGTGATGGGGTCTATGAGTGGATGAGTTTTCCACCTCTGTCCATAATCTATACCACCTCACTTGCATTCCGACTATCGGATTCCTCGCCTTGCCTACAGCGTTGCAAAAGACAACAGCACAGGAGATAAGACCTGTCCGTGGCTTTCTCGCAGTTCGGAACATGTACTGTTTTCCATGGAAAACAGTAGGCCGGCAAAAGAACAGCAGGAGATGGCCCACACGGTCAATCGCTGGAGGCTAGTCTCAGATAGGAAATAGCTGGACGTCATATGTCAGGAAACAAAAACATATACCTTAAACATCTGGATCGACACAGTATTTCATCTCAATGTGAGCGCTACAGCCGACGAACGCAGTCGTGAACCTCAACAGCATCAACCATGGCTCTACGCACACTAGGTCCCAAGGCGGCCGCCGCTCTCGACGAAGAGCTCATGTCCAGCGGCGCCTTCTCAATCGACCAACTGATGGAACTCGCCGGCCTGTCAGTCTCGCAAGCCATGTATGCGCTCTCCCCTCCGTCGAAATCACCCAACGTCCTCATCGCATGCGGACCTGGGAACAACGGCGGCGACGGTCTCGTCACGGCCCGCCACCTCTATCATTTCGGTTACAAGCCCACGATGTACTTCCCCAAACAGACCAAGAACGAATTATACCAGCGATTAAGGACGCAGCTCGAACAGCTGAAAGTTCCGTTCACGGATGACTTTGTCGGTGCCATGGGGAAAAACGACTGGGTCATCGACGCCATCTTCGGTTTCTCGTTCAGTGGCGAGGTGAGGGAGCCCTTTCCCGCCGTCATCAAGGCTTTGGCGGAGAGTAAGATCCCCGTGCTCGCGGTCGATGCCCCGTCGAGTTGGAACATCGAGGATGGGCCGCCCGAGGACGGACCCGGGCGGGGGTATAATCCTGCTGCGCTGATTTCGCTCACGTCGCCGAAGCCGCTTGTCAAATGGTTTGAGGGCAGGCATTTTGTGGGTGGCAGGTTTGTGGGGAGGGAGATGGCGGACAAGTATGGGTTTGATGTGCCGCCGTATAAGGGGAGTGATCAGATTGTGGAGGTTGGATCGCATGGGGAGAGGCTTTGAGAGAGGATCGATGGTTCTCTCAATGGGCAGGTCGAGGTTGAGCGAATACTACTGGATGTGGTGTCCAGATCGATCACCCGTCATGCAGACTCGCTGTGATACAGTGTCTGAGTTCAGAGCACGTATCGTGGTCCGACGGAGGACAGGATGCACAACGTGGTGACGGGAATGTGTTATGTGAAAGCGAGTGTACACAGTGAGAAGATAAACACGCCATGTTGATGGGCATATCGGAGTCCGTAAGAAGCCCACGAGTAGCTCACTCATTTGTCTATTTAGCTCTCGTTTGTCGTTTGAAGACCGCTCCGTCGAGAAATGGTGGTCCGTGCCCTTGGCGAGCCGAAACCATGGAAGTGAATGTGAAAGCTGCGAAGCTCCAGGGAAACACAACACAACCGAGTCGCCATGCAAGGCACGCGAGCCTTGTTCAGGGCGCCGGTGCAGCTCTCGAGACCGAACCATGGTCTCGACAGAGGGCATTGGCGGACTGTACAGCGCCAATGGCATCGCGAACTCCACCTACAACCCCCGAAGGCGCGCCGACCGACTGTGCCAGCAGCCAACCTCCTGAAGAACGGGCAACGACACCAGTCGACCACACCCTCTGCAGGCTCGCGCATCACAGCCTGGGTTTACGGCACCGTCACTGTCGTCCTTCTCGGCTTTAGCTACCTCTACATTACCGACACACGAGCGAGCATCCATCAATGGGTCGTCGTGCCCAGCCTTCGTGTTCTGCACTCCGACCCGGAAGAGGCCCATCACGCTGGCATAAGATACATCAAAGGCCTCTACAACTTCAATCTACACCCTCGAGAACGCGGTCGCCAAGACCAAGAGCTCGGTGATCTCAAGGTGGAGGTTTTCGGGCACGTCCTGGATAACCCACTCGGTACGTCGGCGGGCATCGACAAGAACGCTGAGATACCGTCGCCTCTACTTGCGTTGGGTCCGGCAATAGTGGAGGTGGGTGGTACAACGCCGCGGCCACAGGAGGGCAACGCCCTGCCCAGAGTGTTCCGGATACCATCGCAGAATGCGCTCATCAATCGGTACGGGCTCAATTCGGAAGGAGCCGAACATGTGGCCATGCAGTTGCGAGAGCGTGTCAGACAGTTTGCCTACAACAATGGCCTTGGGCTGGACCCCGAATCGGAGCGTATAGTCCTCGATGGTGAAGCAGAGGTCCCACCTGGTAGTCTTGTCCCGGGTAAACTACTCGCCGTACAAGTCGCGAAGAACAAGACGACGCCCGACGACGACATCAACGCCGTAGCTTCGGATTATGTGACGTGCGTCGACCATCTAGCGAAGTATGCCGACATACTCGTCGTCAATGTCTCTTCCCCCAACACTCCAGGGCTCCGTGACCTGCAGGCAACTGCGCCACTGACCGCGATTCTCTCAGCTGTCGTTCACGCTGCGAAGTCGTGCGACCGTAAGACCAAGCCCGCGGTCATGGTCAAGGTGTCACCGGACGAAGACAGCGATGCGCAGATCGAAGGGATCTGTTCCGCTGTTTGGTCCAGCGGCGTGGACGGTGTGATTGTCGGTAACACGACAAAGAAGCGCCCTGATCCACTACCAGTAGGATACATTATGCCAGCGAATGAGGAAAAGCTGCTCACGGAGATGGGCGGCTACTCAGGCCCGCAAATGTTCCATCGAACGCTCGACCTGGTCAAGCGGTATCGAGGTAGGCTCGACCGAGGCCCTTCTGACGATGCAGCTGCTTCGCCGGCAAAAGAGGCATCTCGTACAGACTCAACACCTTCGACCTCTCAGCCAAGTGTTCCAGAGCCGCACTCAGCGGAGTCCAGCGTACAGCGTGACGCGCAACGTCTGAAGCCTCTTAGCCCAGAAGCGGACGAGCAAAGCAAGCAATCTATTCTCAAGCTGCCAGAACGACACTCGGATTCAAACCTCGACTCCTCCGGTCAAGTCTTCGAACCTTCATCTGTCGACCCAGCGAAGCCCAGCACAGCAGTCGCGCCTCCACCATCCCAAGCGCCAACTCCCTCCCTCGGACCAATGACCGGTCCACCCTTACCGAGAAACCCACCAGCACGACGCTCGTCATCTTCTCCTGAAAGATCGGCAC
>Ga0058704_10001399_pt1 | contig 11330 bp, 11 predicted proteins | sample AgamicMgSfe_FD_71363 | JGI IMG/M metagenome (GOLD analysis project Ga0058704, IMG submission 71363) | Agave microbial communities from Guanajuato, Mexico - Mg.Sf.e | ecosystem: Host-associated > Plants > Phyllosphere > Phylloplane/Leaf | place: Guanajuato, Mexico | collected 2012-05-30 | reverse complement strand
CTAACCCCGACACCGCTTTAGGAAGGTGCCGCGGGGAAGAAAAAGCGTTATTTGCCCCGCTCTCTTTCCCGACAGGGATTCGGTCGAGGTCACGTGCTCACGTTTTGGTATCACTGGAGTTTACTCGGAGGCTTCTCCCTTGGATGACTGGGCGCTCTTTAGTTGTTTCGAGATATGAGCATGGTGGCATCGGAAGGGACTTCGTAGAAAATCGGAGTTGCTATTCAACCAAGTGCTGTACCTATTTACTGTGGCACGCCATCGCTATGCTGCTGAATGGTCACGTCTTTCTCATGAGCAGAACAAAGAGACCATCTACCATCCCCTCTTCTGAAGCTTCTCCCCCTCATGCATGGCGCCGCAGTTGATTCCGACCATGGCCTCGCCCAACCCGATCGACACTTCGGCCAGCACCTTGGGATCGTCGTAGTGCGTGGTCGCCTGCACAATCGCCTTGGCCCGCTTCGCCGCATCGCCCGACTTGAAGATACCGGACCCCACAAACACACCGTCACAGCCCATCTGCATCATAAGCGCGGCATCCGCCGGCGTCGCCACGCCTCCCGCGGCGAAGTTGACAACGGGCAGGCGCTTCAGCCTCGCCGTCTCCCGGAGCAAATCCAGATCGCACTCCAGCTCGCGCGCCATCTGCCGCAGTTCCGCATCCGACGCCGAGCTCGCGCGCGCAATCTCCTTGTTCACCGTCTGCATGTGCCTAACCGCCTCCACCACATCGCCCGTGCCCGCTTCCCCTTTCGTCCTAATCATCGCCGCGCCCTCCGCAATCCTCCTCAACGCCTCGCCCAGATTCCGGCACCCGCACACGAACGGCGTATTGAAGCCGTTCTTGTCCACGTGATGCGTCGGGTCCGCCGGGGTCAGAACCTCGCTCTCGTCGATGTAGTCGACCCCGATGGCCTGCAGGATCTGGCACTCGACGAGGTGCCCGATGCGGGCCTTGGCCATGACGGGGATGGTGACGGTGCGCATGATGTCCTGGATCATGGCCGGGTCCGACATGCGCGCCACGCCGCCCTGGGCCCGGATGTCGGCGGGCACGCGCTCGAGGGCCATGACGGCGCAGGCGCCCGCTTCTTCGGCGATGCGCGCTTGCTCGGCGTCGACCACGTCCATGATGACGCCGCCCTTGAGCATCTGGGCCAGACCGGCCTTGATGGCGAAGGAGGATTGCTTGTTGTCGGTGGTGCCGTTCATGGCGCCGGTGGATGTCGACGTCTGACCGTTGGTGGAGGTGCCGTTCATGGTTTGGTGCGATCGGTCAGGAAGTGCGGTGCCGTTGGTGGCCATTCACGGATGACAGAGATAACGTGCTTTCTGTAATGTATGAAGAAAGGCAATGTATTGAAGGATGGTATGGATTGCGGGATGTATGGGAGAGATGTGAGAAGAAGGCAAGAGTGAATGTTTCTTTTGCTTTCACCAATAATGATGATTAATGACTGTATCGCTCGACGAAAAATCCAGACCCCTCGACCCTCGTTCGACTCGTCCCCGCGATCGGCGAGCGCAATGCAGGGACGAGATCCGATTGTGGCTGCCTCGGCTATGTACTCACGTGTTCCCCGATTCTCGTACTCTACCCTCTCTCCTGTCCCACACGCCCTGTTCACAACGAGAGCATTCGTGTAATAAGAGCGTGGTGACTGCCGATCTGCGTTACTGACACAAACTCCTCCCATGCTCGCTGCTCGTCACGAGCCTCTTCGTCTTCATTCACCCCAACCGATCCGAAGCAGCACGAAAACCTCCAGCATCACCACCATCAACCCCCGATCACGTCCCCTTCGCCGTACCGTCCACAAACTCCCCCTTCAACCTCAAAAACTCCTCAATGCACTGCCTCCCACCCCACCTCGCCTCCGTCCCGTTCTGCATCGCCTGCTTCACCAACCCCTCCACCCGCTCCAAGTACGCCGGCGCGGACACGCTGAGGTCTTCGTTCGTGATGTTCGGCGCGCCTTTCTCTTCCAACAACACGGCCGCCCACCGGGCGATCTGGGAGCAGCGCAGGATGTGGCCGCCGAACGCCAGCGTGTTGCCGAGGGATGGAAGGCGGAATACGAAGTGTATGGTCCCGGCTGGGAAGAAGACAGTCATCCCGGGGTGGAGAACCACGTAGCGCCACCGGCCGCCATCGAACGTGAAAGGGGCGAGACGCCATTCACTCCGCTCGTCGGCCGTTGGATGGGAGAGCCATCCGAACCCTACGACCCCCTGATTGACGGTGATGTACGTGCTGTAGCCATGGCTGTCCTGATGCGGCTCGGTCAAGGCACCGGCTTGTGCAACGAGCGCCCACTTCTCGACCTCCTTCCATCCGGGTTGGTAGCCTCGACGAGAAGCGCTATCCTGTTTCCCCGGGATCTTGACCTTGGAAAGCAGACAGCAGTCCTCGGAGTTGAGGAACGCCGGGCGCAACCCATCTTCGCGATGGGTGGCGAGCTCGAGCAAGTTCCACGGCTTGTCCGTGATGGCAGCGTTGGCGAATCGTTCCTTGACTTGACCGACGGTCACGGCGCGAACGTGTGGACCGCCTCTCACGACCCTTGCCCCTGGATCCTGGACATGGACTTGTGCGGTATCATCGTAGAGTTCTGAGAGGAACTGTTGGACAGTGTGCAGCGCTAGAGGCTGTTGACCGTGGGTTACGATGGGTCCGGGGAAGTATTCGCAAGGTACAAGGTACTTGGCGGCTTCCTCTCCCGATACGAGAAGTGCCTCCCCAGCCTCAGGTGGCGAGGCGACCTCGAGGAGTCGTAGGATCCGACGAGCTTGTTTCACAGCAAAAGTCATGGTTTTTCCGCGGCGACGTTCCTTCAGGATTTCCTTCATCTGGTTGACAAAGTCGTCATCAGATATCACCCGGAACACCTCTGCGAATCCGGTCACTTTTGCTGTAATGCTTTCCCTGGACGGTGGTGGGCTTGGAAGCTGCTTCTGGATGGGCTGGGCTTGAGCTCGAAGCGTAGCGGCAGCGTCTGCAAGATCAGACGCCCCGCTTGGGACCCCTTCATTTGGCGAGGCCGTAGCCAGGATCTGTGGGATACGATCCACCACTTGCTCTTCGGGCTTCTGCGCATGACTGGTCGTGGCTTGTACTTGCTCGGTATGCAAGGCCGGGACGTTGACTTCCGGTAGCGCCTGTGACGCACGCAAGCGCTTGGAGGTCCTCTCTGGTAGACGCTCTTGCGGTAGCTTCCTCTTCGTCGTCGCAGCAGCACCAACAAGAGACGAGTGCTGTGGTTCGCTAGCATCCTGAGCAGCGCTGGTTTCACGCGCCTCTGCCGCTTGCCTCTTGTCTTTGTATCTGCGATTTCTCAGAGTTGCTTGCACATGGACACGCTTTATGGGATCGGTGATCTTCGTCCAATCCAAGTCTTCGCCCGGTTTGGCGTATTTGATCATGTCAACCTTCAGACTTGGGTTGACCGCGTCGGCCGAGTTCCTCGCGCGGTTTTGGGCGGTCGTCGCCGTTTCCATGGCAGCGACGGACGATGGTGCGCCGTTCTTCACTTTGAGATGTTCCGGCGTGTATTGGTTGTGGCGTCGCGGTTTGACCATGTCGGGCTCGACGTTTGGTTTGGAAGGGTTGGTAGGACGATCTCTCGACGACGCGATCGCCATTTCCTCGACAGAGACGGACGCCGGGGCGCCATTCTTCACTTCGAGGTGTTCAGAGATGTGCTGGTTAGGCCCCTGCGCCTTCTGGCTGGACGATGGAGCCCCCTTCTTCGTCGACGGAGCGCCGTTCTTCACCTTCAGGTGTTCAGGCGTGTATTGATTGTGTCCGCGCGGTTTCGGTTTGGCGCTGGGTTGCCCCGCCGGTGACGGTTGCTCATCATGGACGCCATCGTAAGTTATGATCGCGTCTTGCACAGCTGACTTGGTCCCAGACTGCCCGAGGTTGAGGGCACGCTGCGGCTCGGAGACGCGGTACACTTGGCCAGATTGCCGGGATGCTTGTCGAGGGTTCAGTTTGGTGCGCTCAGCAAGCGTAGGAAGAATCGTTCCATTCTCGCGAACAGCATGTTGCATTGCGCCGCCGTGTGCGGACTCCGAAGGCCGCGGTGGAGCACGTGCGGGCGGTGCACTGCATGGGATAGTGCCTGCTCCTTGCACCTGATCGAAGCGAGAAACACCGGGTCTGCCGTGAGACTGCGAACACACCCTGCACGACCCATCATCAACACTGATCAGTTGCGAGTTGGAGGCTCCGCAATCCTGACACGCCGTCGCCACGGTCAAGGTAGCAGCCTGCGTGGTCATCTTTTCGCCTTCGGCCTGGTCAACAGTAACAGCGAGCGAAGCGAGTTCCGGCAGGCCGCGTGTATCGACCCCGTGTGATATCAGCAGCCGGCCTACGGCTTCGAACCGTGACCTGTACAGCACCAACCGCCGGTCGTCGAAGACAGCATTCCGCAATTCTGCGAGGTTGCCTCCCGCGCGCGCGACATCGCTCGTCAGTCTGAGATTCAACTGCACGTACTCGGCTAAGCGCTGCCATTCGCCGGCGATGAAGTTCTGGCTCTCGTCGATCAATGCGGCGCCGGCGATCGAGTGTAGCTCCGCCTGAGATGGCATGGTGCCTCACTTCATGCAAGGGGTGGTTGCCGAAGGTGGGAAAGAACGATCGGGGTGCCGCTGCAAGGCACGCGTGGACTTACTTCAGAAGGTTCAACGAAGGGTATGGCAAAGCTGCGGACGCTGTTAACTTCATGATTGTCTGCCTCGATGAAGGTGATCGTACCTCGCACTGGACACGCGACGCGTCAGGGGCTGCTGCCGCCGTTTGCAGGCACTTGCAGTGAAACGTCGAGGTTGATGCAAGGGAGCAGGATGGGTTGAAGAAAGGTGGAAGAGTGATGAAGTAATCCACTTGTCCACACGAGCAGACAGGTGTGAAAGGAGAAATCACTCGTGTTGAGTGTATGTGGATGTTCGATCGGTGGGTTAGAAAACAGTCCATGGAGCTGCCGCCTCCCAGGACCCACAACCCCGGGCTTGGTCACGTGCCTGCCAACCCAACGGAAACACCCGCGCTGCTCCTTCCTTCCTAGATCGAAATCGCCAAGACATTGGGTCTTGGGATTAAGGTATTCAAACTGCTCATCATGCATCGTCGCCAACCATTCTCACACCAACTCCTCCAAAATCGCCTCCAACTCCTCCCGCCGAAACGGCACGACCAAACTCTCCGTCCCCATCCCATCCTTCCTCGACTCAATCATCTGATGATCGTGAAACTCCTTCAACAGAGTCCGGAAGTTCAGCTCGCTCGAGCACACAAACTCCTCCACCGCCTTGTGATACAGCGTCCTGTACTCGACGCCTTGCGCAGACGCCACAAGTGCCACTTTCACCGGCGCTCGTGACGGGGGTGGCGGTGCCTTCGTTCTGCCCCTACCCCGACGCGACGGCGTATTCTGCAACCGCGCGGCCTCCTCTTCGTCCTCGACGCCCAAAATATCCTCCGCATCTAACGTCTCGCCCACACCCTCGACGGCATCGGCCTCGACGTCCGCAAGCGCCAATTGCTCCGCCACCAGGATCCGGAATAAACTCCTCGCGTTCTCGGGCAGACTCTTGAGCACATAGCCCACGCCGTCTTTCCCTCCGAGTCTCCTCCCGCTCCGGCCAAGGAGCGCGTTCACCTCCTCCACGACGTCCATCTCCACGCGGAACGGCTCGCAGGTCGTCGCGTCGTGGTACAGCCACCGGAACTGCCGGGCGAGGGCGATGTCCCAGAGCAGAGCGAAGTTGGGCGTGTCGCACGTCGCCAACAGGGAGATGGAGCGGTGGGAAGCCAAGCGGGCGAGGAGGGCTTGGGTGGTGGGTTTGCGGAGGTTCGCGTGATCGAAGGAATGGACGAGGAGTAACGTCGGCTGCAACGGTGGCTTCTGGTCCAGCGTATCGAGCAGGAAGTCAAGGATCGCCGCCGGTTGAGCAGGGAGCTTCGTCGTTTTCGGCAGCACGACGCCAGCCACGCTAGTGACGATGTCCCTCACCGTCAACCCAGGTGTATACCCATTCACCACGACGATCGGAGGTGGCCCCTCCTCCTCCGCCTGCAGACAGACGTGTTCCGCAAATTCCATCACCAGCTTCCTTTTCGACCCATACCCGTACAAACAGATATTGAACCCTGCCTCCAACTCGAACGTCCACTGCTCGAACGCCCGCTTGTGCAAACGCTTCAACCGCTGAATGTCCGCCTCGTGCGGGTCCCGATAGGTGTTGATATGCGTGAAGTAATCTTCGTGATTGAGTAAAAGGCTCGACGGGAGAGTATTCGCGGACGTCTTATTCGCCGCCGCGCGGTTCTGGAAGAAGTATAGCTCGTGCGGCGGGAGGTCGGCAGGCGGAGGGGAGGGCGTGCGTTCGCGCCGTTTCCCTTTAGGTCTGCCTCGTGGGCGGCCGGTGGATTTTGACGGTGTATCTGGTGCCGAGGAGGGTTCGACGAGCGTGATGTTGTTGCTGTCGTCGTCTCCTGCGTCCGAGTCATCCTCGTCTAGGATCGCTTCCGCAATCACTTCGTCTTGCGCGGCGTCCTCGTCCTCGTTGCTGTCCTTAGTTTCGGCCGCGTGCTTCTGCAGGACCTGCTGGCTCTTCCTCCGAGCGGAACGGTCGTTTTTCAAAGCCGTCGGTGTCTCTTCGTGGTCCACATCATCGTCAATGTCCTCGTTCGACTTCGCCGGTGTCGAGAAGAGGACCTTCCTCAGTGACTTTGGCGTGGGCTCGGTAGGCGCGAGACCGTTGACTTTCGTGGGCGTCCCTCGTAAGATCGACTTGCGTTTCGACGGCGTCTCCGCTGCGGTGGGCGTGCTCGCTGCGGAGTGGTCTTGGGCTTCGTGCTGTGCACGCCTCAGGACCTTTCGCGGCGTTGGGTCTTCGTCGGGCTCGGCCTCCTCGATATGACGCTTTCTCGGCATTGTGTCGATTATTCCAACGTAGGATGGATATCAAGTTCTTTCATGGGCTCGACTGCGCGATATGCACGCGATTTAGATCGACGCTTTTAAGACAGATGCGGTAAGTTCGACCGAGAGAGTCTCCATGCGCGGAACGTTCCGCGAACAGCTTTGGACTCGAGAAGCATGTGATGAGTGATGAGTGCCGACTCCCTCTCCTCTTCTTTCCCTTCAACGATCAATCTGTGTCAATCTGTGGATGGATGCCTATTGTCACCCAGACTAAACGCATTATCCCTGTTTCCTCGCGGCTCACGAAATCACAAGTCGGTTGTCCGCTTTCTTGTGTCCATGCCCGGTTCGGTACTCCGAGGCGGCGGCTGGGGCGTGTGGATCGCGTGGCGGCAGACCGTTTGAAACGTGACGGCAAGACGATTCTCCGGCGACGAATGGCAGCCGGATGTAACCACCGGGTCCAAGGACCTACTTCTCACTCCAACACATACAATGTACCTACATAGTCAAGGTCTTGAGCCGTATGTGGAGGAAAGGTGACAAGGAGGCTACGAGGATGCGAGGGATGAGAGGCTACGAGGATGCGAGGAAGTAGGAGGAATTGTGAGAGTCGGGCTGACCGAAACGCACCTCAGGCTCGAAAACCCCGTGGGCGAACTCCACCTGCAATCCATGATTGTATTTGGCTAGCGGCGGGGTTTGCGCTTGGCGGAGTGGGGATCTCGTTGTGGGGCAGCCGCCGGCCGTTTCGCTGTTTCGGTGGAAAAGTGGGTGGACCGTGGGTGTAGATCGAATCTCACCTCCCCTCGACCATGCCACATGGATCACATGATGGTACACGCCAGCCGTGCCGCCAAGGCTGTGCTCTCCTCCTCCTCCCTTGCTTGCATATATTAAGCTATCGCCGCGCCCGCGTGCGCTGGGTAAGTTCTCGCGCCCTTTTGCTTGTCCCCTCTCTTAGCCATCTCTTGATTCCGACTTCCACTTCTCCTACTATTGACGACGACACCGACACCGACACCGACACCGACCATGGCGCCCGAGAAGGACGCCGGCGGGTACGAGAAGGATGTGGGCGAACACGAGACCCGACGACGCTCCGTCGCCACTTCGGTCAACATGAACCAGAACACCGGCGCCAAGTGAGCGCTCACACTCTCTCGCCATCACGTTGTCAACGCTCGACTAATCAACCAACCGCAGGATCTCCAACCCCTTGGCCGACATCCCCTACCATGACCTCATGCATGATGTCGAGCTCTTCGCGGAAGAAAAGCAGTTGACCGACAAGCTCGACCTGCTCAAAAAGGGCGCGCTGATTGCTCAGGACCCCAGCAACTTCGAAACCATCGAAATGTTGACCGAAGACGAGCGCCAAGTGCTTCGTCAGGAGGCCACGCACAAGTGGTCGCATCCCGTCAAACTCTACTACACCATCATCCTGTGCTCCATCGGCGCGGCCGTGCAAGGCTGGGACCAGACCGGGTAAGCGAGATCGGCTTCGCTCACATCCGGTCGCACACCGGCTGACATCGTCCCTCAGATCCAACGGAGCCAACCTCAGTTTCCCAGAACAGTTCGGCATCGGCGAGGGGTCCACACCCGGTGCTCCGCATCAACAACGGGACAACTGGCTGGTCGGTCTCATCAATTCGGGTCCCTATCTCGGCTCGGCCTTCATCGGCGCTTGGCTCTCTGACCCGTGCAACTACTATCTCGGCCGCCGCGGTACCATCTTCATCGCCGCCCTTTTCTGTGTCCTGACCCCGATCGGTGCCGCCTGCACTCAGAACTGGTACCAGCTCCTCATCGTTCGCCTGCTTCTCGGCATCGGTATGGGTCTCAAGGGCTCGACCGTCCCCATTTTCGCCGCCGAAAACAGTCCCGCCAAGATCCGCGGGGCCTTGGTGATGACCTGGCAAATGTGGACGGCTTTCGGCATCTTCTTGGGCTACTGTGCCAACCTGGCGGTCTACCAGGCCGGTACTATCGCGTGGCGGTTGCAGCTCGGCTCCGCTTTCCTTCCCGCCCTTCCCTTGGTCATCGGCATCTATTTCTGCCCGGAGTAAGTGAAAGAGACTGTCGATGTCACGCTCCAATTCTAATATGACCCGACGCAGATCGCCGAGATGGCTCATGAAGCGCGATCGATACCCGCAGGCGTTCAAGTCGCTAGCCGCCCTCCGCTTTCATCCGGTCCAAGCCGCGCGTGACCTCTACTACATCCACTGCCAGTTGGAGATCGAGTCGTCCATCGTGGGCAAGAGCAACTATGTCACCCGTTTCACCCAACTCTTCACGATCCCTCGCGTCAGGAGAGCGACGTTGGCCAGTTTCACCGTCATGATCGCCCAACAGGTAATTATCAAATCTCACGGTGTGCGATGAAGAGTTCGTTCAGCTGACAGCTTTGCAGATGTGCGGTATCAACATCATCGCCGTGCGTGCCCCTTGCATCTCTCATGCTTTGAGTCATCAACAGCTGACGCCCCGTCGCAGTTCTACTCGTCGACCGTGTTTGTCGCCGCTGGTGCCACAGCCAAGAACGCGCTCATCGCTTCGCTCGGCTTCGGTAAGTCGGACAACCGTCTCCCGTCGACCCGACCACCTCCGTACTGACCGGACCGCGTTCCTCACAGGCCTCATCAACTTCATCTTCGCCTGGCCCGCCATCTGGACCATCGACACCTACGGCCGCCGCACCCTCCTCCTCTTCACCTTCCCCAACATGGCCTGGTCCCTGCTCGTCGCCGGCTTCTGCTTCTTCATCCCCGAACGCAACCCCGCGCACATCGGCTGCATCGCCCTGTTCATCTACATCTTCGCCTGCTTCTACTCGCCCGGCGAAGGTCCCGTCCCTTTCACCTACAGCGCCGAGGTTTTCCCCCTCAGCCACCGCGAAGTCGGCATGGGCTGGGCCGTCGCCACTTGCCTCTTCTGGGCCGCCGTCCTCTCCGTCTCCTTCCCCTCCATCCTCGCCGTCATGGGCAATGTCGGCGCCTTCGGCTTCTACGCCGGCCTCAACGTCGCTGCTGTGAGTCGATATCCCCCCCCCGTCGACACCAACCACATCCACCCCGAAGTGTGCTAACCGATCGTCGCAAAGTTTGTCATGATCTTCCTCTTCGTCCCGGAGACCAAACAACGCACCCTCGAAGAACTCGACTACATCTTCGCCGTCCCCAGCCGCAAGTTCATGGCCTACCAGACCACTAAGGCCGCGCCCTGGTGGTTCCGGCGGTACATCCTGTGGCAGAAGACGGCCACGCTCGAGCCCTTGTACGAGATGGACCGCACGCTCCATACCAAGTAATCGACCAGAGAAGAAGACATGCTGGGAAAAGAAATTTGACGACTTGTGGTCATGTTCTTTCTGTGACTAACGAGATGGTGTTTTTGAGATTTGTTGGAGGGTAATTTCATACTGTAGGCTCGCGCAGGCTTTATACCCTCTTTAGAATACCCGAATGAGTGTTGTACGTGTGTTTGTGTGTATTGCGATCCTCCCGAGAAAAAGGAAAAAAGGCATGGTCACGTGACAGCTCCGATCTCTACAAGGAATGATTTCTTACAAAGGAAGCTGCAGGTGGCTTGAGGTTGTTTGACCTTCAATGTTCATCGTATCATCGTCACTATGCCAGGCGTCGCTCTTCTGAGCATACACGTGGATTGGAAGGTATTTGTTTACTAGATATATGTCCGTTGCGAGAGTACCCGAGGATTTCTCACTCCATTCTGACTTTAGCTGCTGCACTTCGCGCTCGACTCTTGACCTCGCCACATACAAACAGAGAACGAACATGCGCATAAGGCAGACGTGAGGACCTAGGTAAATTTGTTGTTTCGAGAAGAGGATATTTCGGAGGTACACACACACACACATATATATATACAATAGATATTGTACACGATGAAAAAAGAAAACCAAGTCATAGGGGATCGAATCCATCTTCGCCAACCACCCCAATGCCTTGCGTTAATGCGACTCGTCGGTGGCCTCCAGATATGTCCAGTTCGGTGTCGACTTCGAAAACCTTGCAACGCAGGCGGCCACGTGCTTGTGGGACGGAAAGCGTTTAGCTCATGTCAACCGCTGTAGTAGAGTCGAGTGATCCAACAGTACACCGGTCTATGCAGCAGCGTGGGTTCGAGCTTACGTGGAAGAACAGTGAGCAGATGGAGAAGCGATTGGCCTCCTTCCGCTTCTGCGACGGCTTACCGCCCATACAGCCAGCCCATGTACCCCTGCACATCGCGAATGCCATCGGCGACATCCACCTCAGCGTCAGCAAGAGCAGGAGCAACAGCGGGCGCATCCTCGCCAGCCGCAGGGGTGTCATTCTCCCCACCACCATCGCCCCCACTCCCCTCCGCTCCCGGCCACCC
>Ga0058704_10001398_pt1 | contig 11334 bp, 8 predicted proteins | sample AgamicMgSfe_FD_71363 | JGI IMG/M metagenome (GOLD analysis project Ga0058704, IMG submission 71363) | Agave microbial communities from Guanajuato, Mexico - Mg.Sf.e | ecosystem: Host-associated > Plants > Phyllosphere > Phylloplane/Leaf | place: Guanajuato, Mexico | collected 2012-05-30 | reverse complement strand
AAATCGTCCAGGTTGTCCTCTTTGATGGCTTTGAGTGCCTTGCGCTTACGAGTCTTGACAGTCTGACTATCGACCAGTGCCACCAAGCTGTCAAGGTCGTCTCTACCACGGTAGACATCCTCCCACCTGAACTCTTCTGTGTATGTGGCGGTCCTGGTGTTCGCCCCTCTTCTGCACACAAACACTTTCCCATAATCCTTTGAACTCCTCGGGACTTTACCGGTGGGGTATTTACTCTCGAATTCCTCCGGAGACATCACGATAGCTCTGCCGTTAATCGTGGTGAGTGGGTTCTCGTCGAAGTTGACTGTAAGGTACAGCTCGTTCATCAAGAAGTCCGTCCTCTTCTTCTTGCTTCTGATCTCTCTCTCCGATGAGAACCACAGCATCGTCGCCCTCTTCTCAACTTCCGTATCGCCCTCCTCGCACATAGTTTCGCCTTCCGCGAAGCCGTAGAGCATCGCTACCCAGGCCTCATTGCTCGTTGGCGCTTTCAACAGTACAGCGTCTCCAACGTAGCATTGAAAGGTACCCATGCGGGCTCCGATAATCCTGGGTGATCCGACAGCCTGAACGGTGTTCGAAGTGCCATGTTCTTCGTATATCCATTCCCAAGGGTGGTCTTCGTCGCCGAGCTCATCGTCCGAGTCTTCTCGAAGGACGCCACCTCCGGACAGCCAATGGCGCGCCTGCTCCTGTCTGGTGCGCTTCCTTTTGACAGCCATCGCGCTGTACGCTGCTTTGCGGTTGTTTGCGACACCCTTTCTGCTCCTCCAACCCCATCCCCCAATATTCAACGATGCTCGGAAGACGCGAAGCACTGCGCGCTAGAACGCGTTACCCCGCGCCCTCAGACTTCCTGTTTGAGCTTAGCGTGATGCCTGAGGCCTCTAAAATCGAACCAGCTGCTACCCGAGACTCCCTTGCCTGCACGTTTGCGATAAGCGTGACCTTCAAGTATCAAACACATTCACGAGCAACGCGTTCGAAGTCCTTGTTGTGCGAATATTTTGCTGCGGATGCCACGCATCAAGATGGTAGACAGGCGTACAGGATCTAAGTATGGGCGCAGAGGGGCGTTGTGAGCCTCTCTTCGTCCCTACACAGCCCCAACGACGCTCGCTTACTTGCCTCATCTCATCAACCCCATCTCTGCCTTCCTCCCAATCACGATCAGGCCCATATCGTCTCACAGCTGACAAGTAACCTTTGACCGCGCCTTGAGTACCTCTCCCAGCTCGAGGCTCTTCGCCAAGTCTGAGGACGGGCAGGTCGACGACCGCAAGCACGCACGCCCACGGTTCATTTCTGACGCTTTGGCAGCCTCTAGACGAACAGAATGACGAAGTACGCCTACTATGCGTAGAGCCGAATCATGACAAAAGCGCACCTTTAAGCTGCACCCTCACCTTGACATCACTGAAGCACAACCCGCAGTTTGAGGCATTGTCGTACGCCTGGGGTGACGAGGTCCCCAACACATCCCTTCGGGTCGGAGGTGCCGAGTTGGCAATAACGAAGCACCTTCATGCCGCCCTCTGTCAAATCCGGGATCCGGATACTACTGTCATGCTCTGGGCTGACGCTGTATGCATCAACCAGCGCGACCTGGGAGAACGCAACCACCAGATCAAGCTCATGCGACAGGTCTTCACCAAAGCTTCGACGGTGAACTTATGGCTCGGTGCGGAGACGACTTGTTCTTCAAACGCTTTCGCAATGATCAGAAGACTTGCGTGTGGAGTCCCATTACGATCGCTGCTCGTTCACAAAACTTCACTCAGGCCTCATTCTGTTGCAGAGCTTCAGGAAATCTTTAAGTCTTCGTGGTGGCAACGTTTGTGGGTTGTTCAGGAAGCGCTACTATTAAAGCATGCTGTTGTCCAATGCGGTGTAAAATCAAATCCCCTTTTCCACTATCGTACAAGCGTTCGAGGCGATATGGAATGAGTATATCTCCGCGGGCCAGTACTTGCGCGACATCTGCGCCGCGGAGCGAATCGAAGGACTGATACGCCAGCTGGAGCTTACCATCCGCCGTTTACACATCGTCCACAGTCTTGTCTTCTACCCCGATGCTGACGGAAAGCGCAAGCTTCGGAATTCGCCGACCACTGTGCCATTCCTTTTGCACACTTGCGCTTGGTCACAAGTATCAGATCCAAGGGATAAGATCTACGGCGCGCTGGGCTTGCTCGGCATCTCTTTGCTCAAGCCTGACTACAGTCTATGCGTCGAACAGGTGTATGCGCGTAGCGCTTACGACATTATGAGACACATGGGCGATCTCTCGCTACTCAGCCAAAGTCATCAAAATTACCAGGGAGAGCTAGCGTTACCCTCTTGGGTCCCAGGTTGGACGAGACCGTCGGTACTGACAGCACCGTATCTCGTCTTCCACAGCTTCTATCACGCTGCAAAGGACACGCACCTGATCATGGGCTTGCTGGACGACCTCACGCTAGGCCTTGCCGCCAAGGTCACAGACGAAATCGTCGAGGTAGCTGCTGAATACGATCACCAAGACTGCTCACTTTCTGTTCAGTTGCCTGCGATCCTGGGTCGGGTCATAAGAGAGTGGATGGCCTTGTCTGAGCGGCACGAACCAATCCATTACGACGGTATGAGCCCGATGCTGGATGCCGCTACCATTGGTAACACGGGTTCATCAGATTCCATGCTGTCCGAGGGCCGGATCAACAAATCATCTTTGCACACAGCCTGCCAAGGACGCTCCCGAGCACAAGCAGTCTACGCCCATGGGGACGACAGGCATAGCGTATATACTGTTAAGATCGAACAACGGCAGTGACCGTCGCCCAAGATGCAGGAAGGCAGAGACCATGATGGCAACACAATATCTTGACGCCGACTATGAAGGTGGCTGTGTGAAGAGGGCAAAGTATCAACACACACGTTCCGATTCGGAAGAAGCCGGGTCCTCACTGTCAGATGGTGACGATGCAGATCGTGGGGACTTTGCAGCTCTTCCCATGGAGTCAGCTGCGGTACCGCTCGACAGTAACGATACCACAGCTTCGTGATGGTTCGCTGTATGTACCACCACAGCAGTCGATGTGGGCGCCACTGTACCAAGACAGAGATTATCGGAAGACTGCCGGCCGCAGTATACCCCTTTGGAACCCACCCTTCGCCAACCGCACCCCGGCACCATACAAGGTCTATGATAGTTTTAGCCACACCTATACCGTAGGGAGTCAACAGTTACTTCGCGGCAACCCGATCGCTGCCAACGGCTGGTGTTCTCCGCCCGAAGATCAATTGCTAATGTGGCTCTCCGGCCAAGGCTTTGACTGGAACTTCCAAATAGCCGTCAAGTCTCTCGCGCTCCGAGGCGCGTCTTTCATGCTGCACGCGAGAAGAGATATGTACGGTGTTCTGTCCGGCATCTACCATCTGCTGGACCGTACCATCGACACCGATTGCAGCGTCACGGAGCGGCGCGCACGACGAACAGAACACCGTTCCGCATGCTACACGCTCAAATCGCTCCTTCGCAACACCTTCGACGGGATTTCACCAAGTCCACAGCGACTACCCGAAGACATCTGTGCACCTAGCAAGCCCTGCGCGAGCTCCATAAATCCTGTACGCGACCCCCTCGGCTCGGACTTCTGGCGCACGCTGAGCATGGACGTCATCGACTGCGAAGTCACCCACAAACACCGCCGGTGCTCTCCCCCGGATGAGACACGTGTGCAGGAATGGATAAGCTGGATCCTCAACTCCAGTCTCGATCGACCGCCACAGCCGCGAGGCGAAGTGAACGACTCTACGGCGCAGATCCCGCAGCTGCATTGGCATCTGAACACGGTCTTGCAGAAGAAGCGCATGATCCGCACTAAAGGCGGCAGACTGGGGCTCGCCAGCCAGGATGTCAGGTTTGGCGACAAGGTGGTTGTGTTGGGTGGTGAAGCCTATCCTTATATTATGCGGCGCCAGCCTGGTAGTGGAGCTGAACATCCTGGGCACGAAAAGAGCGCGAGGTACAGCCTGATTTGTCCAGCGTACATACACGGTCTGATGGACGGCCAGGCGCTGCGGAAGGTAAGTGATGATGATCGAGGTCTAGAGACGATTCTGGTGGTGTGAAAGCGCGCCTCGTACTCGCACCGGTGACGCTGTATAGATTTGGACTGGTGACCATCAAGCCAAGGAAAGAAAAAGGGGGCCCACAGTGGCAAAAAGAGCCGAAGTCCCCGAACCAGTATAAGACATACAGGCAATTCCCAAATTGGATTGGAACTGGCATCAACGGCACATGACCAGGTTGATGTGGCGCTATACCACCAGTCTCGAACGGCTCTCGGTCGCTGAAGGGAGGGGGAAAACTTATGAATATATACACACTGCTTCTTGGAGAACTTGGGCCAGCGGTGTATTATGCGGCCTGCCGTAATGAACACTGGTGAATGTTACTGTACCGGGTATCTCGAAAATCCACCAGAGCGGATAGAGTATGGAGTCAAGGTGGCTAACACATCATTGCGAAAGCACGTGACAAGCTAGAACTTCTGCCTCCCCAACGTTGGCCGCCAATCCAACGGATGGCTCTCCTCCGTCGCATTCTCGTCCTGCCTCCACACCTTGATCGTCTTATCCGCCTCACCCGTAATCAGTCTCAACCCGGTCAGATCGAACGTACTGCTCATGATGCCTGCCTCGGCGTCCAGACTACCCGGCTGCGCCACACTGTCTTCGTACTGGAACCTGTGTCCCGTTTTCCAATCCCAGAACGCCACGCTCCCATTATCGCCGCCGGAGAAAAGGACGTTGTCCTCGTTCACGGCCAGGCTGTTGATGACGGCGTTGTGGCCTTCGAAGTTCTGCATAAACTGTCCTTCCGGGCAAAGCCATTGCTTGATTTGCCCCGGCGAGGCGGAGGCGAAGGTGTACTCGGTCGGGTGCGTGACGAGACCCCTAACGCCTTTCTTGTGGTGCGTAAGCACGCCCATGGTCTTGCCGGCCGCGAGGTCGTACATCCGCACCGTGCTGTCGAGCGAACTGCTGATGATCTGGGGGTCCGTGGCCTGCGTGACGATGGAGGAGACGGTTTGCTTGTGGCCGGAGAGGACGTGGATGTTGCTGCGGGTACGCATGTCCCAGACGCGCACAACGCCGTCGCGGCCACCAGTGCAAAGGACGTCGAGGGTCGGGTGCAGACTAAGGGTGTAGACGCCGGAGAGATGGCCGTGGTAATGCCGGATGACTTTGTTCGTCTCGAGGTCCCAGCACTTGACCATCTTGTCCTCGCCGCAGCTGAAGAGGTACGGGTGGCGAGGGGAGACGGCGAGCCCGCGCACGGCGGAGATGTGGCCGGTCAGGGTGAGCTTGAGGGTGCCGGATGCGAGGTCCCAGATCTTGATGGTGCGGTCGCCGGCACCTGACGCGAACCACTGGTTTCCCGGCTCCATAGCGAGGGCGCGCACCCAACCGAGATGGCCGGAGATGACGCGGAAGAGCTTCCAGGGAGGATGCCATTCTGGTTTCTGCTGTCTTACGGTGTCTCTCCGCACAAGGCTCGTGGCGGGTGTATTGCGCTGCGGTGTCGGTCCGTTGGCATTGGGCGGAGCTATCGCGTTGGCGGTGCCTTGTATCCTGGTGAGAGCGGTGGACGTGCCGTTCGTCAGGGGCTGGCCTGGTCGCGATGCCGAAGCGTCCTCGATCATTTTGGCCATCTGCGGATCGCTGGCTTGCTCCTCTGCCCTGGGCTTCTTCCTCCGTGCCGCCAACCCAGCTTGTGCGTTCGCCTGCTTCTGCGCCAGAGCCGTTGGGAGTTCCTTGACATCTGCATATTCACTTCGTATCCTCGCGCTCACGCTGGCTCTCTGCGCTCGATCGTATGGTGATGGATCGTTGGGAGCGACTTCGGGTTGTGGTGGTTTGGTGAGCGCTGACGGTTGACCAAAGTCAGCCGCGAACACTTCGCGTGTTCGCTTCGCTGACCATCTCACTGCATCTGTGGCGCGAGCTGTGATCTCCGGTGGTATATTCGCGTCCGTGGGCTCCACGAACGGCTTCGCTGCCATTTCCGCCATGTGAGTATATCCTTGAGACTTCCCCTTCACGTGCAACCGCGCGCTGACGATATGTTATTTCTCCGATCCCTGGTCACGATCCTTCAATGCGTGCAGCGTCGTTACCGAAGTGCGATACCGAAACAGAGTTCTACGGAAATCACAAACGTGAAGGCAGCGAAAGTTGAAGCCCACCTCGAAGGTGGTCAAAGCTTCACCCTCACCTCTCCAACCAAACCCATTCCCAATCCATCAGGGGGACACGCTTTCTCCACCCCCCTCCAACGGCGCAACAACAATGCACCACCTCCACCCCCGCTCCCGCACCACGAGCACCCTCTTCACCACCACCCTAGCCATCTCCTTCCTCGTCGTCAGCCTCCCGCATCTCCTCCCGTGTCCGGTCGACTGCCGACAATTCGCCGACACGATCGAAATGCCTGATGGGACTATCAAGCGGCGGCGAAGGAGAAGGAGGGTTGAGGAAGAGGGAGCTGTGTCTTCTGTTGCTGATGGAGAGACTGGAGGGGAGGTGTCGGAGATGCTGGGGAGCGCGGCGCAGAGCAGGCCGAAGAGGGAGTGCCCTGTGCCGAAGCCTGTGGGGTTGATGGGACAGATCATGGGCTTTGAGCAGAGAGGGAGGGAGGGGCCGAGTGAGGTTGTGGTACGGAGTTTGGGACCGAAGAGGGTCAAGCAGCAGCATCAGCAAGAGGGGACGGACGGGGTTGATGAGGGATCGTCATGAAGAAACTTGGGCAGATACTTTCAATGGGAGGCTATGGTTCACGGATATGGGCCGCCGACGAAGCGTCTACCTATGAGCCCAAAGCATAATAATGCGTTGATGCTACGACCATTCTCGAAGCCGACATGCGAAGAGAGTGCGTCAACCTGCGTTGATATGACATCCGCTCAACCAACGCTCATACCACCCAGCAAATCCTCCACTTCATCCGGCGGCTCGACACTGCGCACCAGCTCTTCGATATGTGTCAACTTCTCCATCAACTGCACCCAGCCCGAATCCTCCTCAGGCTTCTCGGGCGCACTCCCGGACGTCGGACTCCCAAGCAAATCCTCCGGGAACCAAGCGCTCATATCGTCGCTCCAGTCGGCCTGCGCCCCAATGCCCAAGCTTTCGTTGAGCCCGAACCACGTATCCCAGTCCGTGCGGAACACGCTGATGCTCCAGCGAGGCTCGCAGACCGTCGTCTCGGTGCTGCTGATCGCGGGATCGGCCGGAGCCGCACGTGATGGGTACACGCGGTCCTGGAACCGGCTGAGCTCGAGCGTATAGTCCGAGTTGCCGAGGGCGATGCGATAATGATAGCTGATGCGCTGTTGGAGGGACTTTAAATTGGTGCTCGGGTTGAACTTGACAAAGGGGCGGTCGGCACTTTGCCTACGCGCGGCCTCAGCGTCGAAACGAAGGGACTCAGCGAAGCGCGCCAACTGCGGGCTCAGGCGGGCCTTGTCGACCTTCTGGACTGCCTGGATGTCGAATTGCCAGGCCGAACCCGTGGCGAGATTGGTCAGGTTAGCATTGAGAAGGGTAGAGGGAGCGCCGGTGTCCCGGTGTAGGCGGGTCCATCTAGGCGCTGGCTGCCTGAAGTCTGAAGTCTGGGCACCGCTGTCATGACTTTCTTGCCAGTCGACCGACAGACGCAAGTCCCCGGCTTCGTCGTGGAAGGTGAAGATGGCTGTATACTCGGGCTTCACCTCGCTGAGGTCGTCGATCATGTTATCATGGGGTGTGAACAGATTACTGAGTCGAAGCAGCGCTGGGAGAATGGCCTGCTCGGTTCGTCGGTCGCCCAGTCTGACTACAAGTTAGTTCAGGGTAATCAAAACCAGTAAACACGGATACTTACTCCTGAGTCACCCGTCCCGTGAACGCCGATTCCGCGATCAAGCTACTGTATTCGTCCATGGTATATCGTTCGTTCTTCGGGGGCTTCCAGTGTGTCACCAAGAACGTGCCGAACCGGATGCGCATCTTGATGCACCCTTTGTAGTAGTGCAACTTTCTCAGGGTCTTCACCATCGTGCTGCGAAGCCGCTCGCTGCTCTCCGCCGTCTGCTCAGTGGCGTTCTGGACATTCTCGTCATCCTCCTCGGAACCCACAGCGAGCGGCATAAGCCGATGCGGAGGTACTGCATCCCCCTGAGGCGACTGAACCGCAGGGAGCAGGTACGGCACCAGACCCACACTCTCCGGCAAACCGAACCCTTCATCCCAGCGCAGCAGGCACAGCCGTACGGGCATAATCTGCCTCGCCGCAATCTGAAAGCACGTCCTCCGAATCCTCATCAACCCGACCTTGACATCCGCCTCCTTCCCCATAACGCGAAAGACACTCCGATCCGCCTCAAACACCACGTAGCACGAGCACTCCATGCGCACCGGATCCAGCGCTTCGAAACTCGCGCCCAGAATGTCCTCCGGGCGATACTCCTTGACGGGCCACAGGAACGATCCGATGGCGCCAAACGCGTCGCCGGGCGGGGGATGCTGCCGGTACTTCTGGCGCGTGACCTCGCGCTCCCATTTCCTCTCTTCGCGCTCGCGCTGCTTCGGCGTCAGCGAGACGACTTTGGCAAAGGCCGCTGCTCCCGTCGTGGGGCGACCCGGTCGCGGCGAGCGCGAGCTGCTACCTCCGATCATGTCCTGGATCCAAGCCACGATGGCCCTTTTCGTCGCGGTCGTGGCTGCAGCGTCGCCCCAGATGCCGTAGGTCGTGCTGCCCGTGGATCTATCACGGCGCATCGGGATGATGAAGGTGCTGTGCTCGCGGGCGAGCGTTTCGTAGTGCTTGTCTTCTTTGACGGCGTCTGGGATGGAGACCATGTCTTTCGGGTGGTCGTGAGCCCGCCATTGCGCTTCGCCTTCGTTATCGGAGACGTCGATGAGCTTGGGTGGCGGTCGCTTGATGTCGAGTGCTCGTTCAGGGGAATGGCCTGATTTTTGCCATCGCTTGGGGGAGGTGTGCGGCTTCGGCTGTGGTCTTTTCCCACCCGGTGTGATGACCTGCCACGGTGCGGAAGAGGATTGCTGTAGTGTGTCTTTGTAGTCAAGATCCCATTCGCGCGCATTGGTTCGCTCGTAATCCGGCATGATCGCTGGCCTGTGGCGCAATGTGAGGTTCTGTGCAGATGCGAAGGACGTTGAGGGGTTGGGCAGGCCGTGAGCAGGTAGTTAAGTGTAGGAAGGGAAGGAACGAGTGACAGCGGGCTTTTTGCACATGCAAATGACGGAAGCGATCACGTGCAAAAGATGAAAGAAGAAATCGGTTTGTACAAACGCTATGCTCTAAAGGAATTCGCTAGCCGAAAGTCGGAAGAAGTGAACATTCACTCGGCTTTCTCCAACCCCGAAGGATCCAGATACCGATCACCCGTTCCGCTGGCTTGCTCGGGGGAATTCTTCGACCTCTCCTTCTCTATCTCGTGCTCGACATCACTCTGATCCGGCACACCCATCTCCTCATCGAGGGCCGCCTCGTCTTCCTGCGAACTCGACCTGTCACTTGCCTTTATCTCCTCCGCCTCCACGGCCGACTCCTCGTCTTTCTTCGGTTCCGTCGGCGCGAACTTGGAGCGCTTGCGGATGGCCTCGCCATACTTGTAGAATACGAACGGGATGGGCGCGAGCAAGCACGCCACACCGCCAATGAGGGAGCCTCCTCCGCCAATCCCAAGCGAGTCGAACATGTACGTCGTGAACAAGGGCGCGGCGGCACCGCAGGCGGAACGGCAGACCGTGTTGGCTGCCAGAGCGGAAGCCGCATAGAGCAAGTATGTGTCGGTCAGGTAATTGAGGTACCCGACGAAAATGAGCAGGATCGAAGCCGACAAGAAGACACCCGCCAGGGTGGGCACAATCCAGTGGATATAATTGAAGTTCCCGCTCCATGCGAACCAAAACATCGTCGCCGGAAAGAGGATACCGCCTACCATGGTGACGGGTAGGCGATCTTCTGGCTTCCGTTCGTGCCCTTCAATCATCTTCTTCTTGTCCTGAGCGGTTGTCCAGAAAACGAAAGCGCCGCCAATGCAAGCTCCGATGACCGTGCCGATCAGTGGAAGCTCACCCACGCCGGCATTCCAGCCACGATGCTGTTGGAAGACGATCGGGTAGATGGTGAAGAGCATGTATAGGAGCATGTAGACGACAGAGAGGTAGATGGCGACGAGGAAGGAGATCGGGTCGAACAGGATGACCCACGGGCGTAAGAGCGCGACTTTAAAGATTCCGACAAGTGTGCGATCCGTGACCTCGACCGGCGCCTTGATGTTTTCGTATCCCGAAACGTTGGCGCGACGGATACGCTTCGCCTTGTTCAGGAGGACCTGGCTAGGGAGTGTCTCGGGAACCGTGAACATGACGAGCATGGTGAAAAAGGCGAGCCAGATGAGGACGTAGAAGTTCCATCGCCAGTCTTCTGTCAACTGTAGGAAGCCGGAGATGACAGGACCCAAGGCAGGTCCGACGAAGGTCATCATAGAAAAGAGGGCCATGGCATTGCCTCGCTCGGCCGGACCCCAGATGTCGACCAGCACGCCCGGCGCGTTGCTGAGCGCGGCACTAGCGAATGTCCCCGTCAAGAAGCGGCCCACCAGCAAGCCGCCAAAATTCGGCGCAAAGGCGCAAAGGAAGTTGAAGGCGAAGTATCCGACGAAAGTAAAGTAAAAGATCCATCGTCGGCCGTAGAACTCGGACAATGGCGCCCAGAATAAAGGCCCTGCGCAGTACCCCAGCAAGAAGAGTGTAATCACCAGACCTGCCGCCTCCTCCGACACGTGTAACTCTTGGGCGATACTGGGCAGACACCCGGACGGCGACGAAGAAGCGAAGGTGGCGTTAACGACGAGGAAGACGGAGACGAAGGTGATGTACCAGCGGCGGGTCATGCTCCAGTTCTTGGGGTTTTCGATGTCGCCAGGCGCAAAGTCCAACAGGCCATCTCGGTTTAGGAATGGCGGGAGTTCGTCGCGGATGTTGTGTGAGCGGTAGGGCTTGGCCACCGGCCGCGAGAGTATTCTCTCCAAACGATCCATCCTCTTGCGTCGTGTTGATGTCCAGCAGTCGGGTCGTGCGCCAGGGAGGAAAGGATGGCGAGCGGAGGTGAAAGAGAGTTGAAGAGAGGACGGAAGAAGAGAAGGTAGAGGGGATGCACTCACGCCCGTAACTATACTTCAACGGTTGCACGACGAAACCGCAGCGGTAACGGCCTTCCTTCCTTCTTTCTCGGTCATCCAAACGCAATGGTCAAACCAGAGGGTCCACCCTTAAACC
>Ga0058704_10001397_pt1 | contig 11335 bp, 13 predicted proteins | sample AgamicMgSfe_FD_71363 | JGI IMG/M metagenome (GOLD analysis project Ga0058704, IMG submission 71363) | Agave microbial communities from Guanajuato, Mexico - Mg.Sf.e | ecosystem: Host-associated > Plants > Phyllosphere > Phylloplane/Leaf | place: Guanajuato, Mexico | collected 2012-05-30 | reverse complement strand
AGTAAGGTGAGTCGACCCTTCTATCTTCCCGGCATGACACAAGGACTAATTCAGCGAAAAGTTGATGATACTGACAGGCGGTTTCTTTCGCAATGATTACCTGGTCAGTCGGCTTAGCGCATACTATGAGCAGCGTGGTATCTACATTGATGCAGGCGGCAAAGAAGCCTAGGGTTCCTGCGATCTGTCTGTTGTGCGCGGCTGGCTTGCACGTACAGGGATGCGTCGCACGCAGCTTCCGCAGCGCTTCGGATGGGGCACGGTGCAAGAAGAGTACTTGAGCTTAGTGCATCACCTGGATGCGGAAGCTCCAGGCGCCGCCAAGACTAATCCGTTCGATAGGCAAAAGTACGTGGAGAACAGATGGTGCTGGCTATTACGACCTGTAAGCAAGGCCCGTGCATCAACCTATAACTCTCGATCCAGCTATGCTAATAATACTCCAGGAAGCCGTGAAGGTGTCAGACGAAGAGCAAGTGGTGACTACTGTGTGGCAGCTGTACGATGTGACAGATCATGACCCAGTCATTGGTAAGCAGATCTACTGGACCCAGGAAGATATCGTCAACCATGCCGCGATGCGTCCAGGTGGCCAGTGGATCCAGGGTGTTGAGCCATGGGATGGTGAGACGAAGCTCAAGATTCCGCAAGCCTTGCTCGAGAGGTATAAAGAGTTGCGCACGAAGAAGCAATGTGATCATCGCACGCCGAACGAAGGTCAAGGTATGGCGGACAAGAATCAAGATGTGGTGGCCGAGAACGAGGGTATTGCAGACGGAGACCAAGATGTGACGGTTACTGCCCAGAGCGCGACCGATACTATGCAGGATGCGGCACTCGTGGTACAGGATGCTGCAGTCAATGAGCAGGCTTCGCAGCCCAGAATCGTTTGGCATCGAATCTGGGCCCGGATGCAAGTGCGCATTACAGGCTTGAACGTACGTATCGAGTGGGAGCTTGCGTCACCAAGTTACCGCACGTACAAGAGGGGTATGTGAGCTCACAGAAGATTCTCAACAAACAGAACTGACGCTACGAGTGCAGGATCGAAGAGATGGCGGAAGCCACGAAGTAGCACTCTCATTCCTCTGGGCGAGACCTCTGTCTATGATGAGGCGTTTGGCTCCTTCTTTGAACGCAGAGGCAACACCGTGACTGAACAGGCCGGGTCGTACCTCCAAGAGCAGGTCAGCAACGGCCAACCATGTGCTACAGCTGATCTCCAGGGCGCCACCGGGTGGGCTCATACACCCTCTGCGAGCTCCCCAGTTGATCTAAGCCATCGGGAAAGACGGCCTGGTCCTCTCGCATCTCGATCTGGTAGTACGGGCCGCCCGGAGGGTGAGACGTTCGAGGCAATGGGGGACCACGTTTGCGATGCCGTCTTGGAGGAAGACGCAGGTGTTATGACGTCCCCTGAGGAAAGGGTACAAGCCGAGAACGAAAGGGCCGCAGATGAGGACAGCACGACGAAGCCTGGAAAGCTGCGCAAGATCAATCAACGTGGGCTAAGCAGCGGGCGGAAAAGACGGCTAAGTGAAGGTTAGATTTTCACCCGAAATCTCAGATATTCGATGGCTGGCGCCAATTGCTCCAATATTTCTTCGCGAGTGTCAGCTAATTGCTGCTGGGCGAAGCTTACGTTCGCTCTTGTAGTGGAGATCCATAATACTAAATGGAGGGCATGACAGCTACCATATCCTTTCTGCCGCATTCAGCAGCAAGCTGGTACGCGCAGGCGCTGCATCCATCCAACCGAATACCATACGCAATGCTGGTTTCGCCAATACCCTGCAGAGTCACAGTCAGTGCCTCACGCCAGGCTCACTGCTCCGTCCCTTATACAGAATCCTGTTCGCCGCTGCCCAGACCGTCAGTCCACTCACTACTCAAGCTGGAGCAGGCAGAAGTGACTAATAACGTACAGCGTACCAGTCGCCCAGCTGCTCACGAATCTGCGCGGTCACTGCAGCTGCATGCAGGGCGCTAACAGGGTGCACAACCTTCGGAGTAGAGTAGCCGTGGTTGCCGTCCGTCAGCGTCACACCAACCCGGCATGCCTGGAATTCGCTGTCTTTTGCACCGGTCACGATGCGCCGGATTGCGGAGTTCAAGAAGCCACGCGCTTGTACATTCGCCGTATTGTCCATCGGGAAGTTGGCTGTGAGCTTGAGAAAGCTCATGGCTTGGACGACACTCGCGTTGCAGGCATCGTTCAGCGCACCGTGGAAAAGGTTGAAATAATTGGGAGCCACGGCGCTGACTTCCGCATCATGTCGCCCATGCTCGGCTGTATGATCTTAGCGGCTTCTTCCCCGAGATGTGTCTCCCACAGCGCCTGCATGGGAGCACAGCACTCACCTCCGCAAGGAAAGTTGGTGATCAGGACGCCTCTCATGAGTGTGATCTGTCCGTCGTACGCGGATCGCCGGGGCGTAGCCACGTGCGCAGCATTGAAGTGCCGATAAGATATGGTTGGACGTCTTGCAGATGGAAGTACTATTCAATCGCGATACACCGACAGACTCTCCAACAAGTCGCGCCAGTGACTTTACAGGCCGCAAGTGAGGCGATGACCAATGAAAGTCGCTACTCACTGCTTTCAGTGCTACCATCCAAGTTTGCCATCTTGACCTGTTCTCTACTCGGTATCTGCAAGGTGCCTTAGCTTCCGACCAACGCAGAAACCCTCCTGCGACAGCGTTTTAGGAGTATTGCTTGCGCCCGAATTACCGGACCCTTCACCAAGATATGTATTGGACCGAGTCTACAAGGAGAGATCCCAGAAAACCCGCAGCTGTGAAGCCTGATGGCGAGTATAGTATCGATGGCAACCACAAATGGGGTGGCATCAATGAGCTGGAGATTTCCCGCGCGAGGTCACGGAGTTACTCAGGGGTGTTCAAACGCCATGGGCCAAAGATGCCTCCGAACTGCCGCCATCGCGTCTAGGTGGAATTGCAGCTCAATGTAGAGGGACCGGACGTTCAGGCGACCTGATAGCTTGTACCGCCATACGCTAAACGCGCCAAAGACGGCAAGACTTCGCGCCCTCAGAAGCTACGCAAAGACCTCAAACTCATCGCTGACCATCAGCCTCCTAGGAAGCTTTTGCCCGCTACCAAGACCCGCATGGAAGGAACTTGGTGATGTCGGCCTCAACGAGGAGGCTTTCGGTTTTGTACTTCAGCGCGGTGGGAAGTGCATCGATGGCCCAGAACGTGACCCTGCAGCTACGGAGCAGGAGCATTCCTCGCGTGCTCAAACGCCATCGAAGCCTGCGCCTGAGCAACCAGCACCCGCGCAAAAGCAGCCGAGGCTTATGAGTGAGCACGCTTCTCCCAGAAAGGTTGTACAGTCGCCTTTGACGTCTTCGCCTCCAGTCCTACAATCCTCGGAGGCTTTGCCTTCGTGCGAACGCGATGGGACCACGAGCCCGGCTCTCTCTGGTTTCCTGAACACGGTGGAGAAGCGGATCTGAGAAGTCTTACTAGCAGAAGCAGAGGAGCAGATACAGGCAACGCAGCGAAGTGAAGGATCGAATGTGGATGGACAGGATGCGCCAAAGATGACGGCGAGGAGAAGTCGGCATCGTGAGAGGCTAAATTCGGCTCGTGCGCGCAAGTGCCAACGCACTGACTAGTATTGATGCTGAACACACGGTAGCCTGCACGCTGAATAATTAAGATGTTGTATATTGTTGTTCGTGCTGATAGAGACTTCAGTAGGCCACGCCGGGCAAGTCTTGGATGGATGTGGGCACTAGGACCATTGACTCACTTGAGGTCGCGGATCCACAAATGATGAAGTTCGTAATTCTACGTCTCCATGAGTGCCCTGGTTAGATACTAGTGGGCAGAATGCGCGACCTATCGAGGCTTTGAGGAAGGACTGCAGAACCTCCCTGCCAGGCTGGGTTTGTGATAGCGACCAGTCTGAGCATTGAAAGTGTATTGGCAAATGTAGCGAGCGCTTAGATCTCAACCTGACGTTGCAACATAGTGATACCTTTCAGAACCACACTCCTTGATCCACTCTTTGTTTTGACCTGCTTATGGGCTTCGCCTCTCGTCTGCGCACTCGACATGCAGCCGTAGCATAGCATCCTGACCGAGCAGAGACACAGCGATAGGCGTTGGTCCTTCCAGAGCGGCTGAACGATCCAATCAAGGCTGGGGCGGTCTGGAGGACGGCATGGCGCTAAGAGGATCTGTACCAATGAGCAGTCCTACCTACCGTCACCATGGGACAATATCGGTACCACTTTGGTAGACTTGGGTCCAAGAAGGGGGAGGAGCAAACTCTGAAGGACTTTCATTGCCTCTCAACAGTCCGTAGCGGTTTGATGTCGAACAGCGTCGGTGCACGACATGACGCTGCTACGATCTAGTACGTCCATGGCTCCATACGAGTATTCATACCCCTGTACCAACGGCTTATCGCCATGTTTATAGGTGGTAACGCCACTGTCCTCTGGGGTTGATCTTGCTCAAGTACATGGCACCGCTAGGCAACTTTGTATTATGGCTACAAGTAGTACCTATCAGCATGTGCTTTGTCGGACCTCGAGCAGTACACCCAGTCATACGAGCTCAATAACGCAAAGACTGTTGCGTTGTTAGACACAGACATGCTCATGATGGGGACCGTTCTCTCCTACAAGGCTGCATTGGCTCACTGGATACGTTGGAAGTGCGTGGTCTAGCACCCCCAGGAAAGAAGCAGATCGAATCAGCAAACGGTGTGTTGGCTACTCCAGTAGCATGTAGCTTCTCTTCCACGATGCAACCAAACATCTCTTGTGGTACGGTGGTTATCAGGCAAAGTTCACAGAGAGACCTGTATGCCTCCTACATCGTGCGGTGAATGGAATACCAAGTTCTTGCGTCACTTTGGCCCTTTGGGGCGGCTTCACGTTTTTGCGTCCCAGACTTGATGCTCTAAGCTGAAGTACGCGCACAGAAAGTATTGTTTGTTGATCTGTCAATGGATACGCGACTGATAAGAATCCTTCTGATCCTTTGTAAAGCGGCTCATACGATACTATACCTTGATCAATCGCCTCTAACTTATATTCCTCCAGCAACTATGGCTCCCTGGTCCATTCCTCAACGCACCGCCGCTCACACCCTACGCGACGAGTGCAAGCAGCTAAGCGAGTCACAACGCACTGAGGTCTTTAATCACTTCTTCGAAGACGAACGGAAGGAGCGGATAAGCAAGAAGGGGCTCAGAGACGCATACAACAAACGCCTCCAAGATAAAGCTCCGAAGGAGTGGCGAATCGTCCTCGATCTTGATGATCCGAATGATGCCGAGAAGGAGAGAAGGGAGGCCGTGAGGGAGGAGATGCGGGAGCGGATCCGGAGTGCGATCGAGGCGTTGACGGACGATGAGCAGGGTGGAGCCAGTCCGTCTACCAACAACGAAGAAGGTCAGGATGACGAGGACGAGGGTGAGAATGAGGTATCCGGCGACTTGACCACTCAACACTTCACACCACCAATCGTCGAAGACACCAGCCATGGTAACACCGAGTACGACAGCAACAAACTCGAGATGATTCACCATAGCGACTGCAACTCGGACAGTGAGCTTCAGTGCACTTCCATCAACTATATCGACCACAACAACGAGGTTTATGAACTCGGTGTTAAAGCTTACCGCTGCATTATGCCTGACGGGCAGAAGAAGACGTCATGGTCTGTCTCCCCGACTTCTGCGCCTACTGCATTACCGGCATGGCCAACACGACTTACGAAGACCTCGACAAGGGCCCAATCCAAGACTACGTCAAGTTTCTCCAGGGCAAGCCTGCCGTGCACAGTACCGACTGCAGCACCCCGAACACGAATGCTGTGGATACGATCATGCGCTTCAAGGGCAGCAACAGGCCCTACGATTCCGAGAACCCGCTTGCTGCACGTATGTTCACACCGCCCGTTATCTTTACCGTGCGCAACAAAGAGAAGAAGAAGGTGCGGGCTGTGATGTGTTAGCCAGAATACTGCATGGAGTGCAGTGGGAAGCAGACCGTTAAGGACATGGACGAGAGATACAAGCCGGGGGGGGAGCTGTGGACGAAGATGGGTTGGGACAGTAGATGAGGGATGGTACACTCAAGGGGGATGGCAGCATGTCTGTGGAGACGGAGGCCGGACAGCGATTGCACGAATGGCAGTGTCACTCAGCCCTGCTGGGCCGCTTCACAGGCATGTTTTTGGGGTACGCAGAGAGCAGAGTGTGCTGGCCATCAGACTTCTGGAACTCATAAATACACTCCCAAAACTCGAGCGAGACACCTGAGATACATTGTGTTGTGAGTACTGTTACGGACAGTGCATAGAGCCTACTTCGTGACGACTGCTTCTGCTACTCTTCAACAATGCTCTGAACTGGTCATCGTGCTTAATCTTTGTCTTCCGGGGTCAAGTGACAGTTGTCCGATGTAGCCTAGCGTGAGCATGGATTGATCGTTTGCTGTTAGTTGTTGACCCGTCTAGTTCAACAAGTGACAAGGAGGAAAGGCGCATTGAAGGGGGCAAACTGTTACTTGTATGTTCTGCTGCAATAGACAAGCCATGCTTCCCAGTGTAATATGACCTACTATAGCACTCATTTGCATGGGATTGGTTCGCTTCAGGTGTACGTTGTTTCTGCGTGTGAATGCTTGTATATCGGATCAACTCTTCTTCCGGATCCACCACATCTGTATACGGTTAGCAGTGTACGTCAGACCAGTGACAAGATGCACGCGAGAGTGCAGACTTTTGGTTCAGCCTTACTCGACCTTTTCTGAATGCTAGCCACGCTTCTTGTCCTCATCACTGTTCTCAATCCATTACACTTACTCACAACATGGCAGCCAAACGCAAGGGAGCAGAGGCTCTTGGCCTGCTCGGAGCCAACAAGAGAATCAAGGAAGCTGTCAGCGACGAGGACCACGAAGAAAGTGGCGAAGAGCGTGCCCAAGGCGAAGAAGAAGAAGAAGTTGGCGAGGCTGAGGGAGGCGACGGAGAGGGTGAGGCTGGTGAGAATAGTGAGGCTAAGGGTAGCGACGAAGACAGCGACGACAGCTCGGACGATGGACCCGAATTCGACGGCGCCTTCGAGGATCAAGTCCTAGTAAGCGATGCTTTCCTCCCTCAACTGACTGGAGCTGTAAGCTAACTCATATACCCAGGCACTCTCACCAGGCGTTTTGAAGGTCACCCGCATCGCTCCGAATACTTTCGACACCCGTGGCGTGACTTTTCCACACCCAGGAAACTCGTACAACCCACACTTCGCTTCTGGCACCGCTGCGACTCGCTTTTGGCACGCTTGCTGGGACGAGCTCGTTGACAACACGGTTTTGGGGAACGAGGCCTACGAGGCGGGTGACCCAGCGGAATGGCAGGACATCCGCGACCTCATCGCCCACCCTGTTCTACGGGTCTCGAAGCCCATCCTGCGTTTTGCTAAGGCTCAGCGTGAGCGGGTCAATGTGTACAACGAGCGGATGTGGGACCCAATCAACGTCGGCTTCGACACCCCACCTGCAGCGGCCGCTCTGATGTTCAATGTGAACTTCAGCTTCGATGTCGACATCACTACTGGCATTAACCAGGACTACGGCTTCGCCTGGAATCTGGAGGCTCAGTTGTCTGCTCACTTCCCGGTGCTGAGGTCTGCGCTCTTTGCCATCAACTTTGCCAACGATCTGCAAAACCGGATGGGAGCGTACAAGAAGCCATCATCAGCGCGGTATGTTGAGGTTCGCGGGTTCCTGCGCCACGTGGTGAGGAACTTGCGTCAGGACTTCCGCAGTCTCAGACACAAGTATATCGCTGTGCAGGACGGTCGGATCAGTGGTGTCGAGGACAAGGAGAAGGACATGCGCGGTAACAACAACTTCACCGTTGCGCACCACATCCTGAGGCAGCGTGGGTGGTACGTGGGGTTCTAACTCTGCTGTCTGACAGTCGGTGATGGAGAGAGCGAAAGGTGGACGAGGTAGTTATCAGGAGAAAAAGGTTCGCGTCGCTCAAAGCTGGATAGGGCGCAGTAGTGTGATTTATTGATTGCTGAATTCGGAAATTTGCTGCCTAAGTTCGGCAGCCTCATCAAATGTACCTTTATAACGTCCAGCAAGGTCCATTACCCGCCACCCGTGCTTGCCTGTATCACTCCATTGGTTACGTCCGTAAAACCAACATAAGGCGTGCTTACCAAGCCATGCCAAATGCTTCAAGCGGGATAGTTCGGATGACTGCAGATCTCTGGTCATGGTCTAGCGCCCTTGAAGACGTGATATTCTCGGCGTATAGATGTCCCTCAGAACAGTCATGATGTCACTCCAGTATCCCAGCTAGAAAGCTGACAGATCCGGGCCAGAGCAATAACTCAGGCGAAGCGGCCGTTTTCTTCAGAGCTCCTCTGTACGTCAAGCCATGGAAGCGCAACCACACAGACACACTGTCATCTACGGTGTCCGGGTCGGGTGCAGTGCAGCTATTTGGCGAAAAACACTTTGCTTCGCTGTGAGACTTGGTCTCAGGGAGTGTTACGAGCGGGACAAGGCGTGGCAAGACAGGTTTCCCGCCGATGCCGAATCAGCCTCATTTTTGCAATGGCATCAGCATTAGGAACTCCTGCCAGAGACGCTTTTTGGCTCGAGCGGCATGACATGTCGCCGGGTACTGGCTTGGCCGCCGTCACAAGCGTCCTGCGCTTTTGCATCGTTTGACATCATGTTCATTGCGTTTCCGATTATGCTGAAACGTTTTGGGGGCCCTTTTAGTGTGCGGAAAGCGCTCATCAGTGCCCTCAGCTCAATACTGACCGCTGCTGACTCCTAACATGTTTTTGTAATGGGGATGCGGAAAGTTACCACTGGCCTGACTGGCTTGTGGCGGCGGAGCGGTTGTAGTGAAGTTGCTTTCTGACCCTTCGTGCTCTTCCCATGATATCAGAATCGAGAAGGGTGTTGAGTCATTCGGACGCCGAAGGAACCTTCTCAGCCGCATGCTGTCGATCGTAGCACGCAACAAGCAGCCTTACTGCCCCCAGCCGGCCGTACTTTTCATTTTCCGGCATGGACAGTAGTGCAGCAGCAATGCTAGGGGTATCCTGCCGCAGCTATCGGTGTCTCTACATCCTAAGATCTCGTAGATAGTGCTTCAGGCTGCTTCGTAGAGATGCCTTTTCCCACGACAATAGTCATAGGTCTCCGTGCCGGTGTTGAGAAAGACTATTGGCGGATCGCTAGCAGCGTCTTCCACCGTCACAAGCTGGGTACTTCTTCAGTCGTCCTTGGACGGCCGTCTACTGGTGGGCTTCTTGCTTCTACCAGCAGTGCGGAAAGGGACAAGGAGCAAGAGCGTAAGAACGTACGAGGGGATGTAAAACGAGCATGGGGAGAAGCTGGAGAGCACAATGAACATCGTGAGATACGTACGCGTCGAATTGACGGGAGAAGCTCCCTCTGCTAGGATACATACCTACGAGCCAACACTGTACGCGATGTCGAAGCTTCTCACCGTCCCGCGATGTAAATGGCCGTCGTTAGCGGGACCAGCTGGGTCGTAGACATTGACGGGACTGCGGGAGCAATAGCTCTTCTATGGCATCACTGCGATGCATCAACGTCGGCGAGCATGTAAATTGCTCATTGCTCATTCGGGCGCCGACACCTCGCTCCTGTCCCCACAATCACGCAGATCGGCTGACTGAAGAGAGCTTCCGGCTGTCTTGCGTCGCTGCGTCGCATGAATGTCATTGTCGTGACTTTTCTTGCGGGCGTTACGGTCATCATTGTTCATCTCATAGCGCCAAGCACATCTCGCGCATGCCTTCAGAAGCGTGTTCATTTCACAGTACCGAACGCCTTATCCTTTTCCATCGTCCCTCCGATGAATCTCCTCAACGCTGCCCAGCGATCCGCTTGGCTCGTCCCACCAACACCTTCACCTCTTCTATTACTCTCTTCGCTCTCTCCACTCTTGCGATCTCTCTGTCCTGCATTGGAGATACCGGCACTCACGGTCTGCTGAGCCTCCTCCCGACCAACCATCTGCGCCAGGTTCCGCCCAAACCTCTCCATCTCCCCTTGCTCCATCCTCCGCTTCCGCTTCATGGCGCCTGGTCGGTGCCGTAAGCTTTTCATCGCCATTTTGCCCTCCCCGGCCGCGGCAGGTACTCTTCGCCGGCGTTTGGATTTGCGCAGGCCCTGTACACCCTCCATAGCCGCACCATCTCCGTCTTCGTCCGAGAGCCCTTCCCAACCTTCCTCCTCACCTTCCTCACTCCCAGCAGACAGTGTGGTATCAGGCAACGCATCCGCCAGCCCACCCAAATCCCCACCCACCAACTTCTTTCCCGGCCTTCTCCGCTTCAGCTCCTTCTTCTGCTTCCCAACCCGTGCACCCTCGTCCTGTACTCGGGCGAGGAGTTGGTTGTGCTTGATCGTGCGCTTGTCCTTCTTATTGACTTTGAAGTCATCGGAGAAGCCGAAAGCGGAGTCTGAGGTGCGCTTGAGTGTGGATGAGGGAGCGGTATGGAGGGCGGCGGGTGATGCTTCAGCTGGAGAGGCGTCGGTGGAGTGGGTGGGAGGAGCGTAGGCGCCGCGTGAGGATTTGACGGTCTGGGACGCACGAGCGCGCAGGGAGGGGCGTTTGCGGATGGGCGCCATTGTATTTAGGAGGGTAAGAGGGAAGGTGGATGGTGGTGTTGCATGTGAAAGTGGCATCTGGGACATGTGAGAGATTTCGCCGCGGAGGTGCTTCGGCGGAAGGTCTGCCGAGGACTTTCCAGACTTCACATCGAGAGCTTCAACTCATCCGTCTCCACTAGAACCCGACCACGGCGATCCTCCCGCCCCTACACCAGCTTGCACGTATGTATGTCGATGTTCTCCTTCCGTAAGTGCAACAGTGTCATCAACATTGGAGCCCGACTGCCCGCGCGAGATGAGAGCCAGTGGTAAAGCATGCCTGTCCATGAAACCTGCATCATCCTTCAAACAGGTTCGCCGTACACCTTGCGTGAATGGAATACATTGAGTAAGATGCTCGGAAATGAACATTTGTCCAGTCTGATCGTTAGCTCTCTCTAACCGGCTCCTGCAGGAAAGGCTTATCGCGGGTAGTACAGCTGTTATCACGAGCATCAAGTTGATTGCGAACACGTACCATAATTTGGAGCAACCGACTTCAATGCCAATATGACCAGACGGGCTCGTTGAACTGGTAGAGTGCAAGAGTAGCTTCCCCGAAAGACCGTGGATGGCAACAAGCAGCATAATCAACTCTAGATGCCTCTAGTCGAAGCTTAACCTGGAGCTGGAAACTATCTC
>Ga0058704_10001395_pt1 | contig 11347 bp, 10 predicted proteins | sample AgamicMgSfe_FD_71363 | JGI IMG/M metagenome (GOLD analysis project Ga0058704, IMG submission 71363) | Agave microbial communities from Guanajuato, Mexico - Mg.Sf.e | ecosystem: Host-associated > Plants > Phyllosphere > Phylloplane/Leaf | place: Guanajuato, Mexico | collected 2012-05-30 | reverse complement strand
TGTCGGTGCCGCACAACCCTGTCGCATGCGGCCGAATCTGCACCTGGTGAGCAAGAGGCGTAGGTGTGGGAACATCAGCGAGGCGAATGTCCTTGGCACCATAGAGGAGCGCCGCCTTGTGTGTATTTGTGGCCATAGCGAGGCAACGAAGCGGTGAGTTCAGATCGACAGGTATCGCGCAAAGGATGCTGCGATTCGGATGTTGATGCTGGCACTGCGCTTCGCCGCTGGTCTTTCAAAATCATCTATGCTCATACCTGCTACGAGGTGCGTGGACGGCTTATCTACTTCCGTCAGCTGGACCTCTTGCTGTATCGAAGCTCCTGAGCACACGAGAGCCTGCCAAACGACGTAGGCGCTGTGTCGGCCATCACATAGCCGTCGTAGAAATGTCGCGATCGGATTGGGACGTGCCTGGGTCAGAAGGATCGTGAGGATAAAACAATCGAGGCCCATGGAGCACATTTCCCCCGCAGTCCGCGGCCCACAGTGCCAAGCCCGTCGAGGGAAAGACCTCAAGCTATTGCGCCCCAGCTCCCCTTCTGTTAAGCACTACTGAAGAACAAGAGTTGCAGTAAGATGCAGAGCGGCCCCGAGGCAGAAGACGAAACATGTGCAGCAAATGAGACGTCGCCCTGCTGATGAGCAGCACACGTGGCAGAAAAGGCACAAGACCTATCACAGAGCTCCGTCAACCGGCTGGACATGTCTATGTTGCAACAGCGGTCCAATGCCAGATTTCGAGCGTGTTGCCCTCCAAAAACTTACTAGGCAGGTCTACGATCTCGACATCGGCTATATGGTTCGTGTTCTCACGGCAACTTGTCCTGACATATTGCTCTCCTCGCGGTCCAGTCTCGTGTCGGCGAAAGGGCGACGTAGCACAACAATGTCGAACGTATTATCGTCATACTGTTGGTCATCTTACGTATCATGTGTACTGACGGTGACACCTGCATCGATATAACATGGTGACCTGACTACCATCAAAACACTGACGATTATCAAAACTTCTTGACAGGTCTAGCACACGATACCTAAATCATGAACGGTTCATTTAAGCCCTCTAACGCAACCTCGCAATCGATATATTCGGACGACGAGCAAGCCGTACGTGATGTGAGAAAACTTCTGATTGACATCGTCAGACAGAATGGAGGCGGTCATGGCGGTTCCGCCATCGGCATGGCGCCTTTGGGTGTGGCACTCTGGCGACATACCATGCGTTACAACCCAGCCAATCCAGATTGGTTTGACAGAGATCGTTTCGTCCTGTCCAATGGTCATGCAGCCATGTTCCTCTATACAATGCTACACCTGACTGGATATCCTCACATGACGCTAGATGAACTCAGGATGTATGGAGACCTCAAAAGCCCCAACGTCTCGTCCGGGCAATGGAAATCCACAATCTGCCATGGTCATCCGGAAATCGACGTGCCTGGTGTTGAAGTCACCACCGGCCCACTTGGTCAAGGAGTTGCAAACGCAGTCGGACTCGCCATTGCTTCTAAGCAGACTGCTGCTACGTTCAATCGCGAGAATCATGAAATCATCACCTCCCGAATCTACTGCACCACCGGTGATGGCTGCCTGCAGGAGGGTGTCGCCCAAGAAGCCATGGCGCTTGCGGCACATCTTGCTCTTGACAATCTCGTACTGTGTTATGACAACAATGCTGTCACCTGCGACGGCCCTCTTGACTGGATTGTCACCGAGGACACTAATGCCAAAGTTCGAGCCCTTGGCTGGAATGTGATCGATGTCTTCAGCGGTGATTCTTCTGTGACTGACATTGTAGCTGCCTTACAGCTCGCCAAGTCGACAAAAGGCAAACCGACGTTCATCAATATTCGGACAACTATCGGCTTCGGTACCTCGACAGCAGGCACCTTCAAGTCTCACCATGGAACATATTCTGATGCTGACGCCTCTCTGTACGCTGATGCAACTGCTACTTCGCCACATGCTATATCCAAGCAAGGTAAATCATACTTTGACCTGGCTGTCAAGCAGGGTGCAAGCACCGAGCAAGACTGGAAAATACGAGTCGATCATTACCGGCGCAACTACCTGGATTTGGCGCTTCTTCTTGATGACCGCATATCTGGCAAGTCAACATACGCCGATCTGTTGTCCAAAGTGGAGGTACCTACAGAGATTCAAGCCACTCGTCAGTTCAATGGGCAGCTCTTTAACAGTCTGATGGCCCACAATCCGAATCTGATTGCTGGCGGTGCTGACTTGTGGAATTCCAACCAAATGGGGGATCAGTCCACGCGGATCTTCGACGCTGCCCACCCTTTTGGACGAGTCATACGCTATGGTATTCGAGAACATGCTATGGCGTCCATATCGAATGGTATCGCTGCATACAATCCTGGCACATTCATCCCGATCACCGCGACGTTCTTCATGTTCTACCTGTATGCAGCCGCCGGTGTTCGGATGGGCGCGCTCTCTCATCTGAAGGTCATTCACATTGCGACACACGATTCGATCGGCGAAGGGCAGAACGGCCCTACCCACCAGCCCGTCGAGATAGACAGTCTCTTTAGGGCCATGCCGAATCTCCTCTACATCCGACCCTCCGATGCTGAAGAAGTCGTTGGATCATGGCAGGTGGCTCTGTCAGTCAAGGACCAGCCAAGCATCATTTCCCTTGCCAGAGATCCTGCTACGACCAAGATCCCTAACACTCGTCGGGACCAGGTCTCTAGAGGTGGGTACGCCATCGTTGAGCCAGAGACACACGCTGTGGTAACTCTTATCTCTTGTGGCTCGGAGTTGCAATTCGCTGTCGCCGCAGCCGAAATGCTGACTACCAAGCATGATATACCGACACGGGTCGTGAGCATGCCGTGTATTCGTCTCTTTGAAGCGCAATCGACCGAATACCAAGACCGGGTATTGGGAGACGCCCCGCATATCATCAGCGTCGAGGCGTACGTCTCCAGTGTCTGGGCACGTTTTTGTACTGCTTCCGTGGCCATGGATTCGTTTGGGTATTCCGGTGGTGGCGCCGCTAATTTTGCGAGGTTTGGTATCGATACAGCCGGCATTGTGCGTAAAGTCAATACATATCTTAGGGATCAAAAAGTCGGCAGTAGCGAGCCTCGGAAACGGTGGACGCTGCTCAAGTAGCAATGCACATGAGGTCTACATTCATCTACGCCCATTCATATCTCTCCACCTACATCTGCACCTTTGTAGGTTCATTCAGGTAGAGGCAACAAATAGTCATTCCATGTTCCACCCCATCATGCACGCATGGCAAGGAATCTGATATTGGTTTCAATTCTCTACAATCGAAGGTCGTACTTGTGAATTTACAGTGATGAGAGTATGTCATTTCTCTAGCCAAAGGTTGTCCGGGCTATTGGTAATTGACAGAAGCTCCTCCGTCGACAAGTAGAGACTGCCCGCTTACGTATCGTGATAAATCGCTGGCAAAGAACACTACGGCGTTCGCAATGTCTTCAGGCTGTCCGAGGCGACACAACGGCACTCGAGATGCCATCTCAGCTCTTTTAGTGCCCTGATCGAGGTCCGCTTTGTTCATGGCAGTCTCGATTGTGCCCGGACAAACGCTGTTGATGCGAATACCCTTTGATCCCAGAGCCACACAGTAAGAGACCGTCATGCCTAAGATGGCGGCCTTTGTGGGTGAATAATGTGTCAACTGGGCCGATCCAAGAGTCGCTGTGATTGACGCAATGTTGACAATGTTGCCTCCGGAGCTCTGGACTTCCATCCTCTTCGCCGCTGCCTGCGTGAGTAGATATGCGGCGGAAAAATTGACTGCCATATGGCGCTCAAGAACATCTCGTGTAACATCTTGATAGCGCGAAAATCTGCAGATACCAGCATTATTGACAACAGTATCCAGCTGCCCCATTTTATCGACTGCTGTTTGGACGAGCCGATCAGCCGCACCGTCTGTAGTCATGTCAGCGCCGAAAGTGTGATGTCGAACATTGGCGTTCATGGCCTGCAGCTCATCGATGAGAGATGCTACATCTGTTTCGGCCTTCGGTACGTCCAGATGATGCAGTATCAGACGAGCACCCTGGCTGGCACATGCCAAAGCCGTTGCCCTTCCGATGCCTGATGAGCTGCCCGTGATTGCGACAACTTTGTCGAGTAGCAGCTTGCCATTGACCATTCTGCTGCCTGCATTGACGGACCCTCCACATACAATTCATCGTGCTAAACGAACGTCGAACAGTTCTTGTATGAAAAGAGCCGACAAGAACAGGATCGGAGTGGCATAAAACCGCAGTTCCTTGCGACTGATGCCACTGCCCCTCGTATCGGTTACTTGGTAAAACTCACATAGCCGGCGGGGCATGCGCCCAGCTATGATGATTCTAGGCAGGTACTTTATTATCTTTGTGAGAAACAGATTCACGAGAAAACTTCGTTGTTCAAGCAATTCGAGACACGAAGATGACCATCAAATTATTCATGTATGTCGATGCTTCGTCCTGGCGTGAGGGTATGCCTGAGGTGGCTGACAGTCTCCGGCAGCACCGGCGTAACGGGCTACATTGCTGGCGATGCCACGCATGTTCTTTACCAAGCGCACCCTGATTACGACTATACCTTTCTAATTCGCAGTGAGGACAAAGCCGCAATCGTTCGCAAGGCGTATCCAGCTGCGCAGGTCGTGCTAGGAGGACTTGACGATTCGAAATTGTTGGAGCAAGAAGCGGCGAAGGCTGACATCGTACTCCGTTTGTATTTCCACTTGGACGCAATTGCTATCGACCACCATGACTGAGCTTGTACAGACGCGGCGGATGCATCTGATCACGAAGGCGCCGCCAAAGCCATTGCAGCAGGGCTGGTCAAAGGTCACTCAAAGGATCACCCAGGCTACTGGCTTCACACCGGTGGTACTGGCATCTTGACTTACAAAGATTCCGAGAACGATTTTGAGACACTAGGATGTTGGACGGAGAAAGAGTACAATGACGAATCCGGCGTCGAAGAGTTGACTACACTTCCCGATGAAGCTTTCCACCGCAACGTTGATAAGATCGTGATCGAGACCGGCACAAAGTACAAAGACTCGGTCAAGACGGTCATCGTATGTCCACCTACAATCTACGGTGAGTATCCATTCGTCCCACCCATCGGTCGAGTTTCCTGACATGTCTCCAGGAACTGGTCGCGGTCCTGTCAGTGGACGTGGTCGACAGGTGTACGAGCTCGGCAAACTTGTGCTACAAAAGGGCTTTATTCCGGTCGTCGGCCAAGGCAAAGCTAGATGGAACAATGTTCATATCGAAGACCTCAGCGATGTTTATCGTCTGCTTGTTGACAAAGCGGCGGCCCACGACACTAGCGCCGAGTTGTGGGGTCCTAAGGGCTACATCTTCACAGAAAACGGAGAGCACGTCTGGACTGACCTCGCCAAAGCCATCGGGCAAGAGGCTGCAAAGCAGGGACTCATCAAGGCAGACCCCAAGTCGGACTCGTTAACCAAGGACGAAGCTCTCGAGCAAGCAGGCTTCGAGGCCGTAAGCTGGGGTCTCAACTCACGTGGCAAGGCAGAGCGGGCGAGGAAGCACCTCGGGTGGGCTCCTTCGAGAAACTCGATTGAGCATGAAGTTCCCACCATCCTCAAGCTGGAACATCAGCGGCTGGCGAGAGTGTGAAGTATGTAGTGGTAGAGATATTCGGCAAATCTGATGTAAAAGTTGCGCACGTCTGCTTGTGCTTGGCCTTGAAGTCCAAGGTACGTGGTCTAATAGTACGTCGCCGAGTACAAATAGCATGTCTTTCGTCCACGGAACACACGCTCTACAGTACGGGGCGTAGTCGATGACTAAAAACAAGTGGTGCCAGCCAGCAGGATAAGTGGTCATACTCGATTATACTTCGTCAGTCACGCAGTGGCTGATTGACGTGACTCGACGTTGCAGAGCTTCGAGCGGACTTGCAGACCATATAACCGAGCGATGCATAAACATCTTGCGCCGAGTATAGTCTGCTAGTGTTTCCCACACGAAATTCCTGAAGAAGTCTCAGACATCAAGCATAAGACAGTGACTACTGCTCACAAGCCGCCCTTCGTCGAGTAACACAACAGACCTCTCCCGCAGGAAAGAAACACTATCAACACGAATCAGATAGAGCTCTGGACACCACAAGATACCACAATGTCCGTACGAGCAATCGTAGCCTACCCGTACAAGGCCAACGCGCCCTTCAACATCGACTACTACCTCACCCAGCATATGCCTCAGGTAGCTAAGCTCTACGGACCCTTTGGACTCCGCAAATGGGAGGTCATCCAGTTCTCGACCGACGGCTCGACCCCTGACTTTGCGATACAAACCATCCTACACTGGGACAATGTTGAGCAGCTCGCAAAGGCAAACGCCAGCGATGCTGCAAAAACGCTTGGGGACGATATTCCGAATTTCAGTCAGGTCATGCCTATCGCGTTATCAGGAACGGTCGTAGGAGGATCATGATCCCAGGATACGAGTGCCAGTGGTCTGGATAGGTAGATAACCTGAGTCGTAAATTGTGCAATTCTCTTCCCAATGAAGCTCACGAACGTCGGTGCTCCAAGTTGTCCGAGTCGAATCTGGACAGTCTTCCCCCCGATCGCACTGGTATCTGTCGGGACGACGCCGCGAACCAGCGCAAGCCGCGTATGTCGTCCATCATACTGACAAAATCAGATATATATCACATAAAGCTTATCGCTAATCTGTGATTTGCAGATTGAAAAATGGCGTTCCAGCTCGAATTCAGGTACCGAGACAACGAACCTTGGATCGTTGTCAAAGATGCATTTGATATCATGGCGACTTATTTACAGCCAGACAAATCTCTATCCGCACGGGAGGCAGCAGAACAGATGGACAAACTCACACCTTCGAAGCGAGTATTGAACGATGGTGAAGAAGCAGAAGAATCCGCCAGCTTTCTTTTGGAGTTCTGGGAAGTCGTTATCGCTACAGCGAGACAGATCCCACATGATATCCAAGCACAAGAGCGATTCATCGATCTCGTGGTTGGGCTGCATATTCTCCCAACGCTCTCGTCAGAGGTACACCATAGTCTTGACTTGCCATACATGTTGATATTGACCACCTTCATGGGGCACTGGGCGAATGTGGCCACGATTGCAGTACCTGCAAGAAGTCCTCAATGAAACTACGAGTGGTATGCTGCTTTGCGATTATGCTCAAGGCGATGACTCTGTCGAACGCCGCTGACAAGGTATAAACCAAGCGATCGAGAAGACACATATGAACCCTTTCCGAGAGTGGGTAAACCTGCACTCTTTTACTGCTCGCATTCATGGCAGAAACATCTTCGACGAGCGTTTCGCCGCCGTTCGCATTCTACGTGACGCTTTCGAAAATGCACCGAGCAAGGATGCAGACCTTCAAAAATGTCGCATAGACATTGCGGCTCAGCACATGATCTACGACTGTTCACAACTTTTGCCAGCGATGAGAGAGGAGACTCCGTCCGATGGCGAGCGCAGGGCGCTCAAAAGTGCGACCTTCCCAGGGGACGCAACCTTTTCGACGGACAGGTGGGACTTATGAAAGAATAAATTTCCGTCGCTTGAGGGAACCTATCCTGAAGCATCGCGCGCGCTACAGCGGATGCGAACTGTCGAGCAGTAAATCAACAGTGAAGCAGAGCACGTTCTGTCAGCTGGTCCCGATTTGAGATCTACGATTGATGATTCGCATATGCGTAGATTACGAATCACGAAGTGCTGCGACCTTGCACTTGACAACTTGTTCATAGTCAGTGTCAACAGCAGACAGCGGAGTTTTTGGAAGTTATCAATCAGGGCAGCCGTATGATTGTGCACATACAAAGACAGAAGTCCATTGCCAATGTTTCACCAGAGTGTCCAAGTGTGCTTCACGAGCGCATCATGGGAGATATCTCAAAGCCTGGCGCAAGTCGTATTGTATATACAAAAGCGTTATTGTGATTCAGAAGCAGACCTGGAATCTGATATTCTTCAAGATTGATGAGTGTCCACACTCGCCCGAACTGAGCCGGTCCCACGGGTGAAATCCGCACTCGCCCGTCTCCACATCGAAGGGCATTCTCCACATCCCCGCGGGGAATTCCCAAAGGAACACATCGGTGCACCACGCTATCCCGCTAACGTACTACCGCACGGTAAACTCCACGAGTTCTGTGCGATCAATCTACCCACTGACAACGGTCTCACCATACGAAAAGACGAAGTTTGGGTGCCCAAGCACAGCGCATCTGGCACCCTAATCCAACGGCACGACTGGCGCGACTGTCGGAAGGCCTGGCCGGACCCCATCCCATTATTGTTCCTCCCGAACGTGGGCGAAACCAGCAACTATGAGACTACGAATACCTTCGTCCAAGTGCAGACTTGATACTTAAACAAAGTCAGAGCCATTACCGACCACCTGGGTCCACGCTCACGTCCTTGTCTCCCTTCTCCATCTTGTTCGATACCACGGACGACAGAACATTGTCATCCTCATTCCACCCCATCTTCCAATCTTCACCAGTCACCATCATGGACAAGTCAGATAACGTCCACATGGAGATCTCCGACTTTCCCGAGTCCCACGTCAAGGATTCCTACGCTGTCGACAACAGCGATGAACAGATCACAGTTCTTGGTACGATGGGTCAAGACCCGGACCATCGAGCGCCTGTACATTGGAGAGCATGGGCTATCGTGTCGCTCTGTGCGCTGGCTACATTTCAAAACACATACTTCGGTATTGCACCAGCAGCGAATGTAAGTACCCAGGATGGAATAAGAGTCGATCAAATCCTAACGTTCCTGATTCAGCAATATGCAATCGCCGGAGCACTAGGCGGTACTGCAAGTCAGAGAATCTGGATCGTTCAGGCAGGAGCAGTTCCTGCCATCGCTTTCGGACCCATCTTCGCCATCATCAGTGATGTCTACGGCAGACGTTACATGATCCTGGTTGCCTGGCTGCTCTTTGCTGTCGGTTCGATTGTTTCAATGACCGCAAACTCCATGTCCCCCGTCATCGCCGGTCAAGTGCTCTCTGGCATCGGCTCTGGAATCTCTGGTATCATGTTTGCCGTTGCATCTGAGGTCCTTCCTGGTGCATATCGCGCTTACGGCCAGACCATCGTCAGGTGAGTTTGTTTCGTACACACATGCCGAGGATAACTCGTGCTAACCACATCTACAGTTGGGTTTCTGGACTCGCATCCCTCGTTGCACTTCTTCCTATGGGAGCCGCAACCACTGCCGATCCGGTAAACGGCTGGAGATGGATCTTCCGCACCAAACTCATCATGGAGTGTCTCATCATCGTCGGTTTCGCATCCATCTATTTCCCACCTCCTCGAACCGAGGCCAACAAGCAATCGCTCCTTCAAAAGCTCAAGACTCTCGACTGGATTGGATACATTCTGTTGTTGGGAGCCCTTGTGCCTTTCCTCATGGGCTTTGCATGGAGCGGAGACTCAAACTATGGCTGGTCCAACAAGACTCACACCGTTGTTCCTGTCGTAGTCGGCGGAGTTCTCTTCATTGTCTGCTTGATCTACGAATGGAAGGGAACTAGCACTGGCTTCCTGGACCACCGTCTGTTCCGCAACGGACGCAACTTCCCTCTCTGCATGGTTCTGATTGCTGTCGAGGGATCACTTTTCTACTTGATGAACAACATCTACCCATCGCAGGTCAACGGCATCTGGGCAATGCCTGGCACCATCGACGCAAATGCCTACCTCCTGCCGTTCTTCATGGTCATTACAGTCGTCTCGCCTTTCCTCTCCATCTATGTCACCAAGTTCAAGGATGTCAAGTGGCCCATCTTTATCGGATTCCTCTCTTTCAGCGCTTCGGTCATCGGACTTGCACTTGCAGGCACGAACGGCAAGCTCGGCTTGACCTTTAACGGTATCGGCGGTTTGGGATTCGCTCCTGTTCTGATCCTGGTCATGATGTGGGTTCAGAACTCCACTCCTCCTCTCTTCATCGGAACCGCCTCGGCTCTTACCATCTCTTCTCGAACACTTGGAGGTACAGTCGGTCTTGGTATCGCAAACGCAATCTACGGCGCACTCACCGAGACACAAATCCCAGATGCTATCATTGCGGCCGTAGTCCCACTTGGCTTCAACCCCCAGCACCTCGGCCAGCTCATTGGTTTCTACTTCTCTGGTCAGGGTCTCGAGGCTATCCCAGGCATCAATGGTCGCATCATCGGTGCAGGTCTCGAAGCACTCCACAAGACCGAGGCTCATGCGTACAAGATCGTCTGGCTGTCGTTCTTGCCAGGATGTATCGTGGCTGCTGGCGTTTGTCTATTCATGCACAACGTCAGCGACAGAATGAACTGGGTGGTCGATGCCCCACTAGACGCCGACGTGCATGGAGACATTGCGCTCAAGGGCAAAGCGGACCACTTCGACACCGGCGCCTGATCTGTAATGAGCTGGATCGCAAATGTACATACAACCAGTCATGATGGAGTTTGGGAAGGATGATACGGAACAGGATACCTGGCCATGCTGCCGGCGTGCAGGATGGATGTTGCTTGAGCTCGTTATCTGGCATGTATAAGATATGAAATTATGTTCTACAAAGCCGTCACGTATGCTGTGCTTGCGCCTTGTGACTCTCCGATCGGCCAGCATCATAGCTATGGCCATTCGACAAGGTCTGAGCCTCTCATGCGACTCCTGCTTCGAACGTCACCGCATGTTCCGGCTACCTCATGATGGCACAGCCGTGCATATCGCCTGTGTATGGATCCATCTGTCGTGAGAAATTCCCGCCGCAAGTGGTCGTACCATCGGATCAGTGGTTCCTCGCAATGTCAAAGTCCAGCGTGCTTCGTACCGAAGCGTTTGTGGTCTATGCCAGCTTTTGCCAGGCGGTTTGGAATCAGATGACGGACGTACAGTTGTCGGCCGACGGCGGTCGAACGTTGCCCTGCGGACAAATTTACGGGGCCGAATTGGGATAGCGCGACCCATGCAACGCGGGGCTGGCGTGTTCACTTCGGTCGGTCAGCCAGCTCGGTCGTGCCCCGTTCCCCCAGTCTTCTTCTCCACGGTCGCCGCGAGGCAAAACTCGCCCGAACAGAACGATCACGCATTGTTTCCAGATCGAGCGCGGACTATACAACTGCCGGAAAGGTTTCGAGAGGCAGTGCGCAGTCTTGGGCCATTTCCCTCGAGCTGTGGAGCCAAAGACAGGCTTCAGCGGCTTTGTTCGAGGCCGCGCGATCCTCAGGTACAAACTCGCCCATTCTCGACCGAGTATGCTCGGAAAGTGGAGAAACCACCGAACGCGATGCGCCGAGCAATGATGGCA
>Ga0058704_10001394_pt1 | contig 11351 bp, 7 predicted proteins | sample AgamicMgSfe_FD_71363 | JGI IMG/M metagenome (GOLD analysis project Ga0058704, IMG submission 71363) | Agave microbial communities from Guanajuato, Mexico - Mg.Sf.e | ecosystem: Host-associated > Plants > Phyllosphere > Phylloplane/Leaf | place: Guanajuato, Mexico | collected 2012-05-30 | reverse complement strand
ACCCTACTCCGCCCCCAGCGAATGACCCCACTCCACCCCCAACGAATGAGGACACTCCACCCACTCCGAACGACGCCGCTCCACCACCGGCAAACGACGCCGCTCCACCTCCGACGAATGACACTACTGAACCCTCGACGAACGACAGCACTGAACTCAGCACCCCAGATGCAGAATGAGGCAGAGTCAGTCGCGACTATAGGCGACGGGACCGTATGGGAGAAGACGATCTGGAAAACGTGTGTTGATTGCGGGATCGTGAAAAGGCAGAGGTCGATTTTACGGGCTGGAGACTTTGTCGGAGTGGCATTGGACTGCAGCTTGACTGCGTGGTGCGTAGATGTTGAATTCTAACTTGTGCTCTAGCCTGTAGTACAGTAGCGTTATCGAGGGCCGGGACTGACATGGGAAATGAAAGCTTGTTCACACTTCATCTGCGTCATGGCCGCTCAATGCACTCGTCGACCAAGTTTTCCATGCTGTCGCCAGCGCCAATCCACCCATTGATATCGAAGACGACTGCTCTTGCTACGGAGTCTGCCAGACTTGTCACTGTCGGTAGTGTTATCCTTGGGAGCATAACTCACAGTTGAGTAGCTGCGGCTGGCTTGGATGCGTCTCACCACTGAAGGGGGTTTGTCATCGCTTGCTTAGTTGGGAAGCCATGACATCCATGGCCGTGTAGTGTCAGCGAATGGTTTACATGGTAATAGAAACACAGGCACGACATTGCTACCATCATGTGCGTGCCTTTCGAGCAGTCGTACTGTACATGCAGTGAGGTCAACTTCCTCAGGCAAATGGAGTACGTACGGACCACACCATGGGACTTCTACCCATTTCGAGAGTAAATCACGCTTGAATTGATTGCACATGGTCGTCTCGCAACGTCTGGTTCTGGTGCATGAGATTTGATGATTCAGGAATTCAACGATGATACACACATCTCGATAGTATTAGACTCCTAAAAGCGCTCGAACTAAACTGCAAGTCTCAATCAACAGACAAAACAGCAAACCATTGATACATAGTGCCGATCGCTTGCTCCCAAAGCGCCCAGATAATGACACGGTAGAGTCCGTTAACCTATCAACCCCAAGGAACACCTTGCTTCGCACGACCCTCCGACACGATGAAACGCCACGATCTCGCCATACCCGTTGCGCTCATCTCCGCTCGCCAGTGAAAGCGCCAGTCGACTTTTACCTCAGCTCTCCCCTTCCCGCAGGATTTCTCTCCCTCCACCTCCTCTCCCTCTCCGCCTTCCCAGGCTTCATCTCCTCCTCCACATCCTCCATCACCCCTCGAATCGCCCCCTCCCTCGGCACCTGGTCACACTTCACCCACGGCGCGTTCCGCACGTACCTCAGCTCCTCTTCCAGCTTCTTCACCATGAACTCCAACTCGCCCTCCTTGACGTCGTTGTTGTGCATCTTGTGGTCGAAGCCGGGGTACATGAGTCCACTGCCGTGTGCCTTGTTGGAGAAAGCTTCCGGTCGGGGCACGATGTCAAGCGGGATTTTGTCCGGGAGGACGTTCTCCGTCGCGAGGGCGGTCTCGTGACACCATGCTCGTGCGACGTTACGTGCTGTGTAGCCTCCGCCACCCACGATTAATAGCGGCAGGTGTTGACGCTTGACAAACGAGACGCACTCGCCGTGTTGCTTAATGTTGAGGTTGAATTGGCCCAAGCGATCTCCGCCAAGGCTGTCAGCGCCGCACTGCAGCACAATGGCCGAAGGTTTGAAGGAGCGGATGGCGGAGCCGGTGACGGATTCGAAAAGGTACTTGTACTGAGCGTCGGCAATACCGGAGGGAATAGGGACGTTGAGAGCGAAGTGTTCACCAACTGTACCCTTCAGACCGACGTCTGAGAGGTCGCCGGTGCCCGGGAAGAATTTGTGGCCTGTATCGTCGTATGGCCCGTAGCGGTGATAAGAGAGAGTCATGACACGGGGTTGGCGTTGGAAGGCCTCCTCAACTCCGTCTCCGTGGTGCACGTCAATATCAATGTACAAGACGCGGGCGTACACGCGCAGCATGTCCAAGATGGCAAGGACGATGTCGTTGATGTAGCAAAAGCCGCTGGCTTCGGCACGATGAGCATGGTGTAGGCCACCAGACCAGTTGATGGCGATGTCGCTTTGGCCGGTGGTGAGTTGGTTGGTGGCGGCGAGAGTGGCGCCAGTATAGAGGAATAAGTAAGTGCTCATACCGTCGAACACGGGACAGTCTGCTCCTGGGGAGGTGGAAAGATTGAAAGGACCCAGGTCGACGGTGTCGTGATCGTGCTTCGGCGGGATATGTGAGGCGTATCTGGGGTCCTCACACAAGCGGGGAAAGGTCTGTGGGCTGACTTCTGCCAGGAAGTCGACGTAGTCCGGGTCGTGAAAGGCGCGCACTTGGTCCTTGCCGGCAGCGAGAGCCTCGTAGGTGTCCATGGCATACTGAAGGCCATTGGCTAGGACGAGGTGTTTGGTGAGAGTGAGACGCCAAGGCTTCATGGGATGCGTCTTGCCGAAATGCATGTCCTCCACTCCGCTGTTGTAGTGATATGACACCTTGTGACCTTTCGGTCGGGTGATGCCGTTCTCCTCCACCATGCGCATGATTCTGCTGTTGAGTTCCTGGTCGCGCCATAGTCGCTCGTCGTCATCGGTTATCGGAGGTGTAGCAGGTGTCTGTACCGGTTGCGACGTTGGCGCATGGCCATTGACGCCATTGACTGCCGCGTCGTATGGGGGTGGCGGGGTTCTCGAGCCCGAACGAGGGGAGAGGTTGGGATGAGCGTTTGCCAGCGACCATGGCTGCACTATCGACTCGCGCGGTATGTCCAGATGAGAGTGATGTAGGCTTGCCATGTGGTCATGCTGAAGCCCAGACGAGCAGCTTGTCCTGAGGCAGGAATTACGACCAATCTAGGTATCGCTTGCCTTCGTGGTTCGCAGTCAGAGTGGTAATATAGGCCCTGCGAGAGTTGTCATTTGCCTTGTGGCCGCCTTGGGAGTGTGTGAACGTTGGTACAGATTTGATCCATCCATCCTTGAGACACAGATCTTGTGGTTATAGTACGGCTAGCTTTCCTGGATCTCCCCACTAGCGTGCGGCTCTGCGGGAACGGGCGTGGAGACGGCAGGCTTAAATATAGTGCATGCGCCGGCAACTCCATCTTTGTTGTTACCGACGTGACGACTTGCCGACACTGCTCATCAAGGACGCGTCTAGCCTCCTAATACCATCAGACATTCAGGGATAACTGCGCTCGCCTCGTCTCGACATCAGCCGCAATTCGCAGTTGGTGAGGTTCCTGGGGTATACTGTGTCTAGCCAGGGGTGTAGGACTTCGAATGGTCTCGCCGTACACCGCGGAGGCTGCCAAATATGAGCTTGGGCGTTCCTGAAGACGCGGCCTCTGTGCTCGAGCAGTTCATTCACGATGGTACGTCAACGTTGTCGCTCTTCCACAGCCTGGCAAATTCCTCAACCATATGGACTGACCGCGATGTCCAGTGGCAAACACTCCTGCCGAGATAACGCATCTACTGGAAGAGATCCAAGCGAAGGACCTTCAAATCTTCGCCTTCAAAGACGAAATCGCCAAGCGTGACGCGCAACTTCAAAAATGGGTTCGCTTGAACGGTGGTCATGTGCTCAACCCGAAGGAAGACGCTTTCTCCAAAACCATTAACGACTGCTACGACAAATGCGAGATTTTACAAGCCGAGAAGTGTGGCCTCAGCGAAAAGGCATTGATTGTGCTTGAGCGCCAGATCAAGCGGCTGGATGTCGGACTCCGAAGTTTAAGTAAGAGGGAGGAATTCCCGACTGATTGGGGCGGACCGAGTTTGCTCGGCGGGAGCGCAAGTGGTACTGGGGTAAGCACGCCGGCAGTCAGTGGCGTCGCGGCAAGCGCTCCACTGCAGGTTGTGAGTGGCAATATCGGCAGTACTGGTGGGGCGCCTAACATCGCCAATGCGGCGCAGATGAGAATGGCGCAGAGTGGAGGTGCAGGACGAGCTGGCGCGGGACAAACGACGCCTACCATCAGCCTCCCACGCGAGAAGCGCGAAGGCAGCAGTGAGGCCAACAAGCGTCGTCGCATCAACACCTCGCTCGGCAGCCTTCCAACCGCATCGAGCAACCTCCGCCAATCCTCTCTTGGCCCGGGGACTCCTAAAGCCGGCACCCCAGGCCCCACGGGGACAAGCACTTCTCGTGCCGGTTCTGCGCAACCGGCTCGTCCGGCCGCTAGTCAGAAAAAAGGCCCTACCGCCCCCCAACAAGCGAACAAAAAGGTCGCGCCTCACCACGCACCCAATGCGAATCGCAAGCGCAACCGCACCAAAGCCTCGACAACGGGAACAGGCGGCGACCGTCGCCGCCAGCTTGCACGAGACCGCGCCACGCCCTCCACCAATGCTTCTCTCTCCGACGAGGACGAGGACTCCGCCTCACCAACCCCATCCTCCCTCCTCCGCAGCCAAGCCGACGGTACCCAGGACCCCCGGGACCGCGCACGCGGCGGCGGTAGTGGGGCCGCAAGCGGGACAGGACAGCGAGAGGAAGACGAAGAAGAGGAGAACGACGACCAGCTCTACTGCTACTGCCAGAAGGTGTCCTTTGGCGATATGGTGGGCTGCGACAACGACAATTGCAGGTACCAGTGGTTTCACTGGGATTGCGTGCAGCTGAAGGGCGAGCCCGAGGGCGAGTGGCTCTGTCCGACGTGCAGGAAGTTGCCGAAGGGACAGCTGGCAATTAGTAGGGCTTAGGTGTCTACGCTGTGTTTCGGTGGCAGATACATGCTTTATGTTTACCGAGGTACTTGATGGGAACGAGCAAGATTGAGCTTTATTGATGCCCCTGTCTTCTTGGTATGTTACATGCACGTCAATGCTCCAGAAAATTTGTCCAGTATATCCAAGATGTCCTTGCCAAACTCCCTGTTCAGCACGCCCTCCATTTCCGCCGTCCCTCGTATCACTACGATGTGCACATCAGAGCCTCGGCGTAGACGGCCTGAGTGCCTCATTTGCGTATGGCCTGCACGCCAACCTGAGGCAGTCTTTCAATCGGTGTGCTGCGTTCCGTAGGCAACCTCATCATCATCATGATGAATCCAGTGAGAGATCGATCACTTCGACGAGGCTCCGCTATAGCCCACAGAAGTCAAAAGTCCTTGCAACGATAATCACGCCCCAACGCATTGCAACTCTTGATCTCAGAAGCCAGTTTCAATCCGGCCACACCTGTTTGGCTGCCCCGCCCCAATACGACAGGAGACGCGGACGCCCATGGCGCACGCGTTCCGCATAGCGAAGAGGAATCCATTCCTCTTTCTCCGTGTCAAAGTGATGGTCCTCAAACAGCACTTCCGACAGTGCTTTCTCGCCGTACTCTTCCAACAGTACATCGGCGTACGCGTAGGGCAACTTAACCGGGAACCCCTCGAAAACGCTTTCGCGTAAAGGGTAGATGTCATCATACATGTAATGGTGATTGTCCTTCACCGACACGGCGCCTTCGACGGCGGAAGCGGAGGTGTTCCGGCGGAGGGTCGTGATGTCGATGAAGAGGCCCGTGTCTGTGTCGATCCAGCGGGCGTCGATTTTATTAACTTCGTCTATGGCGTCTTCGACGTAGTGCGGGTTCACCTCGAGCAGGTAGTCGCGGCTTGCATTCAGCCCGGGCAGGGCGTAGTGGTGGATGGTCATGTTGTAATATGCCGCGAGATGATGGATGGATTTCTCGGATATCATGACGTCCAGGTCGGAATCCCAGGGTAGGATGCGTCGGTTCCACCACCAGCCGAGCAGCGAGCCGTGCATGATCCACGTTTCGGCGCCGATGTCATCCATGGAAGAGAGATAGGTCTGGATGAGGGCTCTTAGGTGGCTACGTCGTTCATTGTAGTCTAAGGGGTGGTCGGCGAAGCGGCCGTCGTAGTGCTGATGGAAAGTTGCTTCGTGAAAATATTTGTCCGACAGGTCGTCGTCCCCAAGATCTTGATACGATCTGTCCAGTCGAGTCCTAACGCTGTCGAAGTCTGCATCTCGCCTGACGAGCGTAGGAGATGCCAATGTTTGTGCAAGGACGAGGTATACGAATATCAGAAGTTCGCCCGAGAGATTCATGCTTTTAACAGGTAATTGTGCATTATCGACAGAAATGCCATGCAGACATCGTCGTCCAAATGCCAGCAAGAGATTCCAAGAGACTGAATGCCGGCCGAAATATGCACAAGTGATCAAGATAGGATGAACGCCACACCCTCACCTTCCGACAGGACGGGAATGTCGCTCATCAAGCTTTGCGCGAATGTGCAAGCTTTCCGGGCCAGGGACAAGTCCTCGAGGGTGTGAGATTCCAATGCTTGTCCGCGCAAGGGATACAGAAGAAAGAAGCGCTCCAGCAAAGAAGGAGATGCAGATGCTGGCGTTGCGCGGCAGAATGACGAGCGTAAACGGATTCCGAATCAGTCGTCACCGCGCATGGTTTCTCCAAACTCCAAAACACCGGGACGGTCAAAAGATAATATCTACCTAGACGTCTGGATGAGTATGTGACGTACATTGAAAATGTCCGGGATGAAGTTGAGGAGGTCCGACCCTCAGCTCAGATTGCCAAGAATGAAGCCAAAGCTTGTTCAAGGCTTGATCAACCTAATGTCTGATATATGGTTGGAATGAACGTCTGAAACCAGCAGACACCATCTCCGCTCATCCGCTCGTAGATCTCGTTACATATTCGTTATACTCGGACAAGATGCAAAACTTCATTCACCCTCGTCCCCTACACATCCGGCACTTGAAGCAGTTCGTACTTCTCCCCCCGCGCCTCAAGCGCGTCCTCCAGCCTCTGCATGCAAGCCAGCACCTTCTCCTCCTCCAATCTCCGTCCGACCAGCTGCACAGCGACGGGCAACCCAGCCATCTTGATCGCGTCGTAGTGCTTGTACGCGCCCCTCGCCACCGCATTCATCCTGCTCACCTTGATGGCGGGCGGGAGCATGTCGTGGACGGGATCGACGTGCGTCACGGGCACGATCCCGCAGGTGTAGTCCAGCAAGTTAAAGAGAAACGTGTAGCCGCAAGCGGCCGCGGCAGACTTCATGCCACCGTGAGGCACGGCGGGCGTGCTGTTGGGCGGCGTGAGGATGAAATCCAGACCATCGCCTTTGTCGCCGAAGCCGTTCCACCACTCGTGCCACTTGACTCGGTATGCCTCGCGCTTATCCACCCACTGCCAGTTCTCCGCCGCACTCTTGCCGTGCCAGTGCGCTAAGAGACCAGCCCAAATGTCGTCTCGCACGACGTACTTGTACCACGCCCAGTAGAACCATTTGATGAACCGTGGCATACGCATGTACCGGCCGAACTCCCTCGCGCCAACGTCATCGGTCTCGCCGGTGCGGAAGAAAGAGCGGAAGGTCACGGTGCCGTCTGCGTTGAGAAGGTTGGCGCCGATGACCATGGCGTCGTACGGGTTTGGTGGGTGAACATCGAAGACTTCGTGTCCCGCATCCTCCAGCGCCGTGGCGGCCATGTCAAGAGCACGACTGCAGGCCGGAGCAGGATCGACGACGTTGTCTGTGCGCATGACTCCCACCTTGAGAGTCTTTCGGTCTTTGTACTCATTCTCGACCTCCGTGCGCCATGCCAGAGGGTGCACAGAAGGATCGTATTTCCACGGCTGCATCTGGATGAAGGAGCGGGTGAAGTAGGTGAGGTCCATGAGCGTACGGGCCATCGGCGAGAAGACGGATGGAATGCCCTCCTGTCCCGGCATGGAGGTACTAATGCCCAATTTCGGCCAGCGGCCTGTACTACAACGCACGCTGTAGCAGCCGGAGTAATGAGCCGGGGCACGCACGGAGCCAGCCACATCCGAGCCGATGCCAATCCTACTCCCGCCGAAAGCCAGGAGAGCACCTTCGCCGCCTGTGCTCCCGCCCGGGGAGTAGTTCCTGTTGTGCGGGTTGAGCGCGCGGCCCCAGACGTCATTGAAGCTTTCGAAGCTGAGTAGGGTGACCGGGAGAGCGGTCTTGACGAAGGTCACGGCACCGGCGTCTTTCAGCATGCGTGCTACAGCTCCATCGACCACGGCAGGCTTCCCGGTCAGACGCGAGTAACCCACGCTGGTGTCGAAACCCTTAACCTGCAAACTGTCCTTCAAGCTGACCGGGATGCCCGCCAGCGGCCCTTTCAGATTGATTTCCCCTCGTTCAAGCCATCTTTCAGCCTCCGCGATCATGACCTCCGTCAAGCAATTGGTCTCCTCCTGGGCCTTGACGGCGACCTTGCCGTACGCTCGAAGTATGTCCACTGCCTTCTTGTGACCATTCTGTACGTCTTTGACCAGAGCGCTAATGTCCTCGTCCAAGATGTTCCTCTCCTGCGGCGACAGCGGGAGTAAATATGGCTTCGGGAGCGTCGCGATGCGCGATGCGCGCTCGTCCTGCTTGCGCTTACTGCGACGTCGTCAGTTCCGAGCCTGTCTCTCTTCGCGAAGGGGGTTGTTCGGATAAAGCGGGGCTTGGGGGTTGGATGGAGCGTACCATGCCGCTGTGTGCTCGAAGTAATCGAACGGTGGGATCATCTTCGGCAGAATGAAAATAAGGCGCGGTAAAAAAAGTTACGCGCTCATATACCCTGATTTGTCTTTCTCTTCAGATCAAAACATTGTGTATGCTTTTCCAGTGGGAGGTAATATTCCAGAGCTACAGGTATCGAGTCCATGCCCGGTGCTTGCGATAGCGGGGCAAGCCAACGCGAACGCGAATCCGGGGAAAGATGGAGATCGTGGGGGCCAGATGGAGATGGCTGTGAGGCATCTATATTGGGAGACATCTGCAGTGGCCTCTACAGTTGGATGTTGCTAGCGAGCGACTGTGCTATTACATTATTGGAGGAATCAATCCACATGAAAGAAACAACCAACCAACGCCGACCGAGCTCCGCCCAATGCAATTTTGAGCAATCCACCCGACTGCTCAATTTCAATACTCCAATCCAACGCTGCAGCTACGATGTTAGGACGACGCCGTGTCATCGTTCCGCGTGCTGCCAATAGCCAAGATCCGGCGCCCGCCGCACCCATGGCTATATCATAACTGCACACACCGGATGAGCATCCTACGCCATTGTTTTAGCTGTCGGAACACCAGCTCTCTTCGCTTTGAGCCAGAGAGTGGGCAAGATCAGTGATGAGCAAGTGAAGAGGATGCACAGGGCTATGCTCAAGCCCCAGATCGCCTTGGTTTCGAAACAGTTGACTCTGGTGCTGCCAGCCCAATTGGCGAGACCCAGAGCACTGCCACTCTTGCCCAGGTTGGAAGCGAGGCTTTGCGTGAAGGCCGAGACGCTCTGAGCGTTCGCCGCGGCGCCGGCGTTGTCGATGATCATGCAGTTCAAGAAGCTGAGCGGCTTCCCGAGCACGATGGCGATGATGACGAATGCGAGAGTGAGCGCGGCATCGAGACCGGCCATGACGAACAGGCCGAGGTTGGCGCGAGCGTAGAAGAATGGGATGCTGAGGAGGCAGTAAAGAGCGGCCAGGCATGTCTGTTGAGGGTGCGTCAGTCTGCGTCGGTGACATACGTGCGCGCCGATGAACGTACGATTGTGAGGGTGCCGATGATCTCTCTCGGCGGGTCCACGTTGGTGCTCACGATTTCCGACACGAAGTTCGCCGTCAGACCGACGACAAGGACCATTGCCAGCAGGGACAAACCGCGGACAAGCATAAAGGTCTTTGCCAGAGGCGCGGCGCCATAGTCGGGGACAGGCATGCTGAAATGGGTTCGCCTGCGAGATGGTGACGAAAGAGGGTCGATAGTAGGAGAGGAGGGGTTTTATGGTGCGCCTGCCAGCGGGCGATCGACTAGACGTGGTTATGGTTGAGGATGCAAGATCGAAAGTAGACAAATGAAACCCAGCAAACCAACAGAATGGTCAAGGAAAACGACACAAGGAAAATCGAGAAGATCGTGTGATTGTTTGTGCTGGACGTGAGAGAAGATCTGGACAGCAAGCTTGACTTATACCTACGTTTTCCGGCCAGTGCTGGGAGAAATTAGCAATAGCACTGTGTATTCTTGTCGTTCAAATCGTGTCTTTGAGGATCGTGCATGTTTCATAGCGCTATGATGAATGTGGAATACTGGCCAATACATAAAGGGCTACGGCTGTCTCCGCGAGGCCGGCGGCTACAGTACAGGAGGCCAGCGCAGACTTCCGGGTTTGCAGCGTCACGCATTGACTGCTTGGGGTGTACCAATAGGTCTCACTCTATTCTCTGTTTGGCTTCTGCATGTCATGATTGACACGTTAGCATGGTTGGAGGAGTCGCTGAAAGCCCTGGTGAGTGAGTGATTCGACAGAGAGCGTAGCACCGTTGTAAGTCTAGCGTTGCGTTCACCGCGCGGCCTTTCGAGTTGTGGCGGGATAGCTGCCGGGTGTATCAAAGCATGTCCGCGATACCATCATTCCATCAGTGATTCGTGAACGCAATGGTGCTGGACCAGAATACATCTGACCTGGCTGAGACTGTTGGCGGAAATGTCGGAGAGGAACAGTAAAGTCTGGCGTTCATCAGTTCAGCGAGGTCTGGTCCGTGCGCAGATGGACTTTCCGTGGGGCTGAGAGGACGCACCACGGTCTGTCCTGCCTGTCCACCACAGTCCACAGCGCGATGTCGGAAGGTACAAAGAGCCCATAGTATGAGCGCCTTCTCAGCATCCCGGGTGGTGCGGTGGATGCACGCGGTAAACCAGGCGCCACCATGAGCAACGACCAGTCATCACGCCGTGCCACAGGCGTCTCGGCAGCGAGCCCGACATCTATACCAAGTGCGCCACCATTACCTGCGCCGCAGCCTTTGCAGAGAGCCCGAGATGCGGCATATCGGATCATCGGGTTTGCCTCGCAGCCGTCTCGACCATCAAGCCCGGTCATACGTGGGCCTGGTGCCGGCAGATCTGCCATCCTCGGGGCCCAGAATGCAACGGCCAGTCACAAAACTGGACTGGAGATCAACACCATCGCGATCAGCGAGAGCGGTACACATGCGCTTGTCGGTGGTAAGGAGATTTTCAAGACCATCAGGGTGCAAGACGGCTCTTGCGCTGAAGACTTGAACTTGCGGACTGCTATCAGGAGTACCCCGTTTCACGCCTCGGGCAAGCCACGCCAGCAGTATTCCATCGATATCGCAGACGTAGCATGGGCGAAAGGCGACTGTGGCAACTATGTCGCCGCCGCCACGTCCAGTGGCAAGATCATCCTCTATGACCTTGGTCACGCTGGACTGCAGGCCGCGCAGCTACATGAGCATTACCGGCAGGTGCACCG
>Ga0058704_10001391_pt1 | contig 11367 bp, 8 predicted proteins | sample AgamicMgSfe_FD_71363 | JGI IMG/M metagenome (GOLD analysis project Ga0058704, IMG submission 71363) | Agave microbial communities from Guanajuato, Mexico - Mg.Sf.e | ecosystem: Host-associated > Plants > Phyllosphere > Phylloplane/Leaf | place: Guanajuato, Mexico | collected 2012-05-30 | reverse complement strand
GACGACGACGCACACACGCTTCCTTCCAAGGTTCACATGGAAACCTTCCCGTGCCAAGCCCCAAGGCGACAGACCGGAGGGAGCTCGGGCCTTGCGCAAACACCTGACTTCTCACCAACTCATCACCCTTCTCTTCTCATCACTCGCTACATTAGTACATACCTACTCTCCGTCTACCCCACTGCGTCCTTTGTTCGCCATTCATCACAGCTCGACTACCTCGCCTCCCACACGCACAGCACGCTACACCCGTCAACGACTACCGACCGCTTCGGCAGATTTGATACCTATGCGAATAAATGAACTTGGAAGGCCCCTGCGTAGCAGAGAACCCTGAAACACTCTCCTAACCTGTTCTCCCGGGTCGGGCAGTGCGGCATCAGTTGCGCCTCTCTCAACCTACTTGTGCATCTGGCGAATGACTCTAAAGCCCTCCCTCTCTCCTCGGTTGTCGTACTCGAGCTGGCGAGGCTTCAACACCAAGCGGCTGTTCTTGTCAGGACGATGCTTGCCGGGACGATGCTGCCGGGACGATGCCCGCGTGTCGGGCTGAGCAGCAACGGTCGACGTATGCTGCTCAAGTCATCAGTTTTGGCCTGAACGCGTCGCGACAAGGTGTCGCCTTGTTGATGATAACATTCGCACAGCCACCGTGGTTCGTCGCTTTGCCGTGCTGTGTAAGGACCCGGGAAATCACTCTCACAACCTCTGGGGCTGCCACTCCTTGAAGCGGCACGTTCAACAGGACATGCGCCCTGCGAGTACCAGACCGCACTCTATCACAGGTACAATCTGTGTCTACCAGTACGACGATACCAACGCGTTCAATGAGCACCTTTCGATCCCTCGGTCTGATCTTGGAACAAACAACAGCGGATGGCGCAATACACCACGACATCAAACCTGTTGCATCTTCGTGCAAGCACCACAATTCCAGTACAATTCAAGGTCTTGACGGCCACGGGCAATTTGCGTGCTGTCATGTTACCGCACCAGATGATCGTCGAAGTTGAAGTTGACACCCTCTATGATTAGCAGAAAAGCTCCCCTACCTAGTCTTTCTCCACTCACTCCTTCTCTTTCTCTTCTCTTTCTCCTTCTCCTTCTCCTTCTCCTTCTCCTTCTCGTGTTTCATGCTTTAGGCACGCGAGATTTACAAAGCCGCGTGGGAGGTCCGTCGTCAGGTGCTGTTTGGTCGACTTGCTCTCAGGACCATGACAGGGTGCTTTGCGCCGTTCAATCACTTCACACTGGCCGCCCGTCATTGTGCGAGTCGTCTCGGCAGGTCGGCTTGATGCTGCAGCTCCAAGGTCCATGTACCTACACATGTACGGCCTGGCTGGGTGGGGCAACGCCATGTACCTTCCTTTATCGGCAAGATACATGTAGCTACCTACTAGGGATAAACCGGACGGCGACGATGAGGGGTATTCACCGATGTGATGAGCTCGATCAGGTCATCGCAATCACTTGTAGACAAGAGACTCGTTCGTTCGAGTTCCTCACAGTTTGAACATGGGCAGGAAGAGGGTCCTTGTAGGCTACAGCGGTGCGTGTGCCGGTTTCATAAACCCTTATTCTCAAGCGATTGCATCCTGATGAGGCACACACAGTCGACGTCGACGCCGTGGCGAACTGGATCAATACCAGGGACGGCTCGCTCCAAACCACCACCAACATCTCCCGCGACGTCTTCGGCGCCACGGTTTCGGCATCGATCGCCTTCTAAACTTTTACGACAGAAACTCCATCGAAGGCCACCTTCTTCACCCCAGCCCACATTTTCATATCCTTCCCCAAACAACTCGCCAAAGCCAGAGACGCCGGCCACGAGATCGGCCTGTACAGCTACACCCAAGTACCCCTCCCAGCTTTGGTAAGCGAGCGACGTGGATAACCCGAAATTATGATGCTCGGAAACGAAAAAAGAGACCACACGTGTGCGGGTCGTTGGTATATGTCTGCATGTTCGTACGAGATCCCCTTCAAGAAAACCCCTTGCGTTGCGCCTACGCTATGTTGAGATAACAGAACCTGCGCTTCTTAAATTCAGAACACACACACACTCTTCGCCGTCGACGGTTTTTGTCGGAGCTGGAGACGTATCACGTGTTGTGCCGGAAAGCAAGTCTAGGCTTGCTGAGCCTGCCCTTGCCGTAAAGCGAGCAGCGCGCGCACGTCCGTGGCGTATTGCAACCCTTCCAGCAGTGGAACAAGGTGCAAGAGTTCGTTGTCCGTGGGATCGCTGATCCAGCCTTCTATAGGGATCGCGTTGTCTACCATGGCCTTTCATCAGCTTTTTCTTCGTGAAGTATTTGGCACGAAACGGCTCGGGCTTACCTTCGTGAAAGATGTACGACATGGGCGAGTTGTCCAGGATCATGACTTTGCTTAGATCCGGCTCCACCTGCGCCAGGTCCTTGATGTACGCGCCGTTTCGGAACGTGCAATGTCGCCGGTAGTACCGGCCTGAGAAGTACTTGCGTTCTCGTTCGAGCCAGTTAATCACCGGGTCCGCGTATTCCTGCACAGAGGCGGTGAAAACCACTAGATTGTACCACTTCGCGACCTTCCGTAGGAACTCGTGACAACCGGGGCGCTCGTGGACGTAGTAAAGGATGGGTACACCGGGTCCGATCTGCACGCCCGAGCTGGAGACTGGACCACCTAGTCGGACTTCCACCATGTGACCTGTGGACATCCGGCCGCCCTTTGCCATAGAGTGGATGAGGGTCTCGTCGAGGTCAATGATCAAGGTTTTCTTGGGCGCCTCAGTGGAATATGAGAGGGTATATGAGGGTTGGCGTCGAGGTACCAAAGGTCTCGGGGGAGCGGGTGCACGAGGATACAGGGTTAGTCTCGCTGCCACGGATGAAGATGAGGGAGACTTCAGGGTTGTCGCTACAGCAGCGACATCATCTGGATTCGCCGCTTGCTGCTTCTTCTGTCGCGCTCGCTCACTCTTGCGCTTGCGCAGAGCTTCGTCGTTATGCAGTAGCTTCACCCGTCCACTCTTCCGATGCGGCGCGATCTCATCGCCCTGTTGCGAAGCCGCCGACTTCGATCGAGTGTGTCGCGCTGGACTGTCCTCGTTCCTATCGGTCTCCGTATCCCCATCAGAGCTTCCGGCCGAGGTCTTCGATCTGGTCCTGTCGACGGACGGAGTGCGCTGCTTCGTGGTCCGCCGTTGGGGTTGAGGCTTTTCGTCCACTGCAGTCTCGGGCGCGCGATTCGAGCCCACTGCCTGCGCGTTCGATTTTCGCTTCCTCCGAGATAGTAGGCTTTTGAAGTTTTTTAGAGGCAGAATGGCGGAGAAGTGGCCTTGCTCGTCGTAAAAGCAGGCGATGACATATCGTCCGGGAGCTGTGATGGTGGTAAAGACGACTGCCGCACCGTACAAGACAGCGTCCGCGACACGCTTAGGAATCTGCCATAATCGGCTCTTCTGCTGTGATGATCTACCCGATCCATCATTGCTGCCTGGCAGAAGCGGCGTCTTCTCCTCTGTTCCGTCTCCTGGCGCATGCTCGTTCTCCTCTAGCTTCACCTCATCGTCTTGTGACGCGCTCAGCTTTTCGGACAACGCGGCGAAGTCCAAGTCGGATGCGTTGCTCGTCGCGTTGCCTTGCCGATTTGACAATTCCACGTGGGCAGATGAGCTCGTCCTCGAGCGGGGTGGTGATGGCGGCGGAGTGGTGGTTAACCGGCTGACAATGTTGAGGCTGTTCATCGCTTCCAGTGTGCGATCCCTCTAAAGTCTGGCCACGTTCGCGGGCCCGGCTGGCGTAGCCGACCTCAACCTGAGAGTAGCTTATATACGACCGGCCTGGCTGTCGTCGGCGAGCTCGATCTGGTTGCCGACAAGGCCGAAGAGGGCCGACAGCCACGCGCAAACCAAAGGTTGAGCGGACAACTCTGAGGCCGGAGTAAGACAACAGTGTGAGCGACAGGAGAGAACGGGCGTGAAAGAGCGACAGGTTGGTGGTGGTGATGGAGGGATTGGACGGTGCAGGTGACATTGCATGACTTCGGATGAATCAACGTGGGGGAAGCTGTCGACCGGGAAGTCCTTAAGTCCAAGCGCAATCCCAGTGGCGCTAGAAGATGCTGCAAGACACCACATCCCTGCGGCGAATTGTTGGTAAAGACCTCGATCAATATCAACTTTTACATGTCCGTATGAGAGGTAGACTGACTGCATGAGGACTGGAAGTGTGAGACGAGAGAAGAGGATCTATCACGGGTGGAATCATTGCGAACCATCCGTCCGCACATCTTCGAGCCCAGCAACACCAAAACACAACACACTGTTTGTGTCTTGTCGTCGAGTCATAGGAGGTATACGAGGTGCTGTGCCACCATACCGCTACCTAGGTACCCTCCGGATGGGCATCACTACTGTCCCGTGACGCAGCCCCCGTGTATTGGCTTCTTCAAAGGAATCCGGATCTCGAACAATATCGTTTCACTACACAAACAGAGTTTTTCGAACGTCCCGAGCCAGAAGAGCTTGAGCAGCCTCCCAGTCTCACGGTCCGGACAATATGCCTTCCTCAACAGTGGGCCAGACACCGTCGTTGACGACGTTCTTGAAGACTCCCAAACAGAACGACATCGAGAGCTCAATCGAGCTCTTCATCTCCTTGTTGAAGCGGCGGCAAATCCGGAATTCTCGACCATGTGCGATAGCGACCACGCACCTGCTGCTACGCGTCGTAGCTTCAGAGAGAATCCGGGACCCTCAGAAGCTCATCGAACGTATCCGTAGTGTTGGTCGTAGGCTGGTCGCATCGCAGCCGAGGGAGATGGCTGTCGGCAACATCGTGCGGCGCGTCCTGGGCGTGATCCGAGAGGTCGTAGAGGAGGACTCGGACTCGGCCATGGCGAGCGAGGCATCGCAGAGCAGACCCCACACGCCCGTGCCTGGCGAAGCGAGGCGGAGGCCAGCGCTGCCCACCCAGATCTCCGACTTTAGCCCCCTCCATGGCGCCGCTGCGATGCCGCAGGTGTTGCAGACACATCAAATGTCAGGCACGCCTGGCGAGTCGTCGCCGGTCACTGGAGGTGGCATAGCTCAACGGCCTGCTGTGCTCACGTCGACAACTTCGTACGCTGGCATGACCTCGCTCTTCAACATCCTTCAGCACCCGCAAGGCCGATCGCCGCTCGCCACACCACCAGCGGGCACTCAGTCTCCTATCGCAAAGGGGTCACCACGTGGTAAGGGCCAAGAAGTAGAGTCTAAGGAGAAATTGGATATCAAAGCGGAAGTTATCGACGGCATCAAGGAGCTTCAAGATGAACTCGAAATAGTGGACAGTCAAATCGCCGAGTCTGCACTTGACCACATCCACAGCAACGAAATCATCTTGACGCACACTTCATCTCAGACAGTGCAGAAGTTCCTCATGACTGCGGCCAGGAAGCGGAAATTCACGGTGATCCATGCACAAGCGTACCCGAACGACCACCAAGCTACGCACGCGACCATCGTCAACGGTGGCAGGAAGGGCGCTGACGACGACGAAGACGTCGATGAGCGGTGGAAGCCGCTGACCAGCATGGGGATCACGGTCATCCTGATCCCAGACTCGGCGGTGTTTGCACTCATGTCACGCATCAACAAAGTCATCCTCGCGCCGCACACCGTGCTCGCCAACGGTAGTCTCCTCGCCGCCGCGGGCGCCAGCACGATCGCACAGGCAGCCAAGACGCACCACGTGCCCGTCGTGGTGCTCAGCGGAGTCTACAAGCTCAGTCCCGTCTACCCGTTCGATACCGAGGAGATGATCGAGTACGGCGACCCGAGCAAGGTGGTCCCGTTTCAGGACGGTGAGTTCATGGACAAGGTGGATGTCGCGAACCCCGTGTTCGACTGGGTCGACAGCGATCTGGTGGACCTGTACATCACGAATCTGGGTGGCCACGCGCCGAGCTACCTGTACCGAATCGTGGCCGACCATTACCGGGTGGAGGACATTGACCTTTCGGCGAAGCCTGAGGGCGTGACGAGGACGGGGATCTAGATACATGTAGCCAAACGGTACCACGCCGCAGTGAGTTCGTGGTAGGTTTGCGCGCTATCATACCATCACATCCACCTCACCGTTATGGATCCATACCGCCCGTTGATGAGGAAGTCATTTCTCCGTAGCGTTGTCCGGCGAGCGGGCCGTGCTCGGTGCGAAAAGTCCAAATTGCAGGTATTGACGTGGATCATATGCGATTGCGGGGGGAAGTGAAGTGAATGTCCGAACGGTTGACCGTCCAATGCAAGCCACGTTACCGGGACTTTTATATGGAGAGTACATGTATATAACATGACCTTGACCCGTTGTCGGCTCCCGAAGAGCTTCTCAGGCTTTCGGCTTCGGTCTGTCGTGACGTGAGAGCGGTAACGAAAGCAGTGGACCTTATTTACACGGTGACTGCATTGCTTCTCATAAAACAAGAACATTCTGGACAACGCAAACATGGGCCCCTTCCTCACCATCTTCCTGCTGCTCGTTCCGTCGCTCGTCAGCTGGGCCATCGGCTACCGAATCCTGCTGGTCATCGACCCCAAGCGCGACAAGCCCATTCGCCATGGCCGCCGCAACCCCAACGAGCCCTCGCACCTGCTCGTCGTGCTCGGCAGCGGCGGGCACACGACGGAAATGATCGCCATGCTCGAGCGAGCGGTCATGGACACGGAAGGCGAAGGCAAGAACAGGCTGGACATCAAGGACTACTCGTACCGCACGTGGGTCGTCGGGTCCGGCGACACCATCAGCGCGCAACGGGCGAAAGAGTTCGAAGAGATGGCCACGCCGCTCTCGTCGCAAGAGGGGCTCATGGTGGGCAAGGTCAAGCGAGCCACGGACATCGGCCCCGGGAGCTACGACATCGCCACGGTGCCGAGAGCGAGGGAGATCCACCAACCCATCTTCACGTCCCCCATCACCTCGCTCAAGTGCATGAAGGCATGCTACGACCTGCTGATGAAGCACGCCTCGGAGACCCGCGACGGCCACGCCGGCGTCCCCGGCCAGAAGGACTTCCCCGACGTCATCCTGTGCAACGGTCCCGCGACCGCGACCATCCTCGTCTTCACCACCGTCCTGATGCGCTTCTTCGACGTCGGCGGCTGCGGCACCCGCGGCAAGATGCGTACGGTGTACGTGGAGAGCTTCGCGCGGGTGAAGCGGTTGAGCTTGAGCGGGAGGTTGTTGCGTCATGTCGTGGATCGCTTCCTGGTGCAGTGGCCGCAGCTGGAGAGGAAGGTGGGCGGGAGGGCCGAGTATCTGGGTGTGCTCGTGTGATGCGAGCGACGAGCGAACGGAGCGGGCGACCAGCCAGTCACTCAGTCGGGGCCGGCCGGCTTCGCATCATGCTACCATGTTCGATGTTGAGGCGCGCGTCATCTGTGCTTGACCCGCATGAACAGTGAGCGGGTTTTGACTCCCGGGGAGGTCTCATCCTGGCTACTGGCCGGACTGACCCAAGATGAAATTAGATCGTGTGAGGCGACTCGATCATCTCATGATGTCAAGAGGCAGGACGGAGAGCTGCCTCTCTCAAGAGGCTCTTATATATGCTGGGTAGTCGCACGTAAATTGTTCACAAAATACTCTATGGTCTGATGGCTTGGATGATTGATATCACACCGTGAGAGTTTTGAGCGCAGAAGAGGGGAGGCGTCGCTACGTACACCACAACGATATAACGGCGGCAAACTTCGCGCCATAGGATGAAAAGGGCATGACTGCTTGCAAAGAAAGGGTGCGATGGAGAGGACTTGTATGGTTCCAGTCACAACGCCTTTGTTGGTGCTACGGGACAGTATGCCATGCTGATCGAGTTCCTACCGACCTTGAACTGCTTGCACATCGCTGTCCGGCTTAGTAGTATGCACGGCCGAGTCCTCAAAGTCTTTCGTGACCTCCCACGTCCCATCCTCAACGTCAGCCGCAGTACCCTGGGTACTCTCATCGGGCGTCATCAATTTGGCCTCCAACTCCTGCTTCAGATCATCCGTAAAGTCCATGCTCTGCTGATATCTCTCCTTCTCAAGCTCGTCTCGCAGTCTCCGCTGGTTCTTGAACCTCGCCAAGCCCCTGGCCGTCCATGCGTTGTACACCTCGCCACTGGCCTCATACCTGCGCAGCGACTCCAGCGTGCCTTTGAGATCTTGCTTGCCGGCATAACCGCCGATCAGCGTCACCCACGTCACCGTGTTCGGCTCCATGCCCTTGGAGTGCATGTAGTTCAGCACTTGCTCTGCCAATTGCATCTGACCCTTGCGAGCGAAGCCATCCAAGAAGATGGACCAGGTGTATATGTCTGGTCCGCATTGACGAACGCCTGCGCTCGCGGGCAAGACACCCTCCATGTCCCTGACGACGTGCGCAGCGCTCAGCAACGAGCTTTGGTAACGACAGAGCTTGTGCAAGAACAGATTGGACAGATATGGCGTTGTCGCTAGCGGTGCAAGATCCGCGTCACCTGCTTCGACCAGGTTGCGCCAGCGAGTATATAGGTGTTGAGCTTCGATAGGGTTAGGTTTCATTTCGAGGAGTGAAGCCACGACGAAACATATAGCGTGGGGCGAAGGTGCCATCGGCGCCATCGGCGGTGTCTCGGTATCATGAGTTCTCGGTACGGCCGGCATGACGAGGCCGAGGCGCTCGAGCGGCGCAGGGTCGAAAAGCTGCACATACGCTTCGCTGACGGTCTGGAAGGCTGTCTGCGGATTGTTCCGGGAGTGATGTAGCGTCAAACAGTGCAAGATCTCCGTGGCGAGGACGACATCGCTGCGAACGTTTGCATTGTGGATGACTTGCTCGATGACATCGCGCAGGTAGTGGGCATCGTCGATTTGGAGTTTGCACGCTTTGAGTAAGATGGCACAGGTATATTTGTCGTCCTGCAAACCCTGCTCGATGGCCGAACGGCGTACACTGTGCATGGTGTCCAGATCGCCGGCTTCGACCGCGTTGTGCATGATGATGTTGCAGAGGAACGTGTCCAGCTTGACGCCGATGTCGACGAGGTTCTCGATGATGCGGAGACAGACACGGAGACCATTAGGGTGGTGCCTTGACTGGTGAAGGACAGTTGCGCAATTCTTTCGGAACGCCAGTCCATGCACATTTCCGCCGGCGGCCTTGGCTTCCAGGAGCGCGTCAAGCGCTTGTTCGATGTACCTGTTCTTGGCGAACCAGTCGCTGAAATGATGCAAAGTGTTGGGCCACACTCGGACGCGCTGAGATATGGTCAAGGCGTAAAGCTCATTCACTTGCTCAGCTGTGCAGTGAGGCAACAAGTGCCGCATGAAACCACCAACGAACACAAACTGCTCGTTCGTGTCTCGATGGACAAGAGCCAAGGCGACCTGAGTGAGTTTCTGAAAGTGGCCCCGCTGGTCGTGCAAAGGTAAGTGGTTGTAGTATCGCGCAAGATGTGACAAGCAATCCTCGACCCAGTTGATAGGAGGGTACAACAACGTGTTGGTAGCCACGAGGAAGTCGAGCAGCCGATCGATATCGTGGTACATGAGCCAAAGTGCGACTTCAGACCAGACCTCGCGACCAATCTTGCCGCAGGTGCGCGCAAACGCTTCTACGTCCAGTCTCTTCTCTTCCCTATCCACCTGGCCTAGGAGATGCTCGACCCACTCCGCTGTATGAGGCTGAAAGCTCGGTGCTGGAACTTCTTGCAAATACGCATCGGCCAGGAGCGAATCGTACTGCTTCGATATGCTGGCGTATTTAAGATTCCAGGAAGAGGAGAGAACGGCCGATGTTCGCAACCCAGCTCGCGTGGAACTCGAACGAGGCCGCTCGTGACGACCTTGATAGTATGCCCTCCATCTAGCAGCAACGGACCCCTGTTGTGCCGAACTGAGGCGCAGCTTTATAATTTCCTCCATCTGTATGCGCCCTCTGCGCGTGAGCTTCCCCTGTTCGCCTACTATCTTGCGAATAAGAGTCTGTTCGACGACATGTCTTGTATGACCAGGCTTTTCGCTGTTGGCGACTCCTCTTTGCGTGGGTCCTGGCCTGACTCTATGAGTGCTGCGACTAGATCTGAGCTCAAGGACATCTCGTGAATGAGCAGACCCCTGCGCATGCTCGTCGGCTCCTAGCTTGACATTTTCTGGCTGCGATAGTCCACCCCAGGGCTCGCTTTCGAACTCTGACCGCGTGAGGTTCAAGGAGGTGGGGTCGCTTTCCAGGTGAGAGGTGTGCGCAGGCATGTAAACCGTCTCATCTTGCTGGCGCTCTTCGGGGACGGTGGAATAGGCACGCTCGAGCTGGCGGAACTTGTGCCATGGTTGCGAGTGTCCTGAAATGTGCAGGACAGGTCGCACGACAGTGCTACAGACTGCGAAGCGTGACGAGGACAAACATCGTAGCATAGGCGGACATCGAGGCGGTCTCGTGATGGTGAAGGGCAGTTAACTTAGGGGAACTTTTCCATGGAAAGGAGATCAACGTCCGGCAAGGCTTCGCTCCGGGATCATCCGCCGAGCCGCGGTACGCTATTCTCAGGAAACTATTATTATTTTTCCAACACAACATCATTGCACGGCATCTTCGCAGTCACGTAAGGCTTCGCGCTATAGCAAGAGAAGCATGGCATCCACACAAGCGCTCAGTGCCGCAGCGCAGGGCCGAAAAGCACGCCTCGCGCAGCTCAAATCACTCAAGCGCAAGCAGCCAGACACCTACCAGGAGGCCTCCGAGGATAACATACCCGCGCCGGAAGCTTCAGTCGGCGAGAACGAGGCGGCCGGAGAGCACATTCTTCCGACATACCTCTCGGGCAGGAACTATGATGCGGACACGAAAGGGCCGAAACTAGGCTTTGAGACAGCACCCTCGGACGGCAAGGATACGTTGGAAAAGCAAGCTGCGGCTTTGGCAGAGGTAACCAAACGACAGGCGGAGGAGGAGGAAAAGGCGGACAAACCACTGGATCTGTTCAGGCTGCAGCCCAAGAAGCCTAATTGGGACTTGAAACGGGACTTGGATCGCAAACTAGAGATGCTGAATGTGAGGACGGACAACGCGATTGCACGTATGGTGCGAGAGAGGATTGCGAATCAGCAGAACGCTGCCAGGGCACGGGCAGCGGCTGGTACGACCGGTCACGCGAGCCAGGCGGTAGCGGAAGGTGAAGGCGAGGCGGTCGGCATGGAAGGCGCATCGCTCGTGGAAGCGACGAACGTGAGAGAACGCGAGGACGAGGAGGACGCGCGGCGGGATCGCGAGGAGGACGAGGCGCTGCTGGACGGTAGCTGAAGAGGTGCGCACGTGACTGATTACTCAGCCACCACGGAACGTCTTCCCTTCTCGCGGAGTCAGAGTGCCGTTCCTTGCTGCG
>Ga0058704_10001390_pt1 | contig 11371 bp, 10 predicted proteins | sample AgamicMgSfe_FD_71363 | JGI IMG/M metagenome (GOLD analysis project Ga0058704, IMG submission 71363) | Agave microbial communities from Guanajuato, Mexico - Mg.Sf.e | ecosystem: Host-associated > Plants > Phyllosphere > Phylloplane/Leaf | place: Guanajuato, Mexico | collected 2012-05-30 | reverse complement strand
GGATCTTGGACAGCTAGTTCGCTAACACCAGTATAGCATGAAACTTTCCATGTCTCGTATCTCCTACCAGTAGTCTTGCAGGTTCGCACTGCTGGGAGAATGCAGCGCATGGAGAAGTGGTCTCCGATTGGCAGACGCCGTAAGCACACCGTCTCCAACATATGAACGCCATAACCCCGACGTGGTCATTGCACCTTGGGATATATCTTTGCATCGGAGTGACAAGTATGTCCGCCTGTAGGATCTTGCGCGCCCATAAGATCCACGGCACGGTTGAACATGATTCACAAGCTAGCGAACATCCCAGTTTTCAGTACGCCCAGACAGACCGAGAAAGAAGCCTAGAACCGAAGCGCCGCGCTCAATATCGTATCGACACATCCCTCCATCAGTCATAAAGTCATTCAACATTGTGTCCAATTCATACCGCCTGCGCCAGCGTTCTGCCACCCATCATCGCTAACATTATCTGCATCAACATCTACTGCAAACTCTATACACCGCCGCTTGTTCGACGTATCCTGAGCAGCCCCCTGCATTGCCATACCTGGTCCGTGACCTGTAGGCGGCGAGAAAGCCCTTGGTGGTGCTGTAAACCCAGGTGCCGAATTGAACAGCGACGGCGATGGCCCACCGATCCCAGCAATCCCACTGTCGCCCAGGTCGCTATCTTCTTCCTCCAACCCGCCTACGCGTAAGCGCTGCTTAGCCTTCTTACGATCAGCCTTCGTTATCGAACCTTTTCGCTTATTGGCCTCGATGCAGATCCATTTGTCGATGTTGGCATCGTTCTTGTCGTAGTGATCGCCGATATGCTTGAAGCGCTCTTTCCAAGCGTTGTGCGTGCCTTCTTTCTGCGCGATTAGTTGGTTGCAGAAACCACACCAGAAGTGATAGTGACCTTCTTGGCCAAGGTGCATTTCGGTTACTTTATGTCGGACAAGCTGTTGAAATTGCACGCCGCGCTGCAACACCATCTCTTGCTGTAGGAGAGTAGTGTGCTTACGCGTGAGGTGAGTGCGCATGGCGTTCCCATTGTGGTGAAGCTTGCCGCACTTGTGGTTACCAGGTCCGAGCAGCTCGCACCGCCACATCTCGGCCAAGAAGTGTTGGGAGTTTTCGTGCCGCTTCCAGTCGTTGCGGCTGCCGAAGCGCTTCCAGCAATTTGGGAAGGTACAGCCATAAGGTCTTGTGTGGCGCTTCATGTGTTTCCTGTCGTTGAGGTAAGCCACATCATCAAATACATTGCAGTGATCCGCTCACCTCCGATCACAGTCGCGCTTCTTCCGCTTGCCGCAGACCTCACACTCAAAGTCTCCATCTGGATGCCCTGAATGCTCGCCTTCACGGCCGTCATGAGACATCTTCCGCTTCGGGCTACCCGACGGTCCCTCAGGCCACTGCATTTGAGCTAAACCATGGTTCTGATCTGCACCGAAGCGGTATTGACTAACGCGCACAGAAGGAATTGCTCCGAACGGCGTATCAGGCGTCGGCATCACAGAATCCTTGGGCGACTGGTGACTGCCCATCGTAGCGGCAGCATCACTTAGTACCGATAGTCCATATCCGCTGCTGTTGTTGGGTACATGAAGGCCAATGTCTGGTTCTCTATGTCCCATAGATGGGTCAGCCAATGGACCTTGACCGACACCGGCCAGCTCGTCCATGCCGGAATTTTGCCCAAGATTGAAGAGAGGGAAGTCACCTGGCTGATGCACTTGGCTGGGCAGGCCTGGCCCCATTGGAGAGGACGTGTCCTGCTGGTGAGATTGCTCTAGCGGATCGGTCTGCGAAGGTGCGGAAGCATAGCCAGATTCTGTCAACGCGTCCTCTGGTCTCAAGCTTTCGGACCTACGGACAGTCAGTCTGTGCCCTCTCAGGTTCATAGCTACATGCTTACTGTCTGAGCAGCTCTTCCTCGATCCAATTGGTGTGCTTTCTACGGATGTGCGCCTTATAGTTGTCCCGTCGAGGCCAGAATTTGGGCCTTGTACCGTTCTGTGGAGGAGGACACGCTGCACAGACGTACCCGTTTTGTCGCCCACAGAGTGGTTTCTGGCCATGAACCGAATGCCGATGTCTTTGTAGATCGTTCTGGGTTGCAAACCCGTCCGTGCGTGTGCAGGTAGTATCGTCACATCTGAATGGCTTCTGATGTTGAAGCTCGTGTTTGCTGCTCGGCATTAGCACAGATGAAATTTCTGCGAGATACGATAGTGACGTACTGAGCGTCGGACGGATTCTTCAGCTTCCTGCCACACCAGCAGTCTTGCACCGCAGACTTGGTCCTGGATCGCGTACTCTTCGTCTGAGGTACTTGCAAACGTCTGCCACGGTCCACGCCTGGGTCAGAAACAGCGTCCCCAGGCGATGCACTTGCTTGGAAGCCGGCCCTTGCATAGTCTGGGTGAGACGTGTGTTGCAGTAAACGAGGAGCCGGCAGACCAGATATAGAATTCAATGACTGATACGCTGAGTCAGGTACGGTCGCCGAACTTCTGCCACTAGTAGCACTACGTCCATATTGTCCAAGCTGTGGCTCGGTGAATGGTCCTGGAGCGCCGGGGAAAGATTGCGCATGCCACGCTGATGCTGTCGGTATAGGTCGTTGAGCACCCGGTGCATAGGGCGCCTGATTCGTAGAGTTGACGAATCGGTTGATCTCATCAGCATTGATGTCTTGGTCAGCTCCAGATCGTGTTGGTTCCGGACGAGGAGGAAGTTCAAAGCTTTCATCTTGCCAGCTGCCCTGTATTAGCGGCTGGCCTTGACGGCCGGGATTAAAATTGTAGTCGCCACCATAGGGAGCATCACTGTAGCTCCCGAAATGATTGTAGGGCCCGTTAGGATCCATTTCGAACACGTAAGTTAGACTAAATGATGCCGATCAGCGCTACTACATTAGACAGTGGTGGTCGCGCTGAAGGCTGCTTGGCCCCACCTCTTAGGAGTGGAGAGCACAGCACAGGCTGACGCAAGCAGATGTGACCATGATGGTAGAAGCAAGAGAACAACGCTTACACAGTATGGAGGCTCGTGAGCGCCTGGAATCCAGTGCCTTATTCTTTGGGCTTCGAAAGCACAAACACCGCCGGTCAGTGAGTGCGACAAGGAGCTGTGGTTTCAGCTGAGAAGAAGCGGCATGATCTTCGGTAAGGCTGTGGATGAGAGACTAAGAAGCCAAAAAGACACAAGAAGTACAGCGTGGATAAGGCCTGAAAAAGGTCCGCGATTGCAAGGTCAGGGCGCGTCGCCCATATGAAAGCGAGGCGACATAGCGGCCGCCCGTACTGCTTGGAGGCCGCCCATATTCTGTGCAAAAAGGGCGCACTTTGCACGCAGGTGTACCATCGCGGGGCATGACACATTTTGCGCAGCACCGTTCGATGTCAGAAAGAAGGCAACGAGGTTGCCTTTCGGCAGCCGGGCGTAATCAGAGTGGGGTATATGCATACCGGATACGATCCTATTGGCTCAGATTACCTAAGGCATTGAGGCCGCCCAGAGGCCGCCCAGCTCGTGATCGCGCAAACTGCATATCTGCGTTGAGTTCGTACAACCCAAGCCCGTCGCTACCAAGACGTGCCCCGCTTCGTAGAAGGGCGACTTCAGTGCATGTCGCCCACGCTTGACCACTTCGCGTAAATGGCTACTGATTGATGATATGCTGTACATCTGGCGGTGCTGGCTTGCGTCAGCATTGAGCGCCCTTCACCTATGTTGCTATCGTGCTTGTCGACCTTGCGCTTTCGCATATTGAATGAGTGGTTTCGTACCTCCTCAATCTGGCGGTGCTGGATTTCGTCGGCATCTCGCGTGTTGAGCTCCGTGTACTCGTCAGCGACTCATGAGCTTCATTCTTATTGTCACGGTGCAGTATTTTGTTAGCAGCAAGCGCCCTCCAACAAGATGTGGGGACCGTTGAGACACTCAGTGAAGGAATGATATACCAAACCTTGCTGCGTTCCGGACGAGACCACCTAGCGACGGGACATTCTGGGGCGCAAGTGGTATTCAGCGGCTTGAAACCTTACTATTACAGATTGCTCACTATGTGTATTCAGTATACCAACCGCTCTTTCGTTGCTAGAAGCATATTCTGGATATTGTCCCTATCCCAAACGCCGTCGTTCGCTATGCAAAGAGCCTCCGAACCTGTCTTCGGCTTCTATAGATCACAGCTGTCCCCTACAACATCAGGAAACCAAGCGCAACGCTGAGAAGCGAGCCAAGAGTCATGATGGTGTTCGCAGATGCACCTGATGTAGACTGAGTAGCCACGCCGCTAGAGGACGCACCACCGTACGTACCGTTGCTGTTGCTGCCACCGCTTGAGCCAGTGGAGCTAGCTGAACCGGTTCCAGTAGAGCCTGCTACACCCGCGCCGGTCGCAGTGCCGACAACCGAAGTGGCCATCGTGCCGTTGCTGGCGTTCTGAGCAGAGGCAGAGGCAGTGTTCATGCTGTACGAGGCGCCAGCAACCGTCTTGGAAACAGCTGCCGCGGTCTGCTGGTCGACAGCGGCAACACTAACGCTCGATGTTGGCGCAACAGTACCGGTGACGGAAGAGCTTCCGAGAGATGCGGTGGCAGTTCCCTTTGCGGAAACAGTCGACGATGCAGCACTGCTCGATGCAGCGCCACTGCTGGCACCGCCCGCAGACGACGACGAGTTGCCGCTCGTGATGAGCTTGATGCTCTCCCAGCTACCGGTCTTGTCGGTGTACTCGTAGGCGTCGGCTGGGTTGGTGTTCTCGATGGTGACGCTCTCGACGTACATGACGTACGGCGCATCGTTAAACGTTGTGTTGCCGCCAGCCCACTCGATGGTGCCGTCCGGCTCGCCGGAGCAACCACCGCACCAGTTGCCGAGCTTGAGGCGCATCGGAGTCTGCGGGTAATTGTTGCCGCCGTTGGTCGAGGAGTCGGTGGCAGCGAGCGTACGAACGGTCACGCCATCCACGATCCACTCGATCCTGTCGCTGTTCCAGTCGATGGTGTAGGTGTGGAAGCTCTCTTGTGGCGTGGAGACCGAATAGTAGATGGCGCGGTCGTAGGTGGTGGTGTTGCCTTTGCCGAAGAAGTTGGTCTCAACTTGCGCCGTGTTTCCACCCAGGAACTCCCAGTCGATCTCGTCGAGGTCATCGGACTCAAGGACCATGGAACTGACGATACCGGTACCCGGAGCAGCCTTCATCTTGATCGAGATGCGGCCGAAAAAGATATAGAAACTGTGAGGCGATCGATTAGCACACGCAGAACAGTGACGGACATCGCAAAATGCTACTTACTCAGTCTGGACCGTTGGTGCCTGGCCGGCTTTGTCGATGGTGAACTCAGCACCTTGGCTGCCGTATGTGATCGTGGTGCCAATCGCTGAGCTCCATGATGCAGCCGCAGATGAGCCACTGGTGAAGTCTGCGGTGTACGATCCCGAGTTCAGGGCAGTGTCCTCTGGGCAAGTCTTCTTCGTCGGGTCGCAGCTCGTGGACGTCTGCGCGACCGCAATAGGGATCGAGGCCGCAAGAGCAGCCGCGCTTGAGCGTGAGAAACGCATTGTGTTGGTATTTGGATGGTGTTCCTTTGAGTGATGGTAGCTGAAATTGCCTCGAAGTAGCAGAAGCTGATTAAGGTTGACTTGTGGAAGCTAAACGAACGGGTGTTTGCTGTTGACAATCACAAATGTGCGTCACAAGAAAATGCTGAAGAGCAGTATGTGGGTGAGTAGTAGTACTAGTCAAGGAAACTGTTGGTGCGAGGAATGCAACAAGAGCAACGTCAGCGCAACGCGCAACACTGCGATCTTTGTACGAATATTATCCCTGAAGCGGCACGGTTGCTAGGCTGCGCCACGCTTTAGGACCTGCATAAACGGGGGTCCCCCGAGGACGGCAACGTCGGCAGTCCTAGACCGACCCGCCCGTAACCGTTTCCACGTGCACTGATTGGTCAAGCTTCTACTTAGTGTAGTAAAGGATCTATTCGCGTTCACAGAACGTCACTCGCCTTCGTGGTCTTTCGTGTTCTCAACATAGTTGCTGCGTGGCAACAAACGGGCTATAACCTCGTCAACACCGACATACGAGTCTCTGGGACAAATTCGCATTGAGATCGGCCTTTCGAAAGACAGAGGGCACTGATCCGCGTTACCAGATATCATTGTGATCTTCAATCGTGGAGATTGCGCTGTGAGACGATGCAGCCCTATGCATATGAAACTCCGGGTGAAACACAAGGTCGACTACCGTTAACCAATGCGCTGCCGCCGAGCCCAGATGAGCAGTTCATGTGTCAATGAGGAAATTGATGTCTTTCACCGTCTGTCACGACTCACAAGCCGTGACAAACGCCGACGCTCTCAGCCTCTCATGTGCTGTGAAGTGGGAGACCACGATAGGAGAGTGACTAGCTACGTCTATCAGCGGGTTGAAGTCAGCGCTCAGAAGTCATGACCAACCACTTCGCCAAGCCTTCAGAGCGCATCGTCAGTCGCTCGTGTTCCTACAGTGGGCCCGGCGGTCCATCTTTCAGCCTCGGTAGTCAAATTGCACAGAGCACAGGGTCACGGCAAACCTCCGTTCATCTGCTCAAAGTTTGTTGGGTCTTGGTGAGCAGCCACGGGCAAGATCTAGACTTTGAGCAGGACAACGGAGGAAAGAGGCTCAGCTGGGATGCGAATGCATAAGCAACATGATGATGCCGTACGAAGAGCGTTCACACCAATGATCGCCGGGTCAGCTCCCACGATGCCACCTCCCGATACCACCAGCTCACGGACTGATGGATAATAGAAAAGGGCGCGATACTATTGTATGCCAACAAAGACGTGAGCCAGTAACGACTTGAGCCCGCTTCCTCACGAGCACTTCCGTTCGCACAGGTATGTTAGCACCAACCTGCGAAGAAGTGTCGATGGTACTACGGTTGGCTACCTACTACACTACGACTCTCCATCACTTTCGGAGATAATCACAGGTTCTGCCTTCGTCAACTCGTATTTCGGCACACCACTATCTACCGATGATAGTTGTCAAGCGGCGCCTCATGCTTAATCGTCTCCCACACCTGATCAACAGCCTTGACCGCCTTCTCACTCAGAGGACCCTTGTTTATAGAGTCCAACGTCTCCTTGAGCTGCTTACTCGAGCTCGCCCCGATGATGATGGCGTCACCATGCTCCGGCTTCAACGGACTATTGTACTTCACCCACCGGTACGCCAGGTCTGCTCTCGTGATACCCTCGTCCTTCGCGATCTGCTCCCACTGCGCCAACGCCTCGAGGTAGGCGGGTTTGCTGTACATGCTAGCATACATTTGTCCTATAGGTGTTGAAGAGTCGAAGCGGCCTTTGCCGTCGAGTACATCTTGCTTGGTCTTTGTCAGGAAACCTCCAGCTATCGGGGAGTAAGCGTAGAAGCTCATGTTGAGCTTCCGCAGCGTTGGGAAGAGCAGCTCTTCCTGCTTGCGAGCGACGGCGGAGTAGTTGCCTTGGTAGACTGTTGGGAGAGGATAGCCCTTCTCCTTGCAGATATCATGCGCTTTCTGCACATCCTCGGCCTTGAAGTTCGAAAGTCCAAATCTCTTGAAGAAACCGCTCTTGTGCACCTCGTTGACGCCCTCCAGCGTCTCCTCGATAGGCGTGTCCTTGTCGGGAGCATGGATGTAGAATATGTCCACATCACAGCCCAGCATCTTCTTGCTGTTCTCAGCATCCTGGATCACGTTCTCCTTCTTAGCATAGCCGGGCAGGAAGCCGCCCTTGTGCTTGGTATCGACAGTGAAGCGCTTGCCCACGTTGGCCTGGCCCAGGATCTCCTCGCTTTTGCCGTATAGTGCTGCTGTGTCGACGATCTTGCAGTCACCGTGCTCTAGGATATCGAAGGGTTCCTTGAGGGACTCAACATCCGAGAAGGCGCGGCCTTCGTTGACCGCAGCCCCGCCGAAGACGTTCTTGATGCCTGACATGGTTGCGGATGCCGTCGATAGATCTTAAGTGTTGGGTGACGAGGAGAGGAGTCCGAGAGATTGAAGTCTGGTCTGAAAAGCTCAACAGTCGTTACCTACCTTACCCTACCTGCTGTTCCCACATTCCTACCTTCCTCTATGGACATGGCGGGGTTGATTTCTAAGAAGAATGCATGCCGAAGTCGGCGTCAACGGTCATAAGGGTACGGCAGTGCTTTCGCAGTGAGCACTCCCAAACACGACACTTTGTCTTGCCCTTTGCCATCACACGAGTGGACTTACGAAGGGGAGAACAAGAGTATGAGGTGAGAAGGTTGTGAAGCGGACATCCCGAAGTTGATACAATTTGAAGATGCCAAGCTTCCTGACCCAAGCTTACGAACGGGGCTGCTACAGACAGCAAGAACCAGAACCAACAACCCACAGCCTCGCGGACCTTCCAACATTTCCATCATCACGATTTTCTCTCGCATGCGTTGAAAAATCTTTATCGTTCGCCAAGATAGCCATACCTCCTACGGCCTACCACCATGCCAACCTTGGCACTATCACGCCTTCCGGACGAGGACGGGCGCCATATGTCCCTTCGCCTAAACATAACAGTCTCTCCCGGCAAAGTGTGGTCGCGCAAGGCTGCAGGCGCATGCGAAAGCGTCGTGTGGACTGAACACTTCTTCCTATCTCTTTTGACTAGACCGAGTGTTATCTCCACAAGGGATGACGAGAACAAAGGGAGATCGAGACAGGCACAACGCCTTCTACTTAGCCGTGTCGCGCTGAACCTTCGTGTGTCTGCCCGCGAGAGTTTTCAATGCCTCCTAGTAGCGGCTTACATCTCCGCCCAATACGAGCACCTCGACGGCCATGGGGTGTTAAGCACATAATATTCAGGTACAGTGCTCACCTCCTTCGTGGCTTTGTGTCGCCGGTATCAATCTCCTGGCTTGACTGCCGGCTACGCTATCATGAAGTGGTAGCCATCTGGTAAACTATGATATGAGTATATCTCTTACATACTGTCTGTCCCCACCTATCCACGGTTTGCACCAGATCTCACTCCAGTCGTTCGTTCCAGCGTCATCCACCCCTTGTCCGATAGGGCTGCTCTTGGCAGTCAAGGCCATGGGTATCCCTTATTATCGCACTTCGTCATCACTTGGCTGGCCGAGATGGAACCGAGCATATATCTCTCTCTACATCGCTATCGCGGTCGTTCTCAGCTTCGCAGTGTCCATCTACACGCCACTGCCAAACAAAATCGACTATCATCGCGATGCCGTCGTTCCACAAATCAAGAACGTCACCATCGACCATTCCCCGAACATTGCACCTCTTGCAGACACACTTGCACCGCCCCAGCGTACTAATCTCAACGCCACAGGCCCGAGATACGCCTACGCTACTTTCCTCGCCGGCGACTCAGCAGCAGAGCCAGGCGACGAAACGTTAGAGCACGACAGGTACTTCGTAGCGACGCGCATACTGGGCTACCAGCTCCTCCATGCACCCGAGAGGAGGACGGTACATGACTACCCTTTCATTGTCCTGGTAACCTCAGATGTCTCAGCCGCCAAGCGCGAACGACTTAGCCGTGACGGAGCCAGAGTCTGGGAGGCTCCGCCCGTCGACCCTGGGTGGATCAAGACGAATGTAAGCACGTGGCAGAACGTCATGTCGAAGCTGCGGTTGTGGGAGCTCACGGAGTTCGAGCGGATATGTTTCGTAGACGGCGACACGATCCTCACTGCACCACTAGATGAGATCTTCGACGACCCGGCTGCTGCTGTGCAGACAGCTGGCAATTACCCTGAGGAGCTTCTTGCCGATGAAGCAGCACTACCCGGAACCTACGTCTTCGCCGGCGTGCCCGAGACGGAAAAAGCTCACCACTACCCACCAACGGAGGAAGGCCATGACTGGCCCAACATCGACTACCTGAACGCCAGCTTCTTCGTCCTACAGCCCTCGCTGTCTCTACTGGATTACTACACCAGCCTCACCACACTACCAGACCGCTTCGACCCGCACCTCCCAGAGCAGAATCTGCTCAACTACGCACACAGGCGAGAAGGCAACATGCCTTGGCACCAGCTAGACACGAAGTGGAATGTTCACTATCCAACTTTCGAAGACCTGGAGGGAGGCGTGGTGAGCCTACATGAGAAGTGGTGGGCGCCTGTGAATGCGGAGTTGGAACCGTTCTTGCAGAGCTGGAGGTGGAGGACGGAAGGGTTCTGGGAGGCTAAGGATGCCTTGAAAGGATGAGATAAGGGCTGTGAGAACAGCACGGAACGACTGTATGATTATGTGATGTGTCATCTAAGCGCGGAGCTACGGCGTTGCTCAAGGATGGAACAGGTGTATCTTGTAATAGTGAACAAGGACAGCGTGTCGTCAAGAGGAGTGTGCGAAGCGCCCAAGGTCAGAGTTTCCCAACGTTCGCTAGCCCGCCATACAACACCAACTCCGACAAGTACATCCAGCGTCGACATCCATACTCAAGCATGGTAGAGACGGCGCGCTCTTGCGCCGCTTGCATGACCCTGCGAGGCTATCGTCGATTGGTTTCTCAGCTCACACGCCGATGTCTTGTATCCCGCAGCGACTGCTGTAGAGACGGCGATGCCCAATACTGCCAGCAATTTCAACAGCATTCATTGTAAGGATAGAAGCGTTCAACGACCCACTCTGACAACAAGCCCCTCCGATATCAAACAAAGGCCGAATACACTTGATCCTCCTTTTGCCACTCCCCACTACGAAATACCTTGCCGTCCTTCTTCTGCACCAGCTTGTATTCGAACACGAAGTTGGTGAAATTGATCTCCTTTACATAGCATAGCGTCCAGTCTCTCGAGTATACCAATGCGTACTTATCGAATCTGCTCTCCTGCAGCTTCCTCTGCTCTGCGATCCCTATGGCGGTCGTGATTGTATGAGCCATATCTCGGAACCCGAGAAATTGTCGTGAGGCGTGGTTTGAACGCGGAGAGTGTGCGTGTACCGTGAAGGTTGAGCTTAGTCTGGGTTGTAAATCTCTCCGAATAGCAATTGAGGGTAGCTATGGATGCTATAGGCAGCATGTTTCTAGCGATGTTTTGCGGTATTCCCAGAGGGTTCTTGAGGCGCGATTGACGGCTGGTGGCGGGCAATGCTACATACTCTGTACATCATCGGCGACGATAGCGTCATCCGACTTCCTGCATGCACCGCCCATTGAGTCACAGATGCCCTCATACTTGAGTCTCACGGTCCGCCCACCGTCGACGAACAATCCGACGACGAACATGGATGCCTCACAGCAACTAGTCGAAGAGTCAAAGCCGCAACCGTGGGGTGTATACGTGTGTCGACAATCTGCCGCTGCTAACCCAAGCCGAGATTCACCGCAATCGCCACGATAC
>Ga0058704_10001389_pt1 | contig 11372 bp, 9 predicted proteins | sample AgamicMgSfe_FD_71363 | JGI IMG/M metagenome (GOLD analysis project Ga0058704, IMG submission 71363) | Agave microbial communities from Guanajuato, Mexico - Mg.Sf.e | ecosystem: Host-associated > Plants > Phyllosphere > Phylloplane/Leaf | place: Guanajuato, Mexico | collected 2012-05-30 | reverse complement strand
CGATATCCAGACATGGTTCGCGAACAAAAACACCCAGTCTTCCTTTTGGGTTTTATGGATCGTACTGTGGCAGGCATTGCGAGTCTGCTGGCGAACATGCTTGATGGTGGGAGCTTCTCAGACGCAGAGAAAGACTTGCTGGTCAAGACTGGTGACCTCTCAGTCTTTCTCTTCGACAACTGAAGCGCAACAGATCACGTCTGCTTCTGTCCCAACCCCACAGCGATCTTCTCAGCATACGCCTTCAGCTCCCTAGTCCAATCGTCCAGCCTATCATCCAACGCCTGGCCAAACTTCCACTTTACAATCCTCGCGTACGGTCCCGTGAACGACTGCCACGTTCGGTACAAACACGTTCCGTCTTCAGCCACTTCGATCTCATTGACCCTTTCAGCAGCTAGCATGAACTTCGGTACCAACGGACTACTCTGATTAGCCCAGCAAACACGATACACGGTCCCCGGTGCGTCTTCGTGCTTCGGGGGTCCTTCTACAAGGACACCACGTTCTTGGTTTGTCGTCTTGAACGAAGGCGTCATTTGCACGTGAAAGGTCATTTCGGTTCCTGCGGCCATGTTGGTACTACCGACGTGCGAGTCGGGCTGGTTGTCGACGTTGCATGATGTTACAAAGGTACCCCATTCTGACCATTTGCTGGTATCTACGAGGCTTTGGTAGACTATCAAGGCAGGGGCGTTGATCTGAGCTTCGCCCGCTGCACAGAAGAGACCTCCGTCGGGGATTGTGGTTGTGGGTCGTCCTGGTGTGAGCGGCATGGTGTATGTAGCGATCGAATTTTCCACAAATGGATTTCACTGGTGTCTAACTTATGTGTTTGACTTAGGTGAGATATGGGAGATGCTGAATAGCACATGCGATCGTCATCACCTACGGCCTGGTTCCGCGTTGACAGTTCGCGCCAAGACATTGAATGCGACTTCACTTCTCCAACACTTGCGCTTTCAGAGATCACACGAGCTACCACCGTCAAGCGCTCAGTGCCTCAGCCAGCTACTTACGCTTTCCAGATTATCCGGCGAATACACCGGATCACGTCCAGAAATCAGTGACTACGACTGCAGTTATACCACCACTTCACGAGCCTCGAGGCTCACTCTCACTACAATGGCCAGCCCACCAGCGCCCGCTCACTCACCACCACAATCGCACCTCTCACTCCCCAAGAAACGGCCCTCAATCCAACTTCCCGGAAACCCACAACCAGCCAAACGACGCAAACCCTCCATAACATCCGCAACCTCCGCCCATCCACTGCGCCAAACCTCCTTCCCACCCGCCGACCGCAACGGCGCAAGCGCAACCGCAATCTACAGCCCCGGCAGCGTAGAAGACGACCTCGACGTCGACGACGAGATCTCCGGCGCCGTCGGCTCAAGAGGCAGCAATACCAAAGCGGCCAGAGGCAGCAAGACGAAAGGACGCCTCGGCCGACCACCAAAATCCGTCACCGGCTCCGTCGCAGACGGCGACAGCAGCACCGTGGTCTCACGCCGAGGAGCAGGAGCAAGCACTACAGGCGCCGGCGACGGTGAGGGAGGCAGCGATGAAGACAGCGACAGCGGGGGCGAAGAAGCTAACACGGCCGTCGAAGGGGGCAAACTGTCCAAAGCGGCGCTCGAAGAAGAGAAATCCCGCCGCGCGATGTTTTTGTCGCAAGTCCCCAATGCGCATTTCCAGCTGTACGAGCTCTGGAACCGCATCCATTTGAAGAAAGAAGTTGTCAGGCGACTCACGAATCAGACGCTTAGTCAGAGCGTGCCGAATACCGTTGTTACTACTATTAGTGCTTATAGTAAGGTTTTTGCGGGCGAGATTGTGGATCGTGCGAGGCAGGTGCAGAGGGAGTGGGTTGCGGCTGCGGCGGAGTTGCCGACTGGAGACAAGAATGTTATGGGTGCTGGGGAGGGTATGGCGAAGGTTGAAGAGCGTGATCTGGGGCCTTTGTTGCCGGATCATTTGAGGGAGGCTTTGAGGCGGTATAAGATGGATCGAGAGGGAGGGAGTGTGGGATTTACGGGTTTGAGTCTGGAGGGAAGGGAAAGTGCTGCTGCAAGGAACGGAGGGAAGAGATTGTTCAAGTAATTGCGCAGCGTGCGTTTGGAAATCGAGGACGAAAACAGGCATAGTCGGTGCGAGGCATATCGATGCATACGACTAAACCTAATCCATCGGATGGCGATCCGAATGAACATTATTACGATCATGATACCCAAGACAGACTTGTTGAAAGAATTGAGAAATATCAAGCTTTTCGCATTGCAATACGTGCCAGCTATAAAATATACAAAAGACATCTGGTTATGTCCTTATGTTGCTATACCACATTCTTACAAACCGAAACCTAAAAAAAATCAATCCTACCAACACCATGCCAAAATCGCTTCAAAAATGAAATCATGGATATACTGTACAAATTTGACTCTTAATCGTACTTGAATTCGCCTGGACTCGTAGGACCAGCACTGAACCCACTGGCGAGGAACGTACTCAGCCGACGATTCCTGCTCGCAGGTGGCTGCTGGCCAACACTCGGCGTGCGGGACATGGTACTCAACTCGCTGCCGCGGCGCGAATGCATCGGCATGCGTCTTGTCGTGACCGGGCTGGCATTGGGCATGTGCGCGAAATCTGTACTCAGAACACGGGGATGAGGATCGTCGGCTTCGGCGCCGACGCCAGCGCCAGCGTTAGCACTGGCAGCAGAGCGCACCTCGGCAGAATCGCGACCGGTGGTGTTGGCGACGCTGAAACTGGGTCTGCGCAAAGAGCGCCGAGTGGCTTCCTCGGCTTCTTTCTTGTGCAGATTCTCGGATGGCAGCAGAATAGCGCGGTCGAGGGCATAAGGTAGACCTCTGTGGCGACCACGAATCATCATGGCCGCAATCACCAATTTCGAGAGGACTGCAAACTCGGCTGAGAGCGAGGCGTTGATCGTGGGATAGCCTAACGAGAGGCCGACAGTACCATAAGCCGACACGATCTCGAAGAGAACGCTGAAGACTGTGAAAGCGTATTCGTTTGTGTTCTGCAAGCGCCCACCTTCGACGATGGAAATGATGAAGAGACCCAAGAAAATATACCACAGATCGAAAGAAAGCTGACGTCGTAAATGTTGTCCCACGTAGGACCTGCCTTCTTCATCTTCCTCTTCATCGCCAGCGTAGATACCAAGGGATTTCTCTTCGTAGACGTTGGTTCTTCTGACACTGATAGCGATAGGGAAGACGGAAATGTACATCATGACCAGATACGAGACTTGGATCGCAGGATGGAGAGCTGCGAGGTTGACGCAAGAGAACCCAGCGGTACGCGTCGAAGCTGCTTGGAACCATCCATCCAGGACACGATAGCCAGGCGCCAGAGACGTGACGACGGGATCGTTCAGGTCAAGAATAATGAAAAAGATGAGATCAACACCGTTGAGAAGTACCAGGATCCAGAAAAGCCACCAGGTTGCGCGTGACGGAAATAGAAGCGTGAAGCAGCGACGAGGGTGATCAAGGAGGAACCGAAGCTCTTCCCAGACTCCACTGCCCTTGGGAGCGAACAACGAACAAACCCAGATACAGAAGCGGAGCATGCAAGGAAAGCCCGTGTTGCCGATGATGATCAAAAAAGATCCAAGCAGCAGTGGCACGGTAGCGGTTTGAAAAGATATCATGCTGTCCGGGGTGAGAGTAAGTCCTAGATCAGTGAACATGGAGGCAGGGGTGAATATACCCCACCATGCACGATTTTGTCCATCATTGTCGACAATAGGGCCATATGTTTGACTGCGTACAATCCATGGTAGATAGACGACAATGCCCAGAAGCATAAATCCGAAGAAATAGCAGACCAGAATGATTGCGAGAGTCTTGAGAGATCGATATTCGATACCTCCAAGCTCTTCTCTCTGTTCCTCTGTCAAGCCAACAAACATCGAGTTACGTCCGATGGTAGGCTCCCAACTGAGATATGGCATTGCTTGGGACATGTCCCGTTCCTGACTCTTACTCATGCTGAAAGTTTTGGTGCGGTCTTTAAAATCACTCATGACACTCTTTGACCGTCTTGGTGGCTTGTCCTTGTCAGTCGTATCACCGAATGGACGAAGAATGTTGAAACGTGGCGGTCTTCTGCCGGGCTCCTCGGTCTTTTCTTCACGATCCGGGCGTTGGGGTTCATTGAATGTAAGATTCCTCCTCTGCAGTTGATCATTGTGGGTAATCTCGTTCGAGTCGATGCTCTCGACAGACTCTTGTCTGGCACGCGACGGTTCTCGTGTGTCACGAGTACGAACATTCTCTAATTCATCGCCCTCTTCGTCACTGTCCAGTTCACGAGGCACATCTCCTCGGTCAAAGTCTCTTGGTCCAGGAATACGTAGGGTGCCTTGATCTTTCTTCCTCTGACGCTCTAGAAAAGCGATGTGATGTTCGGCGCCGGTCCTGTCAGGAAGATTTTCTTGTGAAGAAGAATACCCTTCTTGCTCAGGTGGCTTAAGTTCGTCCGCAAAGGTGATTTCACGCTTGAACGCGGGAGGTTGAAAGTCTTCCTCGTGTTGAATTGGAGCCTTTGCGGCAGTCTGACTGCTGTCGCTGCTTTCCGTTGTGATGATCTCGCCCTCTTGAATGTCGGTCCTGAAATCTCCGACACTTTTTCTAAGTTCCCTCAATGCATCTTTCTCATCCATATTTGCCGCGGTCGGGTTCAGCGCGGATGGTGCATTGCGCATCTTCATGCCGTTCGGTTTCGTCGTATTATGTAACACCCTGATCTGCCTGCCGTTGACGCCATTTTCAAGTCTAGAAGAATCTGGATTTTCTATCGCTTCGGATCTGGATCGCGATCGGGTCTTGGACCTCTTAGATCTGATAGCATCCTGTACGATACCTTGGAAGCGCTTCTCGAACCAGTAAAGTCTGATAAAGACGACGACGGTATTTATGAAGACGGGGTTGGCGATACATGCCGTGAGTATGAGAACAATTTGCTGGTAGGTGTGTAATTTATTGATATCGACGGTATTGAGACCACTTTGGGTAGCTGCTCCGGCAGCGAAGAAGAGGGCATCGGTATACTCGAGTACACCAGCCGGGTAGATTAAGATGGATCCAACGATTGTGAGTCCGATCATGTATATGTCTGCAAGGATTACATCAATACTGTGAGACTGAATGCGGGGGGGTCAATTAACCTACAATGAACCGTGATAAAATTCAAGTCCGGCCTCTTCAGGCTGAATGAACTGGGTAGGGAGGCTCTGATCCATGTCCCTACCTCTCGCACAGGCTCAAACATGCCCATCTTGGATTTTGCGATCAAGTGCAGTTGTGTTCGTCGTCTTGACCAAGAGTGCGATTTCGGAGATGACAATCGTTCTGTTTATCTTCCAGCACCAATGTATGCCCAAATTTTCACTCCCTCTTAAGTTTTCGAGTGGTCTTAGGAAGCCGCTAGTATAGTACAAAGATGTCCAAAGGACTTCGGTGGCAGAGGTAGTCTGGATTGACAGGCGGTAAATACTATGCGTAGATGTCGCAAGCCATGATGACGTCGGAAATGTCAGAGGTCGTCCTGCTGATGAGTTGTGCGGTCTCGAGAAGGTAGAACGGCTATCGTGAAGATGTAAGAGACAGGCCCTCGCGGGATAGCGTAAGGTCGAATGAATTTATTCGTCCAACAATCTCTACCGAAGAGGCGGATACCGGGTGACCTCAGGGTGAGAGGCTTCGCGGGAGTACTTCATTTAGTAGGTACGAAAGTAGGCACGAAATGTGGAGTCTTGGCTACGCAACAGAACAAGCAACAAGCAAATCTCTCGTGCCAAGGCGTCTGGCCGTCGGTAATAAAATAATTGGAGTATGTACCACTTACAGAAGTGGAGCCATCAGCTTTCGTCAAACATGTACATAATTTCCAGTACCACGATACCGAACCAGCTTGACAGCCTCTGTGGCAAGCATGTCGAACATACCGCTCCAATGTATCTAGTATGCCATACTCCTCAGAGACACAGGATTGAAATGCAATAAGCACGTAGCATGTCGTATGTAACTTTCGATTATCACTAGTATATCAATTTAGGCTTGACTGATGTCGGGGTGATGTACAAAGCTCCATGGACTGTCAAGCCGTGACGCTTCCATGAAGCCTCCAAGTTCTGTAATTTTTAAATCAAAAACAACCCATCGCCATTGCGACTCCGTCTACAACCCCATCTCCACCTCGATCTCGGCCTCGCAACGGGGCAGCGTACGATTCCGTCATCAAGACTAGAAACACATCAGTAACCGCAACTAAATGATGGGAGAACTAAGGCGCAGCTGTAGCCTTAGCCGTAGCGGGAGCGTCTGTTCCGTTTCCATTCACCATAGTGGGAGTGCTGGCTTCCGAGATCGACTTTCTAGACTTGAGGGTCAATGGGAATGGGTAAGACTCGTCGGCGTCTTCCTCCTCTCTGTGAATTGGTCAGTAACCAAGATTCTGTCGTAAATGATAGAATGAACTTACGGGAGCTTCCACGCAATGTAGTCTTCGGTGCTTAGACCCTCCTTGCCCTCCTGGATCGAGGCAAAGTCTCCAGGAGTCATCATACCAGAACGTTCTCTAGGTGAACCAGGAACAGACAGTGGTCGTGAGATCTTGACCTCGGTGCCGTCAAAGAAGCCAGGCTCCTCATCGCCGTCGAAAGAGTCTGGGTAAGCCCTCCTGAGAGCCAATTGTCTGGCCTTGACGTACTCCAGTCCCATGCGCTTCCAATCAAGAAGATCACTCAATCTCTCGGTTCTGTTCCTCTGGTTGATACGTTGACGTCTGCTCTTGCTGATGAATTGGTACATGAAGTCGGTGAGCTGGTTCACCGAGTCCTCAACGCCCTTCATCCTTCGGTCGACAATGTAGATACCGTAATCTTGCGCGTTCTCGATAAGCTCCTCCATGTAGCAGCCGAATCCGGAAAGGTTGGTTGTGATGGAAGGAACACCCATGACGGTACATTCAGCTGGAGTGTAACCCCATGGTTCGTAGTAGGAGGAGAAGACACCCATGTGGGTACCACGGACGAAATCGTCGTAGTCCATTGGAAGGACTGGGTTACCGGAAGACAAGAACTCTGGGTGGAAAACAACCTTGACGCGGTCAGATGGGTGGTTGAAAAGCTGACATCTTCTGATTTGGTTCAAGATTGGATCCTCAGCATCATTGACCATGTTGTGGGTGACAATTGGTGGCAGATTGCTGCGCTTCAAGGCATATAGACGACGACGAAGCATGATCTTGTCCTGTGGGGACAGAAGATCCTTCTCATCTGGAGGGTCCTGGCCTTCGTGCCACTTCATTGAGCGCTCAAACAGCTTCTTGCCAATGTTACGCTCAATGGTGCCGACGGTGTCGTGAAGAGACTTGATAACGGCCTGACCCTTCAGGGCCTCGACAGCCAAGGAGGTTGTCTGAGCTGGCATGATGATGAAGGCAACAACGGTCATATCTGAGCCGGCGGACTTCATCTTGTGGTTGAGGCGAGCAAGAGATTCGATGAACATGTCGACACCTTTATTCCTGTATTCGTAACGACCGGCAGTGAAGAAGTAGAGGGTCTTGTCAGGGTCAAAGTCGTTGTGTCCATAGAAGTGGCCTCGAACAAAGTCGTTGATACGCTCCTTGTTCTGTTGATGGAGATTCTGGAACTCGTGAGTAGCGGAGAACTTCTTGACGTTCAAACCGTTTGGCAAAACACCGTCTGGCTTTCTCTTGAGGAGATGCTCGCTCTCGTAGGCAGTGATGTGGGAGACTGTGGTGAAGACATCGCAGGCGTGGGCGGCGGCGCGTTCTATGCAATACCGGTGGTAGATACCTCTCTTTCCAGCCTCTGCGTCAACATCGAAATATTGGAGGTTGTTGTAAAAGTCGACATTACCAGCACACAGGTAACGACCAAGAAGAGTAGCGTGAGTGGTGAAAATGGTAGTAACGTCGATGCGGCGCTTCTTGCAAAGAGGCAGAGCTACACCGGCGAGCCACTCGTGAAACTGCGCAACGACAGCGCGGTCTTTCTCGTGGTAGACGTACTAATTTCGGTTAGCGAATTGTGTAAGATGGCATATCTCTGATCTGCTTACCTCTCCAAGGAACCATGCGACCAAGTATCCAAAGACAATAGCCTCGTTTGTTTCGTGGTCATCAGCTGGGGATGGAATACCGGCGGTAGACCAAAGATCGGCCTTCCATTCATCGAGTTTGTAGTATCCACTGCCAGTGTCGAACAAAAGCACACGAGGAGCTCCATCAATCAGCCATCTTCCGTAGAGGGTCTTGATTCCTCGGTCGTTCATTGACTTGATGGTGGCAGCAAGAGCTGGATCTCTTGGTTCGAGCTCTTCAACCTCGACAGTAGCCTAACAGGAGCTGTTAGCTACCATTGACTTGACTTCGTCATCATACTTACCGAAGCGCGGTTCCATGGACCGAGAAGAGTGTAGGCGGAGCCATACTCGGCGGTCGTGACCTGAGCCTTCGACTTGAGGACAGAGTAAATACCACCGACTAGAAATCATTAGCTTTGAAATTGTTGGAGAACGCGCTTGTCGGACTGGCGCACCTCTGTTTGCAACCTCAGTCGCGATCTCGAAAAGCACGTGGTTTCTCACGTCTCGACGAGCCATTGTGGTTGCGATATGACAGTATCGAGTTGTGGAAGAATTGGGGACGAGAGGAGAGGAGAAAAGCTACGTCAATGTAGCAAGTAAAAGAAAGGAAGTTCGGAGGATCCGTCAGCAACACCGACGACTGGGCCTCAGACAACGACTGGCGCTAGCGGTGTGTGGGGTTGATGCGGAGAACTGTCGCGAGCTCTGGCTAAGTTGCTGAAGATCTGCAAAATGCAAATCGATCGTACTGTACAATACAGGGGTGCTATTTTAGCGAGGACTGTGTACAGCAATTGTGTTAATTCGTATGGGAGTGAGATTGTTTTGTTTCTACGTTGAGAGAGTCTTGGGGATACAGCTAACAGTTGAAGCTCCCAGCGCCTTCCCAATGAAGCATCGACGCCAACAATTTGAAAATCTGGCGGTTCTCGCTCTTGCTCAGTACGGTAGCTGCAAGCTAGCGCACAGCGCCAAAGCTCATTGGGCTAGCGACACCGTGCCCTTTCAACAATGACGTCTCAACCATCACTCCCGTTGAACTTCATCACATAATATTAATGCTTCATTTATGCAGTAGACTCTCAATAATAGGTACATGGATTACACGAAGCTGCAGTCGATGATGGGACAAGGGTGGTATCCTGTACGTGCTTCCATCGTTCTGGTCAAAACTGGTTGTTAGCACACGTTGTCAGGGATCAAAGCTTTCTACGGTACAAGAAAATGCACAGCAGTGACCCTGAAATAGTCGGATTTCTGTCATGTCGCTTGGTTTCCCGACTCTCGAATGACACATGGTTGTGATACCTTTGCCGATTCACAAAGCCTGAATCGAAATTCAGCACGCGGAAATTCCGTCATAGCCGCATCAGGCTGGGCCACTGTTTCTGTCAAGTGGGTCGACGGTGCGGTATGGGCAAGCACATGCCTTTACACGATCCCCAGGTCTCAAGCGTGACTTCAGCCACATCGCGGGTCTCCCATGGGGTCTGATTGTGACCAATGACTGATGCTCGTCTACCTTCGGCTTGGAACTTCGATTCGGCCCTTTTGCTGAAGCCGAAATCTCAGACCGGCACGTCTCGGAGACTGGTTAAAGGTTATAACTTACTGCTCCCGAAAGGTTGCAGATAGGATGCCGTATACATGAATTCCCAGTCATGAGAAGATGGAAGCTGAGAGACGGAGAATTGCGAGTGAAGAGTAAAGTACATAACATATTCATCAACCATTGTTAAGGCAGCCTTTGAGGCCAGATAACTATCGTCTACCACCAAAAACAGCAATCTCTTCGAAAGGTCTTGCGACAGACCTCGTAGAATGTAAACCGTTGCTTGGAGACCGATTTTCTTGGATCAAGAGCAGTTCAAGATACCGAAGGCCGAGAAGAACTTCCCACCGTCGAGATCCCCAGTGTTGACGCAGGTAGTACCATTGCCTTGAGGCACGGAAATCTGAGTTGAAGATCCGTCGTCACCACATGTCTTTGCATTTTTCCAGAGCTTGAATGTGCACGACCGATATGGGCTTTGGTGAATACCCATGCCATAAGTGTAAAGCTCCGTACACGTGTTGGGGGTCAAAGTACCACTTGAAACCTTTACTGAGCCGCAGGTCGAGTCGGTTTGGGCAAAAGTACCACCGAAGGATAGTTGTCCCTGGTACCAATCGACCGACGCTGTTGGATTGAAAGCGCAACCAGTCTGTCGTACCGTGATAGGCGAAGCAAAGATGAACGATGCGGAGGCGAGAATCGCGGTGAGGAAAGTGAACTGTGCCATTGTTGTTGAGAATATCGAATTTGATGATATCTGGAGCTGCCCGTCCGATTTGCTCAAGTATGAGAGGAGTCTGATGGCTATTGAGTTCAAGGATTATAGTAGGAATTCGATTTATCTTATATTATCCAGGGCAAACCTCAATGTAACAATGCACTGTCTGCAATAGATTGCATGTTACATAGGATGATGTAGTTGCAGTCCACGAACTTACCTCACCAGCCTCGGAGCACCACTAAAGCTGAATGTAATGGCAGCTGGACCGAATGTGAACGACAGTGGCCAGCAATCAACCTAGTGATTGGGTGATTCTCATGCTTGCTCGTATGGGATGATCTTTTTCGCCGTATGTGACAGGGAGGTCAGCGAATACGGTGGCTGTGAGCCGATCTGTCGCACAGGCTGCGTGTCTGTACAGCCCTGCCACGATAACGTCTGCCGATTACGGACATGAATGCCGTATCCATGCTTCGACAAATATTCATGGCTTTTGTTTCATGGAAGTGCGGAAGGCCTAGAGAGGCGAGGTGCATATCAACGGCATCGTATGAACGAGTCTTGTGATTCGTGGCTCATCTAAGCCGAGCTGATGCAGGTCGAATGCAACCGTGGCTGGTGCGCTGTTAGCTGAGAAGGACTCGTATTCGTCCAGTAACGTAGCCTCGGAAATAGAGAACGGTCGAACGAATGCATCACTTTGCCATGCACCTGGCCACTTGAATGACATTTGTCTCTAAAGCAAAGATTCGTCGCGTCCGTAAGGTGTTGTGCTCCGCACAGTCACGGGGTTAGCCACGCCAAGGCCGAGGTTCACGTCCAATCGTGGGGTTTTGTGGGTTAGGCACATGCCATCTCCAACGTCCTCCTTGAGAGCTGTACGTCCGTATGAAGGTTAGTCTGAATCGATGGATCAGTGAACAGTAGACACCTCGGGCAAGTGTTT
>Ga0058704_10001388_pt1 | contig 11379 bp, 14 predicted proteins | sample AgamicMgSfe_FD_71363 | JGI IMG/M metagenome (GOLD analysis project Ga0058704, IMG submission 71363) | Agave microbial communities from Guanajuato, Mexico - Mg.Sf.e | ecosystem: Host-associated > Plants > Phyllosphere > Phylloplane/Leaf | place: Guanajuato, Mexico | collected 2012-05-30 | reverse complement strand
CCACGATACCTACATCCTGGACGTCATCAAGCACCTCCCTCAGGTCGCAAAGTCGGCAGGGTCAACAGGTACGACAAGCGTGCCGTCGTTCCAGTCGTGACTGCTCCCGCCACCATGACCACCTCCGCTGCCGCCGCCGCCGTCGTCACGATCTTCCAGCCGCTCAACAGCCTCCTCGGCTTGCCTCCAGAGTTGCGGATGGACATCTATGACCACTACCTCGTCTCCAAACCTTCCATCTCCGATTCGCTGGGTGTGCTGAGGTTCGGTGGTGGCTCGCCAGGTCTTCTGCTAGCTAGTCAGGAGGTGCATCGGGTGGCGGCGCCGATGGCGTACAAGATGCGCCTCCATACTATTGCTCAGAGTGTCAACGGTCAAGGTGGTGTGCAGCAGGGCCAGGCTCAAGCGCAGGGCAACGCTCAGGTGGAGGACAGCAGGTGCCGCAGCCGTATCAGACGATGGGAGGCGTCAACGGTGTGTTGATGGCTCTTGGGGTGCGTCGCTAATCAATAGCGGGGTCCTGAGCATGGTTCGCACTTGAGCTCAAGCGATGGCGCGGGTGTGGCTGATATGAGCTTTGCGAAATCAGCTTTCGATGACCTGGGTATCTGGACCTAAATACCATATTCACATGATGAAAGACGCCAAAGCTTCATTCACTTGTAACCCACTGTAGAGTGGCAATATTGGGCTGGTTCGCCGTGAGATGGCTCAGGCGAATCTGGATCTGGCTCCTATTTGCTAAGGTAGATTGAGGGCAAAGTCGAGGCAGGGTTGTAGCCTATGCGCATTAGCGCCCAGCGAGTTCAATTACAGTACAGCGGCAGTTTAGCTGCATCGCTAGCTACGACTCGTCCATCAGCACCATAAGAGATGAGATAGATATGTGCTGGGTTCGTTCCAAAGCACACCGTTCAGCTGCAACGTCATGATACCGACAGACCACGTCTCAGACGATCTCTCTCTGTGCTTGACCTGACCAACATATGAGTCCTCAGCATGGATACCTAAGGACAGGTGTCTCGCGGTGCATCCCAAGATGGAAGGAGCGAAAAAGGAGTGAGCTCGATCTCGAAGTTCCGTAGACCCTGAGGCTCTGTTGCCGAACCCCACCGCACCCCTCCGGCTCCGGCTTCGGCTGTTTCTCTACCGGGTAGGGTGATAGGTAAGCACATCATCGCGCATCCAAAAACAATGATCCGTAGGCACAGTGCCCTCAAACATACATTGCGCAGCTCATAATCATGCCGGACTTCCCAGCACACGCCTCGCCGGCCTTCTTGCCCTTAGCCTCTCCTCGCCCCGAGTACCGCAATCGCGCCGTTTCCGAGCTGAAGTTGAGCCGAGAAGATGGGCAAGATGTCGATGCGCCTCCGCCGCTGGTGAGCCCGGCGTTGACACCGCCGCGGACACCTTTCCACGCCGACGAGCAACGTCAAGATAGGCTGCCGAAGAGTGTACCAGTCTCTTCGCCTACACAGTCCGAGATTGAACATGAGCAGCCGAAACTGCTCCGGCAGCTGCCCGAGGTGAGGTGCGAGGTGCGGGCACGGATACCTACGACTACGGGGCAGGAGATGTTCCTGCATCTCTATCACAACAGTGCGGATGACAAGGAGCATTTGGCAATCGTGTTCGGCCCGCATATACGGAGTAAGAGCCTGGATGCGCCAAGGCCCGGTGAGACGGAGAGAGATCGCATGATTAGAGGAGCATACATTGGGACATTATATCCAGGCCGGACGACAAGCAGGGTTGAGCAGTTACGGAAAGACGCAGGCGTGTCTAACCGACCGTCTGCGGGCTACCTGGGCCAGCTCAACGGAACACCGCCTAGCCCTTCAAACTCCCAGTCTACGGAAGCTTCAGGAAGCCAGATTGACTCATCATACCCTGAGGAACTCGGGCCGCCGATGGTCAGGATACACAGCGAATGCTACACCGGCGAGACCGTATGGTCTGCGCGCTGCGACTGCGGCGAGCAACTCGACGAAGCCGCTCGCCTTATGTCATTACCCGCACCGACACCTGTGTCTACACCCGGCAGCGAAGTTGGTGAAGCTCAAGCGCAGAACGAACGCCTACCTTCCTGTGGCGGTGTTATCATATACTTGCGCCAGGAAGGTCGTGGCATTGGCTTGAAAGAGAAATTGAAAGCCTACAATCTCCAGGACCTAGGTCATGATACCATGGAAGCCAATCTCCTGCTCCGGCACCCTGGCGACGCCAGATCATACGGTTTAGCTACAGCAATGCTGATGGATTTGGGTTTGGGTGGAGAAAGGGGCATCAAGCTTCTTACCAACAACCCTGAAAAGGTGCGCGCAGTTGAGGGTCCAAACAGAGAGGTCAGGGTCGTAGAGAGGGTGCCTATGATCCCTCTAGCTTGGAAGTCCGGTGGTAAGGAAGGCGTGCATGGACCGGAGGTGGAGAAGTACATCTCGACGAAGATTGAGAAGTTCAAGCACATGTTCAGTGGCTGAGGACTGGACACCCTGGATTGCAAGCGAGCAATAACAACAAAAGGGTGCCGGCGACCACTACAATCAAAACCCCAGCCACTGAGCCTCGAATGCACGATCGACTTCCAGCAGATGGGGATGATGACAACTCTCCGACGCGAAGCAGCGCCCAGCGCAGAGTGCGAGCATGGAGGACGTCTACCGCCACAGTTCGGTCTACGGTCTGCTGTGTCAGATCAGCTAGCCGCGTCGTGCGGTTGTCCGCACTCGCCGCAGTGTAGGGGACTCGGCGCAGCCACCGCGCGGATAAGGAGGTGTGGGTGCTGGAGAGCTGGACATGGTGGTGTATCTCCAAATTGGAAGCGTTTTGGTAGATGCACAGAGTGTTCTGACGCCTTGAAGAGTTGGATCCGTGGGCAGCAGGCCCGCTGATAGGGCCGTTGCGGGCATGTCGCTTCATAAAGTATACAGACGCGCTGTTTACACTGTACAGGAAGACTTGCTATTGTCTTTCAGAGCGGTATCGGCACCAAATGAACTTCCATACCAGATTCCTCCACATCCCTGTGCTCCACCTGCCGAATCCAGTATAACGCCAAGAAATGCGGGGTCCTGACGGCGACGTCAGCTTGCAGCTTGTTCCTGCGTTTTGGCTCCAAGGCTCCTGTATCGCCGTTATGTTTCACCGACAATAACAAGATGGAGAAGCCGTCAGGCCAGGCGAAACCCAACGCGGAAGCGATGGATGATCAGTATGATGAGTTAGGTGAACGCGAAGGAGCTTCCGGGCTGCTGTGGAGTGAGACTCCAGGCCGTGCAGTCACCATGCGCAAGCACGTTCTCCCCAAGCCGTGAACTCTGTGTCCATCAATATGGGTCCAACCCCACAGCTTAAGATGCAGGTAAGCCGCGAGGGCCGGAGAATCTGAGGGGAAACGATATAAGGTGGGCAAACTGCACTACCACTTCGTTTCGCCTCGTGAAGCCATTCACACCGTCTCCATATCGTCAAGGCGATCAGTAGACAAGATGGTTCACAGAACAGCGTTCACAGCAGCATTGCTGCTCGCCAGCCAGAGTACAGCGGTGCTAATGCACAATGGACTCGCTGTCACGCCTCAGATGGGCTGGTAAGTCATACATCTGGCATGCCATCTTTCGAGGACACGCGCTGATCGCCTCACGTCTGTAGGGACAACTGGAATGCTTTTGGTTGCGATGTCTCTGAGGACCTCCTCCTCGGCACCGCCCAACGTATGGTCGAGCTCGGTCTCCGCGACAGCGGCTACCAGTATGTGGTTCTTGACGACTGCTGGAGCGATGGCCGCTACCCCAATGGCACGCTGAAACCTGACTTCACCAAGTTCCCGAACGGTATGGCCCATGTTGCAGACCAGGTTCATGCCCTCGGCCTGAGTTTCGGCATGTACAGCGATGCTGGTCTGTATACTTGCGGACAGTATGCGGGGAGTCTAGGCTATGAGCAGATCGATGCGAACACGTTTGCTGGATGGGGTGTCGATTACCTCAAGTAGGTTCTCCGCAAAGAAAGAACTACAGGACCAGCAGCTGATACATGACAGGTACGACAACTGCTACAACGACGGCCAATCCGGCACCGCCAACATCTCTTTCGAGCGCTACGACGTCATGTCCCGTGCGCTCAACTCCACTGGTCGTCAGATAGTGTACGGCATGTGCAATTGGGGCCAAGATCGGCCATTCGACTGGGCGTACCTGATCGCCAACTCATGGCGTGTGTCAGGAGACATCTACGACAGCTTTGACCGAGTCGACCCAAGATGTCCGTGTTCGGAGATGCAAGGCTATGATTGTCAGTTCCAGGGGTACCACTGCAGTGTCATGAACATCATCAACAAGGTTGTCTGGTTCATTCACCGGAGTCAGCCGGGTGGGTGGAACGATTTGGATATGCTTGAGATCGGCAATGTAGGTGTTCATTCTGCTCCGATGATGCTGCTTCCATCTGATTGAAGATAGGGCGGCATGACCGACGACGAGTACAAAGTCCACATGACCATGTGGGCGGCCTTGAAATCGCCCCTCATCATGGGCACCGACGTCCGTGTCCTGGATGCCAACTCCCTTTCAATCTACACCAACCCAGCCATCCTCGCCCTCTCCCAAGACACAGCCGGCGCGCCGGCCAACCGTCGTTGGCGCTACTATGTCCCGTCAACCGACATGTACGGTGGCGGCGAGATCCAAATGTGGTCAGGAAATCTCGCGCAGGGCGACTACGTCATGATCCTCCTCAACGCCGCAAACCAAGACATGTACATGAACGCTACGCTTGCGGACGTCTTCAATGATGAAGGTGGTGCGATCTCCACTGAAGCGAAGAGTTCGTGGGATGTGTATGATTTGTGGGCCAACAGGATGCCGAATGCGACTGCGAATGCGATTTTAAGCAGTAATAGTACGGCGGGTATGAATGTGACGAACTATCTGTACAACGCGACGGCGCAGAGTTATGCTGAGGGTATTGCGAAGAATGATACGTTGTTAATGGGATCGCACGTTGGTGTTTGGCAGGCGGGGCCGCAGAGTACGTGGAGTGCGATGGTGCCTAGGCATGGTGTTATGGCTTATAGGCTGCGGCCGAGGGGTGCGCCATCGACGAGGAGGAAGAGGGATGAGTTGTGAGCATGGAACGGAAGTTGCTCTTATGATGTACTCGCTTCTGTAATCCGCTACGAGCTATGAACGAAATGAGATGACGTTGGTAGTGCAGGATTCCGCGGTTAGCGGCCCGTTTCGTCACATGCTTAGTTCGCCACTTCGGCCGCACGAACGAAATTGCAAGCAACATCATTGGTTCGAGAAGACGGCTCGCAACAGATGCACAAGACATTGGAAAGATAACAGATTGGATGACACTACTGACCATGAAGCTGAACATATGGGCGAGAGAAAAGGGGCCAGCAGCGCCGAGTACCGCACTGCCGGTCGCGAACACCGACGAGCGTATTCAGCAACTCCTCGCAGACCTCAGCGTCGAGCAGAATGAGGTGCGCCAATCCCAAGCGCGCCTCTCGCAACGCCTTGATAATATCGAGCGCCAGCAAGGTCAGATTGCCGCCTCTCAGAGTCACGCACATTCTGCGAACGAAATCCACGAGCAGCTTCTCGCAGACATCAGCGCCGATCAGAAGACGCTCCAGGATAACCAGCTGCAGCTTTACTACTGTCTTAACAGTATCGAGCAAAAGCAAGATTTCGTGATTCGCTCTTGGACACATCCCGCTCATCCTTCTCAACAGCTCGAACATGCGAAGGAAAACGCCGTGAAGAACGCGGCAGCAGCAGCAGCCGACTCACGTTCCCAAAAGGCGCATCCCACCCGCCAGGATCGCCGCTTTCCGCTCAAGGCTGGGAAGCAGGTCGCAGGGATTGTTGAGCTTGTCGAGGCTATACTCTTGTACTTGCCGATGAAGGAAGTGCTACTCACCGCACAGAGGGTCAACAGGCAGTTCAAAGACGTCATCAAGGGATCCAGAAGTCTGCAGCGCAACCTCTTCGTGCATGCGGCAACGCCAAAGTGGACGGAGCACGGGCTGCCGTGCCTTCTCAACCCGATGCTGCATAAGATCGTGTCCCAGAAGTACCTACTCGTCCATTGCGCACACACTGGCGGCGTCGAGATCTTCAGTTTCGACCTTCACGACCCGTATAACCAGATCGACAAGTTCACTATTGTGCCGCTGCAGCACAAGGGTAGTATTATCTGGCTCAGCCTCTCCGACACCGAGTTTCCGATGGTCAAGGAGGACGGAAAACTTGTGGGTGGCGAGATGGAGACCGAGCGCGCCATCACCAGATCGACGAAGGATCATGAGAGCTGGTTCCCGATGCTGCTGACACAGCCGCCAATCGATATCGCGATGAGGTTCAATGGTGAGAAAGTCAAGCGCCAGGATGGTGTCAGGAGGTTGGGTGATCTGGTCAACGTAGTCCATCCGCCAGACGCCATATGGTTGCCGAAGTGCATTAAGTCGAAGAAGACGTGGATGGTGTGGAAGGGGAAGGATGATATGGAGACTTTTGGTAGGGTGCCTACCAGTGGACGGCGCAAGATTGGGTATAGTGCTATGATTGAAGAGTGAAGTTGGTGGACGCGCATGCAGAGTGATCTTGCAAGTAGGTCTTGGTCGTGAGAAATCACAAGGTAAGAGCTGCTGCCTGGAATTACAAAGTAGTGCTACAGGCTGCTGCTTGATGCTGCAAAGAGGTACATACGAGCTGCTACTACGACACCACGAAGCAGCTACAACGATATGGAGAAGCAACAGCGCATTCGGCGGAGGCAGGATCAGCGTTGCAGTTTTAACATAGCTGACAAGAACGCAACCCTCTACATCGTTCTCTCCATATACGCAGCCAGTCTGTCGTCCTGGAACCCATCTTCTGTGGAGCAGATACTCAATGTGCTGCTCAACTTGCCTGCACCGAAGACTCTCTTCACCCTGCCATTCCTGGACAAAAGCTAGTTCATCTAACTTGCGATTGAACGCAAGCACAGCCAACACTTGGTTGTGAGGTTGTTTGGAGGCCGCAATCTCGGCGATGAGTCAGCTGATCTCGTACCTGTGAAACATTAGCTATCCTACCCATCGAGCTACTTCAGGTCGAACCTCCGCCAGATGTGCTGCGTTTTCGGAGCTCATATGGGGGCCATAAGGCTACTGGTAGGCAGTATGCTACCTCAAACGCTTACGATCGAGCGGGGATGCTCTTGGGCGAGATAGTACTTACGCAATGATGAGGTAGGGGGCCCAGATGCGCAGTCTGTTGGCTTCCTTGAGTACCGCACTCGCCTGATACTGCACGACTGGCCAATCTGGATGGTTCATGAGGGCGTCTACGTCACCCGTGCTCATCAGTCCCATCACTGGAGAAGCGATCGTGACCAGGAAGTGACGTTCTTTGAAAGCTAGCAAGAGCTTTAGGCTGGTATCCAGCTGAGACAGCGAAATGTCCATGTCGTGAAAGTCTTGGCCAATCATGTGGCACATGGTGCAATTGCACTGGAAGCCCAGTGCTTGCCATCTGGCGTTTTCTGGTTGGATGTGGTGAGCGTATGCGATGTGAACTTCCTCGCCGGCCTTGATTTCTTTCACTGCTCTGACCTCGATCAGTCTAGTCTCCGGGTTCCAGACGGCTGCTGCGTTCGGCGAACAGCTGTGGTTCAGGTAACTGGTGTTTTCGAAGAGGCGTAAGACCGGGTTGGGTGGTGCTGTTGTTCGGAACGGAAATGCATGCTGAAAGAAGGTGCGTTGCAGCTGTTGGAAGTTGTGCGTTGCACTAATGCGCTCAAGGAAGTATGAGGTGGGACCTGAGACTTTACCACCATAGGTTCTGCGGTGGAGCTCGAGCAAGGCGGCCTTATCTGCTGGACTGGCTTGCTCTACGCGGTGAACCTAATCGTTGATCTGCTCATTGACCATCACGACGCCCGGCGTCAGCCATTCCAACAACGGCTTCTCGGAGATGATGAGACTGCCAGGGATGCGGTCCACGAATACATGTATACCAGTGCCATGCACTGATGACGGAGAGATGGTGTAAACCGGCACTGTCGCCATGTGTTAAGGTTGCGGTGTTCCGTTCTTTTCGAAACGCAGATAATGGACCACGGTCATCCTACAAGGATACAAACTATATGTTTGTCCAAGCTCAGCCCAGGCCTTGTACGTCCTTGTTTGCTTTTTAATGAGTCCGAAAGAAAGAACTACACGCCGTGGTACTGCCGTAGTTGGCTGGACTGGACTCGTGAGATTGTACATTCAATGGATGGGGCACAGAGTTGAGGCCAGGAGCTATGTCTCGGCATGTCAGGGCGCGAACGTAGCGAAAGCACCTCCGAAAACTGATTGGTACGAACTGCTACTGTAGTCGGCAGTAGTTGGCAGAGCCAGCTATGCGGCGAGCTGCGAGCTATTGAATCATGCGTACGTCTTTACAGCTCGATAGCTAGCATCTCACTGTCTGTTCCCAGCTGCAGTCAGTCCGTCGATCAGGTCCTCCAGGTCGGCATCATTCTCATCGGCTGCGGTCGATCTTAGTAAGTCGATCGTATGCTGACATCTCGGATGCTGGATACCGAGAGCAGGTGCCAACAGATCCAATGCGTTCCTCCCACTATTTACCGCCTCCTCGCTCGGGACACACTCCTTGTGGACCCTATCCCGCATAAAAGCAGCCCACCAGTTTAGAAAGCCGACCTTGTAGCTATCAGGTCACCATACGTTAGCTGTCGTCAGAATTCGCAGTTGATTGGCGAAGCCGTTACTTACATTACTGCCACGTCCGTGAGATACAGGTTCATCTCCATAGCATGACCCTGAGCAATCATTGAATCTGTCACTATATGACTGGTTTCGGAGTCCGTCCTCAATTTCTCGGCCGTCTCCATCGAGAAGCCGAGCTCGGAAGCCGCGGACTGGAAGTAGCGACTGCGGTACGCTGTTGCCTTCGCAATGATCTGGCGAAGCAACCCGGGCATGTTGTCAGAGTCTGCGGCCTTGGTCCCAGTAAGCTTGCAGGTCTTGCATTGGCAGGCAAAGCCCAAAGCGGTATGTCTATCCGTGCGTGTATTGTACGGATGCACATATTAGATGGTGACTTCCTGCCCTTTGCCGATGTCAACAATAGCCCTGATTATGACGGAATTGCCTCCTTGGTCCCAATACACCTCTGCGTTTGGATTACATGAGTGGTTGACGAAGCTGATGGTTGGGAAGAGGGCACAATCGTCTGAGTCTGGCGAAAGCCGGATGTGGCGATCCCAAAACAGCGCAATAGCGTAGTGACCGGCTTGGAGATCATTGCCACTCTGTACGTCCTGCTTCAACCCAGTTACTGTAGAGATAACCTTGCGGTAGCTGGTTCCCTCACCCAGATCAACGAAAGCTTGCTTTTCGTCGTCGCTGAGTGCGTTGACTTCGTTCAGTAAGATTACAGGGGTGAGTGGTGCAGTAGAAGACATTGAGAAGAGTGGAGTCTCGCTGAGGATGACCTGGCCTCGCCCAAGATGCTTGGAGGCGTAGTAGCCCATGCCATGAAGAGGTGAATTGCGGCGATCGCAATTGGGAGTGGGTGCTTGTGTCATGTCAGCTTTACCTTTGGTCCTTGGACACCGGACAGAAGTGGAGACTTGGAGTTGGAGGTTGGAATTCTTGCCAGGGGAGGAACGGCCAAATAGGCTTAACGCCTCACCGTACAAAGGGGAGGGCACAAACACCGTAGAGCAGTCTCTCGTGTGCCAGACAAGCTTGGTTTGCGGACGTCTTCGTGCGCTGGTGGAAGAGTGATAACGCCACAGAAGTTCCTTATTTGGTGGTAGTGGGCTGAAATGGGCGCGCGGAGTATCGCGAGCTGCTGATAGCGTGAAACGGACAGAAACCTAAATCTAGGCCGCTGCCTCGTCTCTCGTAGCCCAATGTTAGTTCTGCGGGGCGTTACGCACGCCTAATGACTCGCATCCTCCCAGTCACATCAAGCTCATCCACGTCATCCACGTCTCTTTGAAGTGCACGTTGTCCCTCAGTGTCGTCCCTTATCACCAACTTACGAGCACGCAACGTATGCTGAGTCCATTCGTGGCTCAACCCCAAACATGCTCCAAACAGCGAGAACTCTTCGCTTTTGGCTTCCAAAGCTGCTTCCAGGTACTCAGTATCGTCTGTGTCCAAAAACTTGCACATCCATATTAGGTATCCTCCTTCGAACCTGCTGCAGTCAGCATCAATGTGAAGGCATAGCTCCCACCGAGTTACTTTCACTTACAGTACGCCCAAGTTGCTCTGCCATAAACCTACTTTGCTTGCTGTTCAGAGCATAACGTCGGCCTTGGCAATCCGAGCTGTTTCCAGGCGCTCTGCCATTGTCATGCTGGCGAAGTCGGCATCAGGCTTTTCACCAAAGAAGCGAGAGCGGTACTGGGTCAAGTGGTTTAGACCTTCAACTAGCGCGGCGAGCCGAGCCTCTCTGGCGTCGAATAGGTCCCTTCCCGGCCTGACCGTCACCGACGGCGCTTGCGGGCATGCTGTACAGTTGCACGAGAACCATAGCGTCTCTTGCCGCTCTTGCCGTAGTGCATAAGGATACACGTAAGCGATAGTAATCTCCTCATGCGCTCCCATGTCACGCAGAGCCCTTATGTTCATACAGCTGGTGCTGGTGTCGACGTTGGCTTCTGCATTGGGACGACAGGAGTGGTTGACGTAGATCGTATTTTCCAGCAGCACATAGATTTCTTCGCCCTGTCTGAACGGGTAGCACCAGTCCCAGAAAGTGGTCACAAGGAAGTGAGTGGCAAGTGGCTTATTCTCTCTGATGGCCTTGGTGAGACCTGCCGCGTTGGTGATGAGACCAGAGCACCCAAGCCGCCTACGATCACCCAGACCCACTAGCGTCCCTTTGCGTGCCTCGTTGAGGAGCCGTGCTTGATCCAGGAAGCTGTGCTGGTTGGGGATCTTGGAGGCCTCAACCACCAGAAGCTGTGGATCGCATAATATCAGGTCTCCGGCCGCCACGGCAACCGTGGTGAAAAGCCCGATGCCATGAGGCGGAGAGGTTGAAGTATAGAGTGTTGCTGCAGCCGAGCTGTCGCTTTCATAACTTTCTGGCTCTGAACCACTTCCACTGGCATCAGAAGCATCCTTACTACCTCTGTCGTCGGTACCTGCAGCTTTCGAATCGCTCGTTGCCGTCGCGTGTGGTGTTGTAGGGCTCCGATTGGCAGTATGTGGGTTTGCGTTTGCTGGATGGTGTACCAAGGTTGTTGTGTCCGGCATCTGAGCTTGTGACGAATTGGCCTCCTGGTCCGACATTCCAACTTCAGGTCTCTCTCAAGTACTGGGAAGTGCTGAGCTTAGAGTAGCACAAGAAGTAT
>Ga0058704_10001386_pt1 | contig 11380 bp, 10 predicted proteins | sample AgamicMgSfe_FD_71363 | JGI IMG/M metagenome (GOLD analysis project Ga0058704, IMG submission 71363) | Agave microbial communities from Guanajuato, Mexico - Mg.Sf.e | ecosystem: Host-associated > Plants > Phyllosphere > Phylloplane/Leaf | place: Guanajuato, Mexico | collected 2012-05-30 | reverse complement strand
GAAGGAAGGAAGGTAATGTAAGTACCGCCCTTGCTGCGCGTTTTTGAAGCATGTGATAAGTGGCTAACGAGCTGAAACGCTACTAGCGCGTACTAAGGACCTGCATCTGTGCGTCACCCGGGTTGCTCGCACTTTCCATTGCAAGTTTCCGATTCTTCCTTTATCTCGTCAGCATCTTGTCTGAAAGTTCAGTACAAGGTGGCCGTTATGAGCATCTAACCCGTGACTACTGCTGGAAAGCCTCCCACTACAACGATGGCTACCGCTGAGAAGTGCCCGATCTGCGCCGGAACGCCGACACTCACATGTTCCGGATGCTGGGACGTTATGTACTGCTCTGTGGAATGCAGAGAGACCGATTGGCCCGCTCATCGACGACTTTGCAAGACACTCTCGCAAGTCAAGAGCGACAGTTCCGAGAGCAAGGAGTGGCGGCGTGTGCTCTACTTTCCTCCGAATGCCGAGAGGCCGCAGCTCATGTTACTGCCCGTTCACAACGAGCACGATCAGACGACCAGTACGCTGCTGTGCCAACAACCGAAGATGTCGGAGCTCATGGGATCGGATTGGCCGAACTACCATACGATCGACAAGAACGCCATCACCCAGGAGCGACTCCCGTATCACATTCACGTCTGCTACAATGCGGGGATGGTGGCAGATGGTGAAGATACGAACGAAGACGATGATTTTTCCGGCGGGCAAGGTCTGATCCCCTCCCTGAACGGCGAATGCGACGATGAGCATGATGAGGCGCTTGTCAAGTCTATGGACAGCTTGAGTGCAGCGGAGAATACCGGCGCCGACAGTGTCAATATGGCGGTGGTCAAAGCTACCCAGGGTCTACCAGTCTATCCGTGGCGTGGGCCGATCTTCGCGTTCTGCGGCAAGCCGGAAGATGATCATGGCGTTCAAGATCCCGACATCGTGGAGGTTCTCGACATGAGTCTTGCCGCCTACAGCCATGTTGTCGCCCATCTTATCGGCTACGAGAACGATAGCGAGCGACACAGGGCTATGCTCGGTCCGAAGATCGATGCTGTGAAGGTGCTGGGAGATGAAAAAGTACAGGCGACGAGCAGCGGTAGTCGCTTCATTACCATCAAGCTTCCGCGTTTCCACCCACTTGTGCACGTTGCCGATAGTGAAGTCTCACAGATTTCGCTGGTATGTCTAAAACAATTTCTCACTTAGGCAGAAGCTGACGTTATACTCTGTAGCATGCCGGCATACCACTCGTTTTCACGAGGAGTAAGAATACTCGTCAAGGACCGAACGGCACCGCTGGTGAGATGTCAGCGTCTCTGTATTATGTTGACAATCACCGTACGTCGGAGGGTGACATGAGCTACTGGGAGCCAAGTCGGTCCTGGAACGACGCAGGGACCGTTGTGGTTTTCCGAGAGGGGTTTGAGTCACTTGATGCGGAGACTTTGGAGAGTTTCAGCTCTTTCTGCAAGATCGCTTGCGCTGGCAACGACGAGAAGGGTGGCAACACGTCAGACGTCTCGCCTCGGAGCTGGCAAACTCATCTTGCTCAGTGCAAGAGCGACACTGGCGTCACTGACAATGCCTGACAAAATTGATAGCGTTCTGATCACGTATGGGTTGTGAAGCGCGAACGCACTTCGGTGCGGCTGAGCGAAGGCTTACAGTGACAGTCGGCAACCGCGCGAAGGATCCCTTCAATATCACAAGGCGGGATACATGTTCTGCTTCACTATTGCGTTGAATTCTTCACTGGCTACTATTCATAGGCGCAAAGTAAGAGCTGATTACAAGTGCATTTCACCATGTGAATGCAGTGCTTCTCGGAACGCCGGTTTGGTCTGCTGCCATCCTAACAGTGCCATCAAAATCTGTATGTTCAGGCGATTTCGGCCAATATGGTGAGACTAATTGTGCACTAGCACCATCTGTCTCCAACGGACAATCGCGTGCGGTACGTCTTTGCGCAGGACAAAATTGGGGTGGCAAACGGATTTGAAACATGTGATCGCACGCTGACGTACAGCCAGCACAACTCGTGCGTCGTGTGATCTTCTGCCGCCAAAATTAGTTGTGAACAACACAGATTTTCGCATCGCTATCACCGGATTTGTACGCCGTGGCCATAGACATCGCTCGTTATCTTGTCAGCTACGTTGCATCTGATTCGAAGCACTGCTTGGACTCGCAATGGCCATACACGAGATCTGCCCTACCTGCACCCGGCCAGGCACACACATCTGTACGGGATGCCGCGACATCAAGTACTGCTCTCTTGAGTGCCAAGAGACTGACAGACTGGCGCATAAGCTACTCTGTGGCAAGTTCAGGGAGCTAGCTGAGCGTCCGGGTGATCATATGCGGAGGGTGCGGTTCTTCCCAGACGAAGGCACCAAGCCTGTGTTGCTATGGAAGGAGGTGCTAGACTACGAGGTAGGTCTCGAAGTAATACGGCCAGCAGTCTTGAGATCGTCGCAGGATCCCGAGATAAGTAGGAAGAACGCTGACTGTGGTAGAACCCATACGGCAACCTTCTCTGTAAGAAGCCAAAGATGGTCGAGGAAATGGGCACAGAGCATCCACGATTCGATATCATCACCCGCAATGCATTGACAGGCGTCCCACTGAACTACGAGGTCCACCTTACCTACGACGATGAGTTCGTGCGCCGTTACACAACGAATAACCGAGCCGTCATCAACGCCACCAGCAATCGAGCCGGCCAGCCATGGCGTGGTCCGATCCTCGCTTTCTGCGGTTACATTAACCCTGAAGCGCTCGAAAAGGACGTTGTTAACGTGGTGGACATTGGAATGAAAGAGTACAGCTATGTGGTCGCTTATCTCATAGACGCCTACAACCAGACTCATAGCAATGCCATGCTGAAAGGGCCTAAAGTCCGTGCGGTCAAGGTCAGATGCGATGGTGACATGGAGAACGGTCATCAGCGATTCGAGGCTGTCACGGTGCCACGTCTGCACCCGCAACTGCAGGCTTTCGGCGACATTTCGCAGATCTCTCAGGTAAGCACTACTGCCTAGTATACGCGAGAGTCCAGGGGCTGATTCTATGTTTCTCAGCGTATCGGGATGCCGCTCGTCTACACCAAGTGCAAGACTGCTCAAGCACTAAACCACTCGAATCGTCCCGTTGCGGTTATGCAGACCTGCGTCGACCCAAAGCAGAAGTTCGAAGGAAAGCCAAGCAAAGCAAGCTTCGGCTGGTCAAGTCTCTACTGGGATGTCGGTATTGGGACCGTACTCGTCTTCTCGGAACACTATAGACCGCTTACCGTCGATACTCTCGAAGGCTTCAGCGCCTATTGTGAGAACGTGCTCGGCTTCATTAAGCGCACCGAAGAGGGCAACGAGAAGGTACTCGAGCCGCTAACGCGTGAGGAGGCGCTTGCAGAGATCACTGCAGAAAAGTGGGCTAAGTTTCAGGCGACGAAGAGGGACAAAGCTGCCGCCTGAAGCAGAGGGCTCGCCGTATGCGTTAGCAGTACGAGTGGTCAGTGGATCGCGTAGCACCATGGCATTGCTCTGCTTCGTGGGTGTGGTACACTCTGGCAGATCCATGCGCTAGGGACACTTAACAAGCTGTTAGCAGAGCGGACCGCACAATTCTAAGCAAGTCCGTTCAGGGCTATCGATGGGATTCATCTAGCACTTCGTGCTTCGCTCAATGTCGCCGTCATCTATCGCTCTCATTTCCACCTCTACTGACCTCAGCTGCGTCTACATGTGCGACCATGTAGACCACTTGTCCTCCATCATCACCTCTCCTGTAACGGAACCCTGCGCATATGAATGCACCTCTCCAAAAAAGCCAGCCTCCTGGGGTACTGTCTCATCTGCTCAGCGAGCATATGTAGCATACGCTATCAACACGACATCGGAATGTATAGTCTCTTCTGCCTTGAAGTACTTTGACCATAGGCGGATGTGGCTCTGCTTCTGGTTCTGCGTCAGCGTCACTACCGTTCCAAAGTAGCCTGTCATAGACCTCGATCGGCGTCGTCATGTTCGCCAGTAGAGCTAGTTCGCCAGTAGAGCTACGGCTAGAGCTCGCTCGGCCGGCACGTAGCCGCGAGAAATTGCAGCGTGAGCTTAACTTCAGAGGCACCAGAGGCGGGGTGGCAAAACGACCAAAAGCGAACTGGGCGCATACCGCAAGACCATCCTGCGATACTGGTTGCCTCTACAAGCTCCTTCAAGCCTTCGCAACTTCTTGCTCACCCCAAGCTCGCTCTGTAGAGTCATTTCGTTACCGAGATCTCTTGAGTCTACCGCCAACTTTGTTCTCATTGTTGAACACCGCAACCAGCGTTCATCGTCAGCAACCTGCATGATCTTCACTGAGCCAGTCAAGATTGAGTGTACTCGCTGCGGCGATACCGGGTACACCCCAGACATGGGCATCCTTCCCAAGGGCGTTCAAGGCGGATAAAGTTGGCACCGTGAACGGTATCATTGCGAGGGGTGGCGGTGACGAAGAGTTGGTTGGAAGCATCGGCGGCATAAGTGTGGATTACGACAGTGATGGACGTTGCAAGGCTGTGGCGGCTCGTGACGCTTGCGACTGAGTAAGCGTAAATTTATGCTTGGTCAGTGAAGCGATCCAGAAGTACAATGCACCGCTCTGTCAACGTGACAGTTTTAATGCGAGTTGCTATAGTTGGCGGGCTAGAACGGTGTCTGAAAGGACATGAATATGCCGTGCAAACGTATTTCATGCGAATTTGATCGAATTTAATCAATCATCCAGCATTCACCAATTATATCCATTCCAGTACACGGCGGCGAGATTAGGCTGCTACAACATGCGCCTCAATGTACAACCGCCTGTCATCCTTCACCACCATCTCGGATTCAAGAAATTCATGCAGCTGATCCGTACTGCCTGCCTTCCCAGTAGGGTACCTGAACATCTTACGCAGCTTGGGTGACTGAGGCATCACCCATAGTTGCAGATCCCAATCCAGGACGTCCTTGAATGCTTTGCCGAACAGCACCCACGACGTCACATCATCCCCTTCAGACTTCTCCATCCCTTCCATATCTCGCAGCAGCCACCTTTTCAGTGCACCATAGTCGTCAGCCGCTTGCATATGATACACCAGATGTCTCGGGTAGTTGATGACCTTGTAGTTGCCTTGGTTGATGGCTTCGTGGTTGACAGCGTCGAGGCTCAGGTGGCAAACGAAGCGGATAGCAACATCGATGCCCGTTTTCGGGAAAGGTGCTACTCCCGTCGCCGGCTTGACGATTGCGGGGTAGTAGGTGTTCAGGGAGTAGGTGGGCATGAGCGGTACGCCTGAGCCAGGTTGCGGAGTCTAGTCCTTCAGGTACTGCCTGACGCGATCGAGAAGATCATCCTTTGACTGTAGATTCTCAAACGGAGCGAACCATTCGCATTTGTTGTTGCTCACATATTTAGCATGGTAGCACTCATAATCGACATCTCGGATGCAGAAGTCGCCAAAATCCCAAGATGGGACCTTCAGCAGCCCTACAGCCTTTGCGGTATTTTGCTCCACGCGGTTCAGATAGCCGACGAGAGCCACGTTACGCTCGATGCTCGCAACATTCTTCGCCGCACTGCTGCTCTTTTTGGATCTGGTAGACGCATTGCCAAGACGCACGCACAGAAACTGGTTGGGTTCGTATTCTGGTTCGCCTTTGACCATGCGCTTCGCATGTCGAACGAGATCTTCAGCCTGCGGCGGCTGGCCCGGTTTAGTGGGCTGCTGTAGTTCTAGTCGGACGTTGACGGTAAGTCGCAGGCCAGGTGCGGTGGGATCAGCAAACAGATCTGAAAGGGTGCCGAAACGATGGCCAGAGTGCTTCAGCTCGTACGGCTGGACACCGCACACATCTTGTTCGATGGCGAGCATGTAGGTGAGCATCTGCTGTTGATCCGTGATGACCTGGAGTAGTTCGGTGTCGTTCTTCAGCTGCTGAATGATACGATCCTCCACGACCTCCTTGCAATGATGGACGGGAATCCACAAAGCCGTAATCTCATGCCAGTCGTCCCACAGTGGCGAGGCAAGCTGCTGGTCGTCGACTCTTGAAAAAACGTAGCGTACATCTGCCCTATTGATATTGTGCGTCGCCATTGCAGGATACACCTGCGTGGTATTCGACCGGTCAGGCTGCCTTTGCTGTGTGTCATGAGACGGTTGGTTGTCTTGAGGCTGGGTGATGTTTGGAGTTTGCCCTTGCGGTCTGGCGGCCGACGATCTCGTATTATGCTTCCTGCCATCACTCACTGACTGGCTATCACCGGTATCCAGTGTACCATTGAGCCCGTCAGCATTCATCGGGGACCTAGCTCGCAGAGCTCTGCCAGGTGGCTCAGCGGCCCACGAAATCGCTACATCTGTGTCCCTTGTGGCTTCTAAGCTCGCCTCCTGAGACGGAACTGATCCGGGCGTGGGCGCACCCGACGGTCTTCGTACTGAGGTGACACTTGCAGGCGGCTGTGACTGTAACGGCGTACTAGATTGCGTTGCCGCAGTGGACGACTTCTCAACGTAGCTGTCGACAAGCTCTACCAGCGGTCGGAGACCGGTACTAGAGGCTTCCAAAATCTGCTGCTCGGTGCTGGCGTCAGGCTTCTTCTGCTTAAAGTGAAGGCAAACGTAATCCTCCTCTTGGACGCTATCAGTATTGTCCCGGACACTTTGCGCCTTTGCAGCTTGCTGCTGGCCGGGGCAGTCCTCTGAGCTCCAGTGGAACCAGATTTCGCCACCAGTAGGTGTAGGCTTGAACTTGCTGATTACGTACTCCTTGACATGCTGCAAGTTTGTGAGCGGCGAGGTAGAGTATGGCACGATCTTCGCCTTGCCGCAAACTCTGAAGCGCCAAGTTTCCTGTGAAGCAGACATGTCCGAACGATGTAAGCGCGAGAATGCTTCTGGCAGAGGGGCCAGTGACTTATGCTTGCAGCTCTTTGTTGAACAAGGAACGTGTTGGTAAAGGTCAGAAGTGGGAAGAAAGTATCAGAAAGTTATCGTGCGCTCGATCTATGTTGCTCCTCGCTGATCGATTGAGATGTTCTCACGGATAGGTGTGTGCTGTTTCTGGGATCACCTAGATTGGTGAGAGCGTACCTTTTCCATCGCGAGGACACGTCCGACTCTGCTAGTCGAACCCTTTCCACAACCACTTCCCCTCCACCTCTTCCGCCTCTACCCATCCATCACCGTCACCTTCGCAAAATCTCGTACTCGTTCCGCTTTCAGTGGATGGCACACGATCTGCGGATTCAGAAACAGCATCGCAGCCTTCTCTTCTTGGGTGAGCCCACTCTCCAACGTCAACTTCTGTAATGTAAGATCTCAGGAGAAGCAGGTGAAGAGTGTGTCATAACCCTGAGTTTCTAGGGCGCGAAGCGTCACATCCTTAAGCGTCTCTGAGTGTGCCGAGAGAAAGGAGCAGAGTACATCAGGGCGTCTTATACGCAGATGTGCCACCTTGAGGCTTCTCAACCTTGGGAAACGAAAGCTAGCGATTGGGCTGAACCCTTGATTGCCGTAGAGGGTTCCGTCAATACTGTAGTATTGGTAGAGCGGCGCAACTTTGGTATCTGGAAATTTGATACTAAGGTGTGTGAGGTTTGGACACCTACGCAGGAAGCGTGGTAGGTAGGTCCGCTTGTCCAAGATTGTAGACGGATATGTCTGATTGTCGACAAGGCAGATGCTGAGCCGGGAGAGGTGGGGTAGAGCGAGAGTGCTCCCGGTAAGCGATGTGCCTATGTGAGTTGGTAGAGCGGTGATGTCATTATGTCCTATGGTTTGGCAAGATCCCAGTCTTGAGGCTGCACCAGAGGTAGTGATGGCCGCAAACAGAATATCAAGACTGTGGTGGTGTGCGTGCAAGTTGTATACCTTGACGCCATCGCAGTATGCCTCAATCAAGAGGCTTCGGATTCCGGCAGAGAGCCCTGGCTAGTTCGGGCTGGCGATCCTGTGGGACTCTGACAGTCAAAGAGACAACCCTACAGTTTCTCCGTAATGACATCGAACTTACAGACGTCCACCCTCTACCACATTGATTCGCTCCAAACTCGACCACTTGGTAAGTGCAGCAGTCAGCATCTCACGCAGCTCGCCGCTGCGCTCCAACGCCGCGTCTTCTCTACTCATCTCCCTATATTGCCAACAAGCAGCTCGCCGGCGAATGCGATCCTCCCGCGAGCACGCCCTTTTGGCCCCAGGATAGAGCGAGAAGTCGCCCTTGCTGCTACAGCAAACAGTACCGATATTCAGTGTCGAGACATATGGTATGACTTGCTCCGTGCGTGACAACCTCTGTAGGGCTCGGAGACTGCAAGCTGTAAGGTGAAAAATCCGACCGTTGCACGATCGTGTGAAAGGTGACCAGGCGGCTTGATAGAAGTCCTGGCAGGTCAGACGGATATCGTTGACCTCGGCGGATGTCTCCAGACAGTCGAAGATGGCTGTGAGGAGCTCCGTGGGCAGCAATTGGTCAAAGGCAACCCTCGACACAAGAGACAGATTCTCAGCCATGCTCTCCATTTCGACTTGGTAGGTGGACACAAGGGTTAATAGTGAAACCCTCAAAACGCCATCTCGAAATGTAAGCAAGTTCTGTTCGGAAAGATGTGAAGTGCTGTTATGCGGTACCGAGCTAATTGTTGATCCTGGGTTCAGAACAAACTCCGACCAATGGAGTGTGCCCTCACCATGGGCTGGACTCTAAACACCCCATGTTGAAATGGAAACAGATCGCACCATGTCGCATAGAAATGCACATGTGATGTCGAAGCGAGTGGTGGAGCTTGCATCCCTCTACTCCAGTAGCATTAGCTCACGTCCCGACCGAACGCCGCAAAAGGACCGTGTCAGCTGACAATCTGTTGCTGGCCCAGACCTAACGAGTTTTTTTGCCTTCTCCACCAGCTTTAATCCGTATGTACTCACGGCGCCTGCACCCAGTCAATTGCCACACAATCGTCCCCCACTCTCACTCCTAACAAACTCTTGATCATCAACAACCCTCTCCGCAAGCCGCAAATACTGCTCGCACGTGGCCTCATACCTATCCCCCGCAACATTCCGTCGCTCTCTCTCCTCTCCGCTTCCCAAGCTTGCGAAGGCCAGCCTCTCAAGCCTGAGTTCCTTTCCCAAAACCTCGAACAGAAAAGGCCAATCACTCGTGGCGACTACACCGAGCGTCAGCTCCCTCAACGTCCCAGCATGAGCCGAGGAAAAGACCGCGAGCGAGGAGGTGTTGTGGAGACGGATGTAGGCAAGTGTGAGGTGTGTTAGCTTAGGGAAGCGGAGCGAGGTTAGGAGTTTGAAGCCTTTGTTGCCGAAGAAGGTCTTTTTGCTTCGGTAGAGGGGGTTGGGGTGGGTGTTGTAGTTTGGGGAATGTGATGCTTGGGTGCGTGGGATTGGGGCAGCCTTGGAGGAAGTCTGATAAGTGGCGCTGTTTCCGGAGTAGATTGGTAGGGTCTGTCTGCGAGGTGTCGATGAGATACATTGTGAGGCTGGTTAGCTGTGACCATGGGGTATTGTCGGTTCGAGAAGAGAGGCGTCCTAGTCTGACAGTCGCTGGCAATGCGCTGGAGTCGATGCCACCCAAGGTCTGGAAGGAGGTGAGTTTCGACAGGTCTGTTCCGGACTCATTCAAGACGTCGAATAGGGCGGACATGGTCTTGTGATGTGCGTGTAGATCGTATATCTGGGCGAGATCTCTATGCGCAACATCGAGGATGGCTTGGACACCTTGTGGCAGCCCTGGCCGTCTCGGTGACGTGGACCTGACGTCACAATTAGTAGGACTTCAAACTGTGCCTTCATATGGAACCGATCGTGTGACGACTCACAGCTGTTCATCCAGACACCGAGGTTCTCGATGCCGTTACCATGAAGCCGAACGGTACTGATGTCCAGGTGCGTGATATACGGCACCGCCCGCGGTTGGCGCGAGAGTTCCAGCAAGGCGTCTAGACTGCAGGCCGTGAGGTGGAAGACGCGGTTGTTGAAGAGGCGCGCAAAGGGTGGCCAGGCTGCGTCCCTGAAGGCGCGGCATGTGAGGCGCACGGCTTCAGGTCGAAGTGACTCTAGGATGAACAAGTTGTCGAAGATGGTCGTGAGAAGCTCCGGAGGCAGTCGTTGATGGAGTGGTATCTTTGCCGGGGGGCTGTGGCCGTCCATAGGTAGTGTAGATAGCAGGGTGCTCATCTCCATCCGTAGCTTCCTTCTGCAATGTACCCTAAGCATATCGGATCAGCAGTGTTAAGAACGATGAACGGTGAAAAGCTGGGGAAAAAAGGGTTTTGATATTCCGTAGTACGTGAAAGAAACATAAGCCCAATGGCAGCCATCAGATGGAGGCCATGGAACGCCAGAGAGCGGAGAATAATCAGGAAGTATACTCATCGTACGACTAGATCACGAGACGCGACACCCGTAAGCCGCTTGTCATAATACAGTGAGTGTGTCAACAGCAGTCAGATGGATGTAGAAGAGGAGGGATGTGGATAGAGCTTAGACATTTGTTGCAGCCTGAGGCACCCACTCAGCTCAAGTACAGGTACATGCGTCCGCGTACCTCAACTTCCCAATCGCAACGATAAATCTCGAAACACCCATCAACATCTCCTCCGCCTACACTGCCTCCTAGTCGTAGCCCGCCATGTCCCAAAAGAAAATCGAACAATGGGAGATCGAGCGCTACTGGGAGATCTTCTCCTCCCTCTCCAACGGCGGCACCCACCTCGACGGCAACCAAGCTGCCTCCGTCCTCAAGAACTCCCGCCTCCGCGACGACCAGCTCGAGAAGATATGGGATCTCTCAGACGTCGACGGCGACGGCCAACTCGACTTCGAGGAGTTCTGCGTCGCCATGCGCCTCATCTACGACATCATGAACGGCGAGTACATGGACGTCCCACAAACACTCCCCGACTGGTTGGTCCCGGAAAGTAAAGCATACCTAGTCCAAGCCCAACGCGCAGTCCGAGGCGGAGGCGAACAATTCGAGCGACCGGAGGAAGACTATGACGACGATGGCGCGGGATTGAAGGATGGCTTCGATTGGTACATGTCCCCCTCCGACCGGTCAAAGTACGAAGCGATATACACCGAGAACCGCAACCAACGCGACGGCCTGATTACGTTCGCTATGCTGCAAGATCTGTACGACTCCCTAGATGTGCCCGATACTGATGTGCGCTCTGCTTGGAACCTCGTGAATCCCAAGAGCGAAGAGGGGATTAATAAAGATGCCTGCCTCGCCTTCCTACACATCTTGAACAATAGACATGAAGGGTACCGGATCCCGCGCTCCGTCCCTCCATCTCTGCGAGCAACATTCGAGCAAGGCAAGATAGAGTATAACATCGACCGCGCCCA
>Ga0058704_10001385_pt1 | contig 11382 bp, 13 predicted proteins | sample AgamicMgSfe_FD_71363 | JGI IMG/M metagenome (GOLD analysis project Ga0058704, IMG submission 71363) | Agave microbial communities from Guanajuato, Mexico - Mg.Sf.e | ecosystem: Host-associated > Plants > Phyllosphere > Phylloplane/Leaf | place: Guanajuato, Mexico | collected 2012-05-30 | reverse complement strand
GTTGTCGGGGCACGAACCTGCTCACGGCAGCGGAAGAAGAATTTGTAAGGGTCGATGCCGTAAGTGACGGTACTGCCGAAGAAGGGGACCCAATGGAAAACCAGAGGAGGCTCATTCTTGTTCTTCCAGAGCAGTTGGCGGGCGACGTTGAGGAAACAAGCGACGAAAACAAAGGCGCCGAGACCGATGGCCACTTGTAGGTAAACAGGCTGCCCGCTCAAGCGAGCCGGCACCAACTGCGCGAGATCACCGAGTAATCCCATGGCAAATACACGCGGTATGGTCTGTCAAACAGAGCGGCGTGGATGGAGCGGCGACTGACCTAAAAACAATTGCGCGCGGGTGTCATAGAATTATGGTCCGATTTGGAAATCAGCCCATTGGCTGCCGGCTGAGATCAACTCCGTGCTTGGCAGGGGATCGATCATCATCCCGTGGCGTCAGGCGTGGAGAAGCGTGGGAACATTATGACCTGCATAAATCCTGGGTAATAATCAGTTTATCATATGCATAAATCCCTGGTGGGCCTATCACGCCGCTCCTATTCCAAAGCGCCATCCTTCACCAACTCAAAGACTACCGAGCCCATTTACTCCAAGCGCTGCATGAGGGACTATTCAACGAAATTGGGAAGTGCATGGGAGGCGGTACATTTGCTACATGTACGAAGATTTTCGCGGCTTTCTTGTATGCTCTGCGCGCTATAAACCACTTTTGCTATACACCTCGCTCAGCACCAATTGCGACACAATCCCGTTTCCCCAGACCAGTCTTCTTCGTAAACACGCCGTACCCAGGCGACTCCATCTTCGCCTTCTCCCATTTTGCTTGACTCGTCACTTGCCCACTTCGCGGGCTTTCATCGTCTTGTCCTGGTAGTTGCTGGTCGTGTCGTTGCCAAAGAGTGGTTGGTCCCCCTTGCCCCCCATCTTGATGAATTCGCTCGGATCGCGCTCGTGGGCGGGCGTCTTCTCGTCCTTTCTCTTCGCTTCTTCTCCATCCTGGTTCTTGTCCCACACCTTTACCGATGCCGTTTCCTTGACTCCGGCGTTGATGACTTTGACGACACTCACATCGTTGATCGAGCTCAACAATGTCCTCTCCCGAACCGGTTTTCTCATCGAGAAGTCCAACTTGCCCATGGCCCCCGTGAGACCATCTGTACTCTCGATGCTTGTTCCAGGGTTTATGATGCCGTCTTTGCCCGGCGGGCCGCCCACTTTGCCAGTCAGCCATGGGTGCTCCAGGCATTGGTCGATGGTAATCCTCTTCTCGACGTCGACGGTGAGCATCCGGTCGATTAGGTCGAGGGCAGGGTCGCCCACGCTGTCCCAATACGGGCTGGGGTAGTCGAACCGTCCGAGCTTGATCTGCTGGCTCAGTGTGTAGGGGTTCTCGCGAGTGTACAGCTCGTCACTGAACGGAGGGAACCCGCAGAGGCAAATATAAAGAACCACACCCAGGGACCAGACGTCTACGGCACGCGTGTACCTGCGGCGATTGCCTTGCTCTAATATCTCGGGCGCCACGTAGGACGGCGTGCCACACAGTGTCGAGGTGAATGATTCCTCTCCAATGATTTTTGCAAGACCAAAATCGGCGATCTTGATGTGCAGTTCACGATCGATCAGTAAGATGTTCTCGGGTTTGATGTCGCGGTGGACGATGTTGCGTTCGTGCTGCCAATCATTGTAAGCACGTATGCCCCCGAATCATATTTCACCACAGTCGACTCACCAGATACTTCATCCCCTGAAACAGCTGGACGAAGATTTTTCTCGTCTCGGCTTCGCTCAGCTTCTGTTTGGCAACGATCCAGTTGAAGAGTTCGCCTTCGGGAGCCAGCTCCAAGACCAAGTAGACGCCGTCGCTCTCGTCAAAGGTCTCCTTTAGGCAGAGTACATTTGGGTGCGATACTCCCATAAGGACCGCAATCTCCTGCTGCAGACCCTCGACCCTGCTCTTTTCATCGGCGGCTTGTGAATTGGTGACCCTGCGTTTTTCGAAACGCTTCACTGCGAACTGCATACCCGAGCACTTCTCCGTGCAGAGATATACAGTGGCAAAGTGACCCTTGCCGAGTTGGCTCTGTATCGAGTACTGCTGTCTGAAACCATTAGAATCACGGACGCGAGGGTAACGGAAGACGAAGCGGGCGGCGTTCAGTATGGAGACCTCATCGCCGTCCTGAAGGTCGCGACGTTTGTTCCGCCCAACGTAGGCTCCGTTGACGTAGGTACCATTTCCGGACAGGTCTTCCAGCATAGCCGTCGTGCCACCGTCTTTGTTCTCGTTGAAAAGGAGGCAGTGTCGGTTACTCACGGTGGGGACGTTGATTATGCGGTCTGTGAGGATACATGAGCCTGGTTCAACAGTCACAGGACAAGACGACTTACCGCACTCCGGATGTCTTCCAATGAGATAGCCGCCAGCTGGCACCCCCTTCTCTGCCTTTTCCTTTTCGTAGTTGTCCTCTTGCTGCTGGTATTCGTCCTTTGCGACTTGGTGCTTGCCGCTTGACTTGCCGACTATACTCTGTGGCACCGGGCAAGCCGCCCTCTTCTGGAGCACCATTGCATCATTGTTGCCGGGACCACCGTCGGTTGGAATGAGGTAACCCCAGACTCCCTCGGCCTCTTCGTCCTCTACCTCGTAAGAAATCGGCGGTGGTGGCAGGTATTGACTGAAGGGCTGAGTGTCGGACGGCGGCGAGTTCAGGCCGGACGCAACGGGGGAGGAGGACGGGGTGTGCTGGCGGTCTGTTTGCGAGTTCACGGGCGGTGTCCGGGTGGTGTGTTCCTCTGTAGAATTGGAAGCTTTACGAGTGACGGGAGACGGCAAGTGCGTCTGTACGGCGGTGTCAGGCTTGCCCGACAGACGGTCAGAGCGGCGTGGTTTCTTCTGGAAATCACCCTCCACCTCCTCGGTCGTTCCCTGTTGATGGTGTCAGTGATATGTACACTGAGCGTGGAGATGTTGCACCGACCCTCGCCCGCTTGAGACTCTGCTCCTGAGGCATGTTGAGCGATGGTTTTATGCAGAGACGCAGATATGTGGAGTTGGTGCCTCGCCTGACGTATGTGAGAGGCCGGGTCTGACGCAATGGTGGTTCAAGAAGACGCTGATGAACAGTGTGCAACGGCTCTCGATGCGTTTCAGTGATTGTGATGCAGACTGGTCGTATAGATGGAAGCAATGGATGCCGTGCTGTGAGTCTGAGGTCGAGGATCGACGTGTGGTGGATGGATGTGATGTGAGCCCGCCAAGTCTGCATCTGCGCCAATCCAATCGACCGGCATTTAGACTTTCCAATCTCCATCCCCGAATCTCCCGTCCCCACGAAACGTGAGCACATATCGTCACCGTCTCATCGTAGAATCGTACCATTCCGACGCCTGCCAATCACACGTGGCCGGGGACCATGGCGGCGGTGACGACAGTGTTTCCCTTCCTTACCGACGATGAATTTTACCGGGCCTGTGAACAGCTCCAGGCTGTGTCGGAATTCAGGCTTCTGGAAGGAGTCGTTCCTTCCTTGAGCATCTCACGAACGGTGCCTTTGTGTGACCGAGTCTCGTGTAGCCCGTGTAGCTCCGCTCAAGAAGACCAAGAAGGAGGAAACGAGGTCGAGGATGACATTGCCGCAGTCACGGACGACGAAGAGGACAAAGTCACGATCAGAAAGATTGGGGACACGAGCGGCCGTAAGCCTCACCTCGTGGTCGTGTATGACATTGTATTATCTCCAAGCTATAGAGTTCCTGTGGTGTACCTTCGACCCGAACAGATGTCTGGACACTCACGGCTCAGCGTTGAGCAGTTTCGTAATTCTGTAGTGCCACGTTCGCAGAGAAGCGCTGTCGAGTCAACAGGGGTTTATGGCGCCCTCTCGATGACGGTGCGTTCTTCTTCTGCTCTGGAATAGATGGGAAGGTCAGTCTAGAGGATGCCGCTGATGCCCGACCACAGGAACATCCCGTGACGGGACTCACAGCGTACTTCATCCACCCTTGTCGCACGGCCGATTCGCTACGGGCAAGCTACACGGGAAACCAAGTCAGCCTTATGGGCTACCTCATGCTGTGGTTCGGGGTCATCGGGACAAGCGTAGGGCTGGCCTTACCAATGACTGTCGGCTTGGCTTCAGAAGAGTGTGTGGTTGACACGGACGCTGCGTACTCGAAGAACCGACGAGAAACGAAGACGTGATTCATTCGTCCGGGTCACTCTCCTCCATGGCCGCATCATCGTCGTCATCGTCTTCGTCCATGGGGGCATCATCCTTCTCGTCGTCACTTTCCTCCTCCCTCGGCCTCTTGACGCCTTGGCTGGCTGGACTGGCGTGGTCCTGAGCATCGGTAATGGGTGCTTTAAGACCCGGTGGAGGGCCGTTGGCGGCAGACGAGCTCGCGACAGTCCCTGGAGGCCCGGCGAAGATTGATTGTTGGAGAGTGCTCGACTGATTCTCGACGGCGACAGAGGGGGCGGCGGCGGCCGGCTGCTTGTATGTACCATCGAGTTTGGCAAGGGTGTCGGATTTCGACTTTGCAAAGGAAACGTTCTGTGCGGCACGGTCAGAATCTGGGCGCACAACCAATGGTCGTCTCAGCGGCTCACCATCTCTTTCCCAAAAAAGTCGAAACCCTGGAGGGCCCTCATGGCCTGGCTGCTTGCCGAGACGTCGCGGAAGAGGACGTGTGCCTGACCGCGCATCTTCGAAGTTTTAAGGCATACAATGTCGAGGATGGGTCCGTAGATAGAGAAGAGCATGTACAGCGATCTCTGAAGGTCTTCCTTGCGAAGCTTGTCCGGGAGGTTGGAGCAGTACAGCGTGTGATTGGGCCGAGCTGGCGGCGCGCCATTGGATGCGACGGGTCTGGTTGTAGCCATCTTGCAGCGCAGCGCAGCGTAAGAATACGTGAATGTTAAGGGAGCTGGAATGTTGCGATCGAGAGGGTGGGTTGACTACAGTCAACGACCATGGCAAGTCAAAAGAGTGGGCAGTTGGCAGAAGAGCAAACTACCAAAACACGTCCGGCAGGAACTCAAACCCTCGGTCACTTCCGAGCGGGTGCTTTGCACCGTGCTCCGACGGCATGAGGGCATACACGGGCATACAATAATCCGAGTAGCTGTGCGTTGTCGGAACGGTCAAATTCATGCCGGTGTTCCGCATCCTCCCACCTTGCTTCCCCTCCCGACGTTCATCTTTGAAAGTCTGCCTCTTTGCTTCCACCACATCAAACCAAACACACATCGTCCGAACCAAAACATTGCCGGCAGTCGAGAGGTCTCCTGCCCCATTCACCATGTCTTCTCCACAGGTACACCATCTCTTTCATCACCCGATCGCCGACCACTCCTTCTCGGCCGATCGCAACACACTGGCCGTCGCTCGCGACAACACGGTCGAGCTGTACGCATCAAACGGGTCACGCTTCACGCTCCAGGACGAACTCCGTGGCCACGATAAGCTAGTCACCGGTGTCGACATTGCACCCAACAGCGGCAAGGTTGTCACCTGCAGTCAAGACAGGAATGCCTACGTCTGGGAGAGATCTGGCGACACATGGCGCCCTACCCTCGTCTTGCTGCGTATCAACAGGGCTGCGACCTGCGTGAGGTGGAGCCCGAGCGAGACCAAATTCGCCGTCGGTAGTGGTGCCCGCATCGCCGCCGTCTGCTATTTTGAAGAGGAAAACGACTGGTGGGTCTCGAAGCACTTGAAAAAGCCGCTGCGCAGCACCGTCACGAGTGTCGCTTGGCACCCGAATAGTGTCTTGCTTGCATTGGGAAGTGCCGATGGTCACGCTAGAGTCTTGAGCGCCTTCATCAAGGGTATTGACCAGCGACCCGAGCCCGGTGTGTGGGGTGAGAGACTACCCTTCAACACCGTGTCCGGCGAGTTCCTCAACCAGACCGCCGGCTGGGTCAAGAGCGTGGCCTTCAGCCCCTCGGGCGAAGCCCTGGCTTTTGCCAGTCACGATTCTACCATTACAGTCGCCTACCCTGCCGGTGAGGGTCAACCGCCTCATGCCGTCATCAACATCAGCACTCAGGTCTTGCCCTTCGCAGACCTGTTGTGGATTAGCGAGGGCGAGATCGTTTGTGCCGGATATGTATGTTTTGTCCGGACATGCCATTGACAATACTGACGAGTGACATGTAGGACTGCGAGCCTTTCCGCTTCGCTGGATCTGCGGCGGGCTGGGCTCTTTCCGGTTCCCTTGACACGTCTGCACAAGGCTCACAACAGAACCTTCGCGAAGAGTCTGCCCTCAACATGTTTAGGCAGATGGACTTGAAAGGCAAGACCAAGGACGACACTCAACTGAAGACGGTCCACCAAAACTCCATCAGCACTGTCCGTGCCTACTCTGGCAGTCCCGACAGTGTCCGTCAGATCACTACGAGTGGTGTTGATGGAAGGCTAGTCATCTGGAACTTGTAGTTGAGATAATACCACCGAAATCTGATGTCCAACCCAGGGGACTACCCACTCAACTCATACTTCTTGAATCGTCCTTGTCCTTTTCGAGTCTAGTTTCTGCTGCCAATCCGGCACGCCAAGCTAGTCTGGGGTACTCTCCCACGCATCATGTCTGTGATGGCGATCAATCGTCGTCACCTGTGAGGTCAATAACTTCAGCAGGATCCGTGTCTCGAATTCGAGGCCTCGACAAGGCAAGCAAGAAGTCAATCTGCTCCTCCACTTCGTCCATATTCTCCTTCCTCGCCAACTTGTTCAAATTGTAATGGTAGTTCCCTGCCTCTCGTACCCATCCGTTCAGAAGGAAGGCATATGGAGCACTCTCGTGGACGTTTTGGTCATCATCCACGATGACCCGATGGCACAACAAACCCAGCTCGTCCATTCTCTCCGCCTGCGGATATAGGGCCGCAAGGATAGCCACCGTCATTCTTGGCGCTCGACCGGCTCGCTTGACCTTCGAGATCATGCTTTCTTCGCCCAGCACCCGGAACATGCTGATGCATATCTCGATGTTGTGGCAGGGGCAGCTGTGCTGCCGCGTTTCGGCCTGTTGCATGCAGTAAGCAATGATGGAACACAAGTCTCGCAATACGTGCCAGGACTTACAGGGCGTCTGTCGCGAGCACTACGTCTGCTCCTGTGTCCTCGAACTGAATCCTGGCGAAGAGGAGGAGGAGACTCTCTATAGTCTTTCCTGGGTTCTCTTGGTCGCAGCCGGTAGTTTCTGGCAAGCTCCGCAATTCCTGGCGTGCTGTCTGGTCTGTATGTGGCGTCGCGAAAGGGTCTGCGCTGTTCCTCCCTGTCCAGTGTCCAGTCGTCGAACGATGCGTTGGACGACAGCTCGGTCTCCGGACTGCTCAAAGACGTCGCTGAGCTACTGACACGACTGTTGGCGCGACCATCGTCGCCATCGCTCGAAAGGCCACACGAGGCATCGTCACGGTGGCGATCGTCTGCTGAGTCGATGTTGTTGGAACACTGAGCATTCTGGTGGGACAAGATACATTCACTTCTCGTTGGTGCACCAGTCTCGGCCTCTGTTGGATGTATCCCTCTAGCTGCTGGATCCTCTGCTCCGCCGTCTTCAATTGAATCTTTGACGACACTCAGGTCACTGTCAGGGGACTCAACGGATCCGCCCCGAATAATCCACCGTCCTTTGAACCGTTTGTCGAAGGATCGCACCTGCGCCGGCGTCAACGCCGCGTAGAGATCCTGTCGTGATGAATTGGGGTTGAGACTCGCGTGTTCTTCCTCCTGTTTCCGCTTTCTGGGGAAACGTCGCTCTCCATCGTTGGTGGTGTGATCACGGGAGAGGAGTCGATCAACGGGAGGCTGACGCTTGGATCTGTGACCAGCTACACCTGTGGCTCCGTCGACACATTCTTGCCCTGTAGCCTTGCTGATCTTTTCAGAGGGTCCGCTCTTGATAGAAATCTCGACTCCTTTCCGTTTCCGAGTCGAAGAGCCGATTTCACTATGAGCAGCCATTGCACGCCTTGCGAGTCCGGTCGTCGCGTTCGTAGACGCGAGTGGACCTTGGGCACTATTTTCAGCCCGAGTCTTCCGCTACTTTCTATCAGTGGATTGTTTCGGTGAGACTAGCTGCCATGTGCTCTCATTTCTTATGCTCCAAGGTATGTCGGGATCATCGCCCACAATTGACCGTTTCCCGGTACTCCAGTCAACCTGTACCCGCCTCAGTAAGTCCTTCAGGCCATCGCGAGACATTGCAAAACGTATCTAGCTCGCGACCGCCCTTCCAAGACCCGATATATGTAAAGGCATAGCGCGCACTTGTCGACGCGTCGCGCCAACAGAACCACGTCGAGATTATGCACGAAGGCGACGCCATCAGAACGTCCCAGGCGCGAAGACGAATCATCGTTTCGCACCAGCTACTCTTGAGTGATGGCTGGGAAGCATGGCCGCCGAAAAGAGCTGATCTCAATTTACGTACTGTATCTGCGACGCTGGGGAAGGAAGCTAGGCTTTTCCGTATGCAGGTTGGTGCAGTAGCCTGGAAATTCTCGCATGGTGCATATGCCGTTCCTGCACGCATTCTCAAAACGAGTTACCTCGCGAGGTCTCTGCTCGTGTGTTAGTGCTTGTGGTTGGACTGCATACAGGTACCCTGTCCATCCAGCCATTTCTCCTGGCCGAATCGGATGGACCTGACTTGAACGTGCCTACGCTTGTAATCTCGGCAGGAAAAAGATAAGAGCACACGCGGTCGCTACAGTGATAGTCTGCATACGGCTCCGCATGGCTGCTTGGTTACAACAGATTTAATATGTGCCTGCGCGCACGGAGTCAGAGGAGCAAACTTTTCGACGCGCATCGGTCAAGTTTCGCACAAAGCAAGTGATTGCCAATCACTTGCACGCCTGGTGAACATGATGGGTACAGTTTGAGAATGCTCTACCTCGTGGCAACCTTTCATACTGTCGTACCACAAGATTGACCCGTGACGACCAGTCGACGTGCGGCACCATATCGTCATGTCACCCAGCTGGACGCCCCTGGACCACGTTAAATTCCGAGACTGGGAAGTTGACTTGATGGTTCGTCTCTCGACACCAACGATCGTGGGATGAGGCTCACAGTTGTGTACGCAGGAGGAGATCAAATCCAGGAGTCAATCCATGCACGCGCACCTCTCGTCCTTCATCGAGAAAGGCGACCTCTACAAACTTTCTTGTCCGAATGTTCCGGACGGGAAAATCCCACCGCTGAAAATGGGGTTGCGCCAGAAAATCTTCGAGGCAATCCGACCTCACCCCCCAGAACACCTGCGCTGGCTATTCAACAAATTCCCCCCAGGGAAGCTCAAGAAATGCCGTTATATCTTCGCGCCATATGCCTGCAATGAACGTGGCGACCCCTACACTGTGTTCAAATGGGCAGAGGAACCCCTTGACTTGAGTGTGCCAATCCTGCATTGGCCAGCATGGGCATTCGGGGAGCCAGGAAAGTCGACTAGCTCTTGTGGGGTGGAAGACTGCGGCACTGAACCCGAGTCTAAGGGCCGCCAGCCATCGTCTTGGAAGCAGCGTCTGCGGAGTGGTGGGGGGTCTACGGGCGTCGATTACAGGATCCCCGACTCTGATGATGATAGTGACCCCGACTATGACGGTGAGGGCGACGACGATGGGGAAACTGACGACGACAGCGGGATCCACAGCGATAGCGATGGGGAGTCCGAGCCCGGCCTCGGGACCGAGGATGAAGAACCAGGAACTTCCGACGACGAGCCCGCCTCTTGCTACGACTCACCTGATATGACACAGGGGCGCCAAGCATCTCAGCCATCTCCCTGTGGAAGGAACAACATCTCGACCAACGTCCGCAGCCACGCCGCTGGAAGAGCTGCTAGTCGTGGGGATCAACGAGTTCCAGCCCGCTGGAAGGGTAAGGGGAGAGCCCTCGAGAGTGATCCGCACGAAGACATGCCCGCAACGACCCTGGAGTTCCCCAAGTACGCGAAAGATTCCTGCACGCATTTCCCAGAACCATGGTGCTAACGTGTCTGTGACTCAGTGCTCCCACAGGTTCAGGGTTGCGACCTACAGCGAACACGACCCAATCCGCCAAGCGCCATCGTGTCAGGCCATCCTTGCCCCCAAGTTCCTCGTCTATCCGTGGTGAGAGCCCAGAAGCCTCAGGGCCACCCTCACGCCAGTCGAGATCGGCATCGTCGTCCACTCATCCAAGCACCGATCTCTCGGAATCCACCAAGAAGGGGGCGAGGGCACTTACCCCAAACGAGCAACTGCTGCTCACCCAAGAAACCAGATGGTGGAACGATCTGGCTGTATTGGTGGCAAACGACGCTCTGGAACGTGCCACCGTACAGGGATCTGGGGAAGATACCAGTGCTAAGGAGGCGGGCCAGATGCGATTTGTCGACGAGATTTCCAGGTACGAAAAGAACCTCTCGTGGATGTGGAAACATGTTATTGGAATGGGTACGCCTTTGCCATTCTTCGCCGAAGAGTTCGCTCTGTCAAGGAATCGTTGCCAGAATGCTCAGTGGTGGAAGAAAGTCGCAGACGCGATCGTGAGGCGAGCTCTAGGACTTTGTCCCGCGAACGCGGCGATGAGAGGGCGATGTTGGAAATTTGCAAAGCACATACACGCCTACGCAATCACGATCGACCCAGTCCCCGTCTCCGTTCATGCAGACCCGGTCGTGAGCAAGTGCAACGTTCGTCCAGACCAAGACGCGTGCCTGTCCTCACCCTTGAACCACTCGCCTCTCCTGTCGCAAGCATCAACTGCTTCTGCATCTCATCCACAGAAACGAAACATCCCGAGCACCAGGGCGCCCTCACGCACATCACCCAAGAGGCAGCGTTGCGACGTGGACTTGACGCTGCCCGAGCCGCGTGCTGCGCAATACAACTGGCAGAAGACACCTGGTCTTCTTCGCCGTGGTGCTTCTTTCTTCCAGTTTGACAAGAGCATGTTTAGTGGTGCCGCTTGAGCAGCCATGATTCGCTCAGGTGTAGGCAAGAAGGACAAAGGCAGAAGCTGACGGGTCATATGTCTCAGAATGCGATGCTCCTTGCTTGCAGAAGTATGGTGATGGACAGAAAAAGTGAAAGACTAGACCTTCGGAAAGAAGAGGACGCTACTTACGTTGGATGGGGAAACCATGCTCCTCATCAACTAGTGAATCATACTGTACCTTTACCTGCCTGCTTGATAACCTCGCTTTTACCAAGTTATCCAGTAATTATTTTGTAGAGACGGTGGAGGATCTCGGATGTCGGAGGTCGGAGGTCGGATATCGGCACAGAGGCGTTGCGGCCGTGCGTCATTGGGCAAGTCAAGTCGCGTGTCGCGTCTGTGGGACGAAGCTGCCCGCTCTGCTTCTACTCTTACAC
>Ga0058704_10001384_pt1 | contig 11392 bp, 14 predicted proteins | sample AgamicMgSfe_FD_71363 | JGI IMG/M metagenome (GOLD analysis project Ga0058704, IMG submission 71363) | Agave microbial communities from Guanajuato, Mexico - Mg.Sf.e | ecosystem: Host-associated > Plants > Phyllosphere > Phylloplane/Leaf | place: Guanajuato, Mexico | collected 2012-05-30 | reverse complement strand
TCAACGAACTTCTGGTAGTAGGCGACCTGGATCGGGTGTGTTAGTCAAATGTCCCCTCTCTATTCGTCGACCTCTGATATGGCCGCTGCTGATGGTTTCTAGCACGTACAATTGACTTGGCAATGGCTTGTCTGATGGCGTAAACCTGGGAAGTGTGACCACCACCGGTGACGCGGACTCTGATGTCGACACCCTCTGTTATACCCAGTCAGTCACATATGTCCTTTTATATCCAACTTCTTTCCTCTGCTTTGGGTCGCAGATTCCAATTTTGAGACGCACCGAACTTGTCGAGACCGAGGATAAGGACTGGCTCGTAGACCTTGAAGCGGAGGATTTGTGGCTCAACGAGAGAGAGAGGGCGCCCGTTGACCTTGATGAGGCCCTTGCCAGCCTTGCAGTGGGCGACAGCGGTCGCAGTCTTCTTCTTGCCGAAGCATTGCACACTTTGGGTAGTTGACGACATGATGGCGGTGGTGTAGGTCGACTTAAACCGTGTCGTTGGTCGTTTGAAGTTGGTGGTGACTTTTCGAGAATTTGCGACGCTGGCCGTCGCGATGTCGAGCCAAGACTCAGAATTGCTAGGGAGGTCTTCGGCTTTTCGGCGAAACTGTTTCTCCATTAGGCAATCGACCTTCTCCAACTTCATGTGCTGCCGACCATGTCTATCGTGATACGTGTACGAGAATAACTTATCTGTTCATTTGCAAAGCGTCTTAGAGCGCTGTCAATGCCGTCTAGGAAATACTGCGCTATCCAAATTCTGCCATGACATTTGGTGCCGTCAGCTTTGCTTAAGTGTTCGAGTAAGAATTGACGGCAGTGTCCCCGTATCTATCGAATCCAATCTGGCTTATCACCAACATGCCCGTCACACAGCTGTATGCTCTAGGCTCGAATGGCTCGGGACAATTGGGACTTGGCCACGAAGATGACGTTTCGTCCCCTACCCTTTTGCAGGTATCAGCAGGCATCGAGCAGCATCAGGTCAGACGAATCACTGCAGGTGGCAACCACACATTGCTTGTTACCGAAGCTGGCGATGTCTATGCTAGTGGATCGAACGTGGATGGTCGATGCGGGCTTGGAAAGGGCAAGGAGCAGTCATTGTATTTTCAGAAGGTCAGGCTTTCGACCGAGAATGCACAGGACGTCGTTGTAGACACATGCGCAGCAACTTGGGATGCTTCGGTATTTGCTACGGACCAGGGTGTACTTGTTTGTGGCACTGGTGCTAAAGGTGAGCTTGGGCTTGGTAATGAGGTGACTACCACTTCAGAGCCCATCCTGATACCTGATTTCCCGCCACCTGATCTCGAGATTGTAGATTTAGTGGCCTGCATGGGTCATGTTGTCGCTGTACTATCGAACGGCGATGCTTATGGGTGGGGAGTCGGCAGGCACGGTCAGCTTGGTGAGCTGAACGAAGACTCATGGGTACCACGCAAGATTCAAGGTGTACCGTTCAAGGCTGCGGGTGTGGTATGTGGTAAAGATTTCACCTTGCTGTTTTCTTCGCCGGCAGAGGGCAATTTCCTGATGCTCGGCCCAAGTAGACGTGACCGATACAACATCAGGGAGTCGGTCCCCAAGACACTCAAAGGCTGGAAAAGTGTATCTGCAAGTTGGGGTAGCATTTTCGTCCTCATGCCCAATGGCGACATCCACGGATGGGGTAGGAACGACCACGGACAGCTTCCTCCCTCCGATATTTCCAAGGTGGCCTCCATGGCAGCTGGTAGCGAGCATGTACTTGCGCTTTCTTCTGCCGGACGAGTGTCGGCATGGGGCTGGGGAGAGCATGGCAATTGCGGATTGCCTCTTGACAGCCAAAGCGACGTAAAAGGGCGATCCAATGCCTTCGAGCTGCCTTTTTCAGTAGCGACTGCTGTATGGGGTGGATGTGCTACTAGCTTCATCGTCGTTCCCGGCGAATGACTGCTCTCAATCGAAGAGACCATGGATCTGTGAGAGTCGTTGTGTAGGCTGCAGACCTTGGGACTCAGAATCGCTAATCTGCTGGGTGTGCTGCGTCGGTGCATGACTGCCTGCATCTCTCAGCGTCGGGTGATAGGCCGAGTTGAGTTCACCGTTCGCGTCCCAGCCAAGCATGTCCTCGGTCTCCTCGTTGCCATAATCCGGCTCTTCCCAGCGACGATCATCATCGACGTCGTTGGGCACAAACAAGCTATCAGAGTCTTGTGACGGTGCTGTGAGGGATATACCCTTATTCAGAGCAGATAGTGGCTTCTTTTGGATCTGCGACAGAGTTGAGACAGGCTTTGGTGGAGGCGGCATATCTGTTGTCGTAGTCCTGCTTGCTGGTGCTTGCGATGGTAGGGCCGAAGATTGACGAGACGATGGACGAGTCGTTACCGACTTCGGTGTCGAAGACATAGCTGTGCCTCGGTAGTCGCCGCTGGTCATCAGAATAAATTCACAGTGCATACCGAGTGTTTGGTATGAAAATTGTAAAGGCCGAGAAGGACGTGAGAAGGCGGCGACAACCGGCGTCCGGAGCGTCTCTGCGTGTGTTACGATGGCCTTGAAGTCCTTGACGCTAATGACAACGTGCATCTCTTCTTCTGCGTGGAAGTCTTCAAAGTCGTCAATGTGGATTGAGACTGCAGTCTCAAGAGGTTGCTTCAGGATTTCTATCGAACATACGTTAGCGAATGGCAAGGTATGGCGTGCTATACATACCTTTCCCATCCATGACTTTCTCGGTGAAGCTGGTGAAGATGGCCTTGCCCTCTTTCGCTAGCATGTCCAATTGCTCGGTCTTTGATCCGAAGTATTCGATGTATTCGCGGAGGATCCTTGACGAGATCTTCCAGCCATTTGGAGCTGCTGACTTGTCGAATAGAGCATGCATGATTTCCACGGATTCGTACGTAAGTTTATAGGTTTTGGTAATGCCTACGTGTCGTGTCAGCTCGGAGATACAATCATACTCCTAGTCGGAGACTCACCACGACGGCAGATCATCTTGATTATGAGCCTGCATTCTACCTTGTCTGGCTGCTCATCGATAGTGAGATCACAGCGGTCGATCGAGGAGTCTCGGTTCCGAGGGTCGAAAAGACGTGCTTTAAAAGCCGACAAGAGAGCCTGGCATCGATCAGCAGGTAATTCAAGGAGATGGTGTCTTATTTTCCGACCCTGTTGTATAGCTGACACGTGAAGCGGCCTTCGGATGTGGACGTCAATGAATTGTAGTCATAGGTGATGAAGAAGCTGCTAGCTTCGAGCGCGAATGATGCATAGGCGGTCCTTGAAGAGTTCAGTGTAGTAAACGAAAGCTGGAACGTCTGTTAGAATGTGCGAACATGATGATTTGCTGCTTGTATAGGTACTTTGTCGTTACGAGCCTCTATACAGACCGTCTCGCCAAATTTGGCCAAACAGAGCAGGAGATCATGGACCCGCGCGGTGGCCTCCGGTGACAATGAGACTTGTAATATTGCCATAGCTCACGTCTCTAAATGCATGTCAACTTGCTTGGTTGTCAATTCTCGTCGTTGACCAACGTAGTCGAAATTGGCATCGCGTAGTCGAGTAAGTAATCGATTGTCGGCTTGGTTGTACATCATGACATGGACGAAATGCACGGCTCAAACGCATTTTTCTTACGACCAAATCCTTTGAAATGAGATTATCAAACAACCATGGTTAACAGTGTTCAAATAATAGTGATGGTGTAGAAATATTTACAATTTTCGATATCAAGATTCAGAGGCTAATTCGACCAAAAAGCATAACTAACGCCTCCAATGCATGCGAGTTGACGCGTAGCACAGTATTTGGACATAAACCTGCCATCTACAACTTTGCCTTCTCCTGTGGACCAACCAGAGGGTCATACACACCAAGCGCGAGGGTATCGCTTGGTACACCTGTAGTGTGCATCTTCAAGCCGGTGGTGTCAAGGAATTCCGGACCGAGCTGGTCAACACTGTTGCATCCAATAAGACGCATGTTCATCTCGAATTCATCCTTGAGAAGCTGAAATATTGTCAGTAGCTGTCATGACATACTGAACCATGGCTGAACCTACTTGCATAGCCCTATCGACACCAGGCAGACCGTAGGCAGACATGGCGTACAGAAATGGACGACCAATACCGACACCAGTAGCACCCAGACATAGAGCCTTGATAATGTCGGTCGCTCGACGAATACCACCATCAATGTAGATCTCGATCTTATCTTGCATGCCTAAACGCCGAAGTTCAGGCATGACCTCGGCGAGGACCTCGATACCGCTACGGGCGAACTCGAGCTGACGACCGCCGTGGTTCGACAGCACGACACCGTCGGCACCGACTTGGATAGCACGAATAACGTCCTCTACACGCTGAACACCCTTGAGCAGAATTGGCATCTTGGTGATGGACTTGAACCATGGAATGTCTTTCCAGCTGAGACTTGGGTCGATGAACGAGGAGATAGCACGAGCAGCACCTTGTGATCTGTCGACATTGTCGCCGCCTGTGTTCTGAACGTTTGATCCGACATCGCTAAATTTAGAACGCATGTCCTTTTCACGACGACCGAGCTGAGGCGCATCTACGGTGATGAAGAGACCCTTGCATCCTCGCTTCTCAGCGTGCTCGACAATTCGCTTGGTGATGGCACGGTCCTTGTTGACGTAGAGCTGCAGCCACTGGACTTGACCATCTTTGGCTTCGTCCATAATCTCGTCAAAGGAACATGATGCTAGAGTTGGAATCATTTGAATGACATTGTGCTTGCGAGCTCCGCGGGTGAGGACGACCTCGCCTTCCGGGTTACCGAGCTTTCCAAGGGCAGTCGCAGTAACGTAGAATGGGATATCAACCTTGGTACCAAGCATCTTGGTGGTCATATCAATGTTCTCGACGTCGACGAGTACCCTTGGTCTGAACCAGATTTTTTGGAAGGCAGAGTGGTTCTCGCGCATGGTCTGGGAGGCATCAGTACTCTGACAGTACAGCAACACGGTGTATGCTTACGATTTCATCATCAGCGCCACTGGAGTAGTACGCCCAGGCGGTCTTCTTCATTACTCTTCTGGCAACAGCCTCAAAGTCCATCAAGTTGTAACATTGCTCGAGGATTGGCATGCGCTTGATTCTCTCCTGTCTCTCCGCCTCATCCGGATCGAAGGCCTTCTCCTCGACCTCGACCGTCTTCATGTCTACTTCTCCCAAATGCTTGCTCTTGTCTAGGAACTTGTCGAGGGTATCCGGTGGGTGGATAGGCGCATACTCCTCGGTCGCATCTTTGCCGGCGTACTTGAGAATGATCTTTGGTCCACCTGGATGCTCTGGCAAGAACTCGGTAACATCGTAGGCACGACCATGGACGATAACCCAGCAAGAATCCTTGTTGTTGTGCTTGGCAACCTCGTCACCTTTGAGCTTGACAGCCTGCGTATCGTTGCTTGGGTGGTTCATGTTGGCGGTAGTTCGTGCTTTCAAGGAAGGACTGGGCGGATGAGAAAGGGACCGAATCGTGTCTACTTGAAGTCCAAGGAGCAAGAATATACTCTGTGTCGACTACAGCTTAATTACCAAAAGTCCGCCTCTGAGTGGACGCCGTCGAAGCGATATCGCCCTTGTCGGGTCAAAGGCGTATGCCCTTTGCGCTTCGTCTCCAAGATCTCCAAGTTCCCCACTTGAGATCTCGAACCGTCTCGGGGATGTGTGGGGAAACCGGCATAGCTAGTCCGAAATGGACATAACTCGGTGTATCTTCGACCTTCAATTGCGAGTAGTAACCCTACTCCATACGACCATCGTACTATTTTACTCAACATGGGAGTGTACCCACAAAGTTGTACGGTGAAACATAGACTGTCGTGGCCTGACAAGAGTGTATCGTTCTTATGCCAGGTGTGGTCTGACTTGAGCATACGGTGTTTCTCTGCACCCAGAGTGCTCCAATGAAGTCATAAGCCGCCCTCTATGTTTCATTATTACAGGTGATAAATTCCCTCCTATTCACGTCCACTCGTGTCTACCACACAATCACAAGTTTCAATCCAACCGATTGATCTGTATACACACTGTCATGGCTGAGGCGGCTGGTACTCTATATGGGGTCGAGACCTTGATCGAAGGCGCCGTTGCAGCTGCCAAAGGCATATACGACCCGACACTGCCCCTGAAAGCGAAGCTGGTGCCATTGAACGACGTGACGTTAGCCCGAAGTCAGCATACTATATCTATCGTCAAGGGTAGGGCCTACATTTTCGGTGGAAAGACGTCAAGCGAAGATGGCACTGAGGTACGTGTTTTTCAAACAAGATGCGAACATTCAAGTGACCATTCCAGATCTTGGCAGACAATGACATGCACATGCTCGTTCTAGCCACATCAGGCATTGAAGGCACAGACTACCGTCGGATTCTCTCAGACAAGAACGCTCCATCACCACGACATAGTCATACTGCAGCAGTAATTGATGGTCACATCTACGTTTATGGGGGCACACAGGAGAGTGGGGAGCCCTTGAGCGAGAATGCGACAGTCTGGTCTTTTGACACCACCGTCAACAGTTGGACGAAGATCGAACCGGACCAAGACTCGGAGTTCCCATCTGATCGCTATAGTCATGCTTCGACAGCCACAGATCAGCCGAGAAAGTCAACTCGACGAACAGACGAAGGAACTATGCCTCAGCTACCGCTTGATCCAGCCTGTGATGACATGTTGCCAGAGCCAGAGATTGGCCCAACATATGGCACACTAATAGTCCACGGCGGTGAAGGTACGAATAGCAAACCCCTGGCCGACGTCTTCTCCTTCGATGTTGGCACCAAGACTTGGACAGCCCTTCCAGACCCTCCTATATACGCTGGTCTGAGCACATCGCCAACCCTTGCTCTGATCGGAGAAAGGCTCTACTCGTATGCCGCTGGTCAAACCCACTTTATAGATCTTGCAAAGACCACATTCAGCGATAAAGGAGGTCTGAACAAGCTTGGTCTTGCTTCATTGGGCCCATGGACCACTCTTCTTAGCGATTCGGAGCAGAGTGGGCCATCGCAGCGTTCAGCGGCGGCCTTTGTGCCAGTGACAACAGGTCAGGGACGAAACTATCTCCTACTATTGGGAGGCGTATCTTCTGGAAGTCCTCACCAGGGACACCAAACAGAGCAGCTCCAAGATATCTGGGTTTTGCAGCTCAAACCAGAGGGTATGACCGCTGGCAGCTTCAAAGATGCTGCGCGAACGGCGATCGGAGTCTCGACGCGAGAAAACAAGTGGGCGGAGGCAAGATACTACGGCCCGGAGGATGCCCTCTTCCAGGAAGGCCAACCGGGCAGAGGCATTGGTGACCGTAAAGGATTCGCCGTGGCGAGAAACTCCGACGTTGATGGCTCAAGCGTCTTAGTCTGGGGCGGCCAGATGGCCGACGGTCGTATAAGCGGCGATGGACTCATGATCACGATTAGCATATGAGATATGATATTCGATGTTAGCATTACCGAAACGTTTCATTATCATGCCAATTCAAGGGGTATCTTGCTAAATTACAAATCGCTGGGTGAATCTCCAAATCCCTGTGAGTCTCCCTTCAATAGCGCATCATGATCCGTCCAAGCCGAGTCGTCCGATGCGGATTCTTTTTTCTTGAATTGATCGGCCTTAAATTGATTATTCTTGGACTGGTTGACCTTGACATCTCCCTTTGCACTTTTCCTGAGTTCCGTAGGCTTCTGGTCTGGTTGCAACGTAAGACGCTTTTCTCCCTGTTTGATACGCGGTCGCCACGACGGTCTCTCCGTTTTGTCTGAATATGTGACCCCGGCTTCTTCGCTCTGAATGCTGGCAATTTTTTCATTCAAAAATTTATCCAGGTCGAACCTGCTACCTTTCTTCACCCTCTTGCTACCCTCCACCATAATATCGATATATTTCCCCAATGTACCAGCATCTCTCCTCAGTCTGTCCCGGAGATCCCGGGTCTGGAGGTCAAGATCGGCCAGTTCCCTGTCTGACAGTACTATATTGTCAAAGTCAAAGTCGTATTCCATGTAAGGTTCACTCTGTAAATCCTGGAGATGTGCTTTCAATAAAGGAAGTTGTTCAAGAACGTCGAGTCGTATGCTCTGGACACCTGTTGAGACGATATATTCTCGTGGTCCAGCTGTCTCGAGCCGCGCAGTAGGAGTATTCTGTCGGACCCGTTGTTCGATCTTATCATAGGCATCGTATGTAACCGAAAGTTGTGCTTTGTCCATGAGCTTTAGCTGGTCGAGATCGGCCCGGATGCGCTTGACGTATTCGGGTTCATCGTGTGATGGCGCATTCTGCGCATAGCGCGCAAGGGCGTGTCTTTGTATTGGAACAAAAGAGCGAGTGCGAATACTTCGGCCTGTCAATCGAGCTGCAGCAAGCATCACATATGATCTTGTGATAAAATCGACAAGTGGTTGGAGGTTAAGACCTTGGGCCCTCAAGGTCCTGCTGCTATGCATGGAATTCATTGCTCGATATGATGCGTCGTCGGGTCCAAAACGTGGGGCAGTGCCTAATCGGGTATGGCTCCCGCAGGTCGGCCACTCTGTTCAAAAAGTCCGCGCAGCGCACTGGGAATTCACGCGGCCATAAGCGTGCCTGTTCGACCTCGAAAAAACCCTCGCAGGCTCGCGACAACTTCATCTGACCTGTGCATTTCTGCGACTCAAAAGCGACAAAAGCCAACATGACGTCTCGGTTCTTCTACGGCGACGACTCCAGCGAGAGCTCCGATTCCGAGGAGGAGTCACTGTACGGTTCCGACCAGGAGGCAGAGCAAAAATCAGAGGATGAATCATCATCAGAAGAGGAGGAAGAGGAGGGATCAGATGAGGATTCGAGCGATGAGGAAGGTGGAAAGACCGGTGCCAACCGCTTTTTGAGGGAGGCTTCCGACGATTCAGAAAGCGATGAAGAGGACCGGGTCACAGTCGTCAAGAGTGCCAAAGACAAGCGATTTGATGAATTCGAGGGAGTGGTCAGGTTGATTGAAAACGCCGAAAAGATCAACGACTGGAGTGTGATTTCAGAGCGTATGTTGTGCAAATATCTAGTTGCTTGATACAAGCTGACCGATTTCAGAATTCGACAAACTGAACCGCCTTCTTCCTGTGCTCCAGCGCGACAACAATGGCAAGGCGCCCAAGCTCTACATCGAGACCATTGCGGATCTGGAGATGATGACGATCGAGGCTGTCGAGAAGCAAAAGGTCAACCCAAAGAAGACCAGCAAGCTTGCTTCACAAGGTCTCAACGCGATGCGCCAGAAGATCAGGAGGAATAACAGAGACTACACCACTGAAATCGAGACATACCGTGCCAACCCTGACGATTACATGAAGGAGGATATTATCGAGGAGCCAGTTGAGAAGACCAAGAAGGTCAAGGCGCCTGCCGGAATGGAGCCTGGACAGAGTTTCGCCAACGATGATGGTGGATTTACTATGGTCGGAGCTGGCGGTAAGGCTATGACTTACACCCCGGAGAGCATCCTCAAGCACCTCCGCACAATCGTCGAGTCAAGAGGTCGCAAGAACACCGACCGTCTGGAACAAATCCGCATCATGGAGAAGCTCTTGGACGTCGCTACCACCGAATACCAGCGCATCCGGACATTGCTCGTACTCATTGCCACTCGTTTTGACCTTGCCAGTGGTTCTGGCAACACTATGTCGCAAGAGCAGTGGGTTCTTGCTCAGCAAGAGATCCAGAAGCTTCTCGAGATCCTGGAAAACAACCCACACCTCGTTGTTGTCGAGAACGCTGAGGAATGGGAGGACGATGAGAAGCACCCAACCATCGATGAGAAGGAGACTTTCAAGGTCCCAGGAAGTGTCGTGTCTTTCGTCGAGAGACTTGGTGATGAGCTCACACGGGTCTTGCAGGCTGTCGACCCCCACACCGCCGAGTACGTTGAGCGCTTGAGCGACGAGGCCGCATTGTACGCCAACATTGTCCGGGCTCAGATTTACGGCGAGCGTCTTATGTCCAACAAACAAGTTGAGATCTCTCAGGATACCGTTAACCGCGCTGTCATGAGGAGATTGGAACACATCTACTTCAAGCCATCGCAGGTAGTCGACATTTTGGAGGAGAAGACCTGGGAGGCGCTATCCTCAAAGTCCGACTCAAAGATCACTTCACGCGCAAACAAGGGCGATGCTGGATTCACCGTCAAGACCCTCTGCTCATACCTCTTCAAGAACAGCGATGGCATTATTCGTGCTCGCGCCATGCTCTGCCAGATCTATTACCTTGCCCTTCACGACTCTTACTACCAAGCACGCGACATGCTCCTCATGTCTCACTTGCAAGAGACTATCAGCAGCTTCGACATCTCCACTCAAATCCTCTTCAACCGTACCCTCACTCAGGTCGGACTCTGCGCGTTCCGTGCCGGTCTGGTCTACGAGGCACAAAACTCTCTGCAAGAAATCTGCGGCAGCCAGCGTCAGAAGGAGTTGCTTGCTCAAGGTCTTCAATTGCAAAGATACTCACAAATCACCCCTGAGCAAGAACGTCTTGAGCGTCAACGCCAGCTTCCATTCCACATGCACATCAACCTCGAACTCCTTGAGTGTGTCTACCTCACCTGCTCCATGTTGCTTGAGATTCCTCTCCTTGCCCAGGTCGGCTCCTCGCCCGATATCAAGAAGAGAGTCATCAGCAAGTCTTACCGTCGTATGTTGGAGTACCACGAGCGCCAAATCTTCACTGGACCACCTGAGAACACTCGTGACCACGTTATGCAGGCTTCCAAGGCCCTTGCTTCAGGCGAATGGCGCAAGGCTGCCGAATTCATCACCACCATCAAGATCTGGGAGCTGCTTCCACAAGCGTCCAAGATCAAGTCGATGTTGGAGCAGCAAATCCAGGAAGAGGGTCTCCGCACATATCTCTTCACCTACGCACCATACTACGACACTCTCGCCATCAACCACTTGGCCTCTATGTTCGACCTCCCTGAGCGCAAGGTCGCCGCCGTGGTCAGCAAGATGATCAGCCACGAGGAGCTTGCTGCTGCCCTTGACCAGGTCAACAGCGCCATTATCTTCAGGAAAGGTGTCGAGCTCAGCAGACTGCAAAGTCTGGCTCTCACACTCAGCGACAAGGCTAGCGGCCTTATCGAGAGTAACGAGAGGACACTGGAGACAAGGACACAGGGTACTGCAAACGCCTTTGAGAGGCAGGGCGGACAAAGAGGTGGCCGTGGTGGTCGTGGTGGTGGTAGAGGCGGTCGTGGCGGTAACAGAGGCGGTGCCTTCAGGGGAGGAGGAGGCGGCGGTCAAGGTTTCACTGGCGGTGTTCTCGGAAATGCAATCAGGACTTGAGAAACACCAGGATATTTGGGCGCTAGCGGGCATGGCTAGCAGCATCATGCGTAG
>Ga0058704_10001383_pt1 | contig 11394 bp, 8 predicted proteins | sample AgamicMgSfe_FD_71363 | JGI IMG/M metagenome (GOLD analysis project Ga0058704, IMG submission 71363) | Agave microbial communities from Guanajuato, Mexico - Mg.Sf.e | ecosystem: Host-associated > Plants > Phyllosphere > Phylloplane/Leaf | place: Guanajuato, Mexico | collected 2012-05-30 | reverse complement strand
CATATGATGTTTTCAATATGTGCGCCGCCAATGTCGGTAGTATTCTAGTCGCGACCTCGAAAGAATCTGGAATCTGCGCATCGACTCTGTAATGGACAACTTCATTGGCGCGCGCTTGACTAATATTGACCGTTAGGCAACATGTCTCGTTGCGGAGGAGGGCTGTGCAGTGAAGCCAAGGAAGGCTGAAGGAGTATCAAAAGTACATCACGCATGCTGAACTACAATATATCATTCGCATTATTAAGAACCCCCTTCACCATTGATTGAGTGATGCAGAAAACATTCACATGGGGCACTATCTCATAGCCCGCGCTAATCAGATATCGGATATTATTGTGTATTGATGGTCATAGAATGAGGCGTCTCGTCCAGATGTCGAGACTAGATACTATTTGCTATACTTTCGTGGTACGTACCAAACGTAGTTGATATTGGAGTAGAACTATCAAAGTACACAGATGTCTGGCATTCTGCCAGCAGCATGGCGATCAAAGACAATCGAAATCACATTCACAACCAACAATCATGTGATAGATGAAATATTTTAATAGCATAAAGAAAATGCTTCTTTCCCTTTTTACTATACACGCTCCAATTCTACATCTGCAATCACCTGTCTAGAACCATAACCTAAGAGAAGTTTGAGGTAAAGTTCTTGACAACATCCCTAAGCTTGGCCTCGAGGTCCTTGCTGAGAGCACCATCCTTGGTGATCTGGTTGAGCAGGTCCTGCTGGTCGGACTTCAAGTGGGAAAGGAACTCAGACTCCCATCTGAGAATCTTGGCAACTGGTACTTGGTCAAGGTGACCGTTGACACCGGCGAAGATGAGAGGAACCATCTCGTTGACGGCCATTGGGGAGTACTGCTTCTGCTTGAGAAGCTCGGTAAGTCTCTCACCACGGTTCAAGGTCTGCTTGGTGGCGGCATCCAAGTCGGAGCCGAACTGGGCGAAGGCGGCAACCTCACGGTATTGGGCCAAGAAAAGCTTGAGGGAACCAGCGACTTGCTTCATGGCCTTGAGCTGAGCGGCGGAACCGACACGGGAGACAGAAAGACCGACGTTGATGGCTGGACGAACACCCTTGTAGAAGAGTTCGGCTTCCAAGAAGATTTGACCGTCGGTGATGGAAATGACGTTGGTTGGAATGTAAGCAGAGACATCACCACCCTGGGTCTCAATGATTGGGAGAGCGGTAAGGGAACCACCACCGAGCTTGTCGTTCATCTTGGCGGCACGCTCGAGGAGACGAGAGTGGAGGTAGAAAACGTCACCTGGGTAGGCCTCACGTCCTGGTGGACGACGGAGAAGCAGAGACATTTGACGGTAAGCGACCTGTGCGGATGGATATTAGTGATACTGATACGTTTGAAGGCTCCTGAAGGGTCCGGGTGCACTCACAGCTTGCTTTGACAAGTCGTCGAACACGATCAGGGCGTGCTTGCCGTTGTCTCTGAACCACTCGGCGATAGAGGTACCAGTGAATGGAGCAATGTACTGAAGAGGAGCAGCCTCGGAGGCGGTAGCGGCAACGACGATGGAGTACTTCATGGCGTCGTTCTCCTCAAGAGTCTGGACGAGCTGGGCGACGGTGGAACGCTTCTGACCGACGGCGACGTAGACACAGTAGAGCTTCTGCTTCTCGTTGCCACCATCGTTGAAACGCTTCTGGTTGAGCATGGCATCGAGGGCGACGGCGGTCTTTCCGGTTTGACGGTCACCAATGATCAACTCACGCTGACCACGGCCGACTGGAACCATTGCATCGACGGACTTGAGACCGGTCTGGACTGGCTCACGGACGGACTGGCGAGGAAGAATACCGGGAGCCTTGAGCTGAGCACGACGCTTCTCGGTGGTCTTGATTGGACCCTTGCCGTCGATTGGCTGACCGAGGGCATCGACGACACGACCAAGCATGGCTTCACCGACTGGGACATCGACAATCTCTCCGGTACGCTTGACGGTCTCACCCTCCTTGACGAGACGGTCAGAACCGAAAAGCACAACCTATGTGGTGTAAGTTTTTGGGCGTAAATGTGTTGCAAAATCCAATACATACACCGACTTGGCCGGCTTCCAAGTTCATGCACATTCCCTTGACACCAGAGGCGAACCTAGTTGACCATCAATATCGATTGTCTGTGACTTGTTGATTTTGAAACGTACTCGACGAGCTCCTCAGCCTGGACGTTGCTCATACCGTGGACACGGGCAATACCGTCACTGTGAACCGAAAAGTCAGCCAACCGTCCATTTTGTCTCCATTTCTCTTTTTGATTTCTGATATTCGTACCCAACGGAAAGAACGCGACCAGTCTCGGCGAGAGAAGCTTCCTCCTGAACACCACGGATGCGCTGCTCAAGGATGGAAGAAACCTCAGTTGGAGAGGCCTTGTCGGCATAGCTGCGAACGGACTTGATGGCGACTGGGGCGACACGGTTCTGTGAGAATCATCGTATTAGTGTCCATTGAGGTTTTGACGAAGCCATTGAAGTGATGAAAGGATGGTTTGATGGCGATTGATGGCTTGAATGTTGAGGGCAAGTAGGTGAAACTAACCACTCCGACTCTGGAGCTGACCGAGGCGGCGGCAACCGCCCTCGTGCTTGTGCGCAAGGCAGTGCGAAACATTTTTGTGATATTAGAGACTCGAGGACAACTGGTCCACTGCCTTTAGAGAGGATGATGGTGAGTGGAGAGTGAGTTGAGGAGCTTTCGAGAGATGTCGGGACAGCAAGGCGACGAGCTTTGCTTTCCATGTCCGTGCTCGTCCCATTTTCGTCTAGCTGTTGTTCGGAAAGTCACGTGGTTCCAATTGAGCCTCAAATAAAGATAATGTATGTTTGAAATTATTCATCATAATTCTTTCTGGATAATTAAGTAATGATCGTTATGAGAGAATTTTGAAGCTGAGATTGAATGTTCCTCATCAAAAATCAAGTTCGATATTGTATTTACTCTGCCATTTCACAACCAGCTCGACTCGCTGCTAAACGCTTTGCTTTGGATATCACAGGCTAAAGGACTGAAATCAAGAATCGGTGGCAAATTGATGTGCTTCATCGTTTTCGCAGATCCATTAGTTTACTGCCCCATTGGCGTGACCATTGACAGCCTTCTTGTTCCTCGAGGCTCTGAAATCCGAGACCTGCTTCTGGATGGCCTTGTCGATTCTCGATTTCAGTTCAGGTCTGTAGCCAAGCATGAAGAGAATCTCCATCCATACGAAGAAAGGAGCGAGAAAGATAGCCTGAACCAAGTTATCGAGCAGAGCTGGTGCGCGACCCTCAAAGACTCCATGTCCGACGAACTGCGCGATCCAGCTGAAGAGATGAATAGCGATAGCCCAGTGATAGGCTTGCGCTCCGTAAGTAGAGGTAAGATAGTTCGAAGCGGCAGTACTTCCAACAAGTATCGGCGCCAGCATTGCTCCAGCGACGGGTTCCAGTAATATGTAGAAACTGGTGTAGATGAAGCATGCAATCGTTCCTACATTGGCAGGGAGATATGGAACTTGCAGAGCATCGGGAACCGGTAGCGAAGGAGAACTCGTGCCCTTTGTTCATTAGTATACTTATGTTTTCTCGACGTACGGAGGACGTACGAATAGGAAAGCGGTCAAAAGAATCATTGGCACGCAGGTTACGTGAATCGCTATATTGACCTGGGAGCAATTAGATCGATTAGGAATCTAAACCATGGTTTCAAACTGACAGGATCATGGTGGTATGCTCCATACTGCAAATCATCAGCATTATATCCCTGGAAATGCGTTCCAAATACGTACGAATTGGAGTTGCTTCTCCAAATTGAGTGCCATCTCAGGAATTGCTTCTAGATCAGGTTTGCAAAGGACGAAGTAAGGTAGAAGCTGGATTTATCACTCCGACATGTAGGTAAAGATATACTGCAACCGCTAATTTGTACTGCCCACCCCACGCGAAGACGAGGCTGGCTTGTGACAGCAGCGAAACACGAAAGATGGTGAGATCTTGACGGCGTTTCACGGTTGATGCGGCTGGCCGAGGCAGAATGATGTCCGGATTGCGCTGCGATTGCGGTAAGTTACCGCGACACCTTTGCCTTTTGACCACCTCGCTTAATTCATGGTATCGCCAAGATTTATGTCCGGATATCAGAGTGCCCTAGGCAGCTTTCGCGCATGTGACGGTCAAACAACCTCATCTTCTCTCTTTCGTCGACCTCTTGCCAGAGCGAGAGGCTTCCTTGCAGCATCCATTCAACCTAACTTATAGTCTCCTGCTCCTCTCATCGGACTTTGCAGATTCACGCCTCGACTCTCGACTACCCCAAATTGGCGTGCGCGCTTGAACATCGATATACCAGATCGCGCATTCGACCGACTCTTGGACAGTACCGAGCGTATCTTAATCGACTGCGGAAGTCACCTGAGCGATTGAACCTATTCGTTGCGCCATTGTGCGACCCTTAGACGACCACAATGTTCTTCCTTCACGACATGGAACGGGTAGTGAACCTGCATCCTTCATACTTTGACAAGGACACACACAAATATGTCACGGACACACTATATCAAGATGTCGAGGGAACAAACACGGGCAACTTTTATATCGTCTGTGTGGTGAATGTGCTGGATGTTTCTGAGCCGCGCGTTCTACCTGGCAGTTCTTACGGCGAGTTCACAATCAGCTTCAAGGCTGTGGTATGGAGGCCGTTCAAAGGAGAAGTTTGCGATGGTATGGTCAGCAGCGTGGTACCCAATGGATTCTTTGTCGATATTGGACCTCTAAATGTGTTTGTCTCCAAAGCAGTAAGTTTGCGCTTTCCACAAGACAACATCATGCAGATATGAGAGCATGGATGTTGACATACCAAAGATGATTCCATCAGACATCAAGTTCGATGGCAATGCCACACCTCCTCAATTCACCGACAACGCAGACCAAGTCATCGAGCGTGGAACGCATATTCGGGTCAAGATCCGTGGTATCAGAGGTGAAGTTGGTCAGATGTTTGCCATTGCTACGATCAAGGAGGACTACCTCGGGTATGCACATTTCGCACTGCTCATCTTTCTTCATACTGACCTGTTTAGGCCCCTGCTTGAATCTTGAGCATGAGCACGAGTCGTGGATGAATGTGACGATCATTCATTTATTCGTATGAAAAAAAAGGTCTTGTGCTCCTAGCGGACTGGCAGAACGGGTCACGCATGAGATAGGCCTCGAGTTTCTGTCCAGCATACAGGTTCAGCAAAGGAGCGTGGCTGATAGCCAAAAGTTTTGCATACTGCATACTTCTTTACGAGATACCCATGTCGCATGGTGAATGCATGACGACTGTCCAGAAGAGCACAATAGCACGAAATAGAAATGCCATAACGATATGACATGCACGATTTCTCAATGTCGCGTGCCTGTAAAGTACATACCGCATTTGGTTGTCAATAGAATTCTGGCAGCCTTCCGGAAACTCACTGCCTCATGCAGGGGAACAAAGCCGATCCGGGGTCAACCAATCTTGAATCGCTTCAATTGTCGATCTTACAGATTACTGCTTCACTATTCTATTTATACATTGATTGAATGATTACTTGACACTTTGGAGCACCGCGATCGTTATACACATTCTACTCGGCGTGATACTGCGAGCGTTGCGACCGTATCGCTCCTCTACCGTCCAACCCGAATCGATCACTCAAACTCCCACCTCACGTTATCACCGTATCATGGCTCGAGGCGAGCATGCACATACTGAGGAGTCATTGCCATTGACCGGAAACATCGAGCGTACAAACGATACCGAAGAGACTCCCAGAGCATCGGCTTCAACAGAATCAACCACATCACTCATCCTTGACCACTTATCGAGCGGCGCATCAATGAAGGAGACCAAGGAAGGACTTTACCGCGACGGACCGGATCAGGAATTCGACGTCGAGGACGGCCCAGTATGGCAACAGCAAACAAAACCAGCGGACAGAAGAGCCAGGAAGGCATTGTGGATCTTCGCGGCCGTAGCAATTGTAGGATGGGTCGCAGCGCTATTCCTCTTCATAAACAGCGGATCACATAAGCCCATGTCGAGTCGCCCTCATAACCCAGATAAGACGGAGACCATAGGGCATGGAAAGAAGGTCACATTGAACCAGATCCTCAGAGGGGAATGGTACGCGAAGCAGCATGGTATCTCATGGATTGATGGACCAGATGGAGAGGATGGATTGCTGTTACAACAAGGCGGCGAGAATGGCCGAGACTGGCTCGTCGTGGAAGATGTTAGGTACATGGAGAAGCCGACACAACTCAAGGAGACTAGCAAGACTCTCATGAAGAACGGCTACTTCAACGTTGGTCAAGAACGTGTCGAACCAAGTCATGTCTGGCCAAGTCCAGATCACAAGTACGTGCTTGTACAGTCGGATCGTCAATCAAACTGGAGACATTCGGACACTGGCAGATACTGGATATTCAATGTCGAAACACAGACTGGTGAGGCACTTGATCCTGGAAATGTCTACGGTAGAGTGCAGCTCGCCTCGTGGTCTCCTCAAAGCGATGCCATTGTTTTTACTCGCGACAACAATATGTACTTGAGACGCTTAGGAGAAGACACAGTCAGCCGCATCACGCTTGACGGTGGTCCAGATCTATTTTACGGCGTTCCGGATTGGGTTTACGAGGAAGAAGTCTTCCACGGTGCCAGTGCTACTTGGTGGTCTGGCGACGGAAGATATGTTGCTTTCCTGCGCACAGATGAGTCTGCAGTACCCACCTATCCTGTCCAATACTTCTTCTCTCGCCCTAGCGGTAAAAGACCAAAAGACGGCGAGGAAAACTACCCAGAGGTTCGCGAGATCAAGTACCCCAAAGCTGGAGCACCAATGTCGATTATCAACCTTCAGTTCTACGATATTGCAAGCAAAGAGATCTTCACCGTCAAGATCGATGGTGATTTTCCAGACGATGATCGTCTCATTACCGAGGTGGTCTGGGCTGGTAAAACTGGCCAAGTTCTTATCAAGGAGACAAATCGTGAGAGCGATATCGAAAAGGTCGTTCTGGTTGACGCTCATGCTCGCCAAGGACGTACTGTAAGGGAGACAGACGTCAACGCAATCGACGGTGGATGGTTCGAGGTATCCGAGAGCACGACTTATATTCCGGCTGACCCTTCAAATGGTCGTCCCCACGATGGTTACGTCGACACTGTCATTGACAACGGCTATGACCACCTGGCGTACTTTAGCCCTATGAACAGTTCTTCTCCAGTCATGCTGACTTCGGGTCGTTGGGAAGTCGTCGACGCACCGTCGGTGGTCGATTTGAAGAACAACCTTGTCTACTTCACCTCGACCAAAGAATCGTCGATTCAGCGTCACATCTACAGCGTCAAGCTCGACGGTAGCGAGCTGCGTGCGATGACCGACACAAGCAGCGCAGCCTACTACTCCGCTTCCTTCTCAAAAGCCGGCAGCTTCGCTCTCCTGTCCTACAAAGGCCCAGGCATTCCCTGGCAAAAAGTTATGAACACACCTTCATCCTCGGAAGAAACCTCCATCGTCATCGAAGAGAACAAGGAACTCAATGCTCTCGCGACCAAAACCGAGCTGCCTATCGAGATCTACTCAACCATCAATGTCGACGGCTTCGACCTCAACATCGTCGAGCGCCGTCCGCCCCACTTCGAACCCAAGAAGACCTACCCGGTCCTCTTCTACCTCTACAACGGCCCAGGTTTCCAAGAAGTCGACCGCAAATTCAGTGTCAACTTCCAATCGTACATCGCCAGTAGCTTAGGCTACATCGTCGTGACCCTTGACGGTCGCGGTACCGGCTTCCTCGGCCGCAAAACTCGCTGCATCATCCGCGGCAACATCGGACACTGGGAAGCCCACGACCAGATCGCCGCAGCCAAGCACTACGCCAGCAAATCCTACGTCGACGCCGATCGCATCGCTATCTGGGGCTGGTCATACGGTGGCTTCATGACACTAAAAGTGCTCGAGCAAGACGCCGGCCAAACATTCAAATACGGCATGGCCGTGGCCCCCGTGACCGACTGGCGCTACTACGACAGTATCTACACAGAGCGCTACATGCACATGCCACAGCACAACCCAAGTGGCTACGATAACGCGACCGTCAGCAACGCGACCGCGCTGGCGCAGAACGTGCGTTTTCTCGTCATGCACGGTGTCGCGGACGATAACGTGCACATGCAAAACACCCTCGCGCTGCTGGATCGGCTCGACATGGCTGCTGTCACGAACTACGATGTTCATTTCTTCCCTGACAGTGATCATGGGATTTACTTCCACGGCGCGTACCGCGTTGTTTATCAGAGTGAGTACCCATCGACTTTCTGCGTGCTGTTCGAGGATCGTTGGCTAATTCGTTTGCAGAACTTAGTGATTGGCTTGTTAATGCTTTCAATGGCGAGTTTTTGCGCATGGAGCAGCCTAAGCCTGATGGGTTTATTGATTAGAAATTGTACGGCGAATGGATGAAGCGGCGTGAAAATCCTGGAATCACGGATAGAGAAATGTAGCAGTCTTTCATTGCGATATAAGTTGCATAGGGCGGTGAATGGCGCATCGAGAGTCAGGGTTTGATACCAGTATGTGGTTGAAATAGGGGTTTAATGCATTTGTCACTCACTACCTGAGCTCGCCTGTAATCATCGTCTTTCTAGAGATTGAGAGGTTAGGCAAATGGGCCTATATACTACGGCGGGATCGTGCCATGAATGCTCTAGTGAATCGTCGCTTGGTGTTGCACCCTCTCAATCAATCGTACATCGTCTGTAGGGTGAGGTCCTGCTTCATGCGGTGTCCATCTTGTCGTCATCGTCCTTTTTGTCCTTGCCCGCGCTTCCGCTACCGCTCGCTTCACCATTCTGATTCAGTAATGGCTGACTCTCGCCTTCGCCCTGCTTGCCCTCCTCGGGCACGCTCTCCAACTGTGTCTTGCCCTCTGCTTGCCCCTGCTGCGCCCTCTCGCGCTCTTGTCTAGCATTCTCTTCCTCCATACTCATTCTCAGCGCAAGAGCCAACTCTGGGTCCATGGATGGATCGACGCCGAACTCGTAGTCTCCACCTCCTTGTGCGCCGCCTGCGCCTTCACCCTCTGCATCACCGCCACCGCCTCTTGGACCACCACCCTCGCCTGCTAGTATCGGACTGGCAACGACAATATCCGAAAGAAGATTTGGTCCCGGGTGTACAATTTCCAGATGTGAGCCGTCACCTCCCTTGACTGCCTCGTTGAATGCCTGGAGCTTCGATGTCGTCTCGTCTCCCAACTCCCCCAAAGCGATGATATCGATATTGACGTTGTTCTTCTTCATTCTCTTTGCTAGCTTCACCAGAGATGCTTGTGATTCTGTGGCGTCCGACAGTGGGGAGCAAGTGAAGACGATAATCCGTTGTCGTTGAGACTTGTTCTGGCGGTGCTTGAGTGCAAGAGAGGCAATCATGATGGCGGTGTGTAGGTGTGACTGTCCCCTGATCTTCGTCCTGTGTAGACCATCGAGAACATTGCCTGGGTTGGTGGTGAGTGTGGTGAGGACTTCTGGACCTGAGCCGCCCATGCTCATGAGTCCGACGGAAGATTCGGGGTTCGCTTGAGTCTTGTATTGAAAGATGAGATTTGTGCAGTCGGCTTGAGCTTCCCAGCGAGATGGAACATAATCGCCGTTCCTACTGCTCTCGCTGTTGTCAACACTAGGCATTTGTTAGTCTGATGTAGCTGGGAGTGATGATCGCGTGCGTACACTATCATGGTCGCCTCCAACCCCATTTTGACGGTGATTTAGTGAAAGAGCAAGATGGTGAAGTTTTCGAGTTGAATGTGAGCGATTACGAGATCTGGTGAGTTGAAGGTATGTGACAGAGGATTGCGATTTAGTGAGGACAGGCGTTGATGATGAAGAAGCACATGAATGCCAGATGGACGTGGAAGCTCCGACATCAGCAGTGAGGCTCTACGGGATCAGCCGAGACAACGTCAGTCCGGCTTCCCGGGCCGTCACTCCGTTGTTAGGCACTGTTTACTCCACGCGAAACATTGATGCAATCGTTCTTCCACCCATCTCGAGCATCTCGGACTAGATTTATTCCACAAACACAGCATTTAGATATTTGAGCATTTCTCATCAGCTCAAACATCTTTCATAGTCATGGTGACCACTCCGGATCGAAGAGCGGCCCCCGAGCCTTCAATATCAATGATCGCGATCACAGAGGCACAGAAGCAGGCCTTGGTAGACAATCTTCAACTTGAGAGTACGTATTCCGAGCTTATCTATGTTTGTCATCGCGTACTGATATCTCTAGTCACTGAACGAGCGCGTAAACTTCGCGCGCAATCTGCGTTACAAGCACAAGGACTTCGCGTCAGGCTCGAAATGCGCGTCAACAGAATACCCCAGGCATTGAGAAAGACAAACATGCAAGATCTTCTGGACAAGTACTCGGCAAAGGCAGAAGTGTTGCCAAGGCAGAATGCGCCTACCGCACCAGTGCAAAAGCAGGCGACTGTAAGCCCAGTCATGAATCGAGGTGTCAAGAGAGCAAGGTAGGCCACTGTTCACGGGCGAATAAGCTCAGAAATTGACATATTGTAGTGACGCCTTGCACGTATCAGACAAGGAAAATGAAGCGCCGGAAGTCGTAACACTGGAGAACCCAAAGAAGCGAGCCAAAACTGCTGTTTCCACTGTTGCTGCCAACACCGCAGCAAAGGCCGCCAAAGCAGTCACACGAAAGCCTGTACCAGGTCAGGTGTTGTCACCCAAATCTCACAATTCACGCACTCTGCCGACATCACCGATTAAGATCGCGTCGCCGATCAAGACATTCGTGCCACGTCCAGCAAGCCCCGCAAAGCCCTTGTTGACCGGTCCAGCCCCGATAACCAAGCCCACAAGGGCACCTTCGAGGCAGGTCAAGAGACCAGCGCCTGTTACCGCTGTATCATCACAATCAGTACAGCATGAGGCACAGAGAAAACCAAGCGCGCGAAACAGTTCAGACAGTGATTCAACCGCCACGACAACAATCATGAAGAAATCTGCTGCAACAGCTAAGAGTACCAAAGCAGCACCGAGCACAACTACCAAGAAAGTTGGAGGCTTTAAGGGTGCCATCGCGAGTCTGACGGGAAGCAAACGAGGCAAGAAAGCCGCCGAAGCAGCACCAGCGCCAGTACCAGAACCGGCCAAAACAACAACAATCGGAGGCAGAACGCTTCGGAAAAGAGGGTGAGCACATCCGTCCGCCTTTCCTAGCGCACATCCATCCATTATTACCGTACTGTACCACATCGGATCTGGCGGGCTCCCGAGCTCGACTGCCGAACTCTGCTCTCTTTCTCGCTCATTACTGCCAAAAATGTACGTGTACT
>Ga0058704_10001382_pt1 | contig 11396 bp, 13 predicted proteins | sample AgamicMgSfe_FD_71363 | JGI IMG/M metagenome (GOLD analysis project Ga0058704, IMG submission 71363) | Agave microbial communities from Guanajuato, Mexico - Mg.Sf.e | ecosystem: Host-associated > Plants > Phyllosphere > Phylloplane/Leaf | place: Guanajuato, Mexico | collected 2012-05-30 | reverse complement strand
TTACACTTCCTCATGTTTTGTGGCAAGCGCAGGACGAAGTCCGGCTCGTTTTTGCCGACTTGGAAGGCAATGAAGTACCAAGAGCGAGAAGTGCAGGAAGGGAAGGAACGACTTCTCGAAACTTGCGTCAAACTCCAACTCCGCAATCGGCCCGACCTCCAAACAACCTCACCTTGCACAACTCCGAACCCCGCCAAACACCTGTGGAATGGACTCTTCACCACAACTACGCCACATCCTCTCAGCCATGGCCGAGCAAGATCCAACGAAACTGCCGACTCCATCCTCGTGTATAGCCGGTACATACGTCTCAACGCCACAACGAACCTCGTTGCGTTACTGACGATAAATGGCTAGACTTCTGCTTGGTCCCCATAGGCACACCCACGGCTTCCGTCTCGAAAGAAGTTGCCGAAGTCCAGAAACTATTGAAGAAGTCCGGAGTCAAATATAGCATGCACTCAGCCGGCACGACGATAGAGGGTTCCTGGGACCAATGCACAACCCTAATCGGCCAATGCCATAGCCTTCTCCACGCCAACGGCGTTGTGAGAATCCAAAGCGATATCAGGATCGGTAGCAGAACGGATAAGAAGCAGAGTTTTGATGACAAAGTCGCTGCGGTGGAGAAATTACTTGCTGAGGACAGAGAAACCAACGGTTAGCGACTTGGAGCAAACAACTGGTAGGCGTCTGGAAGTGGAGCTATTAGTTGAGGAGTCTATAGTACAGTTATATCCTAACGCAATCCGTCAAAATGGACAGGTGCGAGTCCCGTCCAAGGTGGTATCATGTTACGCCATCCCCATCACCCAATGAGTCATTCATGCGCCTCCCATACCCTGAGGTGTTACTTTTTAACCCAGTCCGTCCACCCAAACAACGCCACGCTGTCTTAACCACAGATGCCAAACCAAGCAATGCTAACACAAATTCAGGAAACATAAGCAGGCGGCGCCTCGCCATCCATCCCTCCTTCTTCCTCCGGCCGCCAAACATTCCCAGAACCAGCCTGCTGCTTCGTCTTCTCCTCAGCAACTCGTCTGGCAATCTCATTCGCCATCTTCATCATCCACGCTTGCTCCAGGATCCCACCCGAGCTACCTTCGTTGCTGAGCGCACCGAACGCTGGGGCCAGGTTCTTGAGGCTGAGATCCGAGGCTGAACGTGATAGACTTGCTGCCGGTCGTGTGGGCAATGTCTGCATACGCGGAAGTCCTTGTCGCTTCGGTCGCTTTTCCGGCTCGACCACCTTCTCAGGGAGGAACATAGATGCGCGCGGGGTCTGTTCGTCATCCTCATCTGGTACCTGGTGGAACGAGTGTCTATTCCGCGGCGTCGCAGGCCGTCCTCGAATCGTGCGTTCTCGATCCAGACTCATATCCTCTTCCGGCGAAGGCCGGAAGCCTACTTTCTTCTTCTTCTGCGGACTTCGAGGTGGTGTTGTGATCTCGCCTTCTCGCAAAGCACTTCCGGGGAGAGTCGTCGGCTCGGTAACAGCTATACTCGGTCCTCCTGCGGAACCCGCGGAACCCGCGGAACCTGCACTCCGGTCTGCGCTCTCGGGGTAGCCGCTAGATACACTTGCCGCATCGCTGTGGTCAGCCTCACCTCTGTCTTTCCGGAGATTGACGACTCGGTGCTTCTTCTTCCGGCCGGTTCGTGATCGGGATGCGGTGCTGCCGAGGCTGTATACGGTGGGTGCTGATGTCATACTGGAGAGTGTTGGTCTGGTAGCGTGAGAAGGCGCGTCTGATGTCTGTGAAGAAGCTGCTGAGGACCAGCCACCTTGACTGCCGAGCGTGGACTGTATTCTTGACAAAGTCGTAGGTCGGTGAAGGGGTGTACTGGTGCCGTTACTTAGATCGCGATCTGCTGCGCTCGCCCAGGCACGATATACTGTATCCCGGATGCTAGGCGTGAACAGGCTGAGCGTACGTTGGCTCTCTGTCAATGCTGCTAGTCGCAGCATGTTTTTTTGCGAGAACGATGCATACAGCTCGTTCGGCGCATCAAGCGTGAAGGGCACATTTCCCTCTAGCGGCATCCCATACTCATCTGTTGGCTGCTGTGCCGGACCCGCGAACGGATCTACAGGCACTTGCTCCGCCATCTCCTCCCTTACCTTCTCGCTTTCTACACTCTGCTGGTACTCTGGACTGAACATCCTCAGACTCAGCCTATGTATGATGGCCGGCAGATCCTCCATGAACAGCACCCTCAGTTGACTCTCGATCGTCTTCTGCAGGTAATCCCTTACGAACGGTATTGAATCGAACGTACTCGATACCTTTAAACTCTCCAGCGGATCATTCCTGAACACCAGTGTGATACCTTTTTGCCTCGAGAAGACCAATATCACGAAGCCCGATAACCTGATATCCGACAGCGTAATCTGCAACGGTATCGTCAACCCCGAGCTCGCCGCCAGCGGCTGTGGGCTCGCAAAAGACGGTTTGGTGCTCAAGTACGTATTCAACGGGTTCGCTTGCACGCGCGTCTTCAGCGTCAGGTACGCATCTCCTGTATAGCTCATCTTGAATATGCCCCGAAACCTATCCTCCGCCAAGTCGCCAATCTCGAGTATCTCCAGGGACGGTGGTGTAGAGCCCAGGTTGAGCTCGTTGACAATGATGTCGTCGACGATGATAGGCGGCTTCGGCGATTTGTTCAGGGAGGATGTGAGCATATCGCGCACGCGATCCGTGTCGGCGATGAGAGGCGACCAGTTGAAGTTGAACGCCATCCCTACGATTGCTCAGGTGCGGCCCGTTGAGAGGCCTGAGGGGGGTATGGTGGTCAAGAGCCTTACGGCGGTTGCAAGCCGGGTTGTCGCGTGCCTCATGGAAGGCTGATAAGGGTGACGACGGTCATGCGGCGAAGATGGAACGCTGTTGAATCGTAAACACGGTTTCGTTCCGTGTTCCGTAGTGTTTCCGAATCGTGCACGCGGTCTGTGTTTGTTGCTATCGCGCCTCAGGTCGTGATGTGGTACATAGGGACTTTGGCTTCCATGTGAAAACAATCGCAGCACCCTGGATCGTCCGGCTTGTTCGTCATCTTTCCGGCTCCTCGGCGACGCATGCCGGGTGCCAGATGTGGAAAGGTCCAGTCTTTTCGGCACCGAACCGTCTCAGGCAAGCGCGTCTCCCAGACCGCGTCCGCCAGAAGTGTTGTTCAGAGCGGAAGTGACATCTCGCTCAGATCATCGCACATAATGGCGAGCACAGCTTTTGCGAGGAACGGCCCTTCGACGCCGTTCGGGAACGCTTCAAGAGCACGGGAAGAAAGACCAGCGAAGCGCAAGAAGGAGCAAAGAGTGGACATATGGTCAAACCTATTACGCCAAACACGCGAAGCGCAAGCTCGGAGTAGGACACAGGCGGTGCAGCATCGGGAGCTGTTGCTATGCGGTGGCTCGCCGGAAGACCAACGAGCGTTTGTGCAGAGCCTTGCGCGACCGCCTCCACCGGCACCGCCATCGAGGAATAGGGACCAGAGACCGCAGAAGCCGAAGGGTGAAGTGAAGTTGAGCAACCGGTATGCGTATGGATATGGGCACATGACACTGTACTCGCCGCCGACGCAGCAAGGAATGGGTATGCTAGGCCAAGAGGCAGAAGAGGTTGCGGGATTGGAGCTCCATACGCTGCCTGAGCCGGAGATGGCGTATGAGCAGACGTCGAGGAGATTGCTGGGTCCTGATGAGAAGAAGGAGAACGCGAACGCGAACGCGAACGAGACGGATGGGGACGAAGCTTTTGCAGGCGGAGACGTGCCAAAGGAGGAGCGGAGACGTCCTGCTGTTGCAGTGCTACTATCCTGGAAAGAGCCCTGGCGCTTCCTCAGCCTCCTCCGGCGCTGGCTGCAGTTACTGGCACGGTCTCTTTTGCCAGCCGACACAGCATTCGAGGACCCCATCGCCGTGTTGAAGGAGTACAAGCTCTCATTGACCGTTATTGTGCAGCACGTTGAGGCACAAGAAGGACTAGAGAGAGAAGGTTACAGAGAAGAGAGCTTCGACTACATCTCACAATGCCTCCGGACTTGCATCCTACCTCTATCAGCCGCGCTGGTGTATACTACTAGTAGTCCGCCGCCTCAGCAGCCTGGCTCGGCGCTATCGGAGGTGCAGAAAGTGCTGTTCAGCAGTCTCTGCTTGGATCTAGGCCCGTTGTCACCGGCGCCGGCTAAGAGCACAACAACGGCAAAGAGGGATGATCTGGTACCCAAGCACAACGTGGTCGATAGGATGGCGATCGTTGTGCCGAGTGGTTGGGACAGCGTGGGCAAGATACGCTTGCTGTCTGAGAACTTCTCACCTGAGGCGGTCATGGAAGCGTGGGGTGTAGACATGAACACACCTATCCAACAACCTCAACAGTCAGCACAACCTGCGCCAGAGACAGAAGAGTCCGTGCCAAAAGAGGACCAACAAACCAACGGCGGCGCCGAGCAATCCGTCTACGCCACCTCAGACATCAGCTCAGACGACGAAGAACCAGCATCCCATCTCCTCTCCTCCTCCAAACAACAACCACAGTCCGCCATCGCACACTACGAACAAGCTGTCCTGGACCCCAATGCCCACAAAGCGCCCAAACCTCCTGCAATAGAAGTCGCCACGAAACCCGACCAGCAGTTCCTAGCCGAAATGCGCACGCATCTTCAGGAGCTGGAGGCGCAAGACGTGGAGAGGGCGAAGAGTAATCCTAGTATGATTAATACCACAGCGGGTTCGCTGAGCAGTGGCCGTATCATCGGTCTCCCCTCCGGCGAGCAAACCGGCGCCCTCCACGATCTGGGAGATGTATCCTTCAACGTCGGAGGCGTGAACTACAACTCAGTGACCGCCGAAGCGGCCATAGAACGCCTCAAGCGTCCTCAGCAGGTCTCGGGTAACCTAGCTAGTCTAGCCAGCTCAGCCGGGTCGGTTGGAGGCGCAGAATCCCCTTCCCTCAGCACATCCCGGAATATAACGCCGCGGCCTCCAAGAAGGGAGGATAGAGAGAGCAGTGGCACACCCCAGCCGCCTCTAAGCTCGACGAAGAGTGAGCTGCCGGTTGATAAGCTGGAGGAGTATTTTGCTAGTTTGATGAAGAAGGGTGGCGGCGGGAGTGCGGGGAGTACGCCTAGTAAGGGGGCGAGATGAGTGGGGGATGTATATGTGTTTGTGTGTTGTGTGTTGTGTGTATTGTGTATTGTATGGTGTAGTTGAAGGCAAAGCGCGAGATCTGGGACTACAACCTGTGCTATCACACGAGGTCGAAATGGGTGGCGACGAGGATTGCCCAGTTGACCATTCCTGTATGTGACGCCCTTGTGTCTCACATCATTCAGCCCAAATGCACCCACAGCAAAACCTACCTGTTGTATGACCTCTACATGTGCTAGATCAAAGCACCTGGCAATGAAGGCTTGTTCACTCCGTGCTCCAGACAGATGTACAATAGAGGCTATTGGTCTTTGGGCGTAGCAAAGAGCACCACATGGGCTTGCTGGTACAGTGCCGTCTTACGAAAAGACGCTTTTGGATATTCCAAGCGTCTGAAGTCGCCAAGCGAGCCAAATTGATGCCACAAAACTGGGGCCATTACCGACTCCGCCTGCCAGAGAACGTGCTAGCCGCTCTCTTGACCGGACTCATCATCATCTCGATGCCTTCACCTAGTCGCCTCCGCCTCATCCCGGGACTATTCATCGTCTCATCGTACTCCTGAGACTCCATGTATACGTGCTCGCCGTCTCTGTTGAGCTTCCAGCTCACCTGTGTTGATGAGTGTGAGTCAGCGTACTAGCTCCAGAGAAGGAATATAGCACCAGAGTGGAGGGAGTGGCAGGCGCGGGTATGGATGATGTGATGGAGGGGGCTTTGGTAGATGGCATTGGGTGGAGTCTGGAGGTGAGGTTGGGGGGTGAGGTTGCGAGGTGAGGTTGCAAGTTGAGGTTGCGAGCTAGCTAATAGTGGTGAAGTCGATGGATGATATCGGGTGAGGTCGCAGATGAGGTTAAGCCAGGTGAACCACCAAGACGACTTACCTTGAAATGCTCGCCTGCGGGTCCTCCTCCACAGGTGCCAGCCAGCTCCTTAGAGGGTGGACTGTTGACAGCGAGAGAGAAGAGGGTGGTCGGTTCGCTAAAGTCCGTGTACCATTCCCAATGTACCAGGAAGTAGACGAGTACCATAAGATTCATCAGGAACACAGCAAGCAGTACGAGATAGAAGACCTTCTGGTATGGTTGATTCCCACCGCTGGCGTATTGCTGTGCACGTAGCGAGGCGTTGAACGACTGGTAATGCCCGAGTTCGATTTGCGAGAGAGTGTAGTTCCAGAACATGACGAACGGTGCGTCTGTGGCAGCTTGGAGCAGAGTACAACCAGCCATTACAGCCAAAGCTTCCGCCATGGATGGAAGCACAGGATTGAGTGCCGGTGGTCCCCAAGCCGGCGCAGTGAGAATGAACTGTGTAAGTAGGCGGGAATTCGACCCATTGCCTTTGAGAGTACCATCGTTAAGAGCGAGACTCTGACCCCATTCGGATGCGATGTTCACCCAATCGTTATTTATCGTATCGTTGCCGCTAGTGGCTTTCGGCACGCTCTCGATGAAGCGAAGTTTGTCGTTGCCATCTTCGCACGTGGCTTCCAGCGTGGCGCCGCTTGCACTAGCATTGTAGCTTGTCGAGCAGTTCGGTGTTATGGACATCTTTAGTTGGCATAGGGCGTAATTCTGGCCGTTGGTAGGGTTCTTCCCGGAGTCAACAAGCCCACCTTTCCCAAGCAGGTAAATCGAGTCACGGCCGTACTGTACGGGTGGTGCTGTATCGTTGATGATCGTATTAAAGTCGAGAGGAAGGCTATCAAAGATCGGCGGCCACTTGGCCGAACCATAAGCTGTTCCCCATTGAAAGACATCGTCAAAGTCGGTGCCGCCAAGATAAGGATCAGTGTGATCAAGCTGCTGCCGCCTCAAACTTGCATTCTTGGCGTCGTCCCACAGGTCCCGCACAAAAGGCTTGAGGGTAGTCTTGTTCATAGTAACGCAAAGCACGTGGACTACCGGCGACGGCACTGACGCCCTGATGTTGTAGCTGCCAAGACCCTCAAGGTCAGCAGGCTGCATGATGTTATTCTTCGCATCGATAGCCGCTTGGATGACGCCAGGGTGTGGCATAGCCATGCTAACGTTATTGATGATCTTTCCGGGAAAGTCTTTCAGGTAGAGCTCCGTTACGTTCGTGCGTTCAATCCAAGGGGCAGCGATCGTCGTGGTGTCAGTCAGTGTGGCAAAACCTTTGGGTCTTTGTGCGAGGTCGGTGCTGCCCGTAGCATTGTCATTGATGGCAGCCCACGTGCCCAGATAGGCGAAGTAGTTGTGGTATCCTGCGGCGGCATGCTCGATTTGTATGCATGTAGTGCCGGCATCATTTGGATCGTATCCCACAGAGATCGGCGTCTGGCAGTTTTGCTCGATATATGCGGGATTGGCGAACTGAGTTTTCACCAACCCTTGCATGGTCTTTGGTGACCATTCCGGCCACTTCAGTTGTGGTTGGACTAGTGCTGTAGCCGCTGAAGTGTACAACATGGCGCAGATAGCACCGAGAAGCGATATGATACCCAACACACTGATACCTGCATATCGCACACCTTCCCATTGAGTGAGCATCGTACCAGGCTGCATGACCTGAGGAGCAGAAAGGTTAGTGACTTTCTCAGGCGACGTCAAGAGCTCTGTTCATCGGCGTACATACCCACGTTCTCATGCTCAGTTCTGCTAAAGTAACGCCCCGTGGTTGCTCTTGCTGGTACGCTCGGCGCGCTAAAGCTTGGCCTAAGAAAGCCACGAGCACCGTTACAAAAGAAAGTTCAACCAACTTGGCCAGAAAGGATGTCAGGAATGCCGCTGATGAGGGTGTGAGAGAGCCATGAGTGCCAACCTTACGGCCGTAACGCGGCTGATGAAGGGCTGTGCCTAGCAATAGTGCCGAAAGAAGTGTAGAGAAGACAGCAAGGACGACAATGGTAACAGAAAAGCAGGTGCCCATCCTCTTCTTGACGCGCTGGTGGCTGCGGCAACTTTCTTGAGGCTCCCAATCATCGTATCTCGACCTGACTGAGATAAGTCCGGCGTCTGACTTAGCGTACAGAGAAGGCTGGAAGCTTGAGTGTAGTGAAGACATCGACTGCTTCCCAAGATACTTTGCTCCGGAGTATGCAGTGTCGAAGTCGTGTGGGCTACCATCGAAGCGCGTGCTTCCAGAGAAGCCTCCAGTTGAAGGCGGTGAGATCAAAGGGTCTGCTGAGCCTGGTGTCTGTTGATCTGGCGTACCCCGAACGGTTGGCGCACGCGGTATAGACTGGATGCTGACGCGCCGGGCTTTAGACACAACACTAGTCCCGATAGCAATGCCGAGTCCATGACCTGGCGTAGAGCTGCGTGGAGCTTGAGTGATGTCGTCTTCCCCAGCGGTGTCTGTGATGCCTTTCTCCATGTTCTCGTCGATGAAAGACACAGATGGTATCCTAGCGTAGCCGGGCCTGTGTCGCGGTGTTGTCGCTGGTGGAGATGTCGCAGCTGTCGCTGTTGACGGAGATGTGTCCGGTGTTTTTCTAAGGTCATCACTGAGCAAACTGCGCTGCTCCGACTCACTATTAGACGCAGACATTATTGTTTGCTCGATGCTGCCAGTAATCACAAAGCCGAGCCGCAGTCGCACGCAGCATGCAGATGGCCACCCGCGACCCGGTGAAGCAAGAATCGAGGCGCGGGAACCTGCAGTCAGTAGATTTCTGGGATTGTGATAGGAGTAGGAAAGAGTGTGCTTCAGTTGAGTGAAGCACGAAATCTTAAGGCTACAACGCCCACTGACGCTTCACGCAAGCTTTCAATGATCGGGTTCTCGACCTACCGGTCAGCCTCAAACGGAACACCTCTTTTCGCGTAACTGCATGAAAAAAGCAAAAGGCTCCCCAAAAGAGGTGTTCCACGGACGGCCGCAGATGTGGCTGAGATAGCTGCTTGGCGGAATGGTGGTACACTGGACGTGCCAAGATACACAGTCCAATGGAGGACAAGCTGGAGCTGAGACATACGCATGAGGTTGGCACCAATGCAAGCCGACAGCTGCTGTCAGGCTTCTCCATTTCACCTCGGCGTGCGGTACGAGACGAACCCGTTCGCTATGGACGAACAGCCGGTGTAGAAGGTGGTAGTAATCGACGTTCAAGCAGTGTCAAGATAGCTGCGGTAGTGTTTAATAGTTTGTGAACGAACAGTCTGGGCAGACTCATCGCGGACGTGGCGACCGGAGGTGGTAGCTCTGGTTAAGGTGGGGTTTCGGGTAATGCTCGTTCGCCATCTCTGCGCACATCGAGAAACACACATGATCGTGTGCAGACCATCGCTCATGTCAAAATCAATCTGTTGTCAGTGCAACGTATGGTCACCGCGAAGTCGTTGGTGAGGTTCTCGTGCAAATCTCGCGCCTGGAGCTAAGCCGTTCTGGGTGCTTTAGGATTCTTTCGAGCACATCAACGCGTGTTCAACCTTCCGTCCAGTTCTCACTGCGAGGCAACTTCACAATCAGAACCAAAGAACTGGGCGAGAGATTGACCACTCGGCATAACAATAGCAAAGAAGATCGCGACGGACACGATGCTGCGGTCTGTGAAATCTACGAGAAGCGAAGTGTATAAATCGCTGTGAGCGAGGCACAGTCAAGTTCTGTATCGAACGCTCCCTACACGTCTCGCACTATACTGATGAACCCGACAGCCTCACTAAATTCCTGGTACTGCTCTCGCTCCGCCATAAGAGCGTGTTCATCATGACGCGGTAGTATTTGGACTAACGCCGCCAGAAGAGAAGGCAACAGGCGGCCTCGGGGCCCACTCGTGGAAAGCTGCGCTCCCTTCCGAAGTTGCCTGGAAAGGCGACACGCCTTACTTCAGTGTCACCTTCTCACCGATGGCTTGACTGTGATGGGAGGCGGTATGCCCTCCGACGATGGCTACCACCACCACGCCACTTCATTCCCATTGCTGAGAGCCAATGCCCTCCATTTTCCTTTAGACTAGCCGCGATTACAGCGGAAAGTGGCCATTACGCCTGTCTAATGCTGCATTTTGCCCACTTGGAGACCTCGTTACGACACTTGATGGCCTGTAACCACGTGCCTGAAAGATCTGATCCATATTTCCCGGTGTTACATCGTCATGTTCGGGCTCACTCTGAGAGTTGCCACTGGGATACTAGAGATGGCGCAGTTACGTGCTCTTCAGTTCGGTCACGCACGTTCGCACACGAGGATGAAGCGCATCGTGTGGTGCTCCTGTCGTCGCTCGAAGAAGTCCTGAGTACCGTTCGTCAAGGCTCAGCACCGCCACCCACAGCGCCCAAAACCCGCGATGGACAATGGAGTTGTCTCGGCCGACCTCGATCTGGCTGCGCGATAGCCGCTAGCCGATATTCGAGTGCAGAATCGCTGTTGCCGGTGCCTTAAGGGTTCTCTTCATCGTTTCGGTACTCCACATCTCTATGCGCCCACGTGCACGGCTGCAGCTTCTGGCTCACGGAAAGGTGCCTTAGTAAGGCGCTCGAGGGTCTACTACATCTCGCATTCATCATAGGTCAAGCTTCGTTCGAAGCAGCTGCCGGTGCTATACTGGAGTTGGCCATAGCTTCCGTGTTCGCCCGTTCTTCAAGCTTGGCCTCCAACAGCAGCCCTACGGACCCGTTAGATACAGAGAATCTACGATGTTCAGCCACCCTGCAATATTCCTGCGTTCGTCGATCAGATCTTCCATTGTGCACGTAAAACCGCAATCTATCCCCTTAGTCACATACGCCCTGACGCCGCGCTTGATAGCGTCCTGAACGTGGCGCGATCGCTCCCGCCAGTTTTGTCTCTACTGGCCGGAATCCCAGGGCTTGCTCATACTCGGTGCTGAAGCTCGTCTCATGTGTGGTTCGTTCCGGTTTAGACCGTCATCATGGAGCCGGCGGTCACGAAAGCATGACATAGCACAGCCACGTAGCGTTCGATTAGCTTAATCGTCGTTGGGTTCAAGGCTTTCTTGATTCGACGTACTGCTGGAAGTACAAATCCACGTGGCCAAGGGTGTATCGGTAACCATACCGCATCCGTCATCTGAACGGCATCGACCGTCACTGTCCGCCCTTCGGGATGCTCATGGTCTTCGGTCTACCCGTCCACTCGTAAAAGAAGGCACCGCCGGCTACACCTTCCGGGCAAGTCTAGAGACCTCCATCCGCCACCTTTCCTCTCGCTTGCGCTGGACGTCGCGCCTCCTTGACAAGAGAATCTCGTGCACATGGCGGTGCAAGGAGACCACGAGGTAGCCAGAAGGCATGATGAAGCCTTCCGACTC
>Ga0058704_10001380_pt1 | contig 11399 bp, 9 predicted proteins | sample AgamicMgSfe_FD_71363 | JGI IMG/M metagenome (GOLD analysis project Ga0058704, IMG submission 71363) | Agave microbial communities from Guanajuato, Mexico - Mg.Sf.e | ecosystem: Host-associated > Plants > Phyllosphere > Phylloplane/Leaf | place: Guanajuato, Mexico | collected 2012-05-30 | reverse complement strand
GCACTCGTCTCTGTCGGCCAGCAGCACGACCTAACTGCGTTACTTCCACCACAAAGCGAGGCGTGCACCGGCTAGTTGAGCAAGGCGGCGAAAGCATGGCCGTTTCTGGCAAAGATCGCGATCGACGGACCAGCATCCTCAATATCTTACAAGCAGCCACACTTCAATATTCCTGGTACACAATACCTCGCTCACCTCTCCGCGAGCATATTCCTAACACTGCTCCAATACCCTGGCGTAACCGCCTTCTGCACCTCCTCCTTCGCCAACCACCTGAACTCCTGATCGCCGTACTCGTTCTTCGCCAGATCTGCCTGGCCGGCCATGATCCTGCCCTTCATGAAGAACACCTTCTCGCCGTGCTCTTCTCTCTCCACACCTTCCTCGCCACCGCGTGCTCGGGTAGAAGTCGGCACGAGGTGGTTGGCAGCGAGTGTTGATTTGAAGCCACGCTGGAAGGAGTGGGTGTGGTGGCCGACGGGGTGGTTGCCGACGATCCAGGTGTTCATGTTGATGCCTGCGGATTGGATGAGGATGCGTTCGGCGGCCTGGCAGTATGTCAGTATTCAGTAGCGCGTGGACAGTAGGGCAAAAGGCGAGCAGACGTACCTGGTGCAGGTTCTCCCGTCCATACACCCTATCCTCCGGGAATCGCCACCTGCCATCCTTGTTCTTCACCAAGAGATAGAGACTCCGGTCCAGCTTCCTACTCAGACTCTTCAGGTCGTTGGTCCGATCCGCCTCTGTCACTCGCGGCACCGGCCTCTCAACCTCTACCCTCTGCAACTCCCTCCGCTGTCCCTCTCCTACCCTCGCCTCACCCGTCACAGCCTCGCCATCCTTGTCTGTGTCACCAACCGCTGTATCGTCGACAATGTTCTTGCCTTCAGCATCCCGAATCAGCGCCTCTACTGCATTCTCCGGCTCGGCTGTCTGGTCGCCCACAAGCACTTCGTCGTTCCATCCTTCCTCCCCATATGCGGCATAGACGCCGATGTCTCTCGCAGCGCTTTTGCGCGCCCTGATCTTTCGTTTCCATTCTTCGTCGCCGGGCGTGCCTTTCTTGTAGTAGAAGTAACGCGAAAACGGCAACGCTAACCGCTCATTGAGACGTTTCTGGTAGAGGAAGTATGCTTTCTCGAAACTCGTCAGCTCGCGTGTCAGTAAAGGAGGTCGACTGAGCACGGGAGATGCGAGGAGACGGTATGCTTTGGCGGGTGCTTTGGCGGTGACGGGTGGGATGTGCTGTTTTGATGGTGGAGGTGGTGGAGGTTGCTGTGCTTCCTCTGCTACTGTGGCGGCCGTTGCGGTTGCGGCATGTCGGCGGGGCTGATGCGAGAGGCGATGTCGACAAGAGATGCAGACGTTGTCGCGGGAGAGAGGGCCTGAGTGTGCTGTAAGCAACGCGCCTTCATCTTGTTCCTGCGCTCAGCATACCATTAGCAGCAGCGATGCGCCGCGCACTCTTCTGCCCAGCATTCATCTTGTCTCGATCCAATGTATCCTTTCACACCCTACAGTCACTGCATCAATGCATGGATGCATCTTCATCTTCATCTCCGCCAGCCAGATGTTCGCCGCGGCAAAGCCAAGCCCAGCTTACCTAACCCACTCTGCCCAACAGCATCCCAAAATGCGCCCTTCCCTTCCTGCTTTTTTCTTTTCTCTATGGCACTAATCCTTATCATCAGTGATGCTTGCGCACGATAGCTCAATGATCATTTAACACGGTGCCCAGACCGACACCAGCAGTCTTTTTCGCTAGCGGCGCCTTCGATCATCTCCTAAAGGACAGCGGTTAGATAGTTACTGCTGACACTCTCATCGTTTCTGCCGTGCTTCTCCTAGTTGGGAGCCTGCCTTTCTGTCCCGCCCAACGGTAGTCTCATGCTACGTAGTCGGAGTCACAGTAGTAAGCACTGTCTTCTCGTGGAAGAGGCTGATGCCAAGCGAGAAGCGGACCTCGGCTAGCGCGCACCTTGGGCTTGACCTCACTTCACGGAGCGCGTGAACGGTGACGCTGGGGTTGATCTGTGATGCGTGCGCTGTATGATCGGCTTGAGGTACAGTAAAGTCTCTCTTCTCCAGAAACAGGCCGGTGAAGCCCATCAGTCTGATGAAAAAAAAAGGAGCGCCAGAGGCACTTGAGCATCGTATGCTTTTCATTATGGTTATTTTTTGTTGTTGAGTGAGGGTTGCAATATTCTTTGCTGAGGGCACCAGCAGCGCAAGGCCCAAACATCAGCAGCGCTCATGCACAGGAAGCGAATCATACCTGGTAAAGCTCTCCATCGCCAAACCGCCCTCGAAGCCATTCGGAGGCTGTATTAAATTGAAAGTAAAAACAAAGTTGGTGTCTGAAGTGAAAGAACAAGAAAGCTCGCGCAATGGCCGGGAATTCCAGAACTCCAATTCCCTCTGGGACCACAGCTGAAGGGCACACAAGGGCCACAATGTCGGCGGGTCGACAGCGCAGGTTGCCATGCAAGGCGGTTTACTAGAGGAGTAGGGAGTTGTCTCGGGTATCGTGAGTCCTCTCCGCCCTCGAAGGCGGCGGTTGACAGTTGAGAGAGGTGCTCGTGAGTGACCCTGCGGCAATTTTCCTGATAGACGGACGATACATTGCCAATAGGTTGGACACGCGCAGGTGCCACCTTTGTCCATCAATGCTAGTCGACGAACACTCTGCCGCACTTGCTGTGGGATACATGCTCCGTTGCCAGATGATGTACCTGTGCTGTTTGGAGCTGTGTTGGGGCAAAGGAGAAGGAAGGGGAAGTCTAAGGGGTGGAGCAAGTGTTTTGAGGGTGAGGTTGGAGCTAGGATGGATGTGCTGGAGATGACGTCGCATTTTCACATGCTCGGTTCGCGTTGCAAAAAAGGTTCCACGGACTAAGCTGCAGCGCCATAGAGCAACAAATGAGTCGATACTTTCATGAGAACGCCCTGGCGCAACAGTGTCTATGAGCATTGCTGCCACTGGCTTAGGCTCTTCGTTACAACATCGACTGTTGCGCATAAGTTGAAGACTCGCGGAAAGATGGAGCCAAAACATGCTCCTTCCCTTCCCAGCGTGGCGAACCTTCCGCAAAGCTTTCCACGCTTGGGCCACCCGTCTCCGCGACAACCTGACTGAAGCTCGTTGGAAATTCCGACCTTCCGACGGCATCGCATGCCTTTCGCAACTGTACCGTACATGCATTTGAGCTACTGTATAGCCTACCATACGCATACCATACTGTACATCTAGCCGAGGACAATTACTCTCGCCGCCATGCCTCGTTGCACAGGCAAAGGTACGTCCTCCTCAAACCTCGGCCGAACAACGGCATTTCCTAACAAACTTTCACAGGAAAAGCAGCTGCCGCGGCATGCGATAGCTCAAGTCTCGCCGACGGCGACGCAGAAGACGGCGACGCAGAAGACGGCGACGCAGAAGACAGCGACTACGGCACCTCCGAGCCCGTCCGCGCACCTCCAGCGCAACTCGACCTCTCCATCCCGCGACTCCCAGCTCGTCCACCGCAGGAGGTAGCCGAACTCCTCAAAGACCTCGACGAACGCGAGACGCAAGGCCTCCTCAGCTTCGGCACCATCACCATGCTCGCCACAACCAAACGCCTCATGGCGCAGAAAACCTGGTCCCTCTTCATCCTCCGCTACGACGGAGGCGCCAAGCGCCCTCACGAGACGAACAAGGGTGGTGTAGCCTTCTACTCCGAGAAGAAGCTCACGCGCTGGGAGCTGGTCGAGGATCTACTCAACCTCGCGGTAGTGCATCAGCAGGTTGTGGAGGAATACGGGAGGGACTACGAGTTGTGCTGGAGTAAAAGCAGCACTATCCAGCGCATTGATGAGAGGATGGGGGTGTTTATGGAGGATGTGATGAGACGTGGCCGCACGCGCTTTCAGGGTAAATTGCCGAGGGTGTTGGTGGTGAGGGAGTGGCATCGGAAGGGGACGTGGGAGACGCTTAGCGCGTCGCGTGTAGTGCCGCAGGAGGATTTGGTGGAGGAGAGGGAGGAGGAGGTTGGGTATCCGTTGCGCATTTGGTGAAGAAAGCCGTTTTCCGGCGCCGTTGAAGGAGGGTTGGGGAGCTTTTGGCGGCGTTACGGTGGTCAAGGCATGCTTGCGCAATTGGGGATGGGCATACGACATGGATGAGCGACGGCATCTCACGGCTGTTAGATGCCCCATTGCGAGCGCTAGACGCAGCTTAAAGGATGCAATATGAACGTTATGTCCTAAGTTCCCAACAGCAGATTGTAACGCCGCTCTGCTGAAACGTGATGTCTCATCTCCGCTCCTGCTATGTGCCGCTTAGACCGCCACTTGACATCTCGGTGGGTCCATGAGTACCGGACGATCGCGAGGAAACAACGGCGGTCATCATACAGGGTGCAATGCCGGATACCCGTTGCGCATATGGTGGGTGGCAGCAAGACTGTGCGTCTCCGAGCTAGTAGCTTATGCTAGGGAACGATGTGATGGTGTGACGGGGATTCAGGAATGCTTGCGCGATTCGGGAAGGAGCATGTATGAATACATGAGGAAGGCAGTTCTACGACTGTTGGACATCCCATTGCGACTGCTTGCCACGGGTTAGCATGCGCAGTATGAGAGCACTCCTGATCCAGTCTACATCTGCAGGTCGTTGATTCGCTACTTTTCTACGTTACGCTGCCGTCGCTAGGGATTATCGCGAGAAACTCGTGAACGTACCAATTGACGTCGCTAAGGGTACAAACATTGTATCGGTTGTATCGCATGCATTATGAAGATACCGGCGCAAAGCCGTCGCTATGTTTCTCTCACTACCTACTCAAGCAGCAGCTCGATGAACGCTCAAACAAAACAAGCGACCCGACACCCTCTACCACTGAGCACGGCTGCAGGTATTGACAAATGATATTGACTCAAGCCACAGCCATCTCCGATTAAGCGCCCATCTCCCCTTCCGGACCTCCGTACACCCTGAACTCCTTCAGCCCACCTTGATCGTATATCACCACCAAACCCTTAGCACGCAGGAGCATAGATGCATCCTGAGCCTCCTTACCGTAGGAACACACCCGCCTGTTCCTCGGGTAGAGCTCGTGATACCGCATGCCGCGAGCATCCCCCCAATTGGTTCTTGGACGCAGCCACTCAGACTCCTCAGTGATCCCACTGGGCTTCGTAAGGTGCACCATCTTGCCGAAGAGCATCGAGAGATAGTGATCCAGCCACTGTGTATCGAGCGTAAAGTCGTCGCGGTCCGCATAGGCGGTGAGTATCATGTCGTAGGCTCTGAGCAGCCTGTACGCCTGCACAAGGATCGCGTCCATGTGTATCTCATCACCGCTGCTACTTCGGTAGATGTGGACAGCGCTGAGGCCCTCGTCTTTGCTGCGGTCGAGGAGCAATATGAGGTTGGCAGCCATGGTTTTTAGGAAGGCATAGTGCGGTCTGTAGACGGTGAGATCGGGATCCGCAGCATGAACCTTGATACGTGTGTCGGCTTTTGCGTGCAGCTGGTGGAGTTCCCAATCAAGCTGATGTTTGACCTGAGGGCGATTAAGAGGCTCGAAATAGGCCGCCGCGTGCGAATAGGCCTCGCTCTGATTGTTCGTGACGGTTTCGAAGGGCCGCCATATTTCGAGAATGGATTCTGACGGTGGAATGCTTGGCATATGCTTTTGGGTGATCGTACCCAGCGTGGCGAATGGCCTCGCTACCCGGTTGAGGTTCTGCAGAAACTTCTGGAACAGCTCGTCGGTGGCCATTTCGAAGCGGAAGCGTTGGACCAGTCATGTCATCAACCACCCAACCACATGTTTGAGCACTTTGATGGTTGACGGCTGATCAAAGGCTTGGTAGTTGGTTGGTTGGTTGAGGTCCAAATTGCTCAACCGGTTGGTTGGTTGATAGTTGGTTGACTCTTTGTATGGTAAAATAGCCCCTGTTCTCATCAACTAACTTCAAGATAGCTTGTGGTTGGTTGGTTGACAATCAAGGAGCTGGACAGTCGGTTGGTTGACGATTCGGAAGCCAGATAGTTGGTTGGTTGAGCATGGTTGGTTGGCTGTTGACACCACTGCGTTAGACGAGCTCAAAGGAGGTGAGGCCTCCGCCAGGGATGGCATCCGCAATAGCATTCGAGCTTGGTGCTTGGACACGGCAGTTGACCATTCGCGGGACGTCGAGCATTACTCTCATAGCAATAACCTCGTCCTCACGACGTAAGGTGACGGACTTGACGTCGCCTTCAATGGTCTCGGCAACCATCGATTTTGTGAAGACGTCGAGATGATCATCGTATTCCTTGACGATTGCAGGTGACAGCGTCCCCCTTGCATACAGGTAAGTCCAGCAAGCGGACACGATACTGGAGACCGACCAGATACCGTTTATCATGAGATTGGGTGTATCGCGAAGGTCCACAAGAGTCCTGGCGCAAACGTCGAGGTCGGGGAGAACATTGGTCCGTACGTTGTCCCCATCCGTCAGGGGATCGATGGTGGTACCCTCAACCTCCGCAGTAGACTCGCCGGTCTTGCTTCTTTTGGAAAGTGTGCGGTCCGATGTTGAGGCTTTGCGCTTGCGACCATCGCTGACCGTGCCTGTAGTAGCCGAGTCCGTTGTCGCTTCGCCGGTTTCGCCTGCACCGAGCGTGCTCACGTAGATGCCAGCAGTATCTTGAGCTATAAATCTATCAACGAGATGATGTGGACCTGCAGTCTCGCCAAACGTACCTTCAAGCGACTGATCCGGAACCTCATCGGTGTCGAACTCCTCTATGGATGCCGCAGCGCCGGCTTTGGGGGGCGGCCTAGGCCTACGTTGGTGCTTCTTCTCTGGCGTGGGCTGACCCATGATCGCACAGCTTAGAGCCTCCTTGGAGAATTGAAGCAGTAGAATTTGTACCGGGAATGTAGGAGTTTCTGAGTCGAAGGTCGAAGCTGAGGGTTTGGGGAATGTAAAACTTTCCAAGTGGAAGGTCGAAGCCGAGGATTTCACGTACGGAGGTTTTCCGTCCCCTTTCAAAGTTCGTGGGATTCGCGTGTCACGCGAAGCGGACATTTACGTCTCAAGTGACTTAGAAACGCGAGAAGAGCTTGTGACGTCGCTGGCGTGTCATGCAGGAAGCTGGTCCAAGCTTCAACACCCACCGCCCGCTTCGCATAAGTAATTTCCCTACCCCTCCAAGTTCTGCTTCTTCGACCAACAACAACATCCGTTGCGCAACAACGACTACGGAGTGCGAAGACTAGTAATCCGTCATGCTTGGTCGAAGGACATGGCTCGCTTCGGCGTGACCAATCGGCGGCCTTGATTTTGATGTGCGCGTCGAACTTCGCAGGGTCCCTCAAGCTTTCGAGCTCATCGAAACCCGAGACATATACACCAGAATCCTTCGAGACTCTCTTGCATGGGAGTCGTGTGTGTTGGCCTGACCTTGTGGCCTTGTGCCCTTCAGGTTCAACCCCGATGGAAACTCCTTCGGAAACGGGGAGGGAAATACTGGTTTGGTGGAACTCCGCTCGCGCATACTACCCTCTCTCCTTCACATTGTCATTCTTTTGGCGTCTTCGCTGTACGAACCGAAGCAAGACCGGGGAAGCTGCTGCACGACTGCAGTGAAAACCGACCAATCGAACGGAAGCAAGACCGGGTAAGCTGCTCCACGACTGCAGTGAGAACCGACGAAGATGACAAGCCTCAAGAACTGAAGGCTCGTAGCGATGAGAGACATGAAAGGGCCTTCCATGGCCACCTGATTTCTGTAGGCTATCAGGTACTTAGCTGCTTTGCTGGATACTGGAGGCTTGTGTTGTGCTCATAGCTGTTACGTGCACCACCATTTCAGTACAACCTTTGAATATTGGCACCATTGTGCACTATATGTGCCGATGAGCATGGTTGCTGGGTTATTATTGTCGCCCTAGCAGTATGAATTGGAGTGAAGTGAGGGTGGCGCTTCCGTAAACATGCAACGCGGAAATTCTCCGCCGACAGACGTCATTCACCGCTTATCTAAGGTTCGTTCATTCTGATTTCTGCCACAATCCATGGCAACCAGCAGCCGACAAGCGCAGTGTAGAAACAGTCTTCGGTGGCAAGGCCTTCTTTTGACCTATCAACATGGCTTGAGCTATAACAACGATCTTTCAACGACGATGGGAACGCTCACGGCAGGACAACCACGCCTTGCTGGATACTGCGACCACAAGTTGCCATCATCCTGCCGACTTACTTCCATTCCTGAGTGCTGTGCTTGTGCAGACGAACGAGCACACTCCGCAGCTTACAGTACCTATATCGATGGCGTGGGGTTCGTTCAACGGGGCAACAGATGGCAGCGATACTGCTGGTTCTGCAAAGAGTTCTGGGAGAATCGAGTGCAGGCTTCGGGTTTAAGGCCCGGACAGACGAGGATACCTGAGGTACCGGACCAGACACAGTTCTTGACCCGCTGGTATGAGTTTCACAAAGGGTACAGGACGGTGACGAAGGAGGATGGTAGTGAGGAGAGGATTGCAGTACTGGGTGAAGACTTTCGGGACGTGAGTCCTGGGTACTTACCGCGGACGCTGGAGGAGCTGAGAGCTGGTCGGGCAGCCAATGACATGGCAGAGCAGTCGCAGCAGCAGCAGATAGCAACGGAAGAGCAGGGTGAAAGTGGACCAAGTCTCGAAGACACGCTGGACCAGCTGTTCGCATCTGCATCCATCGAGGACGACGAGCGGCCGCAGCGGATACCGGGAAGGACTGTGATGGACTCTGGAAGTGGTGTCACACACACGCCACGGACAGCGCGAGAGCTTGAGTTCCATCGAATGCTGGATGACAACGATAGACAAATCGTGGGTGGGAATGAGATGCAGCAAGCGCGGCGCAGCAACACACACGCGCAGGCTATCACGCCGGCTGGCAGCCGCAACCGCGATTATCAAGCTCGCAGGATTGCTGCTTTGCGAAGAGAGTTACACCGTATGCGCAACGGCATCGAGCGCGTCATCTCAGGCTTACGTGATTTGGGCGAAAACGTCCCTGATCACTCAGAAGCCACTGGTCGTCTGACAGACCTTGGTCATACGCTGAATGCTATCGATGTGACACCGTCGCGTGAGGATGCCGAGCGTGCCATCAACAGCGTCAACTCTTTAACCGGGCAAACAGACGCATCACAATCAGATCGCACATTGGCAAACATACAAGCGCGTGTCGATGAAGCTCGGCAACACGTCAACGAAGCTCGTCGCAACCGAGAGCAAGCAGCGTCTGAGCTCGATCTAGCAGATCAGGAGTCTCGAACGTCTCAGCAGCGTCTTCAGCAACTGCAGCGTGAACAACGTACGACAGAGAACTACCTTCGCCTTTTCGGCACGAGGGAAGAGATGTTAGCTCAGGGTGAACAGTACGAAAGCCCGATAGGTGGTATGTTCAATCGAGCTTATGAGCGCTTTCGCGCTGCAGAGGAGGTGCGACGCGAAGAGCGCACGCTGAGGAGAGTGCTTGACGATGAAACGACCGCTGGTGGCGAGGATGAAGTCCGGCGTTTAGCAGAGCTTGAAAGTCGGCAAAGAGATATCTGGGGCGTGCCAAGGCCGTCTCAGCAAGCTGCACATGGCGCTCAGCAGACTCGAAACGAAGAGGAGCTTACGCAGGAACCGAGAGGGGAGCTCGAAGAGTACTATGCCTTGTTAAGAAGACAAGGCTGGAACCAGCAAGCACCTCAGTTGAACGAACCTGAGCAACAGGTTGCCACAAGTGGCACCACCAATACGAACATATCACCCGTTCCGACGCAGGAGTTTCCACGGAGCATGCTGAACGCCATAATTCCTGCAAGAGAGCGCGAGCTCGCCGAACAGACTTCCGGAGAGGTCGCAGAGTTGCCGGCATCTGAGCCGGCGGTCCCCGTCGCTCGTTTGGGCGAGCGCTGTCGTCTGGACATCGAACATATCACCTTGCAACTCGCGCAGAATGAGGAGCTCGCAATGAGCCTTGCAATAAGACCGGACGACCTCACTACTATGCTTTCACGCATGACAGAAAGCGGTCCTACAGAAGCTGACCAACCTATACTAGCTCAGCTACTTGTGACGCCTGAAATCGTTTGGTCGACCGGCCTCCCAGCAGCCTGGCTTCTTCGCGCTCGGAGACGCGGTATGCACCCTGTATTCGCGGATGGCTTCACAGGGGTAGACGAGTTCGTCACACGGGCTCACAACACCGAGCTTATGATTGAGGCCTTCCAAATGTCTTCTCAAGTCCGACGACGGGCTCCAGGCTTGACGGCGCCGGAGCAGCTGAGAGTATTGTACCGTCTGCAGGCCGGCGAGAGGAGAATGAGTGACGTAACGATCTTGGAAAGCATGCTCGAAGATCCACAGACCCTTGAGCTGGCTCGACGGGCTCATAACCAAGCGAATGTTGGTGGCGCTGTCGACGTTGACTATGCTCGGTATTCGGCGCTGGAACAACAACGAAGGACTGCGGCTAGAGAAGGGGATCATTCGCGGCGGGAGCTAGATGCGCAGAGGCGTGCTACGCAAGCCTTCGCTGTTGCGGCTGGCAGGACAGCTATGCGCACCGGACCTACAGCCTTGATCCAGCAGATGGCGGACCGAGACGAGCAGACACAAGCCGCATACGAACGCCTTCGCCAAAACGGCTATGCGCCCGATGGCAACACGCCAGCCGAGCGTCTGCTCCGCGAGACTCTATACCGTCCTCTCCATCTCTCAGACTACGGCGATCTGGATTCACCTTCCGAGTCCGCTTCTGAAGAAGAAGACGAAGAACAAGGCCTAGACGCAAAGGACTCAGGTCGACCACAGCCGAAGACGGACGAAGAGATGACCATAAGTATGGAATGCAGGATCTGCTACACCCAGCTAGCTGAGATCGCTTGCCTGCCCTGTGGCCATTTGGTCATGTGTAAGTGGTGCTCTGAGCAGCACTCACCGGCTATGGCGCACGATAAGACAAGGCCGCGGAGGGCAGCTGGATGCCCGGTCTGCCGGAAAGCGATACGACAGAAGGTCAGAGTGTTCCGGGCTTGAGCAAGTGGTCGAGACGGGCACAGATAGATCGCCGTTTGCATTGATAGTAACTATCAGTAACAATAAAATATTTCAGCACCTCTGACACTCTCGAGCCCGCCACTATGCGAGTGCATCCGATTGGGTAGTAAAAACGCACTATAACACCACTCTGGGGGCGCGGGTAGCCAAACTCTAGTGTGGAAGTATATGCAAGCATGGTTTCCTACGCGTAAAGCACGTAACAGATGAATACCTTAATCTTGGCCCTAAGTGAGGCCAGGGAGAGGCTAAGTCACCGATTGCACGATACCCCGTTAAGCTCTCCAAATTCCAAGGCGGTAGCGCCATACACGATTTTGAGTTCCG
>Ga0058704_10001379_pt1 | contig 11399 bp, 11 predicted proteins | sample AgamicMgSfe_FD_71363 | JGI IMG/M metagenome (GOLD analysis project Ga0058704, IMG submission 71363) | Agave microbial communities from Guanajuato, Mexico - Mg.Sf.e | ecosystem: Host-associated > Plants > Phyllosphere > Phylloplane/Leaf | place: Guanajuato, Mexico | collected 2012-05-30 | reverse complement strand
TGTGCCGTGTGCAAGCGGCTGGGCATATCAGATCTCAGGGCGCCAGCACTGCCAACCAAAGGTGATCGAATAGGGGTGGGTAGGCGACGATCGACTAATGGTACCGACTGTTGGATCTGATCGGCACCTGACGGACCGGAAATCCAAGAACCATCATTGCCATGGTTGTTGTAGCTGTAAGATCCATGAGAAGCTGATGCAGGATGGTGAGCGGTTGAGTACGAATAGTAATCCCCGGAAGGGCCACTTGTCATGGGCGTTGGAGGGCCGGATGCAGTGTATGCCGTGTCTTGACCGTATGAATGTTGCATGTATGAAACCTGACCACTGCTCTGTGCAAATCCATGCTCGGAGATGTAATGATTGGTCATGCAAGACGAAAGATTGGCCACTGCTGGGTCCTCGACAACGACAAGAGGTACGCAATTAACCCTGTTGTATTCGCATGCGTCGATGCCGGCTTTGCTACAAGCCTCACACGTGTTGCCGAGACCATCATTCCCAATACAGCGAATCTTTCTCTTCCGACAACGTTCGCACTGGATGTGTCAATGAGAGCGTCCAGATGAGGCCGCCAGAACTACTTACTGCAATACCGGTGCGCGGCTTTCCTCCTCCGCGTCTGGATGATTTTGTCTTTTTGGCGTTATCATCCAGAGTAGGAGATATCGTGGGTTGAGCATCGTACCATGACGAGTCCATGACTTGGTGGTTGATATCGTGGTAGCTTGTGTAGCGATCCATGGTGTTTGCAATGGTAAGGGGAGGACTGGCGATGGCTTTGTTTGCTTGTCCAATGGGCAATGTCGTACACGTGTATAAAGTGGTCGAAAGGTCAAGAGAATAAACGGAGTTGATGCAGAGAGCAGATGATACGTGAGAAAAGGACTGACATATCGAATTGCAGCCGACGCGATCGTTATAAGGCCGGTCGTAATATGACTGAGTGGAGCGGTCGAAATTGCTGGTGTTCGTGCTTTGGCTGCGCAAACAGTGCTAGAAGATATGTATGGACATACGTCGAATCGTCTGCATGCGAGCTTCTGTGCGACACATGATGACGATGTGTCGGTCTGCAAGCATATAAAGCAGATCTTCAAACGACTCGCACAACAGCATACTCTTGATCAAACGATGCAGCAGGTCGACAAACGGACCAGAAATTTGCAGACAGGCGAGAAAAACATACCTCTGCAGACCTTGACTGACACTGGTGTTGAAGCCGTCCTTTGAGCGAGTGTCCTGAGCATATATGGTTGCTGTGATGAAGCTACCGAGCTCAATGATGCGGAAGATTGCTGCTGTGTTGAGAGGATACAGAACTCGCAATCTGATCACTGATCGATCACAGACATGGTACATGTACCGCTGTGCCTCATGTTACGCGCTTCCCAGTAGTGATACCAATGCTTCGGGTCCTGGCACAGTAAACGTGTTCGGTCGAGCAAACGATCATGCGGACGCAGGCTTGCATCGGAAGACGAACAAAGAAAGGGATACTCACTTCAGTGCCGATGACAATTTGCGATGGTAGATAGGTAAAGCTTCTCGTCGTGATATATTGTTTTCTGCCTCGTAACTCCGATATGGTTGTTTTTTGTGAGGTATCCGACTTTACGGGAGGTACGTCTTGCGGAGCCGTGTCAGAGACGAATGAGTTGCGACGATGATGGTTGTGTAATCATTTGGCATTCGCTCAGCTCATGCAAGCTCAGCACCAACTGTCAAACACGGCATGGGTTATGTACCGACAGTACGGAGACGACATACTATGCAGTACCCGAAACTAAGGTATCGATCCAGCTGTCCGGTCCAGCTACTTGGGAGCTCGGAAGATGCATGTCGATTAATCAGGCACACAACTGAACGTGCGTCGGTGTGTCCACTGGAGTTCGTGCTTGTCTTGTAAACACTCTGGCACGCAGTACATGAAGCTCACTCATGGTCACGCCGTCAATTTGATCAGCTCGTTCCAGGTGATAGGCAAGGATGCTCATTGGTTGTATAGAACGTGTCGAACTGCTGATTTACAGGTAGCTTACTGTAAGCGAAGGGATAACAGAAATTGAGAAGTTGTTCCGTGGCCCGGGCCGTCTATCGAAGGTGTCAGCCAAGGATCGCGGTTGGTGGCTGTAAATTGATGAGGCACATCGTTTCTTGGATACCAGCCGTCTTTTTGGACAGGAGCGTCGTGATGCAGGTACGTATCTGTGACAAGCCGTTGGCCTCGATAGTCACCTACATACTTGTAATAATAAGCATCCCACGCCAGCTACTGCAAAGTAATTATTGCATGAATCGGAGATTGGAAGCGGACTGTATCCTGTGGCACGTGGAGTGGATAGACAGTGGAATATGGGACTCTAACAGCTCTACCCAGCAAGCTGACTGGCGGAAACAGATGACAGTCTGTAGGTACTTATTGATGGCCATTAGTGAATAATTCTCAGATTGGATTCAATTTAACAAGGACCTGGAGGAAGTACACTTGAGGTAAGGACTTGAGGTAAGATACATGTAACTTTAACTTAGCTGTAATATGATTATTGCTTGCAGTACTGACATATTTGCGTCCGTACTGACGTTTTCACCACTTAGTGCTGCCTCCAGCTTCGTCCAATCAGACGCATTCACTGTGCCTTCCTCATGCTGTCGCGGAACTAGGCCGCGCTCGACTGGCATCGACATCATTTCACAGTCAAAGAACAATCCTGAAAAGTCATCCTGGATAGAGAACCTTCACCATGTCAGTGCTACTTGAGAGCTCATTGGGAGATATAATCATCGATTTGCTCGTCGATGATGCGCCCAAGGCCTGCGAGAAGTGAGTATTTATTTCTGTGGTTCGCGCATGTGAAAGGCTGATGAACATTTACTAAGACGAATCTCGCAATTCACAGCTTCCTGAAACTCTGCAAAATCAAGTACTACAACTATTCGCCTCTGTATCACATCCAGCCGAACTTTTCGTTTCAAACAGGCGATCCACTCGGACCCCAGTCCAAGGATAGTGATGGAGGATCAAGCATATGGGGCTTGCCGGACAGTGCTACGAGAAAGGCGACCAGACCTGAGCGCATGACCTTCCAGCCTGAGATCAGTAAAAAGCGGAAACATAACGATCGCGGCACCGTCAGTTTTGCGACAACTCCGGCGCGCAATAATCCAGACGAACGGCTAGCGAGCAGCCAGTTCATCATCACTCTCGGCGACAACATTGATCAATTGGATGGAAAGGCTGCTATATTCGGCGCAGTGGTAGAAGGTTTTGATGCACTGGAAAAGATCAACACAGCATTCGTCGATGACAAGGGCATACCGCTCAAGGACATCCGTATTTTACACACAGTCGTACTGGACGATCCATTCGATGATCCGGATGGCCTCCAAGAGCCTCCTAAGAGCCCGCTACCCTCAAAAGAGCAACTCGCGACCGTCAGGATAGCCCACGACGAAGAATTGACCGAGGAGCAAGATCCAGAAGCCTTGGAACGTGTACGGAGAGAACGAGAAGCACGCGCTCAGGCTCTTACCCTGGAACTGATCGGCGACCTTCCTTTTGCGGACGTAACACCACCAGAGCAGATTCTATTCGTATGCAAGCTCAACCCAGTCACACAAGACGAAGATCTGGAACTCATCTTCTCGCGGTTTGGCAAGATTCTATCATGCGAAGTCATTCGGGATAAAAAGACTGGCGATAGTCTGCAGTATGCTTTTATCGAGTTTGCCACCAAGGAAGACTGTGAAAGAGCATATTTCAAGATGCAAGGTGTGCTTATCGACGACCATCGCATTCACGTCGACTTCTCTCAGAGTGTGTCCAAACTCGCAGACTCTTGGCGCGACACCACGAATTCCAAGACCGCCCGGAAACGAGGAGGCTATGGAGGCTTCGAAGGATTGGAGAAGAAGAGGCACTACCGGGAAACTGAAGGTGCCAGAGGTCGTGAACGATACGATTATGTTTTCGACAAGAATGACAAGCGGCGACGAGAAGGCGATGATGGTGTGCGCGACGCTGGTAAAGAAAGACATCATTCTCGAAGTCGCAGTCCAAGAAGAGACAGGCGAGATCGAGATGATGGTAGACGCGACGATAGGAGGGACTACAACAGACAAGATCGCGACCGAGAGTACAAGTCACATAGGAGGGACAGAAGCAGAGACCGTCGCCGGGATGACAGACATGGGTCGAGGTATTGATTGATGACCGTTTTTACATTATTTATATTTCGATACCCTATTTCAGGCAATCGATGAGGGCGCTCAGCATCTCTGCGATCGTCCCGTCCTCTTCGCTTCCGATGTCTGCCATTTGACTTTCAAGCGAGGTCCTTAGCGTTGCCAGCGACTCATCGCGCTCCGAAAGCAACTGCTTGGTCTTTTGTCGTGCACCATCGTCCTCTGCCACTAACCATGAGAGAATCACATCGACTGTGCGGAGACGGTAGAGACCAGCATCCAACCTTCGCGAGAACCATTCGTCCGCTCTATCCGTCCTCTCTTCAACAGAGAGTCCTCTTTGCTCGGCCACGATCTCTGCGTCTGCTGACGCGACCTTGCCCGCATAGTCACGCCTCAGCTTGATCAGTCTCTCGACCTTCTCGTACTCCTTCTCCACAAATTTGCCCAGGACTCTGATCCGCGATGCGCTCTCTCCAGGCAGCAACCGAAGCAGTGCAGAGAAGATGCCTAGAAGATGTTCCGTAGTGCTGTGATCAGGCTTCTTCATGAACGCACCGAAAATCGTCTTGAGACCTGCTGCTTCTACCAGCTGCTCGCAGACCTCCTGACCCTTGCCGCCTGTCGCATGATCGATGACCTTCAGCGCCCGAGGTTTGCTGAATTTGCCCTCTTTCAGCATGATGAGCATAAGCTCCATGCCCTCGCCTTGCACAAACTTGTGCTTTCCATCTTCGTTCTCTACCATGCAAGTGAGTGCGTCGAAAAGGTTCTCGGCATACTCTTCTTCGATACTGTCGCGTTTTGGATCACGTTTCCGGTATGATGCAACTAATTGAAGCAGTATGTCCATTCCGTCGAGCTTCAAGAGGCGTTTTTGAACCACATCTGATATCTGAAGGAGCACTTGTAGTACTTCGGCTGCATACTGCTTGTTCTGGCTCACCGAGTCCTCCTTGGTCTGTATTGTTTTCAAAAGGTACTTCAATACCGTGTCGTCGCCAGCCTTCTCCGCAACGGAAACTTGACTGGCTAGCCCTTCCAGCACGGCGAGAGAATAGTATACGCCCTGTCTGTCGCTGTCTTCCGATTCATCCAGTCTGTCCAGGTTTGATATGAGTAGACCGACCAGATCCGCTTCTAACATCGCCTCGACCAGCGTATCCCACTGCTCTTGCTCCGCCTGTACATCCTCATCCAGAAGCTCTGACACAATTTGGATGGTATTGATTGCGATGTCTGTATTCTCATGCGCAAGTAGCGAGACTAGGTGTGAAGCGCCGTCCGATTCTGCAAATTCTTGGTAGAACTGCGAATACTCTGTCAAGATCGAGAGTCCTTTGATTTCTGTATCCAGATCTGCTTCCGAGCCCATAAATTTCTGAGGTTCGCTTTCGAATCTGGCGCGCTGCTCCGAATTCTTGTTGATTTTGCGCTCTAGGTTGGTCACCATTCTCCTGATCCAGGCTGCGTCGATTTTCTCCTCGACATATTCCTCCCCGTCTGCATCTTCGAGGTAGTCCAGCGCATCTGTTGTATCCCTTGTGACTCCACCACCAAAGAACCGGCCCTCTTCGTCGGCTTCGTCATCTTCTTCCGGGGGTAGTTCTGGTCCAGCTTCTATGTCATCTTCGTCATCCTCAACGGATGCGCCGTACGCTCTGCCTTTCGCATCGTCGTCCGCCGATAGTTTGGCTGATTTGTAGACCTCTCGTGCATCTGCTGGCTCGAACTTGCGCTTGCTGGTTGTGTTTCCAGGTGGAAAATTGGGCTTTCGAAAGAGATCGTCAATACTTGACATGTCGTCAACTTCGAATGGGAAATGCTAGAAACGAGGAGAACCAATTGTATTGTGGTGCATCATATCTCGAATTCAAGCTCGAATTCACTTCTCCACGCGGATCCCGGCCCGGTGAGCCGTCGGATTGAAGCGCGCGACGCGTCTCACTGATTGATCCGCGTTGCTAATTAATCTATTTCTAGCTATTTCATCTGTACTCTATTCGACAGTCAGTGTCTCTTCTTCCAAGATGGAACAAAGACGACACGACATCGCAACCGAGAATGCCTCATCAAATTCCCGTTTCGGAGCTGCAAGAGATTGCTCGCGCGCAGTATCAACGACAGGACTATCAAACGGCTCTCAAGACATTCACCGAAGCCATTGAAGCATCAGTGAATCCTACTGTCTCTCTACTCAATGATCGTGCTGTTGTGTACGAGCGGCTAGGCCAATACACACTTGCGCTTCTCGATGCCCGAGATGCGATCAAACTCGGCGAGACCAATGTGATCTCCTACCTTCGAGCAGGGAGAATCCTCCAAAACATAAACAAGCACAGTAAAGCCCTGGAGATATACAAGCGTGGCATGGCAAAGGTGCCCGACAAGAGTGCCAACGACAATCTTCGACGGCGACATGATAAACTCGCAGAATCTCTGTCCTTGTCTGCTCGTCCCAGCCCATCAGGAACGGATCCTTTCGAAAAGCTTCCTGTCGAATTGGTAGAGATGATCTTAGCTGATCTCAGCTTCCGACAAGTTGTGTATGTAGTACGAGTACTTAGAGTCAAAGCAAGACTGACGATTTTAGCAACTGTACACGAGTATCAAAGAGATGGAAGAGCTTTATCTGTGGACTTCCTAATCTGTGGCACGAGCCGGACTTTACAGGAACTAAGAAACAAATCCCCAAATCATTTGTAAATCTCTGTATCAGACGATCTCGGACGCAGTTGAAGTCGGTCCAGCTTGGAAATGCGGCGAAACCAGAGGAAGCCGTTATCGAGCTGACGAAGAGCTGTCATCGTATGCATACTCTGCACATTCAGAATGGCCGCCTCCTGAATGACAGATGGGTCTCACATCTCGCTCAAGCTACCAGGCTGACGAACCTTACCATTGGCACAGAGATTTCAATGGGCTTCCAGCAAGTGGCGCGATTGCTGGCTTTATGTCCGAACCTCAAATCACTCACTTGTCTCAAGGTTTTCTGGTCCGCCTGGATCGATCCACTGGACCTGAATTTCCCCTGCCTTGAGTCTCTCACACTTATCAAAGACGTCTCCATGATATTCCCGCGAAAGTTCCTACCGGGATTGGTCGACAATCTTGTAAGTTCACGACGAGGAATGCGAGTTAGAACTTTCGAGCTAATTTTTTGCGTAGGCTACCTGGTTCCCGAGATTACCTAACCTTCGAAAACTCATTATCAACAATTTCGATCTGGTACCGCCTTCTACGCAGATGATATTGGATCTTCGTCACATGAAGTACTTGGCACATCTGGACTTGAGGGGCGCTACACATGCAGTAATTAGGTTCCCTCCATCACTCGTCTTTCTTGCTTTCGATGATGGCGCAGAGGTCAGCGGATGGCGGCAGTCACATGACCTAACGTATGAGAATGGTTTGTCGCTTCCAAACTTGAAGGTTCTCATCTGTCGTACCATGACAATGGCGACATTCCTGCTCGCTGGGCCTGAGCATCAGCCGCCCCCAGACAGCGAACGGCCCAGCCCAGTCGTTCAGGCTCCCAGCTCGAATCTTGACAGCTTGCATATCATCTCCGCAGAAAGAGACGTGACCACCGAATTGGAGCGATTCATTTACGAAAGATTCAAGTATGTTACAGCTATGTCCTTGTTTGGAGCGCAAAAGGTCGATGATGAATGGTTGCCTCTATGTCTCAGCCATTTCCACCGCCTTCAGTCGATTGATGTGAGCCGTAGCGATATATCTGGCTATGGGTTCAAAAAGATCATCGAAACCACGCCGGCTGTGAGGGCTGTGATCGCAAATCAGTGTCCAAATCTGGGCGTAGATGCTGTCGAGTGGGCTCGAAGCAAGGGTATTGCGGTCACGTATTCAATGCTGTACCCCGAGAAGTGCGGCAGAAGAGTTCGGTATGGTAATTAGGTGTGTGGGAATCAGATACGGAAATCAAACCTCTGCTGGCATAATTGATCTTCGTTCCACTAGAAACAAGTTGAATGACACCTATAGACGATATAAAATGTGAGGACTAGTGGTTGAAATCGGAGATATCGTTTGCATAGAATGAATTTGTTTGTGCATTATACAGGACTACTCCCATTTGTCCTCGCCAGCAATTCTAGCCTGAATATGATGTGATTAGCAGGGATCAATACCGCCATCCAGACCTGTACTTACACGAACCGCGCCCGATCCTCCGAGCTCCCTCTCCAATCCACCAGGGAATGTCCTTGGAACACTTGGCTTGTCTGGGTAAGAAGTTGCGACAACACCGCAGAGAGCAAAGACTGAAGCAATAAAGGTGCCGACCAGCACTGCACCGAATCCAGGTGTGTAATGTCTGTATGGCTCGGTGGAGAAGACACCAAGGATATCGTTGTCTTCGTGCAGAGCTTCGCCGTAGTTTCTGCGCTCCTGAGGGTCCCACCAGTTGTCGTATGGGTCGCGCATGGAGCGCTTGACTGCAGGCGGGTCTGGGTATCCTCCGTTCTGACATATTGATCAGCCCGTTTTCCTCTCTACCAACATCCTTTGTATCCAACATACCATGCCTGGATCCATGTCCGGGTCATTGAAATCGATTGGGCCGCTTCCAGCTGGCTTTTCTACGGCGCTCGGCGCTTGACTGGGGATCGTAGCTGAGCGCAGCTGATTGAGGTTGACGCGGGAGGAGATTGAGGGCGCGACACGGCGCGATAATGGCGCTGTAGCCAGGACTCGTCGGGGGAACATCTGTAAGACAGGTCAGAGGTGACGACCGACAATTTTGAATGCACCTACGCTGGCTTGGAAGGACGCAATTGATTGCAATGCTTCCTCGAGGTCAGTAGAGGATCACACTGTGACGGAGTGCAGTCAACGCCAAGCCTTTTGTGATCTCGGCCAGTGAGCTCCCGCCAAGACTTTTATGCTAGGCAAGCGCGTTGTAGGGTGCGGAGTTGGCCGTCCCTGGTTGTCAAACTTCTCGAACTCCTTCACATTTCCCTGACAGCTCTGGATTACTCAATATCTTCTTCTCTCGATCCGATAATCAGAATCTGAAAGCGGCATGAGATTCTTCGGCATCGAAAGTTGAGGACGCATCACTTTTTCCCGGCTACTGAGTGGTGTCGGTGGTGCTAGAGGGGGTCCATCGGTTTTAGCCCGCTATTGATGATGCAAAACGCGGCTTTGGAACACGACCTCCAGAATGGCGACTCCGCGGATCCGACCACCAACCCCATCGACAATGCAGAGGAGCCTTCAACAACCGACGTTCAGACGGATTCAATAGAACAGACGGAAACCCATGTAAACGGAGATCATGAAGATTCGCAAGCTGTCCAGGATGAGAACGTGGCAGCTCCGGCGCGTTCGCTCAAGAAACGCAAGTTCGATGAACTGAACCCACGCTCAAGGTCGACGTCGCGTGCTGTATCACCACCTTGGAAAAGATTCGCAGCGGAAGGACCTACACAATTTACTGACAATGGCAAACGACGATCTGGTCGTGTCAATCACATTCCTCTCGAGCTTCAACCTCCTTCGGACAAGCGCACGACGAGGGCTGCGAATGAACAGTCTGCTTCTGCTAAAGGACCTAAGAGATCGAGCCGATTGAAGCAAGAGCACGACGCGACACCTACAAAGGCAGCTGCGGTCAAGGTCGAGCGCCGAACACCAGCGGCCGGAAAGGCTGCGGTGACTGACGCGGGAGAGTCCAGCCAAATATTCCGCAATTCGCGCTTGGAAGACAAGAATAAAGAGGCGTTGAGGAGCAAGGCTGAATTACAGGCTACACTGGATAACAACGAGAAGCCTGTCAAGGCGGAAACAACTGAGGACTCATTAGCACCTTCGAAGCGCAAACCTGGCCGCCCTTCTAATGCTTCAAAGCTTGCAAGCGCTGCGTCTCCCGAAGTCCGTTCAACACGCGATCGCAGACTAAGCCAAGAGGTCGCTCGAAACGCGCACGCCTCTCCACGACTGAGACTGAAGCTCCCGAACTTCATCATTCAACCTCGGCATCCTGGTTACATTCCCAAACCGTCCCCTTTCTCGTCTTTCGATGAGCTGTTAGTGCACTTCGACCGGAAAGAGAGGGAGCACGGGCCTGATGATCGTGATAATGAGCCCAGGGATGAGCTGGAAAGGAAGCCGGTTGAGAAAGTCAGGAAGACGCAGGACGAGGAAGCCCAAGATGAGGCGGACGCGCGCAAAAGGTTGTTGAAGGCTGCGGAGCCTGGTGGAATACTCAGCGAGAAACGAAGCTCATTGTACTTCCCTGATGTACAAGTAGAGCCACCAGCCCAATATGGTCATTCTAATCATCTCTGGGCGCACGGCAAGTATTTCCGCAATCTGTTGAGCAGGGAGCGCGTCAGACATATGGACATGGCTAAGCGGACCGCTTATGCCTGCCTGGCGAAATGGAAGGAGAGACAACCACAAACGGAAGAGGAAAAGCAGAAAGAGGAGATCGAAAACTTCAGGCTCACCTACAAGCAGACTGTCAGGGATGTAAAGTTGAAGTGGGACATGGTGACGGGCGAAATTGAGCGTCGTCGTCTAAGCCGCTGGATGGAAGAGCAGGAATTGACACGCGATCGGAAAATGCAGAGGATGCTGGAAGACACGACCAAGATGCTGGATCGTCGCCGGAAGGGGTTCGAAGAGCTCGACTCATCGATGGCCGACGATTCAGACAGGTCAGACGAGGATGCAAGTGATGCAGACGGCAACTCTCAGTTTTCTGGCCACGATAGCCAATCAGACAACGAGGAAGACGATGACAACATGACTAGCTCGGAATCTGGTGACGAAGATGCAGACAGTCTGGCGGGCAACGACGACGATGCAAATCTGTCGCCAGCGGCTCTACGCGCCAAGTATGCCAACTTACCCGATCAGGAGGTCTTGCCAGACGAAGGTGAAGAAAGCGATAACGGGGAGGTGGTTGAGCAGAATGATATTACCATGATGGACGCAATCGCGCAGCCTACAGCAAACGACGAAAGCGAACAACGCGATGGCATTGACATTTCGAATGTCGTCTTAGAAGAAGTTGACGAAGCTCTGCTTGATGATGAAGATGATGAGTCGACGAATATGAGTGACGAAGACATGAGTTCTGAGGATGAAGAATCTGATGACGGATCAGGCGGCTCTGATGAAGATGCCGACGAGAGCGAGGAAGAGGAGGAGAGCATTGGGTTGATGGGCTTTCTGGGCGGCAAAGA
>Ga0058704_10001378_pt1 | contig 11401 bp, 13 predicted proteins | sample AgamicMgSfe_FD_71363 | JGI IMG/M metagenome (GOLD analysis project Ga0058704, IMG submission 71363) | Agave microbial communities from Guanajuato, Mexico - Mg.Sf.e | ecosystem: Host-associated > Plants > Phyllosphere > Phylloplane/Leaf | place: Guanajuato, Mexico | collected 2012-05-30 | reverse complement strand
GCGTAATGGATCGTCAGGAGGTCGAGCAGAGTAGATGGTAGTACAGCCAAGGAAAAGATAGTATGGACTTTCAGGCACAAAGGCTGCGGACCTATGGAACCTAAGCTTTCAGATAGTGTTGGCAGGATACGCAGACCAAATGCTGTGAAGCTGTACGCTTGCGAAGCTCTCGCAAGTAGCAGCACTTCCCAGTAGACCCGCCGAACCACAATACCCACCTAGGACACCACCCCTTACGGTAAGCATGCCCAGTTACTGCCAGACCGCCGATGCGTACAGCTCTCCTCCTCCTCACGCTTCGAGCAGGTGCAACTGAACACTCAAATGTTGCATTGTTGCGATGTTTGCAAGTGTCAAAATGTTGCAAACATGTACTTCTCAATAGCTATCAGCTGCGGGATCACGGAGGCCCAAAAAATGTTGAAAAGGTGCAACAATCATCACGACAATTCGCCACCCACTTTCGCGCTCTCTACTTGCCACAAAAAAGCGGGGCACTAAGGGACGTGCAGATTGTTGCATTGTTGCAATGGTTTTCCTCTACAACATTTCGCCACCATCTCGGGAGACGTTGGGAAAGTCCTTGGCCCAGATGAGAGGCCGAGTAGCGACCTGTGGTCCGCGATGCAAGATCATTGCCTCAACCATACCTAAGTCATGTGTCGAGAGTTCAGGGGTGATGGGAACACTGCGATTTTGTAAGGAGTGCCATTGACTTCGAGGACAGTCACTCGCTGCTCATGCATTACATACTGCTTCCATGTCGTATCTACAACCCCCCTCGCTCGAAATGCTAGATCGAAAGTCTCAAATGCACGCTTGCCGTAAAAAGCCATCCCAAACGTGTCATCACATGGAACAGTATCGAATGCAGCAGATCATCCACCCCTCACCAAACGCCTCGATTACCCACATAATGCATCACGTCTCGCGCTCAAAACCGCTCTCTCGGTCCATTACCATGGTTCTCAAACAGATCTTCAAGATACGCGCTCGGCGCTCTACTCCCACCCAGATGCTCGCTACTTAATGCACCACTGCTCGATTGCGCGTACAAGCCATTGCCACGCGACTGTCGTTGCTCCCGCGATGAGGGCTCGAGATAGCTATTTCGCGCACTTAAGCCACCGCGGTAGCTTTCTCGACTAGCTCCTAGTCCATCTCGTGAGCTACCGCGAGTGTTGCCGGTCCCAGGAGCAAGTGAGCCACGAGATCTAGGTGGTAAGCCTGGTGAATCGGGCGGCGAGGGGGCGTAGGTGCTGGTTCGTGCGTATGGCGCGAGTGAGCCGCCGATAGTTGTGCTGCCGGCGCCACCTGCTGCTTGTGCGGAGGGCGAAGCGTAGTAGCCGGCTGGTAGGTAGGCCGAATTACGGGTAGAGGTGTTGCGTGCGCCGGTGCCTGCTTGTGCCGTAGGCGAGAAGAAGAGGTCGGCGGGAGGTGGTGTGGATTCCCGTTTCATTTCCGGGTCGCGGAAGTGTGGCTTCGAGAGCTTGCCGGCGCTGGTGAGGGCATCGAGGGACATGCTACTGCCTCCTGCATCGCGGTATAGAGTGCTCTTCGCCACCGGGTTATAGCCTGATGACCCTCCCCATGTGCTTGTTTTCTCGGAGCCGCGGATGGATGCGAGTGCGGCTTGTTTGACGGAGCGGTTGATGCTCCATGCTACCATTGCTCTCCAGAATAGTACGCATGCGCCCATGAAGGCTAGAACGGCGCCGACTGCGATGAAGACGGTGCCTTGTGGATAATTTGACTTTCGCATGAAGGGTGCATCGGCGGTGTAGGGAATGTAGAGAGTCGGTATGCCGGCGCCTGCTATGGTGGGCACGTCGCTCAGGCCGGTGAAAGTGGCCGTGGTTGTGGTTTGCGTGTTGTCGGTCGTCGTCGCAGCAGTGGTGCCGGCATCTGTGGTTGCTGCAGTCGTACTAGCATCTGTCGTTGATTGCGGTGTCGTGCCATCTGTTGTTGCGGTCGTCGCGGTCGCCGTAGATAGGTCGGGAACACTGGTCAACTGGGCGTGGGCGAATGGTGCTGCGAAGAGGGCCAAGAGCACCAAAGCCTGTATCCGCCTCGCCGTGCGTGCCATGGTGTGACTGTGTGTTTGTCCAACGAGCGAAACGCAGTAGTGACACTGCTAAAGATCCCTTTCTCCTTCTCACGCCTCGCAAAGCCTTCTCCTTTCCCTTCGTTTCTTTTGCTTCCGAGATATTACTATTACTGCTCCTCTGTAGTATTGGCGGTATTACTGCTTGGTTGCTTTCCAAATGAGCGGATAGCGTCTCTGCACGCTCTGAACGACTGCAGCAGTTCGGTGGTGCAGGACCAGGATGCGAACAGATCCGGGAACACAGATGCCAGAAACGCCGTTGAACGCGTGGATGTTTGTTCCGAAATTACATTTGTCCGTTGCCCAGGGGTCCGTCACCCGCATCTCTATCCGCCGCTAATGTACGCCACTTTCGATCTTCTCGAACTCTTGGCACCCAATTGAAGGTTTCGAGACGAATACTTTCAGCGACCTCTCGATTGACCAGGCCACGAAACGCACAGATACCTGCGTTCTTTATCCACAGACGCACACTCGGCGACCGGCGCAGCGACAGAATGGGTGTCCAAAAGCGGACGCGCAAGTTTGCGCAGACGAAGCGAGTGATCGGCCAACGAGATGCTCGGCTTAAGAAGAATATTGTCGCGAACGAGCTCAAGGAGAAGGAGAAGCAGAAGAAGAGCACAGGCGACGAGCTGATACGGGAAATGTACGCCCAAACAACTCATCCTACACCGAACAACACGCATACACTAACATGTCTCGCCAGCCCACAAGTCCCCTCCTCAATGTTCTTCGCCCACAACACCGCCCTCCAACCCCCCTACCAAATCCTCGTCGACACCAACTTCCTCTCCCACACCGTGCACCACAAGCTCCCGCTCCTCTCCACCCTCATGGACACCCTCTACGCGACCTGCCAGCCCATTATAACCAGCTGTGTCATGGCTGAGTTGGAGAAACTGGGCCCGAAGTACCGTATTGCACTGCAGATTGCGAGAGATGAGCGGTGGGAGAGGTTACAGTGCGATCATAAGGGCACGTATGCGGATGATTGTATCGTTGATCGGGTGGTGAAGCAGAGGGTTTATTTGGTTGCGACCAATGATCGAGATCTGAAGAGGAGGGTGAGGAAGGTGCCGGGTGTGCCTATCGTGTCGGTTGCTAGAGGCAAGTACGTGATCGAAAGGCTTCCGGACGCCCCTGAGAAGTAGGAGAACATCGTTGGAGAGAGGGAGGCACTTGGGAGGGCATGGCATGATTATGGCATGCATGGTTTGGTGACTGATATTAGCGAGGCGTCTGGCGTCATGGCATATGGCATCGAAAATGTACTTCTGATACCCCGATATCAATCAGCCGCACGAGCTTAAGCATCGAATGAGCTTTTTGCGACATCAGAAATGGCTCCTGAATCTACCAGCAGCTTGTCCACCGTCAACCGCGCCTTCACTCTTTCGAAGGCGTGTTAACCTCGAAAGCCGCAGAAATCTCGTTCGCAATCCGCCTAAGCTCACGACACAGAAGCTTATCGCCCTCATACCCCTGCTCGTTCGGCGCTCCAATGACCTGGATACTGACCTCCCCACCCTGGTGCGCCATCCGCCCGCCACCTTCCCGCGCCTCTTTCGCCTGGCATCGTATATCTTCGATGTCGCACCATTTCGCTCGACCCTCAACATCCCTTGGGCCCTCGCCAGACGCTAGCCAGGTGGTAGAGGGATCCATGACCGCCATACGGCCCAGTGATGCCTTGAACCTGGCAAAATCGGCGTGGTTGTGGTCGAATATGATGCGGATGTCACCGCCGTTGTTCTTGGTTATCATATACATGCGGGCCTCGTTTGTCAGACTGGCTATCCACAGCTTGAGAAAGCGGACGCAGCGGTGATGGACGATGAGCTCGAAGGGTGCAGCGCCGTAATAGAGGCTCGAAGCTTCAGCCCGTATCTGCTGATTGACTTGGAAGTTTGGTGGGACGGGTGCATAGGGGCCGAACGTGAAGTCGAGGGTTTGGCGTTCCTGCGGTAAGACGTTGTAGTAGATGCGGTTGCGTAGTTCAGGTGGCAAGTCGAGCGGCGGCGACTGTGTGGTCGTTATGTTGACTGTCGCGTTCGTCGGGTCCAGCATGACGGTCGCAGCCTCTAGTGATGTAACCGAGACTGAACGAATGGGACTGTTTCGAAAAGATCCGTTTTGAGGTTGATGATGGGAATATGGAGCAGCGGGGGCGAGATTCTAGGTTAGAGGTGCAAGTGCTCAGGGAGCGCCTTCCGCCTGAGGGTTGCTCTTGCCAAACAATGGAACACTACTTCGAAGCTCATGATGACGCAGCTTGTTCCGAATGTTCATTAGAATGGGCCCTTACGCGTCGGGGTCATATCACAATGCCACGTGAGTCCAGTGGAGTACGCATGGATCGAACCTCTACATTAATGCCCTATCTCGAGTCCTGCGCGATGCTATCTCGCCAATCAACAAGCAGAGAAGTAAAGACTCAAGCCCCAAAGACCTCCGAAACCCTGCCCATAGCCCGCCTTAACTCACTAGTCATAGTCTTCTGGCCCTTGACAATTTCTCGCGACAACCCATCGATTTCATCCTCGCTGGCCTCACCTTGCTCCGCGGCCTTCGCAATCCCCTCTTTCTCAACACGTCTGCATGCAACGAAGTTGTAGTCCTGCGCCGTCGGCGCCCCGACGAAGTACTCATCCGCAGCGATGAACCAACGGTCCGGCCGCCTTTTGCAGACGCCGACACCACCTAGAAGGTGCCTGATTTTTGCGTACTCCGGATGCGATGAGTCGAAGAGGATGCGGATGTTTACACGATTGTTGTTTTTGAAAAGGTAAGTACGCGCCTTTGGGTCGAGATTCTTGGCCCAGAGGCGGAAGAGGCGCGTGCAGCGGTAGTAGGTGATGAACTCGAACTCCGTGCTTGAGTAGTAAGGTCCCAGACACTCCGCGCGTATTTGGCGGTTGGCTTGAAGCACGGTAGGCACAGGGATATAGATGCCATGGACGAAATCGAAGAGCTGGCGATCGTGCGGTAGGGTGTACTCGAAGATCAGGTTGCGTAGTTCCGGCGGTAGTGTGAGCAACGTCACTGTCCTTCTTTTGGTATCGTTTGTGACCTCTGTGACCTCTGTGAACTCTGTAACCTCCGTGACCTGCCTGACTTCCTGGACCTCCGTGGAGCGCGTAGCCTCCTTGAGCTCAGCGGACTCCGTGGGCTCCGTGCCGTTAGGTTTCAACCGACGGCGCATAGGGCGCAGAGCACGTCTGACCAGTCCGAAGAGGCGCTTTGGAGCCGAGTGCCCCTTCGAGGACCACATGTTTGCACGAAAGTCGAAGGACGGGACTCACAACTGGTCGATTGATAGCGGCAGCGACTCCTGGTTGCGTCTTTTGAGAGCATGTAGTGGAAGCGAGAGTCGGGACTGAGTGTCGGAAGTCGTTATCTACAGATGTACTCAAATTTGAAATTCATTCACTGTCCCCAAAGCCCTCAGTCAAGCTTCTCTTTCGACCGGCTCTGGCGCCCACTTCTCTCCAATCTAGCTTGTATTTCCGATACCTCGGATAGCCGTTGCTCGACACCCTTGCTCTGCCTCTCCGGGTGACCACTCGCTGCTTTACCTTGAGCAGAGGCTCATTCACGTTCCCGCTCGAACCTCGCCCGGAGCGCTCAATTTTCTCCATTTTCTCCAGTGTCCCCAACAGCTCCGATACCTCGGACAAACCTTCGCGAAGACTCTTTTTCACGCCCTTAGCCAGACGCGACATCGTGCCTTCGTTCTGGTACTCAATACTCTGCGCCAAGTCTTCTATCCTTTGTCTGGAATCGTCCTCCTCCCTCCGGCACTCGGCCCGGTGAGTCTGTCCTTGTTTCCGGAAGTCGCGCTGCCATGATGGTTGGAGCCTCTGCCGTTCGTTGGCGTGGATGTTTCCATCATGCTGCATGATGCGCTTGTGCTCGCGTTGGTGGTGTTGACGTACCCCGAGGCAGCCTTGCCAGATGACGACGCCGCCGACGAAGGCGCGTCCGGAGACGAGGTATGGTCGTAAACCTACTGGGTTGACCATGATAAAAGGATACGCTTCGCTTTTCGTACGAAGGGATTGTCGCGTAGTAAGTCGGAGTAGGCACAGCTCCTGACAGCACTGTGGTCCTGCTGACAGCGGAAGCTTCTCGAAATGTAGATTCGAGTCGACTTCGTCCCTTGATACTATTCAAATCCCTTTGTTACTACTCGAAGCTTATACACCGGCTCCCGAAACAAGTCAGCACAACAATACCCATTAGCGCACTCGACTCTCGTTGTAGATGGAAATGCAGGTGCTTGTCAACGTATGTTCCGATGAATACTTTTACATCAGGCTCAGCGGGTTCTTAAGATATGTACAAGTCAACCTAGCCTTGCCCGCGCAATGCATCTTGCTCTCGGCTGCCGTCGTGTCTGCATCCCATCTATTTGCCCTTCTCACCCTGGGAACCGTACGCTGCCTGCCGATACTTCGCATCGACCATGCTCGGCTGTCCCGGCTTCTGCTCGCTCTGCGTATTTTGGAAGTGGGGTGAATCGACGCCCTTTGGGTTCTCTTGGGTCGTGACTGTCTGGTCCATGTTGCCTTTCATAACAGAAACACCAGTCAGCATGACAAGAATCTTCACCAGGGGACGAGTGATAGCGCACCTCTTTGCGTCGCTACGCCAGGTGTGTGCGTGTTGGAACCACCGCCGCCGGACCACCGGTTGCCGATGTTCTTCGCGCCTTGCGTCTCGAAGGGGTTGCTGGAAACGTTGGTTAGTACCGAGCAAGCTGGCATCGCTATGGTGCGTGATAATGATAGGCGTACATGTCTGGGTGACCTCTCGAAGAGGTCTTAGAGAAGGCGTACAGGCCAACACCGGCCGCGCCGGCAATGATAACGTTTCGTGGTCTGAAGAGTCCGGCCATGTTCGTTGTGGTGTTCGAGCTGTGGACTGATGATACTCGTTACAGAGTCGAGTAGGTAGTGAGTCGATGTAACGCGAAGGGTGTGAGCTTGTCGAAAGGCTTATATCTTTGGGATGAAACAGAGCAGTCACCAGTTCACAAGCAGTCTCGAAGCATTGACATCCAATGACAACAATTCCGTCATCGACAGGTTAAGCTCCGATTCGGGGCACTAGCCAGGAACAAGCGGATCTGTCCGTCTCGGTCGCGCAAGGCTAGCCGATTGGACCATTGAAAATCTACGATCGATAACGTGAAGTTCAATTTCGTTGCAATATATTCCCAGTACGAAGAATGCCGGTGATGGTGGAGGCCAACGGCTCGAGTGAGCCAGCACGCATTAGCATCCTGATATCAGGTTCCGGCACTAATCTCCAAGCAATCATCAACAGCTGCAACACCGAAGCCCTAGCCAATGCGAAGATCGTGCGAGTGATCAGTGACCGCAAAGATGCCTATGGCCTGAAGCGCGCCGAAACTGCGCAAATCCCTACAAAGTACCATGGCATCCTGCCGTACAAGAAGAAGCATCCAGACAACAGCGAGAACCCGCATTGGCAAGAAGCACGACGAGCGTACGATGCCGACCTCGCCGAGCTGGTGTTGGCAGATAAGCCTGAGATAGTGGTCTGCGCAGGCTTCATGCGTATCCTCTCTACCGCTTTCTTGGACCCGGTCAAGGCCTCGAAGACACCCATCATCAATCTGCATCCGTCACTGCATGGTGATCTGATTGGAGCAGGGTGCATCAAGCGCGCATGGGAGGAGTACGAGGCCGGGAAAAGGAAGAAAACGGGCATTATGATTCATTATGTGATTGCTGAGGTGGATATGGGTGAGCCGATCGTGCAGGAGGAGATCAGTATTGAGGGATGCGAGAGTTTGGAGGAGATGGAGGAGAGGATACATCAACATGAGCATGGCTTGATCGTGAAGGGCACGAAAATTGCTATTGAGAAGTTGAAGAGGCATGGGAAGACCTGAAGCCTGGGCTCATGTTTGCTTTGGTGTTGGCTGCAGTGACTAAAGCTCGGGAGTGGCTGCTGTCAGAAGGCTCGCATTGCCGCAATGGCGCCTCTTTTACATACAAGCTCCGCTCTCTAGAACGCCGTCAATGTAAACCGATGAAGCGAGCACTCAGTTCGAAGTCAACCGATCTGCCAGAGCTCGACGCGCGTAAGATCGCAAAGAACCAGCCCGATTGGAACAGTCTTACAGTGCGCGTCGGTAGTGGGATACCGGATCTCATCACCCCAGAAGATTTCAGCATCCTGCGAAGCCGGCGACTTGGACGCCACAGCCGAGAATGGTGAGCGCCGTCGCCAGCGGTCTGTCTCCATGAGGCTCACGACAACGGCGAAGAAAGCACAAGTTGCGGCTTGGGATCGCTTGTTAGCGGTCTACAGCACGCCACTACCAGTGACATTAAGCGACATGCTCATCAAGATATTCAACGATACCGATACATTGCTCTTCTTCGGGACCCTACGAAACCGCGTGCTCGTACACTGGCTCGACTTCCAAATGTACTTTCTCGACGCTGCACCACTAGAGTCAGCCCTTTCTATCGCCTCCACCATCGGGCCGCCGCAAGGTGAACGTGAATCCGTCCGTCCGGCCATCTACCTCGACATCGGAAAGGCGTGGTGTTATGTAAGGTGGGTGCTATGAGCCATTCTCAATCATGAGATGCTGCATGCATAGTCGTGCGTGGTGACTGATGATGATGTCCTTGACCGCGACGATGCTCTTGTGGCCAAGTGGGGGGACGGAGGGCTGCTTCATGGTCCATTGTTCAGAGAGTCGGGCGACGTGCTTGCAGCAACGCTGGACTTTCTGTATTTGCGTGGTGATACGAGTTGTGGGTATGGTCAAGATTTCTGAATACTTATCGATATGCCTTAGCTCTAAGATGTCGTTGTACGGCCACTAAGAGTCATACTTTTCCGTGAAAGCCGTGGTATGGTACAGCAATGGGCGCTGTGCACTGCAACCATGGTCTCGGCATGGCCTCAGCGTCAAAGACTATGTATCGCAAGAGTTTCCTTCTACGAGAAACCACTTTATACGCTGTTGGATCTTGTCGCCTCCGCAATGCCTGAGATCAAGGGGCGCACGCTGCAACGCAGAGCATCATGGCCATCCTTCTCCAAACGCCAGCCTTTCCACATTGTATCGCTCAAGAACACGCTACAAAACGTCGCCTTTGCCCAATGCGGAACACCGTACTCAATCACCGACTATGAGCTAAGCATACTGCAGAATCCCAATATATCGCAACGACAGCACCCATGGCGACCATTCCCACCGGCGATCGGGCTCACTGAAGCGCACGCGGAGCTCGAACTCTTCGCACACAGCGGCTAGACACAAGCACTCAGGCAAGCTCGAGCACGGCTCTTCGAAGCCTACAACCTCCCATGGGAAGCTGTCCACCAAGATCTGTTCATCAAGATCGCAAATGACTTGGATGCTGTCCTGTTCGATGGCGTGCTCCGAGACCGCCTGTTCATGCAATGGATCACGATAGAGAGCATACCGGGAATATCGGACGTCGATGCAGGCCTTACACGCGGGTCGGCCCCTTGCGAGATATTCCAATTTCGCCCAGAGATCTCGTTCAATTCACGGCAACCGCTCCAACGCAAACCGCGGGAAGAGATTTGGGGTGGGTTGATCCATGAACTACTGCACGCATACCTATGCATCCGGACTCGTGGAGACGTTAGCGAGGAGCGTTCGTGCGCAGACAGGTACTTCCAGGAGTACGACGACGGAGGTCATGGCCCGCTGTTCTTCCGCACGAGCAGTATCCTCGCGTGGCGCCTAGCGTTTCCCGAATTCACCGCTTCCGACGTTTTCGGATATGGCAACTTCTTACGGCCTTTGCGCCCATTGCACGAGGACATCACAGATGGTGGAATCTTCGTGGAGGATCCATCTGAAGACGAAGGCGGCACAGTCTTTCTCCCCGTTGTGAAGGAAGAAGATGATGCTTATCGGGGCCGCAGACGACATTCTATCGCCGGCCGCTGTCCTGGGATCGAGCGGACAAGCACGCTGTGCGACTATGGCCCAAGATGGGCGTGCTTGGTTGGGCAGGTACCGCGGAGATGGGCGGATTGGGTTTGGCTTGGTGGTATGCTTCGTTGGATGTTGTGTACTTGGCTTTCTCGGTGGGTCAAAAGCTGGCTTCGTAAAAAGCCGATAGGAATCGGAAAGTTCAAGTAATGACGAGCGATATGAGATCAATACTGCACAAGCCATCGTCTCAGTAATACGACTGTGCACAGCGTGACTCACCCTTGTTGTGAGCTCACCCGAGAGCTGTGTACGCAACGTTCGCCAAACGCCCGAAGCTCCCCAACAGTTCTCCGGTTTTACAGACCGCTCCCCGGCGCCTGCTTCTTAGCATTGTTCTGATATAGACCTGTCCAGTGAAGCATCGAGCTGTGCCGTTCACTGATGTACAGGTCAGTCGCAGAGTGTATGGCTGATGCTGGGCACCCCTATGACGTCCAATTCCAGAAGTACCTTGGGGTTATTTCTGACTGCTTGCGGTCTTATGATATCCTGTCGACTTGCTTCGTGCCAAGTCTGGGCGTTCCAGGGTCAACCGCAAGTATACTATGGGCCACAGAAGAACGAGCGGGTATGGAACGGCACAACATCATCGTATTCCTACAGCGTGTCAGGAATGTTCTTGACAGTTTGCGGTCTTTAAGCACCCTTTCAGCTTGCTCTGTGCCAAATCTGGGCTTCGGAGAGGCAACCGCACGCATGTTATCAATCACAGTCGCTATGGCGACTGGCGTATGACCCAGTCGGGTTGATGTGGAAAGGTATCCTGGGGATGTTTTTGACAGTTTACGGTGGTCGAGCACCCTTTAGGCTTGCTCTGTGCCAAATCTGGGCTTTGTAAAGTCAACCTCAAAGAGGATGTGGATCGCAGTCGTGATCGCGGCTGCTGGACGATGCAGCAGCGTGGAGATGTGGAGGTTTGCTGGGGATGTTTTGGACTATTTGCGGTCCTTCAGTAGCTCTTTGGTTTACTCCATAGCTGATCTGGACTCTTTGGATTGAACCGCAAGAAAGCTGTCGATCGCAGTATGCATGGCCTAGCTAGCCAAAACTTCTGTGGTCAATATGTCGCTTGCGGCATAATCGCACGTCTAGACACTATACGCAGAACTTCTCTAGAGCGTAAAGAAGGGCCGCAAATAGCGACTCCGACCCCGAGAGTCATGGAAACCGAATCTTTTGATCCTATGACCCGGCGCCGCTTATGGACCTTGTGGTCGATTGTTCACTTGCGGATTCCCCTTGCGCTTGCCTACTCAGCACAGAGCATCCTC
>Ga0058704_10001377_pt1 | contig 11411 bp, 12 predicted proteins | sample AgamicMgSfe_FD_71363 | JGI IMG/M metagenome (GOLD analysis project Ga0058704, IMG submission 71363) | Agave microbial communities from Guanajuato, Mexico - Mg.Sf.e | ecosystem: Host-associated > Plants > Phyllosphere > Phylloplane/Leaf | place: Guanajuato, Mexico | collected 2012-05-30 | reverse complement strand
CGAGTAATTCTCCCCAAGTCCCCAGAAACTAACACCACAACAGACGTATGGTTCCACCGCTACAAAGACGGCGTCGACATCGAAGGCCGATTCGACTACAACTCATGGCAAGAAAGCGACACAGGGCTGAAGCTAGCCGCCAGTCTGGACAAAGACGTCGTGCTCGCCGAGGGCTACAAGGAGTACCACACGGATCGCAAATACATGGCCAAAATGGGCAATTGGCGCGAGAACAAAGACTCGGAGATTCCACTTGATGGAATCGGTGGTGTGAATATTCTCGTCAAGGGGGATGTGCACCGTAGTGGTGAGTTTTGTTTTATTTCTTTTAATCGTTCTTCTAGTCATTCCCTTCCCATCATCTATCATCTATCAGACGAAGAGAAGATGAGAGTGTTAATAACTAACCAAAAACAACAACAGGCATCAACTTCCCCTGCTACGCCTTTGAAAATCAAGCCGAGACGGAAGGGTTCGCGAAAATGGCAAAGAGAGCGGGATACGGCGTCTACGGTCTGCCGAATTACGTCGTTTGGCACATTGATACCGACGAGAAGCCTGGTAATGCTTAGATCGCTTTTTTGCTTTTTTTTATCTTCATCTTCGTCTTGAGAGGTGTCTTTGTCTAGAGAAGGGTTGAGGACTGAGCACTGTGGTAATGCAGAGAATAAAGATACAGAAAATGGATCGGCGTCGATGGATCTGCTTGAAAGAGGAGTGCGCTTGCTCGCTCGCTCGTTCGCTCGTGCTGCACAGTCTGTTCATAGAGAAAGGAATGAAAAGAGTCGTGTTTGGATTCTTGCGGGTCGTTTATCTAGAGAGCTCAATAGCAGGCACGACACAAAGGACGATCGAGCGTAGAAGTTGAAAGCGTATAGAGGAAGGAGGAAGCAGAGATTCGTGTCACATATTCTATACCAGCGACTCAATGAATTTACAGTTCCGATCCCTGAAAATAAGTCCAATCGTCAGTCACGGAAGTTGGTTATTCGGTAGATGTGCTCATGGCACGGTATTCATATTCGTTTCCTATCAATACTATCTACAGCACGAGTGTGCCATTCTAGCGATCATTCAACTTGCAGCATTCGTGCGTGCCGTATCAGTCAAGGCCGTCTTGTATCGTATCGTATCGTATCGACCACTGATAATTTCATCAACCATGAGATTTCGAAGAAAGCAAGCAAAACCGTGCCTCCTCCCAATGCAATCATAACCAGTCTTTGTAAACTAACTCCTGCAGACGCATAAAAAGCAATCGTTAATGTCGGCGAGAGGCTTTGATCGCCCTTCTCATTCCTTTCCGGGGTATCATGATGTTTCATGTAGCAAGTGTGCATTATCGGTTCGCACAGCCATTGAATCCTACCAGCGGGCACCGACAGACAGATCAGCGCCGTAAGTACCGGACAGGATCTGCTGTCTGATGGCAGCTCTCTCGTCGTTGCCAGAACTCATGCTGCTGGGTCCTTGGCTGCCCAACCAGCCGACGTTGTTTCTGAGTTCGTTGATAGCGCCTTGTAGTCGGCCTCCTGATAATTCGTTGTGCTTCAGCAGCTTTTGGTCCCAGCCTCCTACTTGTAGTTGGAATCCTCCTCCGCGCTTGGCTGCTTCTTGGATGACAATCGTCCAGGCTGCTGAGAGCTCGTCGTAGGCTTCATGCTTGGAGTGGTTGTGTTGGTAGGTGTCCCAGTCCGGTAGACGATGGACTATATCTGTGACGGCATCGAGGTAGGTCAGGGAGACGGAGGTTTGTTGTTCGTTTGGGGGAAGAAAATGTGGTGTGTAATCTTTGAGAGCCTCAATGAGTTGCGCCATTGGTTGACGGACTCGATTGTATGTGTAGTCGGATGTGGGACGGTTGCCAAAGGGAAAAGCATCCTTGAATGTATTTTCGTATTTTTGCAAGACGCCAAAGGTGGACTCAATACTTGGTCTGGGTGCTTTTGTGACGACTTCGCGGGCGATAGCGGGGTTCTGGTCGCAGATGGTTTGCAATAGTCCTCTCATATCATCTGGACTGAGTGTTTCCAGTAGCCTGGGAAGATCCAGCGGACGTCCAGAGGTCAAGGATGTGCGGGTTCTCTTGATCGATCTGACTTGTGAGGGAAGCATGCGGGAGGGTACTGAAGGGGAAGAAGTCGGTGAAGCGGACATGCGATCGTATGAAAGGTCATCGTCACTGGCTTTGCGCTTGCGACCAGACATGTTCTCGGTAGTGTAGTGTTCTGTAAAGAGTCAGGCATGGGGAGTGATAAGGGAAAAGATATGCATACCAGAGGCAGGAGAAGTGTGTCGAGGGCTTTCGTGAAGGTGCGGAGCGAACAGCGGATTCGAGAAGATCACACTGTTCATGACGCCCGCAGCACTTGACACGTGAAGGAGGTTATTATTGATCGGTCAGGCACCAGAATGTTCGAAGTGATGGTATTGACAGCCTGGTATGAGAACAGAGCTGAACAAAGAAATTGATGAAGAAGAGAATGGCGGTGATGTATCAAGGAAGCCTGCGTGCTCCCTGGCCTGCCCTGCGCTCAAATGCACTCAAGGTTGCTCTGTGCCGCATGGTGTCGGTGCGCCTTTGGTTCTTCGCACCTGCCCTGCACCGCGCACAATGCGGTTCTGCGGCGGCGCCGCGCGATGACGGACGACGGACGACGGCCCGCTGGATCCACTGCACCGTTGCAGCCCTGTGTCAGCGCACGGGCCTCCGTTAATATCACGAGACGTGAACTATTCAGATATCTATCTCTATCACGAGCACCTTTGTCACGAGCATCTCTATCGCAAACAAAGTAGAGGAACGATAAAGATCAGAGTGGACAACATAATTCATCGATCTGCCGGCGCTCAAACTATATACACACAACGCTTATCCCTAACAATTCTAGAACTCCATGCTGAGCATCCGCAAGAGCCAGATTCACCTCCCGACATATTTTGACCTCAAAAAAAGAAAAACATATGACAAAAGAATTTCAAGCCTCTCAAGCTCTACTCTTCTCACTCGTCTCCTTCTCATGTCTCGATTTATTCGAGTTTGATCGTCTTGAGAGTCCACCCTCGCTCACACTTCTCGTGCTCTTGTCGTCGTCGGGATTGACCACTCTGAGCCTGGCTTTGGGCATTGTGAACATGACTTGCACATCTCTGGTCGCAGCTGCTCTTTCAATATCCCAATCGACGTCAGCCTCCGGCTTCTTCGGCTGCACCTGTGGAGATGGCGGACTATCAGGAGCTGCTCCCCAGTCGCCGGTGTCGGGCTCGTCTCTATACGGCTCCCAAGCGTTGCCTTCGCTGTCTGCTGACCAGTCTTCCTGACCTCGCTTTGTGCGCAAGAATGTCGACCCATCGCTCGCAGTTCGTCGCGGAGCTGTACTGTTGCGCTTGTTGGGGCTCGCTGATCGGTCTCGGTACGGCACGTATGCCGGCTGAGTATTGCCAGACAGAGGAAATGTGTCAATCGGTGGTGTGGCGCTGCGGTCATGGACAGAACCGCTCAGTACACGACGGATCGAGCCCATCCAGCCCGGGTTGCGACGTGCTTGGCCGATCGATGTCGAAGGCGGCAAGGCGCCAGAGGGTATTGGCATGACTGCTGTATCTTGGCTATAGCTTGACGAGGTACGTCGGTGCAGCGGTCGTCGGCGTCCAGAATTCGTTGCTTCTGCCCCGAGAAGTGCATCGGCCTCTTCACGAAGCTGACTAAAGGTTGGCACACTGCCATCACCCTGTCGCTTCAATTGATTCATAGGTGCAGTGACTGACCGATTACGGTTGACGTCTCTCGACGGTGAAACTCGACCGGCCCCAAACAAAGGTGGACCCTTTTCTTCGGTCGGCGAATGTAGTGGAGAGATCCGGGGAACTCCAGCCAGACCAAAGACAGCATGCGATCTTGTCGATGTCGTTCTGGCTATCGATCGCGCAGACAAGTCGGATCTGTTGGACTGCTCACTTAGTGTCGATGATGTTCGATCGTCAATCGACTTTGACGGTGACACTCTGCCGTTGTAAGAGTGCATCTCTTGCTGTACATGCTTGCCAGACCATTGATTCACCCAAGTTGTGATCTGATCAGTGCCGACAGAGACAGACTTGTTGCCAAAAGCTGACGGTGTCACAGAACTGTTGGTTGGTGCTCTTCGAACGTTGTATTCTGGATCTGGCGAGACAGGATGGCTTCCTAGAGGATTGAGCTCAGGATCTTTGAATGGATCGTCTGGGTGTGTGTTCCTTGCGGCTCCAGCATCAGACCTGAAAATCTCATGTATGGCTCTAAGCCTGCGCTCTGCATCGGCAGTACCAGGACGTGCTGGGCCACTCATGGAACCTTCTTCATCTTGCTCCTCGATGGGATGTATGCCTACACTTGCAAGGCTCGCTCGTCCGTCTGGTGCTGCCTGGTATTGGTAGGTAGATCGTGCTATGGATCCCTTACGGAGACCTCTTGTTGGACTTGGAATATTCACAAATGCTCCGGTCGAGCCGCCATCACGGTTGTTAGCGTGTTGTCGCTTCCAGCCTGCAGACGCAGCGATCTCTGGCAACCAAGGAAACGCTTCCTTGCCGTTGTTTACTTCTTCTTGATGACCGGTTGGCATTTCGTCATGTCCTTCGGTATCGTCAGTGTGACGCCAAGCCTCGTCGAATGATAATTTCTCGCTCATAAGCACATGTCCATCACCACCACGGTGCTGAGACCGCCTTCTGTGGTAGTACATGAAGCAGAAGATAACTAGTCCGACGACAAGAACGATCGCGATCGTCAGCCCAACACCTAAGCCAGCCTTCTGAGCTGTCGTGGTCAACCCTCCTCTGCTGTCTTGGAGCATGTTGTTCGAGCTGTCGCTTTCTGGAGGGGTATAGGAGGATAACCAGCTACCAGATGTTACATTGTAAAACAGTGCTTGAGTATTGGTAGTAGATGTAGCCCTGCGAGCCAATCGGGATGGAGCCGGCGCAGAAGAGATGGTGTAGCCACCCATAATCATCATGATGTTTCCGGGAAGCATTACAGCACCATGTCCATAGATGCCGTTCGACGAAGGCGCATTGTCTCCAGATGTAGATGGTGTCGACCAGTACCAGTTTCCGATTCCTCCATATCCGGTTCCGATCTCGAGGATTGCAAGCTGAGGTGTTGCAGGCGTATTCACGTCGCCAACCCAGCCTCCGTAGACAACGACGCTCCTTCCATCTTCTGACAATACGGCGGTGTGTCCAGAACGTGGCGTCACGGTAGAAGCTCCACTTGAGGATTGTGTGATAGGAAGATATGACCAAGCGCCTTGCGGGAGTGAGAACAAGGCAACCTGCGACATGTTGATAAAAGCCTGTTGGGTGTGACCGCCCAGCAGGACGAAGCTCTGTTGTTGTGTTTCGATGCCAGAAGCGTTCGAAAACGTTGGTGAAAGACCGGTGATGCTGAAGCCCGCTTCGGCGATCGGCGGACCACTGCTGGTCAACAAGGCCAGCTGATAGTCAATGTCTGAAGCCGGTGCTGATTCGGGGGTCAATGTCATCATGAGGTTTGAGTAGCTGGCGGCTGTCTGCCATGTACTTTGAGATGCGCCAGTCGTCGGGCACATTCCTCCAAACACATACATGTCGGTATTGGTGGCATTGCTGTTTACAATCTCCGAGAAAGCAATACCACCATTCAGATAGTTTGCTGCCGCAGTATTCGATGTGACCAAGCTCTTGGAGACTTCATCTTGTGTCCACTTTCCCTGCCCATGTTCTGCTTTTGAACTAGGTTGAAAGCGCCATAGCCCGACACCACCTGCGCCTTTCGTACAGTCGCCGACGAGGACTGTGATGTTTCCGCTCGAGTCAAGAAGAGGAGTGTACGCGTTGCTTGACGAACTGCTAAGAAAAGGTAGATTCAAAGAGAGGGTGTTGAGAGATAGACTCGAGGCTCCTAATGACTGAGTAAGATCGATAGAGGAGAACTGTGCCGAAGTCGTCGAGTCGCTGCCAGGTTGTATAACGTATGCATAGCTTCCGCCGTTCTGCTTGGAAGGGACAAAGATTCTCGTAGGGTTGTATGGTAGATTATTCGACGAGGCCAGGGCAGCACTTGATAGTGAGACAATTGCTAACAAGTGCCGAGTATAGAATGATCCAGTCATGGTGAATGCGCGCGATCGGCGCAGTAGTGTAGCGTACCGAGTACCATCGAAAAAGACCGAGTCGAAGTTCAAGGCCCCATATCAGGAGTGCACAAGCAGTCGCAAGAGTCGCAGCAAGACGATGATGTTTTGGGAAGATGTAATGTTTCTCCAGTTCAATGGTTAGAGTGTTGGATGGCGGGGTCAGAACAGGAAGAAACACTGGCAAAGACCAAGAGAGTAGAGTATGAGGTCCGTCACATGCAGGCCAGTGGGGAAGGCTGGCAGCATAAGGTAAACAAGACGGCAGACCCCGGCAAAGGTTAGAGTGAGTGGTTAGGAACTCTTGGTAATCGTACGCGGCCCGGCAATGCAACGTACAACCAACGGTTGCATATAATAATGATTGCGTGGATCTACCTCGTAATTCAAGGAATGGAGATGAACTCTGAACCTACTTCATTGATAGAATAGATTGAGCGGGTTGTTTGAGGTCCAGACCGTGATCAGGCTAGGTAAGAGCATTTCCTACGAGAGGGATAGCCTCCGTCGGTGATCAGGGACTCGAGCATTTCCGCAGCCAAAAGTCGGCTTTCCAGCTGAAGGAACGCCAATTGTTGACCAGGCAACGCGAACAGTTCGACCCACCTCGAAATTTTGTCCAAGAAATATCGAGTCTTGTGCAAGCCAACGGCTATCGTGAGAAGACACGAGCTTAGAAGAAGGAATATGGAGTGGATATCATGTTTCTTGCTGGACGAAGATGCGAGAGATGAAGAGAGCAGGTGGTTGGGTGGCAGAAGAGAAAGTCAAAAGTCTTGGCGAGTGAGAATGTGGAAGCGGCGGGGAATGCCATGCCGCGCCGCGTTCGTGGTTGTATGCAGGCCGTGATGATCCTGGAAACCATCTCACGTCAGACCATGCTGGTCAGTATAATTGATTCTAAAATATACGTGTATGATCACAGTTTTGAATGGACGCAAAATACCACTGGGGGTTGATAGATTTTTTTTATGTTGGTTTAATACTAGAGATCCACCGATACTCTCCGGACTGGCCGGCGAAGGCTATCTCTGTCATTGAAATTGCTCTTGATAAGTATGCTCATTGGGTCCATGTCGAAGGGGGAGTTATTTTTTTTTGCTTTGATCTTTTCAATGACACTGAGATCCACCGATACTCTCCGGTCCAGCCGGCGGAGGCTATCCCTTGCCGTAGGAAATGCTCTTGATAGTTATGCTTATTGTGTTGTGAGGTGAAGCTCCATTCAGACGAGAGGTCAATCGATACTGGCCCGACTGACTTGCGAAGGCCATGCTGGGCTGTCGTACGCTGATGCTCGTGATAAGTATGCTCGATACGTATGCTCGATTAGTGTGCCGAATGGTGTAATGAAAGAAAGTCTGAACGTGTCCTGCAACGTCGGCTGTGCATGTAATAATTACAGTTGAGAATGTAAAATGTCGAATGTCGATGTCCGAGGCCGCTGGTGAATTGTCGCGTCGCTATGCAAACCTGGTCGACAGCATGGAAAAAGGCTGTCGAAGATGGAGTAGATCCCGCCCTTTACATGCAATGCCCTTCAGATGAACGCCTCATAATATCGTGACCACGTGGTATCATAACCGAAAACGCCGCGCGCCGTATTGAAATGCAATAAAATGATCACTGAATCACTCGTCGTCATCGTCGTCGTCGTCGTGGTAGACGTGCATACCATTAATATTCGTCTTGAGTCGTTCGTAGATGAGGAAGAAGACCATGTTGATTGCAGCAGAGCGGGCGCAGGACACTGCAAGACCTGGAATTCGTTAATGGAATGATCTTGTCAAACGTGTGCAAGAACAAACCGTTATAGGTGCTCTTCTTGAACCATTGCACTGCAGGGACAGGGACTGCGTTGTTGGTCACATTGGTCAAATGAGCTTTCTGGTAGACTGTCTTGGCCACGTCGAGTGGGTAGGTCAACAAATTTGGTCAGCGATGAACAGGCTTAGAGAAGTAGAAGAACATACCAAAGTCCAGCTGACTATACCACAGGCCATTCCGCCGATGGTGATAGCAAGATTGCTGTTGGGAGTGCCACGACCAGAGCTGAGCTTCTGTTTCACCGTCTCGTACGTCGTAAAATAGATGGCAGTACCAACTATATCACGCGCTGCCAGTCATTAGCTTCGAGTGGACCTCAGTCGCGTAAGATGTCGTGACTTACTGAGGTGGAGTCTGTAACCACAATAGAGACCAGGGAAAAAGCCACGCTCGCGCCACAGTCTTGACGCTGTCTTCCAAGCACTAATCTTCAGACTCTCTGCAGATGGCTTTTTTCCATTGGCTGCCTCCAATGCCAACTTACCACGGAGCTGAGAGTCAAGCTTCGTGAGTTCGAATGGGCCTGCTCATGATTAATACATATTGTTTTCCCGATTGACATGACCTTTCTCTTACAAGCAAAAGCGGATACAGCACCACCACTGATAGCTCCTGAGATGCCGAAACACACGGCAGTTCCTATAGTCGGGTTGCGGCCAGGAGTACTGGCTACGACGAGAGGATTCTCTCCGGTGACGTTCTCGACGACATTTGCAACGCGGGTCCTAGTTCCGCTGTAGAGGGTAAATGAGAATGTTCGAACCATCGTAACGCTCACAAGTGGAGGAATGACGCCTGTATATTGTCAGCGAGTGACATTACTGAGAATGCAACCCCTGATTGTACGCACCACGCCAGAATGCTCTTATGCCCTCTCTGTGGTATGCCTCTGTCACGGTGGGGACGAATTTGGTTCCGTAACTGAGATATGTTAGCGGTCAGATGTGAGTGAGATTGGTGATTGCGTACGATTGCATGCGACTCTTCAGAAAGTCAAGAGGATACTGTCACACTGGTCAGTATATCATAGATAGTCAAGAGGACTCGAACTTACTGCGGTAAAGGTGCTTACTATGCTCGCAAAGCCGCTGGCGACTGGAGTACGAGCCCATTGTACGAACTCTACGGTTTTGTCGCTGGTCTCAAAAGGAAGGCCGAAGTAGTGGTGTCTTGTTCTTGCTCTTCCATCGCGATTGTTCGAACCGCCCGGAGGGCTTGGTGATTGAGATGAAGCCATACTGGCCCTGAATTCGTGCGAAGACCAAGAGTCTTCAGGTCACGCTCAGTGAGCCAGTAGGCAAGCAGAGATCATATGCTGTGACCAGTTGTTAGCACCGAGTGCAACGGTCGAGTCAGTGGTTAGTATTGCAGGCGGACAGGCAGGTAGCAGTCGAGTCGGTCAATCAGCCACTTGGTCGTCGTAGAGGTGTCGTGTTCGCATAAGAGAGTGGTGGGTGTATGGGTTTTGTGAAACAATTGAATTGACTTGGGGAACTTCTTTGGAGGTGCAATCGTTCAGAGCGCACTGACAATCCCCGCATGTATTCAGGACTGACGTTGAGTGGGGCACTTTGACCAGAGCCAATCCAAATTGGGTCTAGCCGGGAGCCTCACGACCAATCATCGCACGATTTAACTGCACTGTGCAGCTAATGCTAGCACATACTACTGACGAATGCTCCCTCAATTCTTGCTTCTATGCCTTTCATTTGTCTATTTTCGAAGCAAACAGCTAGGCAGCAGCCGATTTCTGAAACTTGGGATAACGTCAGGACGGAGCTTAGCTGGAGATGCACGGCAATGCGGCTACAAGCGGAGTGTTAGACAGCTGCAATATAGAATTGCAAGTGAAGCGTGAGAGACAAGCGTGTATAGAACAAAATGCAATTATACCATTGTCATGAGTATCGATTGTTACCCTCAACGACTTTTTGAAATGATCTGGCTTGCTGAATGTTGCACAGTGACTGACATCCATATTCATGTTTGAGTTGAAATAGTGTCCATCATCTTCTCCCAGTACTTGCTTGAGAGGAGTCTCTCGTTGTACGCTTGAATTCCAATAGCAGCAGACGTTGACAGCGATCCTATGAGTGTGATGCTGATTTATCAAGAGTATTTTTCCCGTCATGAGCATAAACCTCAATCTCTCTGCTCCTCCCCCTGTGAATTCCGGCAATGCTATTGCTCGTACAGGGACTCGTTCACATTCAACATTGAACCAAAACTCAAAAAACAATGCTACATCTGAAGATTTGGTCGACGATTGATTACGCCGTGCATGATGGAACCGCATCGAGATGAGATATAATAAATGTAGTCAATTTAGAGTCTGAAAGCCACAGCCAGGAAACACGGTAAAGTTCCACCGAGGTTGCGCCCCACCGGTTTCGTACATTGAACTTGAGCCAGAACGAGACATCATTGCAAAACGGGCTTTATTGCTCGATGATCCAGGCTACCGATTCTGATTGTTCATAATATATCAGTAATGAGTATAAGATTCATAAGTAGACCATCCCAAGCCCTGCAGCAAGACCGGCAGACAGAAAACCCCAGCCCAAGATCTGGCCGCGAATTCCACTGCTCGGTGCCTGTTTGCCAATATTGCTTTGACCACTAACAGTCGCAGTGCAGCTAGCTCCACATATGAAGCCGGAAGGGCAGCAACCTCCTCCATCACTCGAGTCGCAAGAAAACCACCCACTGTTGCAAGTACCCTGTGGACCTGCCGCAGACGACGTTGCCGAAGCAGCGACGATGGTGATGCTTGTGCTTGTGACAACTATAGCGCTTCCTTGAAGCGGACAAGACGTCGTATCACAGTTGCGATCAACTTGACAGCAGCCTCCCATGTAGTATGCACTGCACATGTAGAAGCCTGTAGGGCAGCCCGATGCACTGACTGCAGAGCTCGTGATAGGAGATGGTGAGGTCGGTGCCGACTGTGCTGATGAAATGGATGTAGGTCTTATAGGAGCTATAGCAGACGCTGTGCTGGTCACTGTGCTTATAGGCGGACATGTGGGCGATCCACAAGCTCGGTCTGTCGGACAGCAACCACCACCAAGGCTTGCTGGACACGATTGATAGCCAACGGTGCAGCTCAAAGGGCTTTGTACTATCGGCGTCGGGCTCATACTTACGCTTGGTGATTGCGTGACGGTGATCGTCTGCACGACTGTTGTTGGGACAGCGCTTGTTGAGGGACTGAGCACGACCGTCGTGGTTACGGTCTGAATTGACCCTACCGTGGCTGGAGCTACAACAGTCACAGCTGTGGTCGTTGTCTTTGCTGACGAGGGGGGTATGTTTGTGACTGGTGTCATGCCTGATGTGACAGTCGAGACTGGCAGGCTTGTGATGGTCGTTATTGTGCCTGTCAAAATGCCTAGAATCTGTCAGCAGATGGCATGATCACAAAAACGA
>Ga0058704_10001376_pt1 | contig 11415 bp, 9 predicted proteins | sample AgamicMgSfe_FD_71363 | JGI IMG/M metagenome (GOLD analysis project Ga0058704, IMG submission 71363) | Agave microbial communities from Guanajuato, Mexico - Mg.Sf.e | ecosystem: Host-associated > Plants > Phyllosphere > Phylloplane/Leaf | place: Guanajuato, Mexico | collected 2012-05-30 | reverse complement strand
CCACAGATTCTCGGAGAAGCCAAAGGAGGGATGCGGCATGCGTACCAGGTGGTCAGGGTAGTAGACGTATCGATTCCGCGCCGCCGGCGACGTCCGTTGCGGAAATATGGCATCTTTGGCCAAGTCCAACTCTTGCATCAGCTGCGCAGCCAGCACGCCGTTTGACAGAGGCCGCAGTGTCCGAGGGCCAGCTTCGAACAATACTGTGCCATCTTTGACGGGCACGCGATTCGACAACAGCCAGCCTCCAATTCGGTCGGAAGCCTCGTATATGGTCACCTGAGCCCTGGGAAAGTCTCGGGTGAGATAGTATGCGCACGCGAGGCCGGTAATGCCTCCTCCGAGTACCGCTACATTGTGCGGAGGGTCGGATTGGGTACTGAACCGAGCATTGGTGAGAAAGGGGCGTAATGTCAACGGCGCAGTAAATGCAGCATATCTGGAGGTCAGACCATGGCAACGACGAAGCATTGCAGCACGACCGAGTGCTTCGGAGTGATGATGCAGGTGGAACAGCGTGAGCTCTATCGCGCGGAGGTTGCGGCTTGCTCGGCAGACCTACCTTACAGCTTTCCAAGGGTCAGGTGATCTAATGTATCTCTACCCTCTTTTCAATGTTCCCAGAACCTCATGCATCCATGACACGACAACATACAGCATAAGATGGACCACCTTGGCGGGTGAATGGAAGCAAAGCTGATGCGGTTGTAGCCACCTTCACAAAGAGCAAACTCACTCCATACCACAATGGGCGATGCCAAGCGCATGATGTTCCATCTCCTAGTGAGCAATGCATCGCGCGTTTGTGAGAGCGCTGTTTGTTCAGTCAACCCACCTATTTGTGTCGTACATTTGGTGAAGCTGCATGCGTAGAGGGCTTGGACCATGCAAACAACACTCTCTCTTATTCGCTGCTTGCCCCTCGCTCAGTATATCAGGGCTCATACAGCACTATTCATTGATTTTAAACTGCTCGTGGAAGCATCGCCATGTTCGTCGCAGCAAACCCCAACCTGAGTCCACAGACCCGAAAGGACTCTGCCCCAGCAGAACAGCGCCGCGCATTCGTCAGACGTCGACCAAACCGCAACAGATCCCCCGACGAAGAGTCATGGATGCAAGCCATGGGCCGGAGCACATGGCGTCGTGAGTTGTTGGGAGGAGCGCCGTTCAGCCCCGGGCAAGCGAAAGAGCTCAGCGACGCACCCCTCCCACAGCACATGTCTTCGTCTTCGACAAGCCCAGGATACCGAAGTCATCACGTTAACGACACTGGTAGACGGGCCGCACATGCTGACGACAGGATGCCGTTCGACAAGGCCACCGAAGCGCTTGTAGGCGCTTCGAACGAGGCGATCAAAGTCTGCAGCCGCCTTGTCGAGAAGTTCGATGACGAGACGAAGCAAGTGCGTCTGTGGGTGGAGCCCAGTGTCGTCGACGCACTGTGGAGGATGAGGCTGGAATGGGACGGGATGCTAGCGTCGCCACCTCCAGAGGAAGGTAAATCCAGACAAACGCCGGAGTATACGACGTTCCAAGGTGTGGTGCGCGAATATTGTGACGCCCTCCGCAACCTCCGGTACTCCCATCCTCCAGACATGGGACGCTTTGCGACCGCCGAGTCTCAATTAAGTCCACAGGTACTCAGGACGACACAGAAGAAGCTTCGGGTCACGCTTCAGGGGATCGAGGAGCTACTGGATGACGTCGTGGGTCAGCGGAGCTTGATGCCGCCACTTGTCAAGGAGCTGAAGGCCGCCCATGGTCTTCTCCTCGACATCGATTATCTGTGGAGGCCGCTCAAAAACCCTGGGGGCGACAGGAGGCCTGAGAGAAGCGCATGGCTGTAGTCTTGGGCAGACGATCAAGCTGTGCAACAGGGCGAGGCGATCACTTAGTACATAGGCCTTCCCAATCTGAAATAGAGTCAGTAAAGTACAACATGCTTCAAGACTGAAGGGATATACTGAATCTTGTCCTTTCGGAATTCCGTTTACTGACCGTCACCTCGTCGCCGACTCTGATAACATGCCCTTCGCTTCCCGGCTGCAGAAAGGAGTACCGTCCAAAGATCGGACTCCACTTCGCACCGCCATCTACCCGTCGGTTGCTATTCAGCTTTTTCAAAATGCTGCCAGCCTCCGCCGTGCCAGGCTGACCGGTTGCGTAATCAATATTGATGCTCTTACACCGTGCGCAATTATGCTCACAATCGATCTTCGTATCGTTATTGATGGTGAGCTGACCCCAGAAGTCTTCTTCCCAGATCTCTTCCGCGCCTGAAACGATGATGTTGGGCCTGAATTTCGTGATATCCATTTCTTGACCATCCGGGAGGCGACTGTGCACATCCTCCATAGACTTCTCCGAGACAATCAGGTATGGGGCGCAGTCGGCGAATGTGATCTGGCTTCGTCCGGAGTCGCCTGTCCCAAAAGCGAGTTCGGTAGCTCTGCTGGACAGTGTAGATAGCCAGCCAGTGCTCGCTTTGGGGCGGTCAAGGTTCGATGTCATGCGTACGTCCCGTAGGTTCCCACCAAGATACGCGAGAATAACTTCGTAGCCGAAACAATCAGATAGCCAGGCGTTGTACTTTTGGCCCATCTTGAACGCTTTGGTAGGACTGAGATGCATCGTGATATCGATCTCCTCGAGATGCCCGGTTTCCGGCGTCAGAGCTACATCCAGTGATCGCTGCTCTCCTTGCGGTGGCTTAAAGGTGATTGTGATGCTTCCTTCAACCTCGCCGCCGTTCTCGGACGCGTTGATCGAGGTGTGGAACAGTGTCATCTCTGGAAAGCTTGCTACTGCCATGTTCTTCAAGTCACCATTCTCGAGCACTTTCAGGATCATGAAGCGTCTGTCGTAATGGAAGCCATGCTTCGTGACCACTGCGGACTCTAGTGCCGTCGCCCTCAAGCTCTTGACGGGATATGTATAGATCTTGCTTATCTTCATGGTGGACTTATTTGCGGCGCAAGGTTTTGCTAGAAGGGAAAATGTTGGAGGGATGCAGGAGACTACAAGCAAGCAAGATGAGGTGCGATGTTAAACCGTCGCTTGCCACTCCTCCGTGAAGCACAGCCGTCCCGAGGTGTGTCAAACGAGCGGGGTCGAATGCACACTTCTATGCTTCAGCGTCCGTCTCTCACACATAGGCACGTAGCGACATGGTAGATGGTGGGGGATGTCTTGATGGGTCGACGACATTGGCGCCCGATTGAAAGATTGACGGTCGATGAGAGCAAACGGAATGAACGGCTTTACATGGGTACCCAGCACACTACTTCTCGCCCGCTCATAGGCTCATAGCCTGGAAGACCTGAAGCCGCAAGCATCGATACTGCACGTAGTGGTTGTCCCAAAAGCTCCAAGCAGCTCACAACACCGCGCCTCAAGCAAACATCATCATGCTATTGTTCTGTCCACTCGGCACCGCATACGGTCCGTAGCCCGGCCTCGGAAAGGCTGGCGTACCATCGGCATTCCACGTGAACTTCTGCGTCCTGATACTCCGCGCACTCCATCCGGTGTAAGGGTCCTCCATCCCATGATACACGATCCAGTCTTCCGTCCCATCTGGACTGGTTGTGAAGCTGGCGTGGCCGACGCCGTACGCGTTCTCCAACGCGTTCTGGTAAAAGACACAACCTTCAGTGTGCTTGCGCCAGTCCTGGTTGTTCATCGGGTCGTCACCGACAAGTTCAAGCTGGCCGAGACAGTAGTTCCGGTTGTCCGAGCGTGCCGCAGAGTAGATGATGAACTGTTGGCCCGTCTTTGGGTTTGTCAACTGCTCAGGTCCTTCATTCGAAGAGAGCCGGACGTTCTGCATGCGGCCGTAAGGCGTTTTCTCCCACGATTGGTCCGGTACGCTCAATATTTGCCGTTGCGTGAAGTTGCTCTCCACAGTCCACGGATCTGACATCTTCGTGATACAGAGATTGCTCGGCCAGCTTTCGTAAGGTGTGAACCAACAGCTATACACATGGTACAGGCCTGTGCTGTGTTGGAAATATGTTCCATCAATGGCAAACTGATCGAATGTATTGAGCTGAGCCTTCATGGTGTAATTCGAGGTCCATGGGTCGGAGGTGCTGCCTTCAAGCACATACATACGGTGGTTCACGGCCGGGCAATTGAAGTCGCAGAGCATGTCGGTCTCGGGCGGCGGACTATCATAGTTTGGGTCGCCAGTGAAGATGATGTACCATTTGCCGGCGATGTTGTGAAGTTCCTGTACGAATCAATCTCTGGACAGTATAACGTCAGTACATCTGCAACCTACCGGTGCCCATAGATCAGTCGAGTAATTCTGTCCCGGCGGAGGATCAAAGGCAAGCATGACGTCCGCGTTGCTGAAGTCCGTCAAGACCGAGCTACGCAGAATGGTAATGTTGTCGTTCGTTGTGTAGGTCATGTAGTAATAGTCGCCGCTCCGAACTACCCACGGGTCTGCGCCTGAGCTCAGGATAGGGTTCGTATATGTGTCGGAAGTGGAGATGTTCTGTCCCCAGGCTAGACTGAAGAGGCCCACGAAGAGCGTGAACAGGCGTAAGGACGCCATTGATGCCACAGTAGTTGTGTCGGAAGGAGGGTGAGAATGGTTCCTTCGCCGGCCTGATCACGCCGCCTTGTATAATAAGTAGGATGGTTTAGGCTGATGAAGGGAGACGACCCCTCGCGAACATCTCCACGATTTGCTTCGGCCTGCATTGGCACGACGAGCTTCCCTGGCTCCGCATGAAGGTACACAGTACGTGGTATAGTACACACACGTGACCTTTGCAGTCGACGTGCAAAGACGGCATTTCCGATGTGGAGAAGATTTGGAGTTCCCCAGCTGGAGGCAAGTGAGTTGACCCATCAGGAAGGTGTAGCGAGCTTGACTGTGATTCCTCGACCTCAGTTTGCGAACGCCTCTAAGATCCACTCAGACTGATAACAAGATGACGGCGCGTAGCCCGTGAAGCGCCACTTGAAGCGGCCATGGCATAGGTCATAGACAGGACCTCACCGACCATTCTCAATATGAACAACAACCAGTTCCGCAAGCTCGTCCTCGACACGCCAGCCAGAGAGACCGATGGCGGCACGAGCGCCCGCCCGGGTGCTACGCCCTCAGCATTCGGCGCGAAGAAATCAAGCTTCATGCCCATGACCCCGCGGACCGTCAAGGGCGGCATCGACGTCGACTTCGCCCGCCAGGTCCGCGAACGAAATGCGGCTCTACGGCCAAGCAGGAAATTCAAATCATCCGCGCCGAAGGGTGTCAAATTCGCTGCGGGCTACACCGACCGTGCCAAAGCTCGTGAGGAGGCTGGCAGTGACGGGGAGGAGGAAGGCGAAAACAAGGCGGCGCGGATCAAGGCGCTGGAGGAGCAGATGAAGCTCGGCCAGATTTCTATGGAAATGTTTGAGGCGTTGAGGGATCAGATCACGGGCGGCGATATTGGAGCGACACATTTGGTCAAAGGTCTAGATCGACAACTGTTGGAGAGAGTGAGGCGAGGAGAGGATGTATTGGGCACCGGTAGTGGAAGCGCTGCGCCCGTACCTGACGTGGATGAGGAATTGGACAAGCTTGGCGAGAAGAATGTCGAAGCTGTCAAGCGTGAGAAGGCGGAGAAAAAGAGCACGATGGCTCCTCCACCGTCGGTCGCTGGCCTCAAGAGAAGTAGGGATGATATCATGGCCGAGTTGCGAGCGCAACGTAAGGCGGCGGCCGAAGCAAAGCAGACCCCCCTGCCGCTGGACACACGGTGGCGCAAGGTCGGCGAGAAAGAGAAAAGCAGGATCGAGGTTGATCACAAGGGCAGACAGGTGCTCATTACTGTGGATGAGGACGGGGTGGTGAAGAAGAAGGTTCGCAAGATGCCGGTGGGGACAGCGACGGAGGCGAAGAATATGCCGGATACTAATAAGCCTGTATTGGGCGCTGACGCTAGTGTCCCTGTACAAGCGCCAATAGCCATCGCAGATGAGAACGCCGACGAGGATGACGATATCTTCGAGGGGGTTGGGGTTGAGTACAATCCCCTGGGCGATCAAGCTAATGACGACGACGACGACGATGATTCCGACGATAAAGTTCAGCCCGCAAAGCAGGACCATAACTCACCCACAACGCAAGAGAAGCATACTGTCGACCCTATCAAGGACCAGGCAACCATTTCTGAAGCAGGCGATGTCCATGAGCCAGGCCCTCAACCTACCTTTGCACCACGCAACTACTTCGGTGAGTCCAAAGCGAATAGCAAGGACGAGGTTCACCCCAAAGATCGCTACGCTGGTATCGAGTCTGTCCTCGCGAAAGCAGCCAAGCTCGACCCCCTGACATCGGGTGCCGATGATGAGGACAAGGACGAGAGCGAAACGGCGAGCAACGCTCGGCTGAACAAGCGTGCGCAGATGTTGGCGCAGCAAGACCGCGACCTTGACGACATGGACATGGGATTCGGCAGCAGTCGGTACGAGGATGAAGAAGAAGGCGGGGAAGAGGGTAAGAAACTGAGGCTGTCGGAATGGAAAGGTACGGCGGGAGGAGACGATGGAGGTCGGGCCGAAGACGGGCGCAAAGGTGACGGGAAGAAGAAGCGCAAGCCGAAGAAAAGGAAAGGAGATGTCAACAACGCTGCCGATATCATGAGAGTCATCGAGGGCCGTAAAGGTGGGAAGTGATTGGGCTGAGATGAACATCACGTGATTAAGCCAACCACCTCAGCGACCTTGCGCCACTCTCATATGTCGAGTTTGCCCACACGAGAACACCATCTCGGGGCCAGGGAAGGTAGGCTTGCCTGCGTCAGAAAGTGCTCTATTTTCATCTGGACCAAGTGCTAGCTAGCTATGCGCCTGAGCGCCCAGTCCAGCCTGCAGCGTCTATTTCACAGATCCAATCGAGAATAGGCATGGGCTCAAACACGCTTGACAGTGGCCGACCAGTACTTCATGCCTAGGAGCCGCGACGGGCGATTTCCACCCGACATGCTTTGTATAATGCCAAAAAAACAAAATTTCTCCCCATTACAGTACCTCCTGCAAGCGACGATAAACATCAGGGTATCGTTAGTACAACGTTCATCGCTCACCGCAGCACTGAAGAGCAATTGCACACATGCCTGTAAGTGTATGTCCGGCACGCTTGGTGGAACCTTGGTTGCAAGTTTACTTTCCATTCGTCTTCATTCTACGATCGTAACAATACTTCAGAACATCACAGCCATATCTCTCGCCACAAGCTGCCCCACCGTCATTGAGAACAGATTTATGAGAATTCATCTCTTCGGCGAGAAATTTACCATGCGGACGCCGTCGTCCTGACTTCCACGAACCACCTCCCGCGCTCGCAGTCCAGCTCACCAATCCCCAGCATACCGCTCAACGACAACGAGATCATATTCTCCCGCACCATGCCATTATCGTAGCAATACTCTGCACTGCCATCACCCCCGGTCCCCTTACTCGTCCTCAGCACCATGCTCTACCGCGCCTGGGCCCGCCGGCGCCAAATCCAGTCCGCGAGGAAGTGTGGCCATAAGTCGACGTACAATGGACGCATCTCCTTCCCGCGCGAAGCGGTCGACGATAGCATTTCCAGGCAGTTTACTGGATGTCTGTACAACGACATTCCGGAGAATCCTTTCCCGAACAGCACCCAGGAGCGGCCGGTGGAGTTGGGGTGTCAGCGAAAAGTGTGCGAGGCTCCTGCTGTTGTGCCTCTGGCTAAGGTGGCGCAGCCGCAGGAGGAGAGGGGGTGAAGGCGTTCAGCTTGTTTTACGATCATGGGTATGGTGTTTGGATGCCGAAGAGGTGGTGGTCGGGGTTGTCCGGGCAGTGTGGTTTGCTAAAGTTCGGCAGCGGTGTATCGTTTATGGCATGTTGACTTGTCGTTGATGCCATGTACCCGTTACTACATTCAGTCGGTTGAGTAGTGACAGCTGCAAAGAAGCCCATAGCGTTCGTTCGAAGTTTGCGCCACGGTCCGCCAGTCTCATCGCCACTCGGTCGTATGAACAACGGCACTTCATAGCACTGTTAGCCACACTGGCCCTGCGAAGCGTACTTTCTCTTCTTTCAACAGATCGTTCGCGAACATCGAAACTAGCACTGTCCGCAAAGTCTGGAACATGGGAAAATGATCACTCGGGCAAGGTTGATGGATGCGCTGTGGTAACGGCTTGATGCAGCATCAGCGGCGGAGGTCCGATGTGACACCCAATGAGTAGCTCGCCTGGACGGTGGTCTTCAATAACCATTCAAGCAGTCATCGGTCACCTCCCAATGGTGAGAGGGGTGCAACCGTGACAGCGTGCAGTAGATCGCTCCAGTAATGCAAGTACATGTCTTGCCACCGCAGTGCAAAACATCCGCATGAAGCAGTCAACAGCAGCATCAAGTCCCAGCGAGTCTGAGGCTATACTCCGGTTTGAACCACTCTCGCAGCAAGTCCCGAAGCACATCATCGGCCAAACCCTTCGCTTTCTGAGACGAGGCCGCTCTGGCCTCGATATAAAGCTTGATCTTGGGCTCCGTGCCCGAACCCCTCGCGGTGAAGACGACATCGTCCAGCACGACGGTGATCATCTGCGCCGACGCATCGACGGGCAGGTCGGGTTTCCCGTTCACGGCGTCGGCACTGTCATAACCCGTCGTGAGGTCTCGCCATCGCCGGATCTGGCGGTGGCCGATACTCGTGGGTGGGTCGCCTTGTGCACCAAAAGTGCGGATGTCGGTGAAGACACGATCGGTCGTTTCCGGTGAAGGTGAGATGAGGTAAGTGTTCGCATCGTCGAAGTAGCCGTACGTTTGATACAGGGACTGCAGCTTCTCGTACGAAGTCAAGCCTTGCTCTCTCCATCTTTGCCGAGCGCTCAAGAAAACTGCCGCGCCGGCTATGCCATCTTTGTCCCAGACGAGCGTGGGAAACATGTATCCGATAGCTTCTTCGTATGCGAAAGCCGGCTCGTAGCCTCGGTCTCGGAGATCCTGCGCGACGTTACCCAGCCACTTGAACCCGGTCAGAGTTTCTTGATAGTGAAACCCTTCCTTCTCTGCCATGGCCGAAAGCATACGTGAAGAGACGGTCGAGGCAAGCATAGCAAGCTGCTTCCGCTGTCCTCGCCACGTCTCGACAACGTGAGAAGCCAGCAGGACGCCCATTTGGTTGCCGGTGAATTGATGCCACCTCCCGCTCCCAAGACGCTCGGCAGCCGCGAAACGATCGGCATCTGGATCGTTGGCGAGAATGATCGTCGAGCCGTTACGTTCTGCTTCCTGCATGGCGAGGTCCAACGCACCGTGTTCCTCTGGGTTCGGGAACGGTACGGTGGGAAAGTCTGGATCGGGTCGCGCTTGAGCCTCCACTACTCGCATCGTATCACCCGGCAATTGGAGTATGTCTACCACTTGCTGCATGAATGGAAGACCGACGCCATGCATCGGGGTGTAAGTGAACGGCATCGACTGCTCGTTCCTCGAGAAAGGTGCCACGAGAGCCCGTAGAGAATCACAATAAGCCTCGACCGTCTTTGGAAAGATTCGCCGCACGTTTGGATCATGATCCACCGTTGAAGTCTCCCAGCTCGCGATAACCGAGACCTCCTCAATAGCTTTCGCAATACCCCTATCGTGCGGAGGGATAATCTGACTCCCGTTCTTCCAGTAGACTTTATACCCGTTGTCGTTCTTCGGATTATGACTAGCAGTGACCATGACTCCCACCAGAGCCTGATAGCGACTGACCGCAAAAGGCACCATGGGCGTATGAACGAGCCGGCCAAACCACAAGACGGTGAAACCTTTGCGGATGAAAGCCGTCGCGGCCAAGCGAGCGAATTTCTCAGAATTGTACCGAGCATCGTAGCCGATCACGACACTCGGACGCTCGGAGACTGCGTCCTCATGTTGCTCTAAAGCGTACTGGGCGAGGCCTTGAGATGCTTGCAGGACGGTAAGGGCATTCATATGCGCGAAGCCAGCTTTCATCGAAGCTCGCAATCCTGCGGTACCGAATGCGATGCGTTTCCGAAGCCTCTTCTCCAATTCCGCCTCATCATTCGCTTGCAAGAGGTCTGTGATTTCTCGGCGGGTTGCGTCGTCCTGGTCTTGCTGGAGCCATGTGTCCGCGAGGTGCTCGATGGGCTCCATTGCGGCACGTTGGAGTAGTAGATCACACGAACGAAAGTGGACTCCTCATATCCTTTATGGAAGAAGAAAAAGGATTTCCGATCTCAGGTCGAGGCTGTTTTGAGCAGCATGGGATACGACCAATAGAGACCTCGATCAATCGATACCTAGATGGACAGATGAAGTGAAGTGAACAATGACTCGGGTTGAAGTCACGTGGCGGCTGGCAAAGCAATCTTGAAGCCTTCACGAACACTAACCAACAGCTCATGACCATAACCATTGAGACTCTTCCCTAGCAGAAGCAGACTCCTATACACTTCTATCGTCCACATTCGAGGTAGGTAGTCCTCAAGTCTACAAGTCTATACAAATAACCACATTCCACTTGAATCCCGCCGATGAGGATCCCACACGGAGGATAGTAAGCAGCATGAAATCGACAGGCGAGCGATCCATCTACACGGTCCTTCCGACGTAAACCATAATATACAACAACCACACTGCCAACATCACCTCCGATCCTCATCACCCCTTCAAAGCTTCAACCCTTCAACCCCCCTTCCCCACCCTTGGAAAACCTAAAAGCAAAACTAATCGCCACGGCCGTGAACAAGCCCAGACAGAGCAAACTCGGGCCGTACTTATCATGGTAATTGACGGCCCGACGCTGCTTGATGTTGCTCACGCGCCACAGGTACAGGGCCATGCTGTAGAAAAGGGCGAGGAGGGCCACGGCGGTGAAGGCCCAGGCGGAGGCGAGCGAGACGGTATCGCCAAAGTTCAATAGCGTCGCGGCGATGGAGCCGAGGATGATGGAGAACTCGAGCTGGGGTTGGACGGTCAGTTGATGAACATCATGCATGGGTGGGATCGAGAGACTGAACTTACCCAAGACAAGAACGTTCGCTCAGCGGCGAACGACACCTTCGGCTCCACGCGCACGGGAACGTGGATCTTCTTGCCCTTGGGCGCCTTGAAACGTTTCTCCGACACGGCGTTGCCGCTGGGCACACCCATACGGCCTTCTCGTGCGGGAATCGGGGTGGGTTTAGGGGCCGGGGTGGCCTGCTTGAGGGTGTCGAGGAGCTTGTCGGCAAGGAGATGGGCGTGCTTTCGCACCAGCTTCCATCGGTACGTCCAGCCTCCGATGCGCTTCGCTTCCGCGAGCTCCTCCTCTTCGTCGTCGGATTCGTACAGCGGGAAGTCATCGTCGACATGGGCGATGGGCATGTGGGCCATGCGTTCTTCTTCGTCCATCACGTTGGAATCGCCGCCGTTGGCATGCTC
>Ga0058704_10001373_pt1 | contig 11422 bp, 11 predicted proteins | sample AgamicMgSfe_FD_71363 | JGI IMG/M metagenome (GOLD analysis project Ga0058704, IMG submission 71363) | Agave microbial communities from Guanajuato, Mexico - Mg.Sf.e | ecosystem: Host-associated > Plants > Phyllosphere > Phylloplane/Leaf | place: Guanajuato, Mexico | collected 2012-05-30 | reverse complement strand
GAGCTATAATTCAACAGCGTGCTGGAACGACGCTCTGACCCTCACAGTGCCCGACTACGCTCTTACTCCCAGCAACAACTCCTGGACCCAAGACGTCTCCTTAACCCTTGAGCTGAATGCTACGGGCGACTTCGAGTTTCGCGTCAACAACCAGACCTACCGTGCCGACTTCAATGTTCCACTCTTACAGAACGTGCAGGAAGGGAACTTTACATTCGAGCCACAGTGGAACGTCTACAACTTTGGTCCGGAGCAGAGCAACACGAGCATCATCCTCAACGTCACGAACAACATGCCGCTGTCTCATCCCTTCCACTTACACGGGCATAATTTCTATGTCCTCAACTTCGGCGAAGGCACCGGTCCTTTGACCTCGACGACAGCTGGTGCGAACGGTGGTCCAGCATTCGGAGCTGGAGCTGCATGGGATGGCACTGTCGTCAACCCTGCAAATCCAATGCGTCGCGACACCATTATAATTCCGCCCTACGGCTTCGCGGCCGTGCAATTCGAAATGGATAACCCGGGTATTTGGCCTTTCCATTGCCACGTCGCGTGGCATTTGAGTGGCGGCCAAGCGATCAATATTCTCTACCAGCCCGAGAGCATCCCCGCCATTCCGGATGGGTTTGTCAACGGCTCATGTGCTAACTGGGACGCTTGGACCAACACAGTTATTGTGGACCAGATCGATGCTGGCGCCTAGACTACGATGCTTTGTGTTGCGATGCTTAGTGGTTTTCAGTACATGATTCATGAGCGAGGCGTTATGGACGGATGGGTGCTGGCTTACAACCACTTGGATCTTGAGGGCAAGGAACATTTGTGCCATTCCATGTCTCGTATTTCTCATATGAACATCTGGGGAGGGTAAGGGGACAGGTGGGGAGGGAAAAGTGGGCATCCTACGGTGCCATGCACATATACACACACATAAATAGGCGACGACGGTAGCTCTAGTAATGTCTGAATGCACACAAGCTACACTAGAATTTCACCTGTCTTCGTGACACGTCTATGTGAATGCGATTGCTGAGCTGAAGCTTAGTCTTCGCAAGCGCACTTCTTTCAACCCAGACCTTAGCGTTATTCTGACGTTCAAGCATCCCGACACCATCTTCTCACGGAGCATCAGCGTCATGTTGCCGCCGATTGATACGAACACTTCGACCGCATTGCCCAAATTCGACGCGTTATACTGTGACCTTTGCGCGAACAAGCTCAACGCAGATGGCTCTTCGAAACTCGACGCCAAAGCCTTGAAGGAGCGGCAAGTATTTGACGAAGTGAGTTCAGCAGGCCACTCCGGCTTTTCCGGATGTCGCACTTCGGCGCTCCTTGACTGCTTTTACTCCGTGAGGGATTACCGCGTTGAAGAAGTCGTGTTCCGACTTCCAAGCCTGCTGGCGTGAGTGCTTGAGACAGGCGGTAGTTTCGGCTGACACCGCAACAGGACCTACGCAAAGCGCGTGTAGAGGCTGCAAAGCGCGACATAGTACGTTCGGGTCTTCAAGACCTCGCATATCGCGCGGATGAGCTGCCGGATGAGGTGCGTAAACAGTCACAACATGCAGGAATGGAACTACGTGCTAACAACAAGGCAGCTACGAGAGCTAGTCGGCATCGCAGCTGCAGCACTCAGCGGTCAAATCCAGGACGAGGACAAGGAGGTGGTGCGCGAGGAGCTCGAGAGACTCGAGGTATGGCAACTGTTTGGCACTTTCCTAGCTAAAGCTGACGGTGGTAGAAGGAACATGCCACGCCCGTAGCCAGAGCACTTTCAAAGAGACTACAGCAGGATGCTACCTCACTACTCAGTCTCCTGTCACCGGACGATTTACATCACGACCTTGGCGAGCTACCAGCAGGTATAAGAGAGTTACAAGAAGACATCGCCACTTCTCGATCAAAACTGGCCGAGTCCCGCCTCCTCCTCGCGCAGCAGGTCTCAATATCACACGAGATCTACCGCCAGGTCATCCAGACGTGCGTTCGAACCCTAGAACAAACCACTCATGGCTCCGTCGCCCGGGGCACGAAAGCCAAAGCCGACTACCTAGCCGGTGTGGCGGAGGGTATGAGCAAGAAGCTCGCCGTGCAGCAGGGGCAGCTCATGCAGCAAGTCTACTCCGCCGAGATGACGGACTTCCTGAGGACGAAAGCAAACGAGATGGACGCCGAGAGTAGGGTGCTGAGGAGGAAGACTAGAGAGGCGGAGGAGAAGCTCGCTGAGTATCGGCAGGCGAGGGGCATGGAGCAGATGGTGAAGGAGTATGCCGAGATATTGAGGGAGACTGAGAAGGTCAAGGATGAGGTTGAGAGGTTGGAGAGGAAAGCATAAGAGAGAATCCCCATGCAACGCATATGGACATGAACCAGCCAATGAGCATCAGGCAAATTTACCTCGGCACTACACTAGCCGGATAGCGAAGGAGGAGGTGTACGTCCGTCATTCAAACCATGTACTGCTTCCGCATTGTTGCATGCATTGCGAATAGTGTTGTCAAAATCGTTGTGAATCATGTCGAATACTGCAGAAATCAAGGAGCTGTTCGCTTCCAAGTTTGAGCAGGTAAGCTCAATTTCCGCATTTCTAAACTCTCTCTTCCGAACTGCTACGCCACGATAGTTTGGAGGGCAGTCGCGTATCACCATACTGCTGCAAAGCCTAGCTCCCAATGCACCCACAAGTTCCACGCGTGTTGTTTGTTTGGCTTGTCCACCTTTCAGCCAAAGATGTAAATAAAGCGAAGGGCAATATGCACACATGTCTTGACCTTCACGCTGCGAACCAGAGCGAGACTCCTAAGCGTCCCAAGCTGACCTCTGTCTCCCCTCCAGATCTGGCAAGGCAGAGACAAGCACTTCACAACCTCCTGGCGAGACGTCATGGAAGTCGCCGAAGCCGAAAAGCTTTCCGACACCCACGTACGAGTCGTTTACCGCTTCCCTGTCCAAGCAGACTATGTGAACCCTGGCGGAGGTTTCCACGGCGGCATGCAAGCGGCATTCCTCGATGTCGGCACCTCATGTCTCATGCTCTTGATCGCTAAGGAGGGCTTCTGGAGAACGTCGGGGACGACGAGGACGCTGAATATGACGTATCTGCGGCCGGCGTTTGTGGGGGATGTGGTGCGGATGGAGTGTAAGGTAGGTGGTTGGATATTGCTAGACTATGGGCTTGGTCATAGTGTGCTTGCTAACGAAAGCGTATAGACGGTGAATGTTGGTAAGCGTATGGCGCTGTTGAAGGGTACCATAGTGCGCGAGAAGGATGGCGCTCTCATTAGCACCTGCGAACATAACAAATTCAACAACGATCCCGGCCTTGAGAAAGCGTGATCCTCTGCCTTTATACTTAGACTAGAGTATACAAGTACTGCTCTTCTAGAAATCCGTCACCCTCCCATTGTAGCTCCAATCCCCACTCCATCTCAGCGGGTTGTTCTTCGGTCCACCGACCTCGCCCGTCTGCGGGTTGATGTCGCCCTCAAACTCCGGAGGTGCACCTCTCCTAACGTTCGGATGTAGCTCTTCACCATCGCCCTTCGCGGCAAGTCGTGCTCTTTCCCGGAGCTGCTCGAGCATCTCGTTTGCATCGGGTGATCGTGCTTGTACTGATGCTGTACTTTCTGCGCCTCCCTCAGCTTTCTCGGCTGCCTCGTTGGTGGCCCGTGGTGTGCTGAATGCGCCGGTGGATTGCTGTTGCAGCTTCTCGAAGATCTCTTGTTCTTCTTTCGGTAGTCTTGGTGGAGCGGGTCCGGGTGTCCATGATGATCGTACGGCCGGGGTAGAGGTGAAGGTGCGGCGGAAGAAGCCTGGCCGCATTGTGCGGACTGCTCGACTTGTAGCTTGCATGGCTGACCGGTAACTGGCGTAGTTGTATATACGATTGACTGACGAGTGATTGCGCGAAAGATGCTGTCGAGTGTTTATGATCAGTTTTGTGGCGCGGAAAGAGCGATGCGGCAATGCGGTTCTGCTCGGAGCTCGGCCGAATGTGTTCCATCTCCTTCGATCCTCAGACCTCACTTCATTATCTCTCCGACCCCATCAGACAGTACATCGCTAGAAGGGCAGTCCTACCCGAAGCGTGTGTGAGCTTGGGCAGTTGGTGCACAGCCATCGCGAGCAATAGCTGGAGATGCTTGGTTGTCGCAAAGAGTACTTGCTCATTGATGGATGGCAGACTTGCGTTCAGCATTTGGCAGTATGCCATGAGAGAGGATAGAAGCGAAGAGAGATGAGAACAAGCGAGAAGACGAGGCGGCACAGTCGTCGACAAGTGATGCAGATGCTAGCGCGAGCTGGTCACGCATGTGATTGTGAATGTGTCTGGGTTAGTATGTTGTCGTAGCTTCAATATTTAAACACAGCCTTTGAACTTGACCCAGCGTCCAGCACGTCTTGTAAAACTTGTCTCTCGACGATAGCTTCAGCTTGGCTCACACTCGTTGCTTGCTTGGCAGTACTCGATATCATGGCATCGACGGAGACACAATCGGAGCCTCACCCCCAGCGCGGCTTTGCTCAAACCTTCGACCTTGCCAAGAGACTCTTCTCTGCAGCGAACAGCCTGCGCAACAACACTACCTCCTGCTTACGTTCCAGTGCGCTCACTGGTGGACAAAACAGCACCTTCTTCCCACTTGCGATCTGCTGCGTATTGTTTGTCTTCGCCATGACTTGGCTCATAGTAAAAACCTTCAACTTCATCGCAGCCTTCCTGTGCATACCCGGCCCAGCTTGTGCGAAGCTCACGGTCCTCTGGAAGCTCTTCCACACCAGAAAAGGAACCTACGACAGCAGAATCCGCAAACTGCATGCGAAGCACGGCGCTGTGGTCCAAGTCGGCCCATACGAGTACAGCGTGAGCGATCCAGCGTACTTCGAGAGATGCGCGAAGTTCCAGAAGGTACGTAAACCCTAGAGCCGCGATTTGACACTTGGCTGACTTGAGTACACAGACCGTACCACTCTACTCCACTTCCGACGGCAACGTTCAGCCTGATGCACACCATCTCTTTCGCGACGTGCTGACCATGGCCAACATCTTCTACTGCGAGACCGACATTGAAGCCTGCAATCTGAAGCTGCTCGATACTTTTGCCAAATACGCCGCCACTGGGGAAACCGTCAAGGTCTCCGACATCATTGCTTATTATGCGTACGACGTGCTTTACGCCACTACAACTGGACGGCAGCCGGGTTTCCTTGGCAGACCAATGCACATGAGGAAGGTCACATCAGCGCTCGAAAGCTGGAAGTCCTACGGCGTGCTGTACGGCTCATACCTACGCTTCCGTCCTTTCCTCGACGCAGCCTACAAGAAGCTCGGGCTCGCAGGCAATGCCAAAGACCACATCTCTGAGGACTTTGACATCGATGATGATCACCCCAAGCACTTGCTTCGCAAAGGTTCCGATGAACCCAAGCACGCTCGGGACATGTTTGACCCTTGCGTCGCCATGATCCTCGCAGGCTCAGACCCAGTCATCACTCACCTACTGACTTCACTTTTCTACATTTACAGGGACCCTGAGCTCTTGCAGAGATTGCGTCACGAGATCAAGCGATCCGGCATATGGCAGCCACCACGCCTCAAGTTCCTCATGCGCTCGAAGGCAAGGATGCCGTTGCTTCACGCGGTACTTCAGGAGACGCTTCGGTTGCATCAGCCGCAGACGACTGGTTTTAGCTATATTGCGTCAGAGGGTGGCGTGTTGATTGAAGGCAAGCACGTGCCGGAAGGTGTAAGTCTTTCTATTGTCATCCGCATCAGCATGTTTTATCGACTGCATATCCTGCAGTCATTTGATGTAACCACCTTGTTTCGCTGGCATGGCGGCAGATCTCGGAACCTTGTTCTCAAGGGGAACTTGCACAGCCCGTCTGCACCTGCCGCTTCCAGCAAGAAACGTCACTACACCACCTCCCACCTGCACTTCGCAACTCTTGCACATCCCAACACCTTTAACACACCTTGTACAGCAGTTCTCTATATGAGGAGATACAGTGCTATTGTATACCACACCTAGCTAACATGTCTGCACAGTGTACTATCTGCTTGGAGCCTTCAGTTGCACATGTCAATCCGGACATCTTCGGCGCCGATGGCGCCTCTCTCAACCCTGCTCGCTGGTTCCAAGACCTCGAAACGGTCGGCAAGATGAGGAATCACATACTAGCGGTAAGTCCCCACACCCAGCCACCTCTTCTCGCACAACAGCCCGCACATGCTATTGTCGTCTTTGCTTGGCGCACACACAAAAGTCGTCTCGTTCGCTCACGGACTTCCTCTTCCTCTCCACACTCACAAACATTCCACACGCATTGGATACACTTTGCACTCGCATCGCTTTCCGACACCTTTTCCATCAAACAGTAACAGCACTTGCATACCTTCACCACCGCACCTTCCCCGACTTCAAAGTTTGTCATAGCCCCGCTTGAGTCACCAAAATCAAGGAGTCAGCCACTGATATGAACCAGTTTGGAGCAGGCTCCACACAGTGTCCGGGCAAAGAGCTTCACATCGCTCTTATCACCAAAATCCTCGTCCAAATCTTACCAAATATCGACCTCAACATGGCAGCCGCAAAACTCAGCATTGACCCGACGGCCGCCAAATTTTTCAGCGAAGCGAAAGAGTGTCAATTAATCACCATATCGCTTCCGCCCGCCAGCACAATCAAGATGCCGTCTTCGCCGCTCCGCCCAACCGCTCCAGCTTTCGCACCAGAGACGACGACTGCGCCGGAGCTGCCGCCTGTTTTCTCGCCCACCAAGCGCTCATTCAACCCGTTTGAGCTCGCTGCCAATGGCTTCGACTACCTTACCAAATACATGAAAGTGCTAAAGGTCAACAAGACCTTCATCCCGAACGCCGCCGCTCACGGTACCGAAGACGTCGCCGACGATGCGAACGCCCCACAGGCCTCACCAACTTTCAGCGACGCTCCCACGCTTGGCGAGAGTGGCATCAGCGATGAAGACCGGGATATACTTGGGAACACCATCAGCCGCAAGACCACCGACTTTCTTCTCAAGATCTTTCCTCCGACGCAACAAGACCTTGCTCCACACGACCCCGTGATCACGTCGTGGCAGTTATACAAGAAGTCGAAGCGCTATGCGGCGCACCAGGCAATCGACCGTGTCTGGGGTGGGCGCCTGGAGCACGTCATTCGCCCAGATAGTCGCATGGTGATTACGCTCTGTAAGACGTCTGCACCGGACCTCAGGTACGATACGCAAGCTGGTCTAGTACAAGCCGGCAGTCAGCCTATTGTAGCGCCGGCTCAGAAGCGTCTACTACCCAGCGACCGCACGATCAACCAGGCCTGGACCGGTTTCGCTACCACCGAGGGTGCCCGCTTCGACACCTTCGATGAGATCCAGAAGAAGGAGGCTGCTGACGCCGAGAAGTGGCAGCAGGCGAAGAAGCAACGCGAAGAAGACTATGCCCAGCGCCAGGCAGTTCGTGCTGCTGCACCTCAGTCGACGTTCAAGCAGACGTTCAAGCAGACGTCTCGCGAGGAGACTGAGGGCAAGCTTGGTGGCCCGCGCAAATTCCTGAATGTCGTCAAGACCGAGCACGCAGTTGACGGCACAGCCACACTCCTTGAGGCGGGTGACGAGACGGCCACGACCATCGAAGAGGTTGGAGAGACGGTTCAGCCAGTCAAGGTGGAGAAGGCGAAGGCCAAGACGAACTTTGTGCCACCACACCTTCGCGCACGGTCTCTCAGCCCGAACGTTGCGCAGCCGAACGAGTCTCAGCAGACTACCATTGACGGCGTGCTCAGCGACATCACCAACATGGAGGCTGCTGTTGAATGCGAGGCCAGTTCAGAGAGCAAGGCTGCTGTTGAAGGCACGGCCGTCGCTTCCCAAGAGCTCGTTGAGAATGCGACTAGCAATGGTACTCAGTCTGAGGGTACTACTGGAGATAATGCTGTCGCAGAGAGCATGGCAATCGTTGTAGACATCGCGACTACCACCCAAGAGACGACCAACGGTGTGTTCAACGAAGCCACCAAGACAGAGGTCGCTACGGAATGTAAGACCACCGCAGAGAGCGGGGCCGCTGCCGCCATACCGGTCCAGGATGCGGTCATCGAGACGCCTACCGACACCACCGAGAGCAAGCACACTCCTGGGGATAAGACTACGATCGAGACCAAGGCCGACAATGAAGATATCGACGCCAACGAGCAGGAGACGGTGGCTAGTGTGTCCAGCAGTGCTACCGAGGCAAACGTTGATGCCGGAGACCAGACTGTTACCGAGAAGAAGCACACTGCCGAAGACGTGGCCGCTGACAGTAGCAAGCCGACCTCCCACGACACGATTGCTGACGACACCAAAAAGTCCGCTACCCAAGGCACGCTCACGGCCGAGAATAAGCCCATCTCCAATGTTACAGCTATCCCTGACAACAAGCCAGATACCGAGGCCACGGCCACTGAGAACAAGCTCGTGTCGAAGAAGCGATCCGTCAGTCCACCACATGTCAGGCGTGCGCTGCAGGCAGAGGCGGCCAAGCTCAACGGCACGTGCGAGGCGGCAAAGGAGAGTGAGACGACCACCAAGCAGACCGTCACCGCTCCCGGTATCAGCAAAGACGCCGACGTCAGCGAGGCGGAGGATGGTGGTGTGGCGGTCGAGGGCGGTCACGGATGGGTGGCGGCAAAGATGCCGACGATGTTTACTTGAGAATTGCGCCGGCGAGCGTACGATCGGACCCAGAGATTTGGCCTGGGCATGATGATCTATGGCAGCTTGATGATACCCACAGCCCTTCAATGCGAAGACGGCTCGATGCTTCTATACTACTTGCATGCTTTTAGCGAAGGCGTTTGGCGATGCTGCTGCGGCTGCTGTCACTGATGGCGGCTGAAGGCTTGAAGGGCTGACTTGGCGGCAAGGGCTTGGGATGCTGTCGTTGACGGCTGGCTGGACTTCGTGGCCTAGAGTTAGCTCCTTCACAGCATATGCGATGAACTTTTTTCACTCACCTCAATCCGTGAACTTTTGTCCCCCGGCGGTGTGGTGTGCCATGATACCTGCCTCCCATAGCCTCCATACATGTTCGCTGAACGCCTCGCTCAACTCCAACGCACATCAGCCTGGCCACTGACTGATCCGCGCACCCTTCCTTGCGTAAACGTCAACGCCGCCTCTTGAGAAGCCTCCCGTCCTTCCGTACGTCCTCCATGGCCCGCTCGCTGTTTTTCCATGGCTCGTTCGCTGTTCGCTCGTCTTCGCCACATTGGCTCTTGACACAGATCGCTCTGAGATAATAACAACTCTTCATGTTCCGATGAGCTAACGATGGTAGCCATAGGCACTGTCACTGACGGTCATTTCGTCCTCGTCGGCCCAACTTAGCTCCTCATTAAGACGAGAAGACTTCTTCACTCACACGCACATGTCCAGCGCATTGGTGCAGTTGAACACTTCGATCGTGTGCTAAGCTCTAAAGTGACATACAAGTACCGCACCTATCTGGGTATCCTTCAACACAACATTCCACGCCCAGACGCCTTCGCTCAAAAGCACGCACGTACAGCTCTCGCAACACCCCCGCGCAGCCCCACCACTACACATGCCGGAAAGTCAAACCCGCTCACTTCACCTTACTCATAACAGTCTCCGGCCCTCTCTCCACGTCCAGAGATGCAGCAGCGCTCTTCACGCTGCTTAACATACTGCGATCGAAATCGTCTCGCGCGCGCAGAACAGCTTCCACCCAGCTGAGTTGCACATCCCAATACCCCGTCTTCATCCTCGCGAAAGCCTCCACCACCCCTTGGCCCTTGTCCGCTGACAGCAGATTCTCGAAGCTGTTAACAACCCTCCACTTGTCCTTGACGAGTTCAAAGGTTTCGGGGTAAGCGGAGAAGAATTGGAAGACTGTCACTACATCGTCTTTGATTTTCTCCGTGAAATTGTCGGTTCGGCGGAGTTTGGCGCCTTTGTTCCTGATACCGGAGAGGTAGGCGACGAGGAGAGCGTCTGCCAACTCTTCGACGATGATGTCGCGGAGGGAGGGGTGGAGGACTTGGCTGAAGTTGTTTTCGCCGGAGAGATAGTCGTCGAAAGTCGTGGTGATACTCTGCATACTCTTCTCCTGATACCAACCGGGCGGCACGAAGAATGTCCTCACCACAGTCCTAAAGTCTGTAGTGAAGAGGAGACGGGCGAAGAGGTGTATGCAGTGTGAAGCGAGATCGATATATCCGTTTGTCAAGCTGTCGTGTTCGGAGGCTGTGGTGACTGGGTACGAAGGCGAGACCAGGGGCTCGTACTCCCTCTTAAACCGCGTCAAAAAGCTGGTGATACCTCCAAAGGCTCCTCCTTCAGAGGAGGGCTGGTCGTCAATATTAGTAATCTGATCATTAGCGATCGCCACCAACCAGTCCTGATAACTGCTCAACCCCTCGATCTCACTCGCGTTCCCCGCCGTAACAACCACGTCCTCGATCCTCTTGAACTCGTTATCCACAAGCCTTTCCCACATCTGCTGTCGGGCTTTGAGGGCACGGTACATTGCGTCTACAACCCCCTCCACCACGTCCGGACGACCGGAGGATTGAGCGACGGAGAGCTGCTCCCTAAGCATCGTCCACATATCGCCCAGACTCTTGGTGTGGAGGTGCCCGTCGGCGTCTTGATCTAGACTCCCTTCATCTCTCGAAGAGAAGGCTCGGCGGTCGGTGGAGGCCATGCGGTCCATCCATTCTTCTACCGCTTTGGTGATTAAGCTGCGGTATTCGCGCACGAGTTCGGGCTCGCGGTCGTCGATGACTTGAGGCTTGAGGTCCAGGTCCTTGACGCCCAGTTTTTGTACCTTGGAGTAGTATTTGGGTACCCAGTTCAGTATCGCCAGCATATGGACGGGCGAGATGGATGGGTCGTCCAAGCGATCGGTGAGGAAGTCGTGCATAAGCTTATGGTAGATGTTCGTGTATGTTCTGAAGATCTTCCATCTCTTGGGCACCAACTCCACCAAGCCCAATTTCACAGTATTCAGGTCATTGAAGAACCAGCGGAGACTCTTCTCCAGCCTCTCCGGGTCCTCGAGGAAACCTTCCTTCACACCTTCGAATTGCGCTTGCGCGGAGGCTTCAACGGCTTGGAGGAACTTCTTCTTGTAACCGCGTAGTTCTCGCTGCCCGACATTGATGGATTTGAATCTGCTAGCGACGTCCTGGAACTCTCGTTGTGCGTCTTGTAAAGCCTTGACCTGCCGGTCCTTCTTCTCTTCCTCCTCTATCACCAATGCAAGACGCACAACCAACCCATTACTCCCACCCTGCACCAACTGTATAATATTCATGCACGCCGCGCCCACATGCTCATCAAACCACTCCACCAAATCATCCAACTTCCCAAACAAATCCCTCAGCGTCACCCC
>Ga0058704_10001372_pt1 | contig 11427 bp, 16 predicted proteins | sample AgamicMgSfe_FD_71363 | JGI IMG/M metagenome (GOLD analysis project Ga0058704, IMG submission 71363) | Agave microbial communities from Guanajuato, Mexico - Mg.Sf.e | ecosystem: Host-associated > Plants > Phyllosphere > Phylloplane/Leaf | place: Guanajuato, Mexico | collected 2012-05-30 | reverse complement strand
GAAGGAGGAGAAGAGCCACAAGAGTGGGAAGCGCAGCAATGCCAGCTACGCTTAGTGTACGATATTGAGACCGACAGTGGACCTGTATGCGAGCAACAGGATGGCATCTGCATTGATCCGCCTCTGAAGGACAAGGTATTTCTTGAATGTACTTTTGTGGCACAGCCCGGTCTCTGAGGACGGGCATGAAGGCACGACGTTACATCAACTTACTCACATTGCCCACGTACTTGCATCGACCATGTAGCCTTATGTTAGCGACATAGTGATGAACCCGTGGATGTGATCCAACCCAAGCTGTTGCCTACTAGCTGACGTCTCCCAGATACTTGCAAGATGGAAGACGTGATGGACGCGACATGTCAGACGGACTTACTCTGAAACCCGGGAATACTCGGTAGCACGACGAGAGCAGTGAACATACTACTAAGAGAGTAGTCGGGTGGAACGGGTTATACCACAGGCCCACGTGCTCTTGGTTGTTGGAAAGGCGAGCCAAGGACGTGTCAAGCACCGCCGATCTCTCGCCCACCCATGTCTACTTCATCCTCCAAGCTTCCAGAAGGATTCGAGGCGTGTTTGGGAAGACGACAACGCCTATCCCAACTAGTGCAATGACTCGGTCATCCGACGTAGTGATTCGACATTCAGGATGACACCTGCATGTGGGCTGTGTTGGTTTCTCTGCCATCGGCGTAATGCGCAGCACACGCCTTGACCCATGCCGACTACAAGCACAAACTAGACACTGCCTACCGGGCTATCGATCCTTCGAGGACCACTGCGGGTATCCTGAGGCATCATCGTGGTCTGGTTATGCCATCCATTGAACGACATGAGCCCACGTGCAACGACCTTTCCTCCATGGTCCATGGAGATATGGATCTGACGGCAATGACCTGGTCGAAGTGCTCCTTCCATGCGATTGCGGCTGCGACGACAGATGCGAGAAAGAAGGGCAACGAACGGACATCGACGATGTCCAGGCGAGCTGGGAGATGGTATAAGTATGGGTAGTCGCGACCGTTGTCTAGAGTCTAACAGCAGCACAGCACTTGCATCGCTCTGTATCAAAGAAGGCATCCTTAGCTCATCCCGGAATCGATTGTTTGAATAGGCACTACCAATTCCAAACTTGAGAGCTAGAAGAACAACAATGGCTTCACTCATCACCCCGCTCTTGGCCCTGGCCGCTATTGCAGCGGCAAAGTCAGTCGGACCCGGCCCAGCCCTCGAGAATCACGTAGTTAACACTGTCATAGTCCCATCGCCGGCCGAGCAGCCGAGTCCGGAGCATTTCCATCTCCTGCGATCACGGCTGCTCCGACGTTCGTGAAGCGTGATGGACCTACGGTAACCAGCATCCCAGTGTCCAGCTGTATCAACTACGCCGACCCTTCGAACAACGATCAGACTGGCTGCTACTGCTCCGGATACGACAGCCTTCTGCCGTACCTTACCACTGGCACAGACAGCTGTGGTTATAGCGACGTCGTGACCGCGACCGCATCCGCGAATGGTTACCCCTTCACCAAGACTTTCAGCAACTCTGGCGCCACCGCTTGGGCTACGACGACTGTGTATCCGGGTGGAGGCGACTGGTATGGAGCCGGTGACTCTACGGTCCTTCTCGCTGGAACTTCATTGTCTTTGCAGATGGATCCGACTTCCTACGCTTTGGTGGGAACAGTCACCGACAGCGGATCTTCCCTCTTCGTACGTGTACCTGTCCTGCTCACCGACGTGTGCACTAACCTAATGACACGCCACAGACCGCCGTCTCATCAGCTCTATCATCAGCTTGCCCGCCACCAAGCAATGGCGCGACCCTGACGCAGTGCTCGGCGCAAGCATCAGTCACCGCGATGGACTACCTGGTCGCAGATTCCATGCACCACGACGGCACTCTCGACATGGATATCCAGCTTATCTCGGTCAGCGACGCAGACGTGCTGAACGCACTAATCAGCTTCATTGCCGCTGGTATTCAAAGCAACTCGCAGAGCCCGAACAACTCCAATGCCGTCACCTACCTATGCGATGAAGCCCACCTTCCCTGCCAGGACTACGAGAACGCATATTCGGCCAATTTGACCAACGTTCCCGCTGTCATGCACGCAATCTATACCGAGGAGACGCAGGAGACAAAGGGGTAAGGAAGCACGTGATGGACCGCGAGTCCCATGAGAACACAGCCACTGACCCGTTTTCCCACGCTGCAGAAACCCCTTGTACTACGACATGCAGGTCGCGATGAAGATGGAGGTAGGCCCAAGCGACTTCTCCTGCTCGGATGCGGGCACTGCTCTGAGTGTCATTGCGGGCGTCGCCGCTGTCATCCCAGGTCTCGGCTGGCTCAGCGGCGGTGTTGTGGGCTCTGTCGGCAGAGCAGGCCTGAGTCTAGTGTGTAATCTGGACAGCAAATAGAACACCAATTCGTAGGGTCGCAGGACTGGAAGAAGCCCTGGTAGGGCGATGTGCAGAAATGGGCGAAGAAAGGAGGGCCGATGAAAGTCTTTCGCTTCAACAGCCATGATCTCGTCACCATGTATGAGTAGAGAGAGTATCCTACCTTCGAGAAGGCGAACGTTCGCTCGTCTACCGATGGCTCGACATGTTTTGCAGATGATGTTGTCGATCCAGGATATACCTAGTGGGCGGAGTGAGACGTCGCCCACCGTACCCGACTGCAGGACAATTGGCCAGATCCTCGCATACCATCCTCCCAAGCTAACAACCAATGCAGCTCTAATGAGCAACCCATCATAGGCATAGGTGATAGGACATAAGTATACCAAGTCGGTGACCGGCTAAGTAGGTACCGGTAGGCTCAAGACTCAATCAGCCAACCACGAGCCAGCGCGCTTGATGCTGCGCCTCCACAAACTTGCCTTCATATTGCTTGACCGCAGCACCGCGCAGGACAAGCCTCGAGATACCTCCTCACATGAACAGCTTCGCCGCCTTAGCAATATACGAATACCGAGTGTAAGTAGGTACTCCGAGGACTGATGATATATCTTGGCCGCCCATCCCGCTGCGTCCGGAGGCAGCAGTAATACACATTCTCTACATCTACATATCTTCCATCGACCTTCCAGACAGGACTCTCTTTGACTTCACAGCTTGATCCCATCACATATAGCTTCCGCAGCCATGCCGTTCCCCTTCTCTCGCTCCTCCAAGAGCAAAGACACCTCACCCGAAATAAAAAAAGACAACAAATCCCAAAAGCGACCCTTGATCTTCGCCCAGGACTCCTCTCCCAACATCAGCGCAGCACCTTCGACCTACGAACCTTCCATCGCACCTACTGAGAAGACCCTCGTGTCCGATGAGAACGACGACGCCCGGACTCTGACCGACGCCGAGACAGCGCGTGAAGTCGCCGCAGAGGAAGACTTCGTCCGCCCAACCACGCCGCCTCAAGGCTCAAACTACAATCCCTGGATGAGCTACCGCGACCTCCCACGAGACCACCCGGTGTTCGCGTATCCGAACGAGGTAAGGGAGAAGATGTACACCAAAGGCATCGGTACGCAGCGAACCACCGCCACACGCTCGGCCAGGGCCGCTTGAACTGACAGAGCACTTGACAGACCCCGTGTGGAGAGCTCAGGTCGACAAGGGCCGATACAACAAAGTGTATGGCGAGAAAGCCGGGAAGAAGGGATTAGTAAGTCACCTGCTCTCATAGACGATGGCATTGAAGCATCCAGAATCGCTGACTTGTGTGCATCTAGACCAAACAGCTCCGCCACATTGGCGACAATGCCGGCTTCTTTTCGTCTGGAATGTCGGTGGGCTGGGGCAACAGGTACACGGGTTGACGAGGTGTCCAAATATGCATTCATGAGACATGTCCTCCGCGATCGATGTTGGGCATTTGCTTCAATACTGCACCTGTTGTCTAAGACCCCGGCTCAAGTCCTTCTCACGCTGCTTGCAACAGCTAGTTGCCTCTTTACCTGATCCCCATCTCTCAGCCAAAACTTCCTTCCAGCACTCCAGCGCGTCCGCCAGCTTCAAGCCATGCCGACTCCTGCTACGCCTCTGCTCCGACCACCCGCCGGGAATCCAAGCAAAGATACAGAGGTGGTCGACGCTGGAGTACAGGATGAAGTGGAAGGCGAGGACGAGGACGAAGCCCGAGGAAGACGAGGATGAAGACAAGGAATCTGAGTGATAGCGATCAAGCTGACAGAAGCAGATCCCTAATACATCCACATTGTTGAGGGTCGCTTCTCTTCTGCACCATGTCATAGAGGACGGCATTCCCTGAGACTGCGGCATGAGATTTACGACGCCTGTCGCGGCTTCGTCTCATCTGGTCCACGAGCAGAACAACACCGGTAGCTTTGTGCGTGCATGCCCATGAGCCTCGAAATCGCTCTTCCTATACCATCGCTCTTTATGACCGTCAGCTCTCACACATCGACTTAAACATCTACCACCCTTAACATTATATCAACATCGCCTCTGCTCTGCTTAGCAGTGCATTCCTAACGGCAATCCTACTACAAAGCTTGCTCGCTACTTGCAGATATGCAAGCTCATCTTACGAAGGTACTCGTTCGTAGCGACCCGCTAACCTGTCGCAGTCCTGAAAGATACCTGAGTACTCCCGCCGACGAACCTCACGCCACCAACAGCGCACCAGTGACGGCGACCATCCTGCCACAAAGCTCGCACCGCCTCTGTCTACGATCCTTGCGCCGTCCACCATCATCATCCTTACGCCATTTACGATCATCGCGCCCTCTCGACAGCAGCTGTCTCCGCACACCGCCAATCTCAACATGAGCCAGAAGTCGGAAACCCTGCTCCGCGCAGGCTATCCACCGTATACCAGCGAGGAGCTTGCGCAGATCATGACCAAACCCAACCCGCAAACCCCTTCGCCAACGAAGAAAAATCGAATCAAGCCGAAGAAGCGCTTTTTTTCAAGAACGCGGACCTTATCATCAACGTGAAGGGCGGCGACCAGTTCGAAGCTGCAATCAAGTTCACGACTGATATACTTGATCCCGAGATCGAGCTCGGTGCTGAAGACGACTACGACGCAGATGACCTGATCTTCAAGAGAGCGATGGCCTACCTCAAGAAGAAGTACTCGGGTGTTGCGTGGAAGAAGGGCGAATTTCGTGTGGACGCTACGGGCTGGGATGAGATGCTGAGCCAGAGCACTGCTACCGGCTATGCTATCGCAGATGGGGACCGGGAGTTCTGTAGGGCGACGACGGCTCAAAAGAAGGGCATGTTCGAGACCAGCCAGGGGAGGTTTGAGTTGGACTTCTACCCGCCTGGCGAGGGCGAGAGCAATGGGGAGTCTTCAGAGAGTGGGGAAGACTTGTAGGTTGAGAGCGGCGACAAAGAGTGATGCGAGTATGACCTCCACCAGTTGCTTTGGCACAGATAGCCAGATGCATGCAGTATGAAAAGGCGGGTATTTGCCACTTGATTGCAACAGTGCCAAGCCAACAGGGTTTGCCAGCATCTCGTGGATGACTTGACATGCTGTACGCGCATTGCGACGATATTCTCAATGGCATACAGCGACTTGGCGGAGCTGCTATCACCAAGTGTGCTCGGATTCGTGAGGCAGGTAGCCATTGAGACGCACGATTGTGAAGCTTCGAAAACGCCGGTCTGGCACGAACCTCCCCCGTCGGCACTGTAGTCAAGCATGCGACACCTGTGGGCAAGCGGGTCTCGGTAGCTGGGCAGAGGGAATTGGAAGCTGGCTCTAAGCGAAAACCTCTGGTGCAGTGAGTCAAGGGCTACAACAGATATGGGAGAAGATTCAGACCCGGGAAGAAGCAACGGTGAAGGTATTCATACTCATTTGCTGCTTAGCAGCCATAGCAAACCCCTCAGAGTCTCCTCCTCCCACTTCTCCGCTATCTTTGTACCGGGACACGAATGCCAGAACGCATGCGGCGTCCCGGGATACACGTCTAGCCAAGTCCCATTCCCAGCCTCAGCAAGCAAGTGCGCATATAGGATGCCGTCGTCGCGCAGAACATCCAAACCGCAGACCTGCAAGTAGATCTTTGGCATGTCCGCGTGTCCAGAGGCCCAGTTTGCGGCCTTGATATCGCCGTCTGCGGCCTCGAGCACCTCGCACGCCACCTTTGCGCGCTCTCCCAGCGGCTGTGGTGCATGGATACCACGTTCGTCGGAGCGGGAACGGTAGTGAGGTCGGAAGTGCTCTGGTATCGCATCGGGATCGAAGTACGCGCCAGCGCTGAGATAGACGCCGGAGACCAGCATCCCAAGTCCGTCATCCCTCATCCGTAGAGCCACGGCGGAAGCGACAGCCGCACCCACGCCTTCACCACCGAGCAGCAGACCCTTCCCGATATCAAAGTCAAACTTCCTTCCCATCTTCTCCTCTCTCAGCCTTTTCAAAGCATGCCAAGCATCCTCGACTAACGTCGCAAGCCGCGGAAGGTTTGACCTAGGCTTCGACCCGATCCGAGACTGCGGGACTGCTACGATGCACCTGTTGTTCGTCACGACGTCTTGGAACCAGCGAGCGTTGGAACCAGGTTTGTTCATGCTGCCTTCGACGCCGTGGTGCCACAGGAGAAGCGGTAGAGGCTCTGTGGGTCGAATGGAGGAATGATAGAGGATGAGGCGGAGGCAGGCACCTGACTTGGTGTAAAAAAAAGAGAAGCGGCGTTTGACCGTTGGTGTGCGAGGAGGTACTTCCGGAGCTTGCTCGATTCTATCTCTTGGTGGTGGTGAATCGTCTGAGGCTGTAGCTTGCGGCCGCGGTCGCCCGGGATCGAAGCAAGTCCCTTCAAGCGTATTGTTGATCTCCGGGTCAGCGATCGCCAAGCTGTCCAATTCTTCCGGCGAGAGGAGCTCCGGCGTCATGTCTGCTGATGCTGATAGTTGATGCATGAATATGGGTGATGTCCTCCGCTGAAGCGAGATCCTGTCCTCGCCTGGCTTGGCTGACGGAAAGTGACTCACCAACCAGTACGTCACGCAGGATCGTGCAGTATCAAGAGCATGGTGCTCGCCAACACCTCACAATACTGACTTTGAATGTTAGATCTCTTGATTGTCACCACGCCCAAAATTGTTGCGTGTGTTTAGTAGCAGCTTTCCCGACCGCCAGGTGCTTTGAAAACCTTGCAACACTCTCCCGTGGCCATTGCACTGATTCCAAGACCCGGTATGACTGTGCCACCGGTCAGATCGTCACTGATGTATGGTTCGTCCAAGTACATGTGTTCAGTCCGAAGCCAGTCCGTTCACCCCAGCACCCTAACCTCTCCACCACATCCCAGACTCACCGCCGCGCAATCAAGTCCGCTCTTGTCGAGCAGTGCTTGCACATCGCCCACTCCATGCAACTTGGTCCTGAGCCATTTGACACTCACACCTTTGTTGTCTTTCGGCTCGTCATGTGCGCTGATCCATCGTCTTGCACCATACTTCTTCACCAGCGCTACGCCGCCTGGCGCTCCGGTCACGACCTTCCCACCCAAGAACCATAGATTCGTCTCCTGGGTGAAGCTGTGGAAGAGCGCTGTGAACGGCAGCGCGTTCATGGGCGCGAGGTGGTTGTTGGTGTACGATTGGAGTAAGGACGGGGAGACGCCGTGTGGAGTGTAGAGGATCGAGACGGTGGGTTCTGCGGGAGCTTTCGGGAGAGGTGGTGGCGCCTCTGAGGAGTGCGCCGAGTCCTTACGGTCAAGGCTGGAAAGTGATGGTTGTTTCCGTAGGCTACGCAGGCTCCGGACAGCTCGAAGGGATCGCGAGGGTTGTTGAGGAGTGCTGTTAGTGCGTGGACGTGAACCAGCGGATGTTGATGGGCGACTGCGTGTTGATGGTCGGCTTTGGGAGGATGTCGTCTGTGCATCGGATAGATCGACCTGCGTGCCGCCGCTCTTGGTCAGAATTGAGCCTGGTGCTCGGTAGGTGATGCCTAGAGCATTGTGGAGACCGGTCATGTCTCGCTTCTGAGGCATATGGGCGATCGTGATCTCGCCCGACTGCCCTGTGGATGTATAGGCTGGGATGTCGATCCTGATAACACTGTCAGGATCTTTGGCGCTATAGGCCGGTATGTCGTGGATGAGTTCTTCGTCAAAGTGCATCCATGACCTGATTTTGTTGGCTGCTGCTTCCGTCGCTAAGATCGGGATGCGCTTGCTGTTCGGAAGCGAACATAGTGTCTCTCGGTGGCAATGATCGGGCTTGTCCTGGCTGATCACGATGAGGTCGACCTCTTCCTTCAAGTCGGCCAGCGAGTTGATCGAGGGTTCGGTAGTGAGGTGCGATATCTGAAAGCTCGGATGCAATATCGAGCTCCAGCCACGGGTCCACGGGTCCACGAGGATGGTGAACGCGCCTGGGAAGCGGCGGATATGGTTAGCTGGCGCGAATGCTGGAGCAAACGCGAGGAGGAAGGTCGAATCTGCGTTGAGGTGCTGGACGTTCAAAGACATGGTCAGACGTCCGCGCGGCGAGTCCTATGTGATCTTTCTGTGATCATGACGATGAGGAAGAAGGGAAGTCTGAGTTGAAGGGAAGTGGATAGGAGAGTGAGTGGTCAGCAAACAGGCCACCGGTGACTGCTGCACAGGACGGATATTGCACGCATATGGTCCTTACCACAAAGGAAGCGTATTGCATCCTCTGGAGGCGATGTGCGCCCAGTGACCAGGATTCTGACAGCTGCACGATGATGAATCGAGTAAGACTGTCTGTGCCGTGAGATTGCGCCAGCACTGTGCCAGCGCGGAGCTTCGATCCGCCTTGGCGGCGATGATGAGGAAGTACCTCACAAACGACTTCACTTCGTTGACCAGAGGCTGCTGGAGGTACACTCAAGTTATGATAATGCAAGATCCTCCGTGTTGTCCACTCGGCGCTTGTCTGCTTAGTCTGCACAGTCTTCTGCATTGATATCGAGAGAAGACTATCCATACGGAGGTTCCCCGACAAGTTGGAGGGAGGCTCTGCGGCGAATGGCGATCCTCCGCTGCTGGTCTGAGAAAGCACGGAAAGCACCGGAAAGGAAAGAATTCGCGAATCCCGCTGCCAGGCACGTGCCAGGCCGTGCAGGCCTACCAGCAGCCAGGTGTTGGCCGGTGCGCTGGCTGCTCATTGACCATCCGTTGGAGTGAACACGGAAAGTTGCAATCTCTCTGCCTCCTACACTCTCCTTCGTCCTCATCAAATCATCTCGCATTCATCAACAATCGTCACAGCTGCCCACGCGACCATGAGGAAGAAAGTGTCAGGATTCGTCAAGCCAATGGTGGCGTCGGAAATGCTCGGTCGAACCATCGCAGCAGAGGCCACTCGTCAAGCTGTCGTTTGAAACGCAATGCGACTCCGCCGGGGTGCGTTCGTCGCAGCGGGTACGGGCAGCTTTTGCTGCCTCTATCTCATTTTCGATTGACCACGATACTGCTGACACGCAGGAGAGCGATTTATGCGGTCGGCATGACGCTGAAAAGTCGGCGAAAGGTGGTACGATCCCATCGATGGTTACGCTGGACTTGACCCTTGGGTCATCGTCGGGCTGCGATGATTGGAAGACTAGCCAAGTAGCGTTGGGTCACCAGAAGTCAAGGCATGCCATTGCGGGATTCGCATTGTACAGTACAGTCTGCCGTGCTCGCAAGCGACGACGACGACGACGATGGCGAAGCAGCGTATCATGGAGATATTCATCCATGCCTGCTGGTCAGGCTGAATGCAAGCCAGCCTTGGTGTTGTTGGTCGTTCAAGGCCTAGAGCAAGAGCGCCGCGCGTGCCGTCAATAATCACATGCCGGCGTAGTCGTGCTCAGGACTACGCAGAGGCAGTCATCCATAATGCGGGTAGTAAGGCACTTGCCGACGATAACATCCCACCAAAAGTGAGGGGAATGCTGCAAGGCCCCTCCTCGTCGCTCAGGCTCGTCGCAGATACCACCGCCAGCCTGCCACCGAATACTCACTCACACAGCCCACCGACACCAGGGCCTTTGCAGCAGCTCATATCCCGCATGCCTATCAGCAGCAATTAGCAGCAGCGACCCGGGCACACTCTCAATCGCAGCTTCCGGAGCTTGGACAACAGCTCGATTCAAGCTTTCCCAAGCTTCACTCGACGGTGCGCTCGAGCGTGGATCGGATTCCAGAGGACGGACCCTCGCACGCCAGCAAGCTGAAGCTGGACTGAGCAACCAACAGGCGAACAGCAGCCACCCAGCACAGCTTGGCCTGGTGGGCTGTTGCTCGTTCGCGTCGGCTGCTCTATTGCTACCTCAGGCTTTTCGCGTGCCTGCAGCGCCCGCTATACCATACCGCCGTCATGCCACCTCGCCCTCCTCTGCAATCCTCATTTTCCGCCGCCAACGACGCGATCAGCGAGGTCATATGCGTCCTGCCCAATGCCGACGGCTCCAGCTGCAGGAAGCGATGTCTCGGAGTATGTCTACCCTCCTCACTACACTTCACTTCACCTCCGATGTGACTCAGCACCACTGGCCGCTAACAATGCCATTGCGTACAGGAGAAGCGATACCGATCCATGCAGGAGCACATCCGCCGTGCTCACCCCGAGTACTACATCGCCAAGCTGCCGGCCACGAAAGAGAGCTTCGAGCTCATGATCAACACGCCTCCCCACGATGTCACAATCGCCTCGCCGCACCAGAACCACGCCCAGGCAGTCATACCACAGCACTCTGATCCGTCAGGTCTGTCACCCGCCTTCAACTTTGACCCGACCCTAGGCTCATCGTACGTACAAGGCTACGGCCCGCCGCTCGGAGGCGGCCTCGGACAGCACGATGGAGGCTACTACACTTCGGGTGACAATGACGCCGCCGTCATTTTCAACAACATGCAGGCGCAGCAGCGCTCTTCAGATGAGTACCGGCGAGGATCATTGATACCCGCTGCATCCGCGGCAGCCGCACTTGCACAGTTACACTACCACAGAGGCGCAGGCGATGTCGGTTGGGAAGGTCCCGGCGGCGGCGATAATGGCATGGGACAGGTGATGATCCCCTCCCTGCAGCTGTCGCCCACAGTCACTGAGGCCGACTTTCTTCAGAGCTATTACGCCGATCAGAACCATGACATGAAGCCGAACAACTACCATGTCGATCCAACATTGGACGACGCGTCGTTCATGCAAGACCCTACGTCCTTCCCGACGTCGTCCGCGCAGGATCAGGCGAGTCTGCTGCCGAGCAGCTTGCAGAGATCGCCGGGAAGACCTGTGACTGCTCCGGCATTGCAGAGAAGCCACTCATCGTCACAGCGGCAGCACAACAGGCCACGGAAGAGTAGTCTGAGCCAGCAGGCACGGCTTGCTAAGCACGAGCGGAAGCGAAGCAAGGAGTTCAAGCGGAGCAGCGGTGATCGCAAGGCTTTCTCTGTTGAGCCCAGCAGTGCAGCTGCTTTGTAC
>Ga0058704_10001371_pt1 | contig 11431 bp, 8 predicted proteins | sample AgamicMgSfe_FD_71363 | JGI IMG/M metagenome (GOLD analysis project Ga0058704, IMG submission 71363) | Agave microbial communities from Guanajuato, Mexico - Mg.Sf.e | ecosystem: Host-associated > Plants > Phyllosphere > Phylloplane/Leaf | place: Guanajuato, Mexico | collected 2012-05-30 | reverse complement strand
CAGCAGAACCCGTCGATGAACGGTGACCAGGCCTCGAGGGAGAGTCTGAAGAGCTTCTATGGATACAAGGAGACGTTTGGGCCGGAGAGCGTGTGGGTGCCGATACCTTCGGAGCTGAAGTTCGTCACTACGACCAACCCGTACGCGGACGAGGAGGGCGGTGCGCCGGCGACAGCGAGCGATGCGCAGAACACGGCGAGCTATGAGTCGAATAAGGCGGACAGCGATTTTGTTGCGCAGTTGACACAGGCGGCGTACCCGACGTATGCGACGCATGGATTGGAGGCGTTGAGCGCGGTTGCGACCCAGGATCAGTATAACTATGCTCCTCCGCCTGCGCCGATGAACCCGAATGAGTCACCGCAACCGTACCAACCGACGTCTCCTCCTCCGCCAGACAATGCCACGGTAGCGCAGCACCTGGACTACATACTGAAACAAGGTCACAACCAGCACCAAAGCCCAGGCGCACCTCCGGCACCTGGAAACCCGAACATCGACCCGAGTCTTGGCTCAGTGGAGCATCAGCAACCGGAGCAGCAGCCTGAACAGCAGCAGCAGCATCAGGCCTCGGCACCGGCGCCGGAGTACCCAGCAGCCGCTCCGCCACAACCGCCTCCCCAAGGAACATTGCATGTACGTACCCAATCGTACACCTCCGTGAGGCCACCTAGCTTACTTTCGAAAGGAACAACTCGAAGCAGCACTCAGGTCCGCAACGCAGAACTCGCCTTCTTGATGAGAGACTACTCTGAGCGCGCCGGTACGTGGATGGACTTGTTTGACCTGAGCCAGTACTTCGCCACGCAGGTCCCGGTCTTGGCAGCCAAGTGTCCGCTCTTGCTTTACTCGTGCGCGGCACTTTCGGCAAAGAGCCTAGCCAGAGTGGAAGGCAGGAAGCCAGTCATGCACGAGCAGGTCACGCCAGCTCGGAGAAGCAGGATGGAAATTTGGCCAGGCCCTCCCTTGGACGCTGAAGGATGGATGAGGAAAGGGAGGGAAAACTATGACTTGGCAGTATCGCTGTTGCGACAAGCGCTGGCGGGCGCGTCAAGGCCGTCGACATCTTCGCTACCATTAGATGCTACCGCGGAGGAAGTGAGAATAGTACACGAAGCTGCGTTGCCCGAAACAGATTCAGATGAGCTCGTAGCCGCGACAGCGATCTTGTGTGTTTATGAGTTCTTGGACGCGTCGGGTCCAGAATGGAGCAGGCATCTTGATGGAGCGAAGACTTTGTTTGAGGTGGCGAAGGATCGCATGGTGCCGCTCACTTTGCCACCATCGCCAGTGAGTCTCTCGCAGCAGATCCACGACCACGTTGCTGGTATACCATCGCTGGCCAGCAGTAAGGCGCGCAAGGGACCGAGTAAAGGGCGCACCGCGGTGTTCTGGAACTTCGCACGGCAAGATATGCTCTCGGCCTTCATCAACAATACGAGCACGCGACTAGACACGACCGATGTTCCCATGTGGAAGAGTGCGGGCCTGAAGTTGACACCTGACGGATATCTATCTCCCAGTAACGCTAATCATCCCGACTTTGCTATCGACAATGCCATGAAAGACGACGTCATCAGCAATGCTCTGATATGGATTCTCATGAAGCTCGTCAACTTCATGGCTGTCGGCGACGAGACACCGCATCCCTGGGGCCTTGGTATAAGGCAACACAATCTGCTAGAGCAATGGAACGAGCTGGATCGCGAGCTGCGAATGTGGTTCGAGGGCTTGCCGGACTCGTTCAAACCTACTGCCATCTTGCCGCCCTCTTCAGTGGGTACGCAGCATGGACTCGAGGAGAAGTGGTTTCCACGTTCAATGTGCGCCAGCACGATGCAGTCATATCACTTCGCGCGGATACAGCTCCTTCACAATAAACCGCACTTATCGACTGCTTCGCCGATGTCTCCGAGGGTTGATGGCATCGACCCAACTGCTCGACTAGGCACACCTGGGTCCTCGCTCGCGGCACGGCATGCGAGCTATGCGTTTATTCTGCAGCAAAGTCGTTTTCACGCCAAGGAGATTGTCGCAATAGACCTCGGACGTGGCGATGAGGGCACGAGGATCCATTCAGTGCAGCCTTTGTGGACCGCTGGGCTCGTACTGGGTGCTGGGCCGACGAGCGAGCTTGGGGACATGGCTGAGGCGCAGGTCGATGCGGAGACGGCGCTGTGGCGGCGGACGATCATCAGATCGTTGAGAGGAATCGAGTATGATATGGGCTGGGCGAGTCGCTATCGCGTCGACTCTTTGCTGGGGTTGTGGTGGTTGCCGGAGGACTGGGGGACTGAAGATGGGCTGGTCTAGCTTGGGAGATTGCGAGCTGGTATGCGTGGACGTGATACGATCTTAAGTAGATGTGCACAGTTCTCGCCAACCATCTGGCTACCTTAAATACCTTTCCCCGAGCGTTTGCATCTACACAGTGCACACGAGGTCTTTGCGAGGAAGGCACGCGCATATCCACGGCCTCGCACCTTCCTCACACTCTCGATGGTCTGCCTGGAAAAGCTCCATATTTTGCCGCGCTAAGCACGCACGGTCCAGCCCCACCACGCGTTTGTTTGAACATCACGAAAGTGTCAGCGATACATCGCACCAAACCATCTTTCTTTCCACGCCCGATTTTAGTACTGTGCGACACACAAGTACGGACCGACATTTGTGGCGCTACGCCATCACGACGCCGCCTTGCGCAACTTGAATGATCTACTATTCCAACATCTTGCTCGTCGAGCCACTCGCAAAATGGGACTACCAGACCTACCTGAAGAGCTTATCAGCAACATCGCAGACAGGCTGATCAGCGACGATCTCTTCGCGCTGCGATCCTGCTCTCGCGCGCTCCAGGACAAAACCTTGCACAACTTCAGAACCGAGTACTTTTCCGGCAAATGCGTCCACTTCACGACCGACAGTCTGAAATCTTTGGTCGCCATCTCGCAGAGCAAGCTCGCGGAGAATGTCAAGGACGTCTCGGTTTCTACGGGTTGGTTTGCAGAGGCTGCGTTCACGTGTCCGGGCCCGGGCCGGGCGGCGGAGCACTATAGGCCTTCTCTGAGGCAGAGCGAGGCGTACAAGTTCCTCATCACCGACCAGAAGCAGCTCAAGGAGAATGGCGGCGACAGAGTTTTGCTCGCGGAAGCCTTCAAAGGCCTCAGCAAGCTCAGGACGGTATCGCTGGTGGACTCGCCGTCGCTGCTGCGGGTCTTCACCGACTACCGGGGTCAGCATAAAGTTCGCCGCCAGACTGGTACCGATCCGATGGACGGGCGATCATCAGATGAGAGGCTACGTTTGCCTGAGTACCGCAAGCACGTTAACCACGTGTGGAACGCTATCATGTGCGCCCTCGCGGATGCCCACGAGCATATCTCTCTGGAGTCTCTCAAGCCGATGGTACTCACCAGCCCGCATTCCATCGCTGCGAGAGCGTTGAAAGTGGGACCGAAGACGCTGGCGCGGCTGGCGAAGGTTCTCCAGAACGCTTCACATCTGGCGCTACAGCTCAAGACGACCAGGATGCAAGAAGAGTCCCGGGATGCTCTCGAAAAGTACGCCGGACTATTCTCGAGCGCCACCCACGTATTTGTTTCGGGCGACCTGGACCCGGACAGCGGATACTTGTGTCGCACGTTGATGAAAAGGGTCAACGTGGAGACCGTCACCAACCTCACGCTTAACGGGCTCTGCATCGAGGCGACTGCGCTGGCCAAGATCATCGCACAGATGAAGTGTGTGGTCGACCTGAAACTGGACTGGATCGATCTGATTACCGACAGCTGGCCTCTCGTGCTTGAAATCATCAGCAAGCTCGAGCACATTGACCACCTTCACCTGATGTACCTTCGCGAAGCTGGCAGCAAGGCATTCTTCCGGACGCTTAAGGATGTGGACGACGACTACATGCCTCCTGGTTTTGGCGATGGCTGGGAAGATGAGGGGGAGGACAGCGAGAGTGACATCGACACGGATGATGACCTGCCAGATCTCGAGCCTGTCGACGGATCGCAACCGGTCGACTTTGCCGGACAGCCCAGTGAGACGTGTCACAAGACGACGAGTTCACTTCCCAGCACAGCGGAGCCAGTTACCGATCGTCTTGCCGACGAGAGCGACAACGAGCTCGACGATGAGCTACCCGACTATATCCCTGACCCTGGCCCAGGAGGCTCGACCGCGGACTATGGCGGAGAGCGAGGCTTCTACGTCTGCGTCTCTGGCCACGATCGGATCATGCGCCACCTCAAGGTCTTCATCAAAGAGTACAACACCGGCGAGTCGCTCGAAGATGCAGCCGCCGCCGACTTGTTTGGCGGCATGGTACCCATTCCCATCAACCTGGGAGGCGGCCATGGAGCGAATGGTCCCCATGGCGGATTACAGCCGCCACAACACATCATGAACAACATCATGCAAGCTGCCTTTGGCCATGGCCCGCCGCCGTTTCCTGGGATGCATGCCCACGTGCCGCAGCCTGCTGGTGCCAACCCTGCTGTTAACGGCCATAGCCCACTGCCGCCACCACAGCCTCAGCCAGCAGCTCCAGCAGCTCCTGCACCTCCGGCAACCTGGCATGCTCCGACGGTGGAGGACGACTAAGATTTCGAAGATGACGACGTTGATGAGGAGTTCGAGGACGCCGAGGATGACGGTGTGGGTGGAGTGAGCGTTGATTAGTGGTTACCTGGATGGGTACTGGAGAGAAGGTGGCGTGGAAAGCATGATTAGCGTGCATTGCTGAGATACCCATGCTGAGTGATTATGTGTAGCTTCTCTTTGCTAAAGTGCCCTCATCGCTGAAATGCGTAAACGTATCCACGTGAGATAGTCCTACTGAGATGCCGCGCCCATTGATTCCAGATTGAGCTTCTGGCAACATGGTACGCTGTGGAGGATGCCATTGCTGCCTCGCGCGCGACCCGCAAGTTGATTACTGCACTGCCGACTGCCATTCCGGACCTGCATTGCCCAGTCTAGCAAACGATCTCCTCACATAGGACTCTGGGGTCTGCGAGGCATCGTATGACCCTCAGCTGGGGACGGGAGCAGCACTTGGTATTCGTCGAAGATCGTGCTGCCTCTGATGCGTTCACGTGTGTAGACCAGCTTCGAGGGCCAATGCTTCGAGCCGTGTGCATGCACCCCGGATGCCGGACACGTTGCGAGCCGTGGAGCGGCGCACTCAATGAGTCCGAGCTCACCACACCTCCTCAGGACTAACCAGGATCTTCTCCCCATTCGGCCGCACAGTCTTGCGCTGCTTGTCGCGCTTCAACGGCTTGCGCATATCGAAGGCGTCTTCGCCATCGTTGTAGTAATTCGTGATCCGTCTGTAGACTGAGTACCTGGATCCTGCTGTCAGTACTAACACCCTCTTCCCGCGTTTGATCAGCGTGACATTACCCCATCTTCTTGTACAACTTGATCGCAGCTTCATTCTCGACCCGCACGAAGAGGTCAACGAACCAGGCATCGGCCTCATCGCCCGCTACTTCCAGTGCCTCGGAGAGCTTGGTGGCTAGTCCGGAGCGCCGAGCTGCGGGCGAGACGGTGAGAGCAGTGATGTGTGCGTGCCAGGGTAGGTAGTTTGAGTACTTTTTGCGGTAGATCGTCAGGCCGGGGTCGTAGGGCTCGACGGGTGCTGGGTTGGGTGAGGCTTCGACTTTGCCAAGAACTGGTATGTGGCGTTAGTGTCGTATCTTGAAAGTCGGGTGGTGCAATGAATGACTTACTGTATGCTTCGATCTCGCCATTGTTGCTCTCGACGACTTTGCATAATGATGGCCAGCGGGTGAAGTATTCGAGGTAGAAGCCGATGTTATAGGTTTCTGTGAGGTGGTCGAGGTTGCATGGGTTGAAGTGGAGGAGGTCTATGGCTGTCATGGGTCGAATGGTCGACATAGTCGCTGGTACAGCTCTGGGCAAAGCTGCTGGTGATTCCCCTTAATGATATCGTCGATGTTGATATAGTCTATAGTCTTTCGAATATTTATCTGCCCAGAAGCAGAGGGTTGCACTTGCCTCTCTCGGGTTCAGCCGCTGTGGCGCACAAGCGCGTTGCATTAGGGTTGATGTATGACTAGCGGCAGGGAGATCGGCTAGTACTCAGCAGAGCCTCATGCTGCAATATTTGCAGCGTTCCCTTGCTCGTGCGACCAGATCGATACTGCCATTCCCTGACACCGTGATCATCTTCAACCGGCGCATATATCAGACACCGCGCACGTCTCCCTATCCTCTTCTCCCCCGAACAAGCACGAAAAGGGTGTGGAGAAGATCTGCGCGCCCTGACCATCACCATATCCGACTTCGAACTTTCGAAAGTCCCAGCAAGCCGACTTGAAGCTCCTTGAGCGCAACGCTGGTGCTCGACTTGGACGCGACAGACGGCACTAGCACGTAACGTCACTTGGTCAAGCTCGTCAACACACTCGCTTCGCACGTCGCTTCACGCATATTCATAACACACTCCTCGACATTCACATCGCATCAATACCCGACATTCACATACGCCGACCAACACGAATTGTCACCGACTAGCCATCATGGCGACGGTGACGGAGAAGGTGAAAGAGAGCCTGGTGGGCACTGAAGTCGAACCACAGCTGTCGTCGCAGACGCGGTCGTACTTCAACTCGCATGCGGTCAAGGATGAGCAGAAGGACGAATATTTTATGGGCGAGGACCAGTTCGTCGATGCCATTGCGCCTCAGGGCGAGGATTACGTACGTATAAGACTTTTTCTTCTTGTTGTGTTTTGGGCGGCGAGCGGCGAGCAGAGCAGAGCGGGCGCAGCGAGCAGCGAGAGCAAAGCAAGCATACCGACCGAACGTCCGAGTCGCATTCGACATATGAGTGAACCGAGCGCACCGAGCGCACTGCACCCGCCAATCAAATGAGTGCTACGGGTGAAGTGCACAGTGCACGAGAAGGAGAGCATCAAGAGGAGGAACAAGCAGTCAAGCGCCAGTAGATCGCTGGAGAGGAAGAGCAAGGACAAGACAAGCAGACATTGCGTGTGAGTAGAAAGTCGAGACAATTGCCCGCTGACCATCTCTACAGCACAAGATCAAGCGCGAGCAGTATGCCATCCTGTTCACAGTCGCCGATCGCAGCAACAACGGTCGCGTCGATATCCACGATTGGACCGTGTTTAACAACCTGCTGGCGAAAGCCGACTCGGAGTATGAGATTGCCTTCCGCCTGTTTTGTGATCAAGAAACCGGACTAGTGGACTTCAACGACTTCAAGGAGGCATATGCACGCAACCGCGACAATGACACCATCCCCTTCAACTGGGACAGCGACTGGGCGAAGCTGTATCTCGGCGGAAGAAAGAACAGACATAGCATGACCTACCCTCAATTCGCGCAGTTGCTGCGCGGTCTGCAAGGCGAGCGCGTCCGTCAGGCTTTCCTGCATTTCGACAAGAACGGTGACGGATACATCGAGCCAGAGGACTTCCAGCGCATCATCACGGAGACTGCGTCGCATAAGCTGTCGGACCACCTCCTTGCGAACCTTCCAACTCTCTGCAACATCAGCCCGGGCAGCAAGATCAGCTACGCCAACGTGCGCGCCTTCATGAATGTGATCCGTGAGATGGACCTGGTCGAGCTGGTGATTAAGAATGCCATTACCAAGTCCAGCGACGGAAAGATCACTCGCGTTGAGTTCCTGAATGAGGCTGCGCGTATGACGCGCTTCACTCTGTTCACTCCCATGGAGGTGGATATCCTCTTCCACTTCGCCTCGCTAGACCAGACTTCTGGTCGCCTGAGCATGACTGACTTTGCCCGCGTTCTCGATGCAAGCTGGCATTCGACAGCTGCCGGGCTTGCTAAGCACGGCAGCCAGGTCGTGGCGGATGCGTCGCAACAAGCAGTCGCGGCCTCTCAGACCTTTATGCAAAGTCTCCTGGTATCAGCGCATCACTTCGCCCTCGGCTCCATTGCAGGCGCGTTTGGTGCTTTCATGGTTTACCCTATCGATCTGGTCAAGACGCGCATGCAGAATCAGCGCAGCTCGCGCGTCGGCCATCAACTCTACAAGAACTCCATCGACTGCTTTCAGAAAGTCATCCGCAACGAAGGTTTCCTTGGCCTGTATTCTGGAGTCCTTCCGCAGCTCGTTGGCGTCGCACCAGAGAAGGCTATCAAACTCACGGTGAACGACCTCGTCCGCGGCAAGTTTACCGATAAGAGCACTGGCGCCATTCCCTTCAGGGCCGAGATGCTTGCTGGTGCATCGGCTGGTGCCTGCCAGGTCGTCTTCACCAACCCGCTTGAGATCGTCAAGATTCGCTTGCAAGTTCAGGGCGAGGCCATGAAGGCTGCGGCGCGTGAAGGAGAGGAGCACTCGAAGCGCTCCGCTCTCTGGATTGTCCGCCATCTTGGTCTTGTGGGTCTCTACAAGGGCGCCTCGGCCTGCTTGCTCCGCGACGTGCCTTTCTCCGCCATCTACTTCCCCACCTACAGCCACTTGAAGAAGGACTTCTTCGGCGAGTCGCCAGCCAAGAAGCTCGGTGTCCTCCAGCTACTCACCGCCGGCGCCATCGCCGGCATGCCCGCCGCCTACCTCACCACACCCTGCGATGTGATCAAGACCCGCTTGCAAGTCGAGGCACGCAAGGGTGACACGCAGTACACCTCTCTCCGCCACTGCGCCACTACCGTCTTCCGCGAAGAGGGCTTCAAGGCTTTCTTCAAAGGCGGTCCGGCACGTATCCTGCGCTCCTCACCACAATTCGGTTTCACGCTCGCTGGTTACGAGGTCCTGCAAGGCCTCCTCCCTCTCCCGGGCGAGAACAGCGCAGAGAAGGAGCTCGGACCGCGTGGCAGCATCGAGCCTGTTACTGGTCTGCAAGAGGCCAAGGCACCGCTGCCGTACCTCCGTAGCCGCAACGCGCTCAAGATTATCCTGGATCTGGACCTGGGTTTTGGCAGGCCGAAGGTGCCTCAGGAGGCTGGTGTAAGGAGCTGGGTGCCGGGTTTGAATAAGAAGGAGTAGGATTCCCGCATGTGACAAGATCGGCAAGATGCACATGAGAAGGAGTCGCGCGCATGATAGCGCTTTATGGACGCGAGATGTGCATGTGTAAGCGCAGGGAGGGGAAAGCGCATATGATAGATCATGGTTGCTGTGATTATTAGCGGTAGGCAGGCACGTGAATGGCACGTGCCGCTTGGCATTGGTGAGTTTAGCATAGCTAGGCGTTTTGGGCGAGAGAACAGCGCTCTCAGTGGTCCGCTGCCCTTGGGCGGTGCTGCTACCAGTGCTGCGAGAGATGCTCACGGCGTAGTGGCCGGTGAGATGTATGTATATGGCTTGCATGTGTACCCTGGCCTTCATCACCGTTCCTCAGAGCAAGTATGACACCATGTCCCGTCCTCCAGTTGCTCTCAGTGGTCAAGCTGTAAAGTATTGTGCGACTACCAGTGTCCAGAGAAAGATTCGCAGAGCGATATCCGTCGAGATGTTCTGACGGGAGCGGGTCACGTGTTTTGGCGTCGCGCTCTATGCAGGCACTCGAAGTCGACGAGGTGAGGTCGAAATAACCTTAAAGCCTGGCCATGTGCGCTGTGGGGCTCTTGGGACAGGCTCGACGAGATGGACGATGAATAACTACTCTAGTTGGCTACTACAAGGCCTTGATAGGCGTTAAAACGTGCCGAAAATGATCTGTGAGCATCCTCGAAGAAGCAGCAATTGGGTTTGGTCGCTCTGGTGAGAAGATACCGCTTCTGTATAGCACATTGTAAAGACATGATTATTGTTGCGTTGATGTTGCAGCGAATGCAAGCTCCGGCAGCTTGCTGGGTTGTGGGGGTATTGCTATTTGGCGGTCGCTATCTGGCTATTTGGCGGTCGGCTCACACAAACCAGCCAAGGCACTCACGAAGTCCTACGGCTTCTACTGATCGTGCTATGTAGCTAAATTGCGGTGCCCAAACACGGCTCACAATCGCGCAATGTCATCAACTCGTCTTGGTGCTAGTATGCATAGCTTAGCAAGCGCCAGCTGTGCATATGGAGGACTTGTTCTTGACCAGGTCGATTGAAATACGAGCCTTCACTATGTAGATCCGAACCGCCAAATAGCCAGATAGCGACCGCCAAATAGCAACTCCAGGTTGTGGCGGCAGCATAGTTGCCAAGTATCGGGCTTTGCGAGCGTCTCGAGTGCTGATTGGCCGGCTGCCTCTGACCCACTCAACACCTGAGCGAGGAAACCATCCGTGCTCGCCCCAATAACACTTGGGCTCTGCCTCTGCTGCCTGCGTGACCTGACCTGACTCCATATCTGCACCTGCCCTGAATACTCTGGTGACTGTTCCATTGCCGCGTTGATGTCGCGTGAAGAGTTGGAGAATCTGTTGATGTGACTTGGCACGCCCGTGACGCGCTCGATGCGACACTCTGGATTCTTGGATACGAGCAAGAGCTGGATTTGGGAGTGAAAGTCGGAGGAGAACAGACGAGCACTTGCTGGACCTGCAGAGAGAGACAGCACACGACATTCATCATTGCCTACTGGACCCTCTGTCACGTGTGCGCATAAGGCACGCGACGCTCACACTCCGCGTTCATGGCCGGGCGATACAACCCTCGCAAGCGCAACCTCGACGACTTCGACCCGAACAAGTCCGACTCTGACGATCTGGACTACGGCGCCGAAGCCTCATCACCCCGCGCGCGTCCTCAGGCACGACCTTCACGCAAGTCTAAGGGCGGCGCATCCCGCAAGCCAGCGAAACGCGCGCGCAAGGAGACGTACGGCGATTCCGAGGACGACATTGAGCTTGACAGCGACGCGGCTAGTAGCGACGAAGAGGGGAGCTTTGCGGAGTCGGAGGAGCCTAAGGACATTGAGCTCAACCCACGTACCGGACGTGGTGTTAGGAGCGTGGCGAAGAAGCCCGTGAAGTACGAGGAGCCGAGCGAGGACGAGATTGAGGCTGTGGAGTCGGACGAATCAGCGCCCAAGCGAGGGAACAAGCAGAAGAAGAGCGTAGCGAAGCGTCAGCAACCGGAGAAGCTCATCGTGGTACTACGAATACCGTCCGCTAAGCTCGCCAAGAGGGAAGGCGGTCGCCCAACACGCTCCCGCACAGGCAGCAAGGGCATCGCTAAGCGCGAACCTACACCGGGAACCTCAAGTGCGATGGGCACGCGTAGGAGCAGTCGCATATCGCATGACGAGGAGAGACCGCTCGTTGCGCTCAGCGATTCGGGCAAACATGAGAAAGTCACGAGAGCTGGCACCGAGACTCCGGAACCACCGCCTAGCAGGCGTCCGACGAGAGGTGGCAAGGGCGTTAAGATGCCTAGCGCGATCATGGAGGAGTCGCAGGAAGATGCGCCCAGCCAGCCTGGTGAGCAATTCTTCTCCCAGCTGCAGGCTGAGGCCGATGCGCAAGAT